>Ga0247836_1000162_pt1 | contig 121546 bp, 84 predicted proteins | sample LaCruzMarch2015__4_FD_187116 | JGI IMG/M metagenome (GOLD analysis project Ga0247836, IMG submission 187116) | Freshwater microbial communities from meromictic Lake La Cruz, Castile-La Mancha, Spain - LaCruzMarch2015_14m | ecosystem: Environmental > Aquatic > Freshwater > Lake | place: Spain...
ATGGCCAACAAGCCTACTGGCACTGAGTCGGCTACCTTTATTGCCGAATTGGGCGCCAAGCAATTGTTTGTCAAAGACTACGATAAAGCAACCAACGTCAATGTAGACTACATGCTGGGTGGCCGCGTAGATCCCAGCTCGAATCCGAATGCTTACCCCATGACCGACGAATACCTCGCTCCCAGTACGGTCAATGTAACGGTCAACGGCATTTTCGCCGGAAGGGTAGACCTGGCCGACGATCCCGCCGATCACCGAGGCGTATTGTCTTGGCATTACCAACCCAAAGTGCGCAAATTGCAAGAGGCTGGTTCTTATGGCTACCGCGTGGCAGTAAACATTCCTCCCCAGGCGCTGAACATCGCCAAAGTAAGTGGAGAATTGATTGTGCGCCTGGAAGTGCCAGAATCCATGCCTGGTGGATTGGCGGTCTATGGCGATAAATTTGGACGGTATCCACTGAATCCTACTGTGGTGTTGGTGAAGGAATAAAGATGCTAAATATAGGTCGCTGATTGGTAAAATAGCCAGTCAGCGATCTTGTATTAAAACTCCACCCTCCGATAAATATCTCCTAAACTCAGTTCAATTCCCAATGATTTTAATGGAACATTACCCTCCAATCCAATAAACTCCTCTTCTTGCCACATGTTGCTGTTAACCTTGTAGAAAGTAAGTACCTCTGGTGCATCCTGTCTTACCAGCACATATTCTTTGAAAGAAGGTAAACTACGGTACTCCAAAAACTTCTGCTTTCGGTCGTATTGTTCTGTCGTTTTGGACAAAATTTCAACAATTAGTATAGGGTTGGTGATGGCCTGAGCTTCTTCTTTGGCCACTAAGGGAGTTTCAGCGACCACCAAGGCGTCCGCATACACGTAGAAGTTGAATTTGGGAAGATAAATTTTTTGATCACTGCCAAATACCTGAAATTGAGGCATATCCTCCAGCGCGTTGTCCAGATATTTACTCAAATTTTGGGCAATACGATTGTGGTTGATGCTGCCTCCGGCCATCATTAAAAGGTTTCCGTTTCTGAATTCATACCTTTCTCCCTGTTGTTGCTCAAAGATCAAATATTCGGCAATCGTCCAGGTCTTTTTTGCTTCGGCAAATGCAGGCATATGCGTAATTTATGCTGTAAGATAGCCGATTTTAGGATTTGTGGCAAGCCACAATTGGGCATATCCTCAAAATCTAGCAAAAATCCTTTCATTTCTCCTTATTTTACACGCCAAAACCAAATCAGACCATGACTTACGAAAATCTCCTCCTCTCCGAAGAAAACAACATCCTCATTGTGACCTTCAACCGCGAAAAGGCGCTGAATGCACTGAATCGGCGCACCATGTTGGAGCTCAATCACCTATTTTCGGAGGATGCCCCCGCTCGTACCCACTTGAAAGGCATCGTCCTGACTGGAGCTGGTGATCGCGCTTTTGTAGCAGGAGCCGACATCAAGGAGTTTCTGGAGATGGAAGGTGAAAAAGGCCAAAACATGGCACAATATGGACAGGATACCTTCTTTTTGATCGAACGTTTCTCAAAACCCGTAGTAGCCGCCGTGAATGGTTTTGCGCTTGGAGGAGGTTGTGAGTTGGCGATGGCTTGTCATCTGCGCGTGGCTGGAGAGCAAGCCCGCTTTGGTCAACCCGAAGTCAACCTGGGCATTATCCCTGGGTATGGAGGCACGCAGCGCTTGACGCAGTTGGTCGGCAAGGCAAAGTCACTCGAACTATGCATGACTGGTGACATGATTGATGCTACCGAAGCACACCGCCTGGGTCTGGCCAATTATGTGGTTGCTGCTGGCGAAGAAGTGAATATGGCCATCAATTTGATTGAAAAAACCGCCACCAAAGGCCCCATCGCGATAGCCAAGGTAATCGAATCGGTCAATGCCTTTTTTGAAGATGGTGTAGATGGGTTTGCCTATGAAATCAAAGCTTTTGGAGAAACAACCAACACCACCGATTTTCGGGAAGGTGCTACTGCATTTACGGAAAAAAGAACGCCGAAGTTTGAAGGAAAATAGGTTTAGTAACGCAGAAAAATTAACTTCCCAATTTTGGGTTTTGAATAGGAAGTCAAACGGTTCATTTCAAGTGAGCTTCCTATTCAAAACCCTCTAAAAAAATTGGGAAGTAATTTTTTGCGTCATTGTGTAAGTTGCACCCGATCTGGTATGCAATAACAGATCGGGTGCAACCCAAAAACTAAAGCTTTTCCTTGTGCTTCAGAATTTGTTTTTTAACTTTCTCCGCGGCACTAGCAATGGCTTGCTCAAAGGTCTCTTCAGTAGCTTCAGCGAATAAAGTAACCCCTGGTACATCTAGCTGTATTTCTGCCACTCGACTGGGTTTGTGTCGCAATGGATTCACATCATCTTTCAAATACACCTTCGCGCCAAGAATCTGATCATAAAAAGTACTCATCTTGTTTACCTTTTCTTCGATCAATGTCTGAATGTGTTCGAAAACTGGAAATGGAGCTTGGATATCGATTTTCATTTTTAGGGAAATTTATGTAAAAAATTCGGTTATTCACGTTATAGATTTGCTAAACAACGCAGAAAAATTACTTCCCGATTTTGGGTTTTGAATAGGAAGTTGAACGGTTCATTTCAAGTGAGATTCCTATTCAAAACCCTATCAAAAAATCGGGAAGTAATTTTTTGCGTCATACTAAACATGAACACGTGTCAAAAGTAAGTGCTGACTTACAACACAGCTTTGACATTTGTTGCAATATTCAATGATCTTCATCATCCTCAGTTTTTGGTACCTATGAGAAAGAACATTACGCTTCTATTGTTTCTATGTGGATTTGGGCTACAGGCTCAGGATTTAAGCGGTTTTTGGGTGGGAACGGTCATGCAAAATGGTCGACCCAATGTGTATTCCTATCAACTGGATTTACAACAAGAAGGAAATACCCTCACCGGGAAAGCGGTTTCCGTAACCGAAGATGGCTCAGCCAAATCTGAATTTACGGTTACCGGAATCTGGCAGGGTGGACGATTGATTTTGCAGGAATTGAGTCAGGTTACAACCCCCCAATCGAGTGGTTGGTGCCTCAAGTATGTTACCTTGCTCTTGGGTACTACCGGAGAGGGAATCTGGACGCTAAAAGGCGACTGGATTGCTGACAATTGCTCTCCTGGTACCATGCGTCTGGTCAAGGAATCAGAGGCTACTCAACTTGATGCTGGCGACGATGTTTTTGTTCCAGAAGGAATCTGGACGGGGCACCTTTCGCAAACCGATCGGGCGTACGAATTTTATTACGAACTAAATCTGCAGCCTGAGGGCAAGGGATTCGCGCGCATCATGTCGGAAGAGAATGGAGGCAGCGCCAAGCATTCCTTAGAATGGAAACTGAATGACGCCAGAGATTCATTGATCGTTCAGGAAATTAAAATTCTGGAAAAAACCGACCCGAATTGGCGTTGGTGCATCAAAGCTTTGCGGTTTGGATTGGATCAAAACGAAAATCGATTCGGGTTCAACGGCACCTGGGCGGGCAGAATTGAAGCCACCGAAACCCAACGGGCAGGAGCCTGCGCCCCAGGGCAAGTATACGTGGAAAAACCGATCTTGAACAAAGATGAAAAGTCGAAAATCCGCAATCTCCAAACCCAAACCGGAATAGGAGAGCACGCCCGGAAACTGAAATTGCAGCGCACCATTCAAGTCAATGCCACGGATTTGATCATTAGTGTGTGGGACAATGGTACCGAGGATGGAGACATCGTTACGGTATTTTTCAATGGCCATCGCTTGGCCAATCAGCAACGCATCTCCAAAAATAAATTGACCTACAAAGTAAAACTAAATGGTATCGACAATTTTTTGATGGTGCAAGCCGATGATCTGGGCAGCATCAAGCCCAATACCGTAGCAGTCTCCATCCACGATGGCGAAACGGAACAAACCCTGGTCATCAGTTCGGATCTGGAAGAAAACGGCGCAGTACTGATTCGAAAAATTGAGTATTAGTGAGCCATCAGCTATCAGCTATCAGCCATCAGCTATCAGCAAAATGTGCAAATGGCTGATAGCTGACTGCTGAAGGCTGAAGGCTGATGGCTGATAGCTGATCGCTGATTAATGTCCCGCCTTCAACGCAACATCCCGGTCAAAATCCAGTCCCTGATTCTTCAGGATGGTTTGTACTCGAGCGCCGAAGAAGAAAAGGTAAGCAAAACATGCCAATGGCACGATATAAGACAATTTGATGCCGATCGAAGGAATATCAGATAAACTACCCTGGATAACTGGGATTACCGCTCCGCCCAGAATCATCATAATCAAATAAGCAGAACCTTGATTGGTGTATTTGCCCAAGCCAGCTGTAGCCAAAGAGAAAATACAAGGCCACAATACGGAGCAGAAAAGACCGCCACTGATGAACGCAAACAAGGCAACTTTTCCGGTAGTGAAGATGCCAATCAACATTGCCGCGCCGCCCAAAAGGGAATACAGCAACATGGTGCGAATGGGCTTTTCCTGAGACGCAAAGTAGGCTGCAATCATCACCATTACACAAAGTGCATAGGTAAACAAAGGCGATACATCTGAACCGCGCAATGCGTTTACAAACAACACCACCCCAAAGGCGAGGAAAGGCGTAACGATGGTCAACAGAATTTTAATGCCAGGTTTGAACTTGAAGTTGGCCAATGCAGCTGTCCAGCGGCCCATCATCATACTGCCCCAGAACAAGGAGATGTATTCAGATATCTGAGAAGAGTCCAGGTTTTGGGTGATTTTCAGGTACTCGCCCAGGTTGCTACCGATGGTTACTTCCGCACCTACGTAGCAAAAAATAGCAATCATACCCAAGACCAATTGAGGATATTTCAGTACCCCGGTTCCAATCTCGACCTCTTCATCATTGGTGATGGTAGGCAATTTGGAAAAACGGAAGAAAACCGCAAACAATAAGAAGATCACGCCGATGACCAAAAACGGAATTTTTACCGCTTCAATCCCGACACCTTTGGCTGCCGCTTCACCTACTGATCCAAAAATCACGTAGCTGATCAATACCGGACCAATGGTTGTACCCAAGTTGTTGACTGCGCCACCCAGGTTGATGCGTTGTGCGCCAGTAGCCGGATCACCCAGGGCAATCATAAAAGGTTGGGTAGAAGTTTGCTGCAACGAAAATCCCAAACCCACTACAAACAATCCCGCCAGCAGCAAAGGAAAGGATTGCAGAGAAGCCGCAGGTATAAACAGCAACGTACCTATAGCAGAGATGATAAATCCATACATGATCCCCTGACGGTAACCAATGCGGTTAAGGATATCTCCTTTTAAGGCCGCAGAGACCAGGAAATAAAGGATAGAACCTACAAAATAGGCTGCATAAAATGCAAAGTCTACCAATTGTGACTGCCATTGCAACAGGTGAAATGTTTCCTTAAACATCGGAATCAAAATCCCATTGGAGGCAGCGATGAAACCCCAGAAAAACCAAACGGTCATTAGGGTGTACAACGCAGTACGGTTGTTCATTGTGCTATTATTTTTTTGACCAATAATCCAATACCAAAACTTTGTCTAAGTGGGGCTTGAGTACTTCTACAAAAGCTTGGTGGGCAGGGTGTGGCAAGTAAACCTCCCGATCTTTCTCGGAAGCAAAACTTACAAAAAACAGGTGCGTAAAACCTTGATTGAGGTTTTCGGGACTGTTGTTGGTTCCCCACTCAAAGCTTTTGATTTCTTTGATCTGTTGGGGCAGCGCCCGAAAGGCATCCTCTACCTGTTTCACCTCAGCTGGACTACTGGAATCCTTGAATTTGAACAACACGGCATGACGTAGGAGCATTTTTTTTCCCGAATTAGGTGTTTGGGCCTGCACGGCAACAGTGAAGCCACAAAGTAACAAGGCGATCGTAAGAAGTGTAGGTTTCATGCAATAAATTTTACTCAAAGCAACAATTATTTGGTTGCTGTGCTGAAAAAAGGTGATTTGTATCGTCATTTAAAGCATCGACATCGGACTGGGTATCACCCGATAGTCTTCGTTAAAGGTAGCCATAAATGCCATATCTGCTTCCGAAATGACAAAATCAAAGACATTGAAATTTTCCTTTAAGCGTATTGGGTTGGCGGACTTGGGGATGGTAGAAACCCCCAATTGCAATGCCCAGCGCAGCATGATTTGTGCCGGAGACTTACCGTACTTTTGAGCCAATCCGAGGAGTTTGGGATCCTGGAATTTTTCTCCGCGTACCAGCGGGGTATAAGCCTGAAGCACGATTCCTTCAACTTGGCAGCGGTGCAGCAAATCCTTTAAAAATAGGTAAGGACTAAATTCAACCTGGTTGACTACGGGTACAAAATTTGCATTGGGCATCAACTCATCCAAAAATGGAATGAGGTAATTGGCTACCCCAATGGCGCGTACCTGTTTTTCGCGGTACAAGCGCTCCAATGCTTTCCATGTCTCCTGGCGCTTGTTTTTGATGGGCCAATGTACCAGATAAAGATCGATGTAATCACAGTTGAGTTTCTTTTGACTGATTTCAAAAGCCCGCAGCGTAGCATCATAGCCCTGGTCAAGATCATTGACCTTGGTGGTCAAAAACAGCTCATTGCGCGGTATTCCAGCTTGTCGAATGGCATTGCCTACTTCAACTTCGTTGTGGTACATTGCAGCAGTATCAATCAGGCGGTAGCCGATTTCAATGGCCTGGTGAATGGCCGCTTCAGCTTCCCCGTTGTACATATCATAAACGCCCAAACCCAACAACGGCATGCGAAGGCCGTTGTTGAGCTCAGCGTAAAAATCACCATACTTTTGTGGGTGCATAGGGAAAAAGATTTAAAGCAAAATTACCATTTCTCCAAACCCAGTAATTTTTTTCCAAGGGTACTCAACTCAGCAGTGGAATAACGGGTTTGTTCCCATTTGCGCGGATCTCCAGGAAACGCATAACCTTCAGGAGCAACCCGATCGCGCCAGGAGGTAATGCGCCAATCCAATAGTGGCTGATCTTCCTCTTGAGCAGGCATCATGGAGATGTATTGGGCAATACGCACTTTGTTTTGACTCAGATTTGGACGAATACCATGTGCCAGACTAGAGTTAAAAATTAACAAATCACCTGCTTCCATTTTTACTTTTACCAGTTCAAAACCCGTAATGTCCGGTTTGAAATGATCGCGGTCTTCGGGTTGGGTGAGTTTCCAGGTATCGTAGGTGCGGAAGAGCTCCGGTACACACTGGAAGCCGCCCATGTTTTCGTCGGTTTGATCTACCAGTGCCAAAACGCCCTGTACATTTTGCGGCTTGGTTTCAGGATCATAATCCCAGTGGATAAAGCCTTTGAACGGATGATCCGGGCGAGAGGGGAAATTCAAATTGGCGCGGTCGATGGTCACCCAAAGTTTTTCGCTGCCCCAAATGTCTACAAATGCATTGTACAAGCGCTCTGATTGGCGGTTTTCCCAGAGGTATTGGTGGTTGTAAATTTCCACCATGCCGCTATTGGTCAGTTCTTTCATGCGTATTTCTGCGCGTGGCGGGGCATACCAGGTTTCAGGGTCTTGAGGGTCTTTTTCTTCAAACTCCCACAGCAAGGCAGCTGTTTTGTCACAGTTTTCTTTGGAGACCGCCCCCTTGATTACGATGTAGCCATTGTGCGTCCAAAACTGCCAGTCTTCTTCAGAAAGTACCCGCAATGGCTGGCCATTGGAGCGGTCACTCAACTTGGCTTGGCTGCTTTTGGCCGTAGAGGGGTTGCCAGGAATATCATTGTGGTTGTGGTCAAACTTTGGAACCATAGTTGGTGCCATAGTGGGTGTCATGGTGGGCGTTTCAGGTTGCATCGCTTTTGATTTAGAGGTGAAAAAGAATGAATCGGAATGGATACAAAACTAAGATCGATTTTTTCTTCCAGCTACACCTCTATTTGCATTTTTTTGTTCTCCATTTGCACCAATGACCCCAAATATTGATGTTCAACAACAACAATGGACAAAATTACTGAATTTTGGAACTGGCGATTGTATCAGAGGTCATGGTATTCATAAATGTGATCCAATTTTGAACCAAGAGCCAGATCTATAATGGGCTTAAGAATACCGTTGTTCAGGCCATAAACCCATCCATGCAGGTGCGGTGCTTGACGATCCTTCCATGCTTTTTGGACAATAGAAGTTTTCGCCAGGTTGTACACTTGCTCTTCTACGTTCAATTCGACCAAACGATTGACCTGCTCTTCTTCATTTTCAATGGCACTCAGTTCTTCTTCATGGATGCGGTAAACATCCTTGATGTTGCGAACCCACTTGTTGATGATGCCCAGATTGGTATGGCTGATGGCTGCTTTGACTCCGCCACACCCGTAATGTCCGCACACAATGATGTGTTTTACCTTCAAGTGTACAACCGCGTATTCCAAAACACTCAGCAAATTGAGGTCGGTATGCACGACCATGTTTGCGATATTGCGCTGAACAAAAATTTCACCGGGTTCTGTCCCGGTAATTTCATTGGCGGGCACCCGACTATCGCTGCATCCAATCCACAGAAAATCGGGAGTCTGGATTTGCGCTAAATGTTTGAAATAATTTGGGTCATCTTTGATCTTTTCGCGCGCCCAAGCTTTGTTTTCCAACAACAATTTTTCAAAAGCCTTCATAGTTATTGCATTACCCGTTTAACCGGATCGTTAAAAATTTCTTTGGTTTCGCCTGCTTTGCGTTTGATGTAGATGCGCACATTGCGCAATTCGGCATTGATGATAAAATCGTTGATCAAATCAACAATGTCTTGATCAATAAAATTAGACTTGGAAGCATCGATCAATACCGCCTGATTGTTTGGGATTTTTTCCAAGGTGGTTTTAAGGTAGCCTTTGTTCAAAAAAGACACATCCTTGCCAAAACGGATCAAATACCGTTGTTCATCTTTAATAATCAGGATTGAGGAGTGGAAGTTGCTTCGCAATATGAAGTATAAGCCTACCGTGATGCCAACGCAAATGCCGATCAACAAATCGGTAAACAAGATCGCAAGAACCGTGATGATAAAAGGTAGAAACTGATTTAGGCCTTTTTTCCAGTACGTTGTAAAAATGGAAATTTTGGCCAATTTATAACCCGTAAAAATCAAAATTCCCGCCAATGCAGCCTTGGGGATAAGATTGAGAATCCCAGGAATGAACAATACCGATAGCAAGATCAGGAATCCATGCAAAATGGTTGAAAGTTTACTTTTGCCACCAGAACTTACATTGGCGCTACTGCGCACAATAACCGAGGTAACCGGCAGCCCTCCCAATAAACCCGATACCAGGTTGCCTACTCCCTGGGCTTTCAATTCGCGGTTGGTTGGCGACAGGCGTTTTTCAGGATCTAGCTTATCGATGGCTTCCAGACTCAGCAAGGTCTCCAGACTGGCTACAATGGCCAGAGTGAGTCCCGTAATCCATACTTGGGTATTCCCTATTCCGCTCCAGTCTGGGCGATGGAGTTGGGAAAAAAAATCTAGCGGATTTTTGGTGATGGGAAGGGTAACGAGATGGTCACCATCTAGGAATAAGCGAGAGTCAATGCTTTGAAAATAGGTGTTGATTATCGATCCAACCAATACCACGATGAGTGGGCCTGGGATCAACTTTAAAATTTTATTCTGCTTAAAAAACTTCAATTCAAAAAGCACCAGAATCAACAAAGAGACAAACCCGATGATGATCGCTACCGGGGCAAGATGGTTCAATGAGGTGAAAATCTCGGAGAAGGTATTTCCACCATCAATCTGGAAAAAAGACTCGTCACCTTCTGGATCGGCGTCAAACCCCACCAGGTGTGGTAGCTGTTTGAGGATCAAAATTAAACCAATAGCAGCCAACATTCCTTTGATAACTGCATTGGGTATGAAGTCTCCAATTAATCCAGCTTTGAGGTAGCCCAATATAATCTGGAAAACACCTGCGATAATGACACTGAGGAGAAAGATTTCAAAAGTCGGAAGCTCCGTCAGCGCGCTGGCTACAATGGCGGTCAAACCAGCTGCAGGGCCGCTCACGCTCAATTGTGAGCCACTGAGTAAGCCTATCACAATGCCACCCACTATTCCAGATACAATGCCACTGATCAAAGGGGCTCCCGAGGCGAGGGCTACGCCAAGACACAAGGGAAGGGCTACCAAAAATACGACAATTGATGCAGGTACGTCACTTCCTGCATTGGAGAGAATCCGGTTCATTCATTCATACTTTTTACTTGCACAAAAATGAAGCAAGTACTTATTTGCGTGTAAAATCCAACTGTTTCAGGATTACCCTAAAAGCAAATTTGATTCACAAAACTAAAGACAAGTATAGCCAATTTCATTAAACAGTAAAACTATTTTTTTTGAAAAAATCAGTCCACCATCTTGCTGTTTCTGAAAACCAGAAAACAAAACAGCGCTTGAATCACCGCAGCAATGAGCAATCCCAGCGAAAAAATCCCAATTCCCCAGGATTTGGCCAGATAACCCATCACATAATTCGTCAGCAGATTGCCAACCAGGGAAATGACCAAAATTATTCCAATGGCCGTGCCACTGTTTTTGCTGTACAAAGAACTGCTCAGTCCAAACATGACCGGAAAGCCCAACGCCAATCCAAAACCGATTAATACCAACCCAAAGATGACCCAATTCAATCCGGGCATCCAACCCAGTACAATTGCCCCCACAATCAAAAATCCCATCCCAAAGCCGAGCATCCGCGAGGCAGCGATTTTGCTGAACACACTTCCGGTCAGCAAACGCATCACACTCATACCTGCAACATAGGAAGACAAGGCATACAATGTCCAGCGGCCATTGACTTGCAAGGTTTCGAGCAAAAAAGTAGTCGTCCAATTGTTGATCAAAGCTTCACAAGCGCTTTGCCAAAAAAGAAAAAAGCCAATCAGCAGGAGCAATGGATCTTTGAGCATTTGAACCAATTGAGCCACCGAAATACCCTCGTTGTGCTTGGCAGCCGGAAATTGCAACCCGAAATAAACCAGAGAAAGTAAAAGAGTAAGCCCCCCAATGGCTATCACAATGCTTTCAAAAGCCACCAAATCCCTCAGCAATCCCAGTACAAAGGGCATCGTCAGAGCCCCCAATCCAAAAAATACGCTGAACAGGGCCAGGCTGGCTCCTTTGTTCTCTGTGCTGATGTCGGCTACCAGGGCACTGGTTGCGCCGTTGATCGCTCCACCGCCAATGCCAATCAGCAAAATGCAGATTTGAATCAACCAAATGGAATGGGCCAACCCAATACCTGCAAAACCCAAGCCCAGCAGGACACTACAAATGGCCAACAACAACTTGTAACCAAACCGATCGGTAATGGGCCCAAAACCCAACGAACCGAATAAAATGCCGACTGGAAAAAGTGAAAACAGCCCGCCAATTTGGAACTCATCCAGGTTGAATTTGGATCTTAAATCGGGGGCAATGGAGCCTAAAGTGATGGCACCTACTCCAAAAAGGAAAAGCCCTGCGCAGGCAGAAGCAAAGACCAACTTGCGATTGTACATTATTGCTTTGATTTCGGTTCGTTAATGGTGATGCAGTGAATGCCCCCACCGCCGAAATTTACAGCCAAGGCGTCAATTGGTATAATTTTTTTCTGGGGAAAAACCGAACGGAGAATGGCTTGAGCCTGTGCATCCCGTTTTTTTACCTCCAGATCGCCACCTTTTTTATAATAACTGGGCATCAAGACACAATCATTGGCAATCAAAAAATTGAGGTAACTGGCTGCCGCAATGCCCAAAACCGGCTTGCCGATGGGGAATTTTGACCCATCTTCGTACTTCATGGTACTGATGAGGTCATAGGTTCCATCTCCCGGGCGCAGGGTATCTACAATCAATTTGGGCAAAGGCATCGGAATGATGCGAAAAGGTTGTCCATCCTGATCACGGGCGCGGCGCAAAATGCGCAGATTCTCGCTCATCCGGCGGTGGTTTTCGCGCCCGATTGGCTCTGTCCGATCCATTGAATCCACCTGTGCCAACAAGATGGTATGGGCATCCACAAAGCGCGCCATCTCGTCCACGTGGCCATTGGTGGTGAGCAGGTTGTACAGTTTTTCACCATGGGCGCCCTGAAGCGTGCCCCGATGGGTATGGTCGTCTTCATGCAAGCCTTCTTTCAGCCAGATTACTTTTTTGATGCCCAGTACCCGCTGGTATTCTTTTTCGATTTGGGCCAAACTCAGTTTGGGGTTGCGTCCTCGTTCCACCGTTTCGGTAAGCATCAGTACCCCTTTCCCGTTTACTTCATGGTTGCCACCTTCGGTGATCAAGGGGGTAGAAACGATCGGTAGTTTCATCAATTTGGCCACTCTTTCGTCCAGGGTTTCGTCTATTTTTACTACTGAATCTTGTAGGCTGCCCGTGCCCCAGGCATTGAAATTGAAATCGGCCATAGCGAGTTGCCCGGATTGGTTCAGCACAAAAGACGGCCCCATGTCTCTTGCCCAGAATTCCTGGTAAGGCAATTTGAAAATGCTGACTTGCTGTTTTTCCAATAAATCGGGTCGAATTTTCCGTCGGGCATATTGATACACCGAATCATTGGCCACCACCAACTTGACTTTCACGTGCAGTACCAGGGCATTGATGATGTCCAGCGTAGCCTGTTCATTGGGCAGGTCTGCCCGGTGGTTGTAGGTGGACCACAATAGCCAGATGGCTTCGCTGGGTTCAAACTCTGCGGCTTGATGGTAGTGTGAAGCCTGCTCAGACGGCTTGGCCTGCTGGCAAGCCTCAAAGGCAAGGAGTGCAAGAAGAAAGATGAACTTTTGCATGGCGAATTTTGCGAAAAATACAATTTTTTGAGGATGAGTAATCAGATGCGAATGACGAACAGTTTGCCCATCATTCGCATCATTGGGTACTCAATTCACATACCCTGGATTTTGTTTCAAAGTAGTATTGACGGTCAGTTCGCGGTTCGGAATGGGCATGATCCCGTGGAAATCGTCTATGCCTAGTACCGCATTGATTTGTTGGGTTCGAGCTAGGTCGAAATAGCGGTGGCCTTCAAAATTGAATTCAGCCCGCCGTTCATCCATTATGGCTTGGAGGTAAGCCGCATCGTTGGGCAATTCCGCCGGACTTATCGCGGCCAAGCCTCTTTGGGTACGGAGGGTATTCAGGTCTGCCAGGCCATTGCTGAGGCCAAGTGCCTCCGCCCGGATCAGGTACATTTCAGCCAGGCGCAATATATACGCAGGATTGTCGCGAGATTCTTCCCCTCGGTATTTTTGGGTACGCCCATTGGGTATGATGGTGGGGTCATTTTCGCTTGGGTCAAAATTCAGCAAGCTGCTGCGCACATCACCCGGACGGGCAGCAAAAAAATCTTGCAAGTCTTTGGCTGCCAGGTAACTCAATTCTGACCGAATGGCATCGTCGCGGCTGTAGGTCGCCCCATTGTACCCACTGCGGTTTTGATTGTCGAAGGCCAGCTCAAAAATGGATTCCGCACTGAGTCGGGTTTGAAATACCTCTGCGTAAGCATCCGCACCCAGCAGCGCAAAATCCCCGGAATCGATCACCTTGCTTGCAAAAGTTGCGGCCTTGCTCAAGTCTTTTCGGTACAGGTACACCCTGGCGAGCAGGGCGTTGACTGTATTGAGGTTCACAAACTGGATGTCTTTTTCACTGGCATCCAGTTGGGTGGCTGCTTTGGTCAATTCATCGATGATGAACTGATAGGTGGCGGCAACCGTTGCGCGATTGGGACGGTCGGCAATGCCTTGTACCGTTTGAATGAGGGGTATGCCGAAGGCGGAATTGTTGTTCCAATGCTCGCCAAAGTAGCGCAACAAATCAAAATGCGCCATTGCCCGAATGGCTCGTGCCTGTCCTTCCAACTGATTTTTTTGCGCGGGTGTCAAGTCTGTAACTTGATTTAAACCCTCCAGGAGGTAATTGGAATTGGCAATAACCCGGAAGATGGCAGTCCAGATGTCGCCAGTAATGACGTTTGCTCCGGTTACTGCCCGGTCGCCCAATTGCGTTAGCGACAAACTTTGATAGCCACCCGTTACCCCGTTGTCGGTATGCCCCTCACTGGCCAGGAGGTACGATTCGCCGTAATAGCCAGGCTGCTGCATGGCGCTATAGAGGCCCAATACCGCAGCTTCAGCACTTGCAGCATCGGTGATGGCTTCATCGGCGGCAATGTTGTTGGGCGAACTTTCATCCAGAAATTGACAAGAGCTTGCCAACATCAATAAAGATATAAAAAAGAGTATGCTGATTTTTTTCATGGTTTGCGTTTTTTGCCTGATCAAAACTTCAAATTGGCGCCCAGTAAAATGCTACGGGCGGATGGATAGGCACCATAGTCGACTCCTGCGGTGCGATCGGCCAGGCCTCCATTGGAGGAAACTTCGGGATCAAAACCTTTGTATTTGGTGAAAATCAGCAGGTTTTGGCCTTCTGCATACACCCGTAGGCCTTTGAATTTGCCAACTTTAGGAAAAGTGTAGCCCAAATTCACGTTTTGGACCTTGACAAAAGCACCATCTTCTACCATTTGTGAAGAATTCAGGGCCAGATTCAGGTTGATGAAAGAGGCACGTCCGTATTCGGCTTGATCTCCAGGTTTGCGCCAACGGTTGCGCACATTGGTGGTATTGTTGGCGTAAATGGAACTCAGGCCTCCGTCGTTGCTCCAACCCAGGTTCTCGGTTGTACCCCGAATGAGGTTGTACACCTTGTTGCCCACCGAAAAGCGCGTAAAAATACTCAGATCGAAACGACCAAAGTTGAAGGTATTGGTCAGACCTCCGAATAAATCGGGCATGGCTTTACCGATGATTTGAGCATCGTCGTAGTCGATGATGCCATCGCCATTGGTATCTTCAAACTGCACATCTCCGGTTTGTGGGTCTACGCCAGTATAGCGCAAACCGATGAAAGACCCCAAGGGTTGACCAACTTGCAGGATATGGGTAGCTTCGAGATCGTCGTAAGCATTGAGGTATACGCCATCGCTGGTCAGGCTTTTGATCTCGTTGTGAATCCAGGTGGTATTGAAATTGATGTTCCAGCGCAGTTTTTCTGAACGCAGCACTGCCGCGTTGAGGTTGAACTCCAGTCCCAGGTTTTGTACTTCGCCGCCGTTGCGGGTAACGGTAGAGAAACCCGTGGTAGCTGGAATGATGTCCTGACTCAAAAGGCGAGATTTAACGGAATTGAAAAACTCAACCGATCCATTGAAACGCCCACCATTGATTTCGTAATCCAGGCCAAGGTTGAACATGCGGTTGGTTTGCCAGCTCAATTTCGGGTCGGCCAAATTGCGCAATTGAATGCCTGCTCGCCCGGCGTACCGAGATGCGGTATAGAAGGTAACGTTTTCAAAATCGCCAATTTCCTGGTCCCCAGTCAGCCCGTAGCTTACCCGTACTTTTAAATCACTGAATACTTGTTTAAGTCCGTTGAAAAACTTTTCGCTGGTCATGCGCCAGGCCACTGCACCCGATGGAAAAAAGCCAAACCGGTTGTCTTGGGAAAAGCGAGAAGAACCATCGGCTCGGGCAGTAAGGGTAAACAAGAAACGGTTTTTATAGTCGTAATTGATTCGACTCAAAAACGATAGAATCGAAAAGGAAGTCCCTTCGGAAGTTGCCCGGATGATGTTGGCGGCACTCGACAAGCGCTCCAGTTTTCCAGGAGGAAAGCCTTGGCCTGTAGCACCCGCCCGCTCAATCAGGGTGCGTTGCAGGGTAACGCCACCCAGTACGCTGAAGGTACTCTTCCCAGTAGCATGGGTGTAATTGAGGGTGTTTTCATTCAGCCAGGTCGTGTTGCGAAAATTGCCTTCAAACGCCTCTCCTCCAAACGCTTCGGCATCGGCGGTAAGTGGGGATTTGAATTGATTGTCGAACATAAAACTGACATCTCCCGACCAGGCACTGCGCAGGCTCAGTTTGCTGCTGAGTTTGTAATCTCCATAAATGGTACCGAGGGCACGAAATCCATTCGTGAAGGCACGGATTTCTTTGGCGGATTTTACCGGATTGTCGGACAGCCAGTTGGCCTGATAATCTTCAAAACTCGCATACGAACCGTCGTCTTCGTATGCAGGCATCAGTGGGGAGGCACCCAGTGCATTGGTGATGATGCCAGTATAGGTGTTGTCGTTGAAACTGCGACGGTTGCGGGTCACCGAGGTATTGAGGGTGACGCCCACATTGAACCGACTGTTGATGGTCTGGTCCAGGTTGAGGCGAAAATTGAAGCGCTTGTAAAAGTTTTCAATGATCACCCCTTGCTGGTCAAAATAGCCCAAACTGGTGAAATAGCGGGTTTTGTCATTGCCTGCCCGGAAAGACAGTTCGTAATTGCGGATGGGTGCAGTGCGCGAAACCTCATCAAGCCAGTTGGTGTTTTGCCCCGTTGAGAGGTCGTAGTTTTCCAGCGGATCGGTCAGGACCGAGGGGTCAAAGTCGGCACCAAAGGCATTGGGATCTTGCTCATAAACAGCCAGATCGTTTTTGCGGGCTTCTTCGATCAAATCGACCATTTCGCCAGAATTCATGAATTCAATCGGTCGGGCTATGCTTTGCAGCCCGCTGTAGACATTGAAATTGGCCTCCTGAGCGCCTTTTTTGCCGCGCTTAGTAGTCACCAGAATGACCCCATTGGCCGCTCTGGCACCATAAATCGACGCTGCAGAAGCATCTTTCAGGACTTCAATGGACTCGATGTCATTGGGGTTGATGTCGGAAATGGAACTGAGTGACTGCCCAGAGCCCACGTTTTGTCCTTGCAGGTTGAAGGAGGTAGACAGTGCCGAGTTGCTTTCGCTGAGCAAGGGAATGCCGTCCACGACGTACAGAGGAGCATTGTTGCCCCGCACGTTGACCAAAAGCCCTGCTCCAGGCGTTCCGGAGGTACTCATCACATTGAGTCCGGCCACACGCCCTTGCATGCTGTTGGCCAAATTGGATACGGGCTGATCCTTGATCTCGCTGGCATTGATGGATGAAATGGCTCCAGTGATCTGACTTTTGCGCTGAGAGCCATAGCCAACCACTACCACTTCGTCAAGGCGTTGATTTTCTGATTCCAGGATGATGTCCAGTTGGGTTTGATTTCCAAGCACTACCTCTAGTAGCTTAAATCCCGTATAAGATACCTCAAGGATGGTATTGGGAGATGCTTGCAGGGAAAAATCACCACTAAAGTCGGTTACTGTTCCCTTAGTGGTTCCTTTGATCAAAATGGTAGCGCCAATCAGTGGTTCTTGGTTGGTGTCGCTTACTTTCCCTTTGATGGTGGTTTGGGCGCTCAACAAACCAAAAGGAATGAAGGCCCAAATCCAGAAGAGTACATTTTTAAGTCGCTGTTTGTGCATATTTGTGGTATTTCAGTATTAATTCTTCAATTGCTGGACGACTTGTTGCGCTGCAACCCGGCCCGAATACGCGCCACCATTCATGTATCCCTGAAAAATGACACTGCAATGCTCACCAGCAAAGTAGATGCTGCCCTCGGGTTCTTTCTCCACGCCCCCAAACGCAGACCATTGCCCCGTTTTATAAGCCGTATATGATCCCAGATTGAACAGGTAGGTTTCCCAGGAGAATTTGTGCAGTTTGCCATTGGTCGCTGCTTTGAAGCCGGGCCAGAGTGTTTCAAGGCCGGGTAAGTATTTTTCCCGGATTTCCTCCATGCTCAACTGTGCCGCGTCATGCCCGATATTGCCGCCGCCGAATACAGTGAGGCTGGCCAAATCTCCCGCTTGCAGGCGGCTGCTGTCCCATCCACTGTACGCTGGGAAATCGGTATTGAAACCACCGTGTGAGCCGTGTTTGTGCCAGATCCGTTCGTTGAGGCCAAACAGGATCTTGCCGCCATTGCCGTAGCCCAATTCCTTTATGCACTGGCCTTTGGCTGGCGACCAGCTGAATCCAGTGGTTTTTACTTCCCGCAATTTGGTGAAGGGCAAGGCCATGATCAGGTGATCAGCATGAACGGTTTTGAATTTCCCCAGGTGTTCAAATACTGCGGAATACTTGCCATTTGGGTGTTTGATGATTTCGGTTAAGGCGTAACCCAGGCGGATTTGAGCTTCCATTGCTTTGCCCATGGCATCGGTCAGTGCCTGACTGCCCCCCTGGATTTTGAAAATTTCGGTCAAATCCTCCTGCTCTTCTGGTTCCTCCTCTGGATCTGGCAAGCCTAGTAACAAAAAGAGATTGATGGCCGACTGCTCCGATGCATCCATGGTGTAGTACCCGGACATGTTGCTGTGGTAAAATTTATTCAACCAGCCCTGCATGCCAATGCTGTCGAGGTATTCGGGGATAGACAATTGATCAATGTCTTTCCAGCTAGCGCAATCCCGGTAGGAAAGCTGCTCCAGATCCTGGGGCAATTGCTCCAGACTGGCTCGAAATTTGGGAATAAAGGGGCGAATGGCCTCGCTCAATTCTTCGTCGCTGCGGTTGTAGCCATCAAAGTAGAGCGATTCCTGCAATTCAGGATCGTCTTTGCGAAGGTCATATATGTCCAGATGGTAAGCTTTGGCCAAATCCAACATGTCGGTATGATTGGCATCGATGAATTCACCGCCCAATTCAGTGGTCAGGCCGGGGCCAAAATAATTGCGCAAGGTCATCATGCGGCCACCGTAGCGGTTGGATGCTTCGTAAATGGGGGCAACGATTCCTGCTTTTTTCAAATGATGTGCCGCACTCAGCCCCGCAATACCAGCGCCTACAATGATGGTTTTGGATTTGGAAAGGGGAGCTGGTAGTAGAGATTGGCCCATTAGCAAACCAGAAGACAAACCAGTAAACTGACGCACAAACGCCCTCCGGCTGCGGTAGAATTCAGGATCATACTGACGCAAAGCCTGCTTAAAGCTGCGTTGGAGCAATTTGGCAAAGTATGGTTTCATGTGTGGTAGTTTGCAGTGATGAGCATTCCATTAATTAAATGTAAAAAAAAAGGGTTGCAAAAGTGAATTTCACCTTTGCAACCCTGCAAAATAATTTTTCAACAAATATCAAATTCCTTATGGCATGATCTTTTGTCCATCAAAACTAAAGCCTGAGGCGATGAGCTTGACTTGGGTTACTTTACCCTGGTTGTCTCGTACAAACTGGATGGTTGCCTGTCCAGCCGCATCAAACTTGTCCGGTTCTGGCAAAGCGGTAATTTCTCCGGTTTGATCGCCAGCGGTAATCTGTAGTTTGCCTTCTTTTACACTGATTTCGATGTTTTCGAAAGGCAAGCCCGTCATTTTGTATTTGCCAGCATACTGATCCAGCGCATTGCCAGCAGCAGGTGCTACTTTGGGTTTTGTTTCAGCAGCAGGAGTGAATTCCGCATTGTAACTTAATCCTAACAGCACGAAAAGGGATTTTCCAGCTTCTGCTTGCGGATTTTTGGCTACGAAGTACAAGTCGTGAACGCCATTAGTCGGCGCAATCTTCACGGCCAATGGGGGAGGCGGAGCAAATCCGGAGGTAGATACTTCAGCGGTTCCGATGGTTGGTGAAGCTCCCAGCAAAGCTCCTGTGGGGCTATCGAGGTGGATTTCGATGATCCCTCCAGCAGCATTCATTTGCGCAGGAGCGGAGGCGCGCACGCTAATTTCGACGATTCCCGTCAGGTCAACCTGCTTATAGCCGACATAAGCACCGCTTTCCTGAACGATGGCCAGGCTGTTTCCTCCAAATTTCATTTTCATGATGCCCTTCATGTCGTCGATTTCGGACATGTCTATATTCGGGTTGCGCAACACGTAGTTTTGTTCAGAGCTCAAACTTGGCAAACCTTTTACACCATGGTCTTTGTAGGCAGCGCGCAAGATGTATACCCCAACTCCTTTGTCTCCACGAGAAGGAACCGTAGTCGTAAAGGTACCTTCTGCAGGCAAACTTAATGGTACCGCAGCAGCGTCTTCGTGGCGCAGGATGTAGCGTACAATCACTTCTGCATCGTCTTTGCTAAGTGCAGGGTGGGCCGCCATGGCGGTTTGACCCCAAATTCCGCTGCTGCCATTGATAACGCGGGTAGCCAATACCGTGGTAGCATCTGCCTGACCGCGGTAACGCAGGGCAATATCGCGGAAACTTGGGCCGATAGATTTTTCGGCACTTTTGTGGCAAGCTTTGCAATCGGTACCGTCAATCAACTTAATGGCACGGGCAAAACGGCTGTTTTGATCGGCGCTGCGGTGGCCTTGTGCAATGGCTACTTTATCATAGCCTTCGGGCAGGTAATCGATGCTTACTGCCACTTCTATCGGGTCGATCTTGCCATTGGCAATGCTTCCGTCTTCTTTGTCAGTTACGTCTACTTTGTATGCGATGTCCTTATTGGGGAAAAAGAAGGTCTTGTTCCCTTTGGTCAACGTGAAATCGAGTTTTGGCGGTTCGTTGCCCACCACCAAATCCAGGGAGCGGGTAGCGCTTTCGCCTTTGCCGTCTTTTACCGTCAAGGTTGCAGCGTATACCCCTGCTGTTTTGAGGGTAAGCTTAGGATTGGCTTCTTTGAACAGCAGCGGAGTGCCGCCACCTGCTTTGAGGGCCACTTTCCATTCGTAGGTAAGTTGATCGCTGTCGTAATCTTTGGTGCCTGCGGAAGAAAGCTGCACGGTCAATGGTTTTGCACCAGAAGGTTTGTCGGCTGCTACTTCGACGACAGGTTTGCGGTTACCGCCATTGTATTCGATGCGGATCAGGCGTGCATCATCGTTGCCCTGAAACCAGCCTGTACCGTATTCCAGCATGTACAAATCACCATCGGAATTGAATTCCATGTCGATCGGGTTGCTGAATTTATGGCTGGGCATAAAACGTTCCATCGACACGAAATTGCCTTCTTTGTCCATCGTAACGGCCATGATCCAACCGCGCATCCATTCGTATTCCAGGAATTTACCATCGTAATAATCCGGGAATGCCCGCTTGGCATTTTTGAAATCACTGGCGTAATACACGGGCCCGGCCATGGCATTGCGGCCACCGGTTCCTACCAATGGGAAGTCTTTGGATTCGGCGTAAGGGTACCACACAAAAGCTTTTTGAGCAGGTGGCAATTGAGTCAAACCGGTATTGTTGGGCGATTTGTTGATGGGCGCATTTACATCGTAAAGTGGCCCTGATTTTTTCGCCTCAAAATCGTAGTAGTAGTAAGGCTTGTTGTCGCCAATGAAGTACGGCCAACCAAAGTTGCCTGCTTTGCGCGCTTGGCCAACCTCGTCAAAACCCTCTGGGCCACGGTTTTCCAAAGGCTTGTTTCCGTCAGGACCAACATCACCCCAGTACACGAAGCCAGTCTTTTGGTCAACAGAAATACGGTAAGGGTTGCGGTGACCCATGGTATAGATTTCCGGGCGCGTTTTGGGTGTTCCGGGCGCAAAAAGGTTGCCTTCTGGAATGGTATAAGTACCATCGGGCTGTGGCTTGATGCGGATGATTTTGCCCCGGAGGTCATTGGTGTTGCCAGAAGATTTTTGAGCATCCCAAGGGCCACGTCCTGGACGTTCGTCGATAGGGTTCATCCCGTCTGAGCCGTGCGGATTGGTATTGTCACCAGTAGAAAGAAAGAGGTTGCCTTTGGCATCAAAAGCAATAGAGCCCCCCGTGTGGCAGCATTGTTCGCGTTGAACGGGAATTTCAAGCAGTACTTTTTTTGAATCCATCACCAATTCTTCGCCGCGCAATTCGTAGCGGGTCAGGATGTTTTTGGGTTCATTTCCGGCAGGGGAGTAGTACAAGTAAATCCAGTGGTTTTGAGCAAAATTGGGATCCTTGGCCATACCCAAAAGGCCATCTTCTGCCTCTGCCTGATTGCCTTTGGCATCGGGCAGGTATTTGGTGCTCACCGGAATGGTGGCAATGGTTTTGGACTTGCCTACTTTAGGATCATATAATTTTACCGCGCCTCTACGCTGAATGTACAACACCCGATTGTTGTCGAGCATGGTCAGTTCAACGGGCTCTTCCAGTTTTTCTTCCAGTACCACCTTGGTAAAGCGGTTTTCTTCTGGCATCATCTTGGTGTGTACCTTGGAATAGTCTAGTGGTTTGGTGCCTATAGCGTATTTCAGACCTTCGCTCAGGTGACGCAGGAACAGGTCTTCTGAGAAACTCTCATTGGTGTGACCCATCGCGGTGTAAAAAGCACGACCACCATCATAATCGTGGTACCAGCTCATGGGGTGCTTGGGTGAGCCCATTTTGGCGCCAGAGTAAGACTTCTCGTCGATGCTGACCAATACTTTAGCTTCCGGGTTGATGTCGCGGAAATCGTAAAATTCGTCGGTGCGCTCCCATGGATCGGGAAGGAATGAGGTTGAAGCATGGGTTTTGTCTTCAACGTGGAAAATTCCTTTTTGGACGTTGCTGGGTGTGCTGGGGTGACTGGTGAAATACCCGCCCGCCAATTTGCCGTACCAGGGCCAATCGTACTCAGTATCGGTAGCCGAGTGGATGCCTACGTAGCCGCCACCTGCCTGGATGTAGCGTTCAAAAGCGTTTTGCTGGGTGGCATCCAGTACATCGCCAGTGGTACAAAGAAAGACCACCGCAGCATACTTTTTCAGGTTTGCTTCGTTGAACTTGGCGCTATTTTCGGTAGTATCCACCGCAAAACCTTTGCTTTGCCCCATTTTGATGAGGGCAATTTTGCCAGGATCGATGGAAGAGTGGCGGAAAACGGTTGTTTTGCTAAACACCAAAATACGTGGTGTTTGTGCTAAAATAAACCCTCCGATAAGCAACAGCATCAAAAGTGCCATTGTCCGTTGGAAGAAGGACAAGATAGTTGGGTGCATGATGTAGGTTTAAGAGCTAAAACTTCATTGTGTGAAAATTACACAATGATAGGGCGTGGCGGTGATTTTTACAAATTTCTGACAATTAATTTTTTTTATGACTAATTGGGAGAAGTAAAAAAGTCATATTGGTATCTTCATCGACAAAGTCTTATATTTGTAAAGCGAAAAAATGATATGGCAAGAGATAAGTTTCACAGCAATGCCCGAGAAGCGTTGATAAAGGATGGTTGGAACATTACTGATGACCCCCTGAGAATACCAATAGATGGGAGTTATCTTGAAATTGATCTGGCAGGAGAAAAAGTTTTTGCTGCAGAGCGGGCAGGGCAAAAAATTGCAGTTGAAGTAAAAAGCTTTTTGAATAAATCATTTATGGCCGATTTTCATGAAGCTATGGGACAATACCTTGATTATCGAAGCGCTTTGGAAGACGTAGAGCCAGACAGGGAGGTTTATCTAGCAATACCAGAAAGTGCTTATGAACACTATATGTTTCAAGGGCGTTTTATTCAGAAACGAATGAAGGAGGAAACCGTGTGTTTGATTGTATTCAATGCAATTCAAAAAACAATAGTAAGATGGATAAAATACTAAAATATAGACAAATTTTGCAGGAAGTCCTTACTGCTTATGCGTCAAATAATGGCTCAAGAAGGATTGAGTCCCCAGATGAAGTACAAGTTAGGGTACTCATCGATACACAAAATGATCATTATCAGGTTTTGAATGCAGGTTGGCAGAATGGAAAACAGATTTTTTCCGTCATTTTTCATTTTGATCTGATTGATGGAAAAATCTGGTTGCAGCGTAATATATCTGATTATGACATTGTAGAAGATTTAGAAGCAAAAGGGGTACCCAAGAAAGATATTGTATTGGCGTTTCACTCACCTGAAATGAGGCCATACACAGATTATGCTGCGGCATAATATATGTCTACTATAAAACAACCACTTGTTGGATATGAGTTAAATACGTTAAATTTTTTCCCGCTGACGACTGTTTCGCCAGCGGGAAATTTGATGACCTCGACTAAAAACTCACCAACTCAATATCAAAAATAATCACGGTATTGGCTGGGACGCCACCCTGACTCCCTGTGCTGCCATAGCCCAATTTTGAAGGCAGTAAAAAGATGCCCTTGCCTCCCTTTTTCAGGAGTGGAATTGCAATTTTCCAGCCCTCAATCAAATTGGATAAAGGAAACTGTCTGGTTTCATCCACTTTGGTTTGGTCAAACACCTTTTTGTCGGTAAAGTAACCCTTGTATTTTACGGTAACGGTGGAGCTGGAACTTGGGTTGTCGCCAGTTCCTGGTTCAACGATCACAAAGTACATGCCAGAGGAATGCTTTTCCGCAATCAAGTTGTTGTCTTTCAGGTATTTTTGAATCGCTGTGTCGTCGTATTCAGCCTGGGTACCGAAATCTACCAATTCAATATCGAAAACGAGAATGGAATTGGCCGGAATCCCGCTTTGAGCAGTATTGCCGTACGCCAAAGAAGAAGGAATGATAATGGTGGCTTTCCCTCCTTTTTTCATTTTGGCAATCCCAATCTGAAATCCAGGAATCAAGTTAAGCAAAGAAGCTGTAATGGGTTTACCAACTTCAGACTTATCAAATTCTGTACCGTCCAAAAAGTATCCTCTGTAGTTGAAGGTCACCAGTCTGGTAGAATCGAAATTAATAGACCTTCCTGTACCCTCGACCGTACTGATGTAAAATAGACCGGATGCATCCTTTTGTGCAGTTAGCCCCTTGTCGCTTACGTACTTCTCAATGGTTGCAATTTGGTCTTCCAGTCGGTCCTCCTCCTTGGAATTCAGATTGATGCATGCACTGGGCAAGATCAAACTCAGGAGTAGAAAAAAGCTTAAAATTTTTTGTCTCATCGCGCTTTGTTTTAGTCAAAAACCCAATTCCGGGCTTCTTGTACTCAACATTTAATCATTTGGGGCGAAAAATAAGGCAATTATTCCTTTAATTTGGTCGTACATCTGTTAAACGCTTAAATTAGCTTTTATGAAAAACACAATTATCTGTCTTTTTTTAATGTTGGCCACCCTGGCCTGTAAGCCCAAAGAAACAACCTCAAAAGAACAATTGCCTGATGCCAAAGCCTTTGGTTACCTGCATTTGGTGGGCAAACTTGGTGATGCACCCTTACACATGAACTTGATTCAGGATCAAGATTATGATGGAAAGCCTTGGTACAATGGTAGTTATACGATAGATGAGACCCAGGAACCGATTAGTGTTTACACGGTAAGTGATACCACTGGCCAAGACCTGTTGATCCTGGATGAAATGGGAACACCTGATGATAAGGTTGGAGAGTTTAAGGGCAAATTAGCCGATGGTTCTTTTACTGGAACCTTTACGAGCAAGGAGGGAAAAGAAATGCCCTTTGTGCTGGATTTCATTTACCCGGAAGGCAGCTTGAAGTTTACCACGGTGCGGGTGGAAGTTTCCAAAAAAGCAGACGAGAAGTTGAAAGACTCTCCCAAAGCAACTTTCCGCTACGAATTCGTGAAACCTAAGCAGGATTGGTTGCGATTCGCGCTCTTGAGTGAAGTAGTTGGCGATTCGCTGGCTAAAGTCTACAAAACCATTGAAACCGCATATATTCAGGAGCAAAAGCCGTTTTTTGAGTCTTATATGGAAGAAGCGAGCGCTCAAATGGGCGAAGATTCGGATTTCAACTCTACTTTTTTGAATTATGAATCCGAAAAGAGCATGGACGTCCTGTTCAATCAAGACAACCTGCTGAGCATTGCGGTAGTGGAGTACAGCTACAGTGGTGGCGCACATGGCAATTACGGCTCCTCTTGTGCTTCTTTTGATTTGACCAAACAAAAGAAAATCACGCTTGAGGATCTCTTTAAGCCGGGTTACGAGAAGACGCTGACCAATGCACTCAATGCAGCTGCCAAGAAAAAATACGGCGTAAAAAAGTTGGATGAAGTACTGTTTGTGGACAAGATCGAGCCCAACGGAAATTTCTTTGTTACAAGCAAAGGCATCTGCTTCAATTATGTGCCTTATGAGATTGCGTCTTATGCACAAGGTGAGCAAAGGATTTATGTGCCTTTTGCAGAGCTGAAAGGGGTTTTGAAGTAGGTGTTGGGGTACACTTCTGGACATTTTCATTTCGCGCAGATGCTACGCAGATTTAATCGCAGATTTCACACAGATTTTTCTGCGTTAAATCTGCGATTGAATCTGCGTCAAATCTGTGTGATATGATGTTGAGGGTAAGGTTCACACAATTTTCAAAATAGAAGCAAAATTGTGTGAACCCTAAAACTATTAATACCCCGAATTCTGCTTAACATTCCCCCCACTCAAGTCGATCTCCGTTTGTGGGATCGGGAACAATTCGTGCCGCCCTTTGATGAATTTTTTGCCCAGGGCTTTCATTTTTGCTTCCGCTTGCCCCGTGCGCAGTAAATCAAACCAACGCTGTTGTTCCATGGCCAATTCTACGCGGCGTTCTTGCCAGATGCGTTGGCGCAAGGCGTCTTTGTCGGTTACGGTTACGTCGGGCAGGATGTTGCGGCGGGTTCCTCTGGCCCGGGCGCGTACGGCGTTCAGGTAGGGGAGGGCTTGTTGCACCTTGCCATTTTCATTCAAAGCCTCGGCAGCGATGAGCAACACGTCGGCATAGCGCAGCATGCGGATATTGCTGGGGCCGTTGTCTTGTAGCAAAGCATGCGAAGGCGTCCAAGCTTTTTGGTTGTAGCGTTCATTGTCGATCTGTAGATTGTCTTCTATTACAGCAGAACCGTCGGGAAGAGCCTCTCCAACCAACAAAACCGTGGCATCGCGGCGAGGATCACCAAATTCAAACGCTTTAACCAGGTCGTCCGAGGGTAGATTGAAACCCCAGCCAAGGTTGGGTGTTCCACGTACTCCTTGTACCATGTTCCAGGGCGTAGCGCCTGCATAAGATGCTTCCAACGCAGTAGCTTGTACTTCAAAAACCGACTCGCTGGAGTTTTCGCCTTCTGGCAAAAAGATTTTGCTGAAATCAGCCAGGAGTGCATATTCCTTGGAATTGATGACCTCCAAGGCGAATTTTTCGGCATTGGGGTAATCTTTCACCGTCAAATAAACTTTTGCCAAAAGGCCACGGGCAGAACCCTTGGTTGCTCGGCCTAAATCTTCAGGGGCATAAGCGGATTTCTCGGGCAAATTGGCGATGGCCTCAGTCAGGTCGCTCGCGATGAGTTTGTAAATTTCGCCACTGGAAGCCCGCGTTTGGGTGTAAAACTCAGCTTGGGTAAGTGGTCGTGTAATCAGTGGCAGGTCTCCAAACCAGCGCACCAGGTTGAAGTAGAAATAAGCCCGCAGGAATTTGGCCTCTCCAATCAAACGCTTGCGCAAGGTTTCGTCCATAGACGGAATTTTTGGAATGCCGTCAATCGCCACATTGGCGCGGAAAATGCCCTGGTAATGACCCCGCCAGGAGCCACGAATGTCTTCGGGAAATCCGGGATCCCAGGTGAAATCATCAAATGCCGTCAAACGTTGGGCATCGGCGGGAAAACTGCCTTTGACCGCATCGTCGCTCACAATATCAGTCATGGCCAGCCAGGGGAAGGAGGTGAGGTTCCAATCCCGGAGGGAGTTATAGACCGCATTTACGGCCCAAACGCCGTGATCTTTGGTTTGAAAATAGTTGTTGGCGTTGATGACACCCTGGGGTTTTACATCCAGAAAATTCCCATTTTGGCAGGAATTGCTGAGCACAAAAACCAGCACCACGCTTGCCGTTATCCGAAATAGGTATTGATTGCGCATGATTCGAGTTTGTTTAGAAGGTGATGTTTAGTCCAGCCAGCCAGGTACGTGACAGTGGATAAACGCCACCATCGATGCCTACTTGCAACACGTTTTCACTGGAAATTTCAGGGGTAAATCCGCTGTATTTTGTCCAGGTGAAAATGTTGTTGCCGCTGGCGTAAACCCTCAAGCTGTTCAATTTGATGTGTTCCAAAAGTTTTTTGGGAAGACTAAAGCCCAACACTGCACTCCGCAGGCGGAAATAGGAGCCATTTTCCAAAAAACGATCGGATATCTGGTAATTATAACCGCCATTGGTGATTCTTGGTTCAGTATTAGAAGTACCTGCCCCAGTCCAGCGGTTCAAAAAAGACGCTTCGTAGTTGGGAATACCGAATCCCCGAGCAGCGCGTTTGCCATTGTAAATTTTGTTGCCACTCACGCCGTTGAAATCTATGGAGAAATCGAACCCGTATGCATCGAACCCTAGATTAAAGCCATACACCAAATTGGGGATCGGGCTACCCAACCAGGTACGATCCTGTGAGTCGATGATGCCATCGCCATTCACATCTTCAAAGCGCAAATCGCCAGGTACAACCGCTTCACGGGCAGGATGCTGGGCAATTTCTTCGGCATTTTGGTAGACGCCGACCACCTTGTATCCATAGAATGAACCGATGGGGCGGCCAACCGTGGTACGGGTAGCGTTAGCAAACAAGGCTTCGTTTCCGGTACCCAGGGAGCGCACTTCGTTTTTGAGGGTAGAACCCAAAACACCTACATGGTAATTGAATTTTCCTACTGAACTGCGGTAATTCAAGGTAGCATCTATACCCGAGTTGCGCACGTTGGCTGCGTTTACATAAGGATTTGAGGCAGAACCTACATAGTCTGGAATGGGTACTGGTACGAGAATCTTGTTGGTATTGCGGGAATAATACTCCACTTCCAGGGTCAAACGATTGTCGATAAAACCCAATTCTGCGCCTAAATCGGTGCTGGAGGTTTGTTCCCATTGTAAAAATGGGTTGGCCAAGGAAATGAGTGAAGCACCAAAATTCAGGGACTCAGTACCGCCGAACACTGCACTCAAGTTGTTGGTCACGGTAGGAATAGCTGCGTCGGAAGGGAATTTGTCATTGCCCAAACGGCCCCAACTGGCGCGCAACTTGAGGTTGTCGATGAATTCTACTTGTTTCAAAAAAGGTTCTTCTTTCACCCGCCAGGCCACGGCAAAGGCTGGGAAATTCCCATACCGTCTTTCTGATCCGAATTTAGAAGACCCATCTCGGCGGAAAGTGGCGGTAAAAAGGTAACGCTCTTTGAAGTTGTAATTGGCGCGAAACAGGTACGATTGGTAGCGTTCCGGGTTGTTGCCGATGTTGTAATTGGTTGCGGTTTCTACATCTCCGGCATCGAGGTAAAAAAACTCTTCGGTATCGCCAATCAGACGCTGACGAGAACCGCCAATGCGCTCGCCTCCGCGTGCTTGTTGGGTATAACCGGCCAAAATGCTGAAACGATGTACGCCAAGTTGGCGAGAGTAGTTGAGGGTGTTTTCCCATTGCCAGTCGTTGTAGCGCGAAAATTCAGCGTTGATGCGGCTTTGGGGGTTGCGTTGTTTGTCGTCTACTTCAAACTGAGGCTCGTAGCTTTTGCCTCGGCTGTTGATGCTGTTGAAACCAAAGCTGCTGCGGGCGGTCAAGTTTTTGATGGGGTAGATCTCTACGTATGCATTGCCGTTGATTTGCTGGCCGTAACCCCGATTGTAACTGTTGTAGCGCAATTGGGCTGCAGGATTACTCACGTTGGAATTGGTGGAAGTACTGCCAAATTTTCCATTTTCATCAATGGCAATTACCGTAGGATCGGCAGCGTAGGAGTTGAATACAATCCCGCCGGGTTCGCGGTTGTTGTTGCTGGAGATAAAGGATAGGTTGTGTCCCAGTTTCACCCCTTTGATGAGGTTGTATTCGTTGTTTACCCTCAAGGAATAACGGTTGAAGTAAGAGGATTTGATGATCCCGTCTTGCAAAAAGGCATCGCCACTGATGCTGTAGGTCATGGCTTCGGAGCCACCACTTACGTTGAGGTTGTAGTTTTGGATGCTCGCATCGCGAAATATTTCATTCTGCCAATCGGTACCGGTGCCAAAAGCGTCGGGATTGGCGTAGGGAGGCTTGCCCCCAGCATTGGTGTAAAATTCATTGACCAACCGCGCATATTCCGCACCAGTGGATAAATCGATTTTTTTGGCAACCTGTTGGATGCCATTGTATGCATTGAAACTAAAGCGGGCCTTTTGGCCGCGAATGCCTTTGCGGGTGGTGATCAACACGACGCCATTGGCGCCCCGAGTACCATAAATTGCGGCAGAGGAAGCATCTTTGAGGACTTCAATGTTCTCGATGTCGCTGGAGTTGAGAAAGTCAATGTTGTCGAGAATGAGGCCGTCAACAACGTAGATGGGGTTGGCATTGTTCAAAGTGCCTGTGCCCCGGATGCGGATGACCGGACCTTCGCCAGGGCGACCCGAGGCAGAACTTACATTTACCCCCGCAATTTTACCTTGCAGTGCCTGGGTTACGTTGGAAGCGGCTACTTTTTGGAGTTCCGTGGATTTGATGGAACCCACAGAGCCAGTCAAATCGCTTTTGCGTTGGGTACCATAACCCACCACTACGACTTCGTTGATCATCAAAGTGGCGTCGCTCATGACTACGTCTACGATAGAACGGCCTTTGACGGAAATTTCTTGGGTTTGAAAACCAGTGTAGGAAAAAACCAGGATTGCTTCTGCATCAGGGATTTCCAACGTGTAATTGCCTTCCAAATCGGTAATCCCCCCCTGAGTGGAGTTCTTTATTAGAATGTTGACGCCGATTAGCGCCTCTTTTTTTTCATCGGTCACTTTTCCGGTGATTGTAACCTGGGCGGATAGTGAAGTAAAGCAAGCCGCGCTCAACAGGAGCAGAGTGGATAGGAAACGCATATCGATTATTTTAAAGTTTTAGGGTTTGGGTTTTAAGTTCACACAAAAGCAACCTTGTGGTCAAAATGGTGTGAACCCAAAACCCAAAATCCTAAGACTTAAAACTTTGAAAATCAAAAAATTAATGTTTTACAAACTTAGTTTTGGCTTTCATCAAGCCGTTCTTATCGTAACCAGCCAGGATGTACATGCCTGGTCCAAAGTTGGCAGTATTCAAATTTACAAAATTTTGACCACTGGTACGGATCGTGTACACTTTTTGCCCTACGGTGTTGAATACATCAAAACCGTACAGCTCATCGCCATTTTCAATGATCAATTCAGTCGTTACTGGGTTTGGATACACCTTGAGGTTGGCCAAAGCCAGATCGCGTACACCTACCGAAGTGGCACTACAAGATTTGTCGCCAATGGAAAGGTCGTCGAAGTAGTAGCGCTTTTCAACGGTTGGAACAGCATCAAAATCCATGATCATGGACAAGGTGCTGTAAAGAGCTCCATCTGGAATGTTCAAGGTAGTGAAATCCCAGGTCAGCTCTTGCCACTCGTTGGGAGTCGTGTACTTCACCTTGGTATCGCCGGTATTGGGTGCTCCATTGGGGCTGCGCTCCAACTTGAATACCACGTTGGCTTCGTGATCCATCAGCACTTTCATGCTGACTTTTTTGTTTTTACCCAATGAAACCTGAGCAGGAATAGCATCGTTGAAGTACCCAGCGAAAACCTCACCACCTGGACGTTCGATGAATTCGGCTACCTTGTTGCTGGTATTGATGCCGCTCTTCTTAGGGTTGTCGATGACGATGCCAGATTTTTTGCCATCCAAACTTCCGTTGGCAAAATACTGCCAGCCACCCAGGTCGTCCAATGCCGTTTCAAAGTTGGTGATGCAAGCGGTATAAGGTGCTCTACGGAATTCAATGTCATCGAAGTAGTAGACATCATTGTCGGTAGGCAGCTTGCCTGCATTAAAGAAAATAACCAATTTGGTATGGCCTTTTCCGGCTGCTGCACTAAAGTCGATGCTGTATTGTACCCACTTGCGGGTATTGCCAGCAGTAACCTCAGTGAATATTTCAGGTGCTTGACCCGTTCCGCCTTCCAATTTGAACAAAATCGGAACAGCTTTAGGTGACCAGATTTTCACTTGCAATTGGTTCAAAACCGACAAGTCAATTGGTTTGCCGAACTCGTAAACGATGGCAGACCATTCATCCTTAGGATCGCTGTATTCTCCTACTTTGTCGCTTGCTGAAGAATTGATGCCACTTGGATCAGGGTTGTTGATCACCTTGAGAAAGTCACCACCTGTAGTAGATACCTTGGTATAGTTGCGCTGGCATTCAAAATCATCTACCTGACCAGTAACGGCTACTACGCCTTCGCAAACGTTGACTGTAGAAACGGTTTGGGTCAGATTGTCGTAATACCAGGTTGCAGTAGAAGCCAGATCGGCATCAAATACAATTTCTACGCGTTCAAAATCGGTCACGGTTTTGAAGTTGCTGAAGTTGAAATTCAAGTCTTGCCATTTGCCTGTTTCCGCAATGGGGCGAGTGATTTCTTTCAAACCAGCAGTAGTAGAAACCAAACGCAAGGTGAGATTCTTAGCTCCAGCGGGAGCCCATACTTGCAAATTGACCTGAGGGAAAGCAGCAAGCGTAAAGCCTTGTGGTAAAAGCGCTTTCAAACCACCTAGTTTGGAACTGCCTTTGGTATAAGAACCAATGGTTGCAGAAGGGTTGCCTACCTTATCCGGGTTGGCAATTTCACCATTGTATTTGCCAAATACGCCTACGGCACCTAGAGACTCCCAGCCCAATTTGGCGCCACCTTCGAAATCTTCCAGAGCGCTGCTCTTTTCAGGAGCAACCAGGCTGATGTCGTCTACGTAGTAAATGTCATTTGCGCCTGGCAATTTGCCTGCGTTGAAGAAAATGACAATTTTGGTATGGTTGGCGTTTTCCTGGCTCTTGAAATCGGCAGTATATTCCACCCACTTGTTCAATTGTGAAACGGCTACGGGGATTTCAATGCCACCTGAAGTTCCGCCTTCCAATTTGAGCAACAAATTGCCAGCAACTGGCGCCCATACTTTCAATTTCAATTGGTTGCGGTCTTTGAGTGGAATGCTTCCGCCCCAATCGATCACCAAGGCGTGGAATTCCCCACCTGTGTCTTTGTAACGACCTACTTTGGCGCTGAGGTTGGCACCGAATTTATCGGGGTTGTCTACCGCAGTGATGTCGTCAAAACCTGGCTGGCCATAAGCTGCGTTGCGCTGGCATTCAAAATCGTCCAGAATTTTGGGATCTTTTTCTACTGCTAAACAAGCGCCTGCTGGCACTGCAATCAGGTTGTCGAACAAATAGGTGTCTGAGCTGGCATCGACTCCGGGGTCGAAAAACAGGATGATTTTGTTCAAGCCTTTCAATGCCGCAGACTTGCTGAAGTTGAAAGTATATTCCACCCATTGATCTTTGACGGCAATGTTTTTAAGTTCTTCAACAGCACCATTTGGGCCTTCCAGTTTCAGGATAAAGGCAGTGGGAGTCGCAGTTTTAACCTGAATTTTGAATACGTTGTAAATGGAAAGATCAATAGGGTTCGCCAATTCAGCAAGGAAGAGGCTATATCCAGCCCCTGCTTTTTTGGTATAAGCACCTACCTGAGTACTGCTATTGATTTTCAGCGTATCTCCACCAGGAGGGTTGGGCACTACCACAAATGACCCGTCGAGGGGCTTCCAAGTCAATTTGGCACCCCCTTGAAAATCTTCATAAACGAAAGAAGTAGGAGCAGGATCAAGGGCAATGTCGTCAACGTAGTAGATGTCATTGGCACCCGGTAAAACGCCAGCGTTGAAGAAGAAAACCAGCTTGGTATGGTTTGCGGTAGCCTCGCTGGTCATATTGACCGTATACTCCACCCACTTATTCAATTCAGTGACGTCGAGGAAGACCTCTTTTTGTGGGGAGGTACCTGCTTCCAGTTTCACCAACAGTCGACCCGCTTTAGGTGCCCAGAGCTTGAATTTAACAATGTTGCGGTCTTTAAGGGGTAATGCACCACCCCAATCAATGACCATCGCGTGCCATTCGCTACCAGTATCTTTATAGCGGCCTACCTTTCCACTGGTGTTGATGCCCGTTTTGTCGGGATTGTCCACGGAAGTGATGTCGGCAAAACCTGGGCTGCCGTAAGCGATGTTGCGGGCGCACTCAAAGTTGTCCAAAATGTTGGCACTAGGTGCAGCACCACCACAAGCTGGACTTACGGTCAAGTTGTCAAATAAGTAAGTATCTGCACTGGCATCAACCCCTGGATCGAAGAATAGGATGATCTTCTTTAGGTTGGGCGTAGCGGCAGCTTTACTGAAATCAAATGAATACTCAATCCATTCGCCAGCAACTGCGATGTTTTTGTTTGATTCGATGGCGCCACTTGCACCCTCAATTTTGAGAATAAAAGAAGAAGCGACCGCAGCTTTTACCTGAATCTTGAACTGGTTGTTGGTGCTGAGATCCAGTGCAGTCGGCAATTCAGCAAGGAAAAGGCTGTAAGCAGATCCTGCTTTTTTGGTATAGGATCCTACCTTGGTACTGCTGTTGAGGCCTAAGGTGTTGCCTCCCGAGGCATTGTCAACAACAGAATACTGTCCTTCGACGGCATTCCAGGGAAGTTTTGCACCCCCTTCGAAGTCTTCAAGTACAGTTTGTGTCATACCCAAGAGAGGTAGCAATAGCATTGTGAAAAAGAGCAGAAGTTTTTTCATGTTTTTAGATTTTGGGTTCATGTGTAGAACCTATTGCGAAATGATCAGTGGATAAGCAGTCTTATACGTTGGCGAACTGATTTGCAGAAAGTAAGTACCCCCTGGGAGCACAGGTAGCGAAAACTGTTTGTTTTGTTGCCCAGGACTCAGACGGGTAGGTCTCAATAATCGATGTACGACCCGGCCAGCCGAGTCTGATAAATCAATCGTTACGGTTTCGGAAGCAGGTTGGATAAAATCCAGATTTATGCTGTTTTTTACCGGATTAGGGTGAATGTTTATTTTTAATGCCGTTGGATTTACTGTACGGACACTGCTCACATCCCGCGAAAAACCCATTTTACTCAAGGCTTTTAGGATTTCTGGGTTGTACATGAAATGCTGCCACAACAGGCCACTACGTTGGTTTTCAATCATGTTGATAATGGGGCCTTGGTCGATGGCAAGGTAGCTGTCGGCATACCAATTGAGTTGAGGGTTGAAGGCATCGTAAAAGCCCATTGGTCCCCATAATTTTGCCCCGTATTCGCGGTAAAAATGCTTCAATGCAGCTAATGATTCAGTTGGAGTATAGGGAAATGAGCCCAGTGCTGCGGTAGGAGCAATCGTGCCATTGTCTTGCGGCCCAGAGTTGGGTTCGTGCGCCAAATAGCCTTGCAGGGGATCGTCACTGGCGGTCAGTCCCCAACAGTTTTCTCCGTATCCTTTGAATCCCTTGGGGTTGGCAATGCAATACGCCCGGTTGATCAGGGTATGGTTGCGGTTTTGGTTAAAATAATTGGTGTACCTATCAATGATGTTACGAGGATCGAAACCCATAAATGAATAATGGGCAAAAAACAGGGGTCCACCCAATGGTGGCCCCAGCGGTAATAGAACACTGTAATACTGATTCTTATTGACGAAATTGCTGTTGCCAGCCCATCCTTTTTCATAAAGCCCCTCAGGAACACCATGGGTAGGGGAGGCGATGCCTAGTAAATACACCATCATCCCTTCATTCCAGCCCCTTACCGGGAAATTCATGGCAAACTGGTAATTGGGGGACCAGTGCCAGTACAGGAAATTTTGGTAATACTGGCGGTACCAATCCCATTCGATGGCTTCCCAAAGTCCGGTTATTTTGTCGCGCAATTCTTTCTCTTCAATGGTTCCTCTACCAGAAAAATATTCGCGAGCAGTAAGCAAGCCTTCAAATAAAAAGGAGGTTTCCACCAAATCTCCACCATCATCACGGGTGCTGAAGGGAATGGTCTTTCCAGTAACACCGTTCATCCAATGCGGAAAGGCTCCTTTGAATCGATCTGCTTTCTCTAAAAAAGTAAGCATTTTTAATAAACGTTCTCGGCCTTGGTCTCTGGTGATGAAACCACGCTTGATTCCTACCAAAAGAGCCATCACCCCAAATCCAGTGCCACCGATGGTCACGATGTCGCCTGAGGTGTTTCGCTCTCGGATCAAACCCGAATTGGGATGGGCAAAATCCCAAAAATAGCGAAACGTATAGGCCTGTACCATGTCGAGCAATTGGTCATCACTCATTGGGAAACTAGCGGCGCTCGCTATTTGCGAGGGTTGACTTTCCTGGCCACCACTGCTAGCTGAAGTGATGCGGTAACTCGCTTTTACATTGAGCCCCAGTGGCCGCACAAAATCGAGGTAAATGCTATCACTCTTACCCGCCTGGCCAATCAGACTAAAGGTTTTGCCTTCATCAAGCGAACGGTAAATCCGAAATGTAGTGCCACCATAATTGCCCAGGTTTTTCCAATTTAACTCGATGTGGCTATCGTACCCTTTTGCCCTAAACTGCTCTGGTGCAAGCAAGTTGGTTGTACCAGAAGCTTTGAAGGTGCGTACCTCATCGATCAAAAGCGTATGCTCTTGTGCATCTGCTCCATTTTGACCAAAAATTATGGCTTTGATCTGTTTAAAATTAATGGCCGTTTGGTTTGGATCATTAAATAAAACGCTGAGCGGCATCTTGATTTGTGTCCAAACTTTGGGCTCTAATCCTGAAGCGAAAGTAGCCAGGTTGTATTTTCTGGATTTGGTGGCTCCAGGAGCACCCTCCAAAAACAGGTTTGGCCAATCACTTTTGATTAATCCATTGGGTGCATAAGCCCAAAACGCGAGGGTATCCGTATTGCTGATGTCCAAAAATGGGAAACCAGGTGCAATTACCAAAGCAGACCAATCTCCACCACTTCGCGAATTCCAGCGCAAACGCAAACTATTGCGGCCTTGAAATGCAGTGGCATCGGTGGGGATTTTGTCGCCACTACTTCCTGTCTGTTCAAGAAAACTGTTGCCTGACTTGAATGCCAACCCCGTGTCGTAATAACCAGGGTTATTGCTGTCGTTGAAAAAGTAAACCTCTTGGCATTGTAGGGGGGAAAAGGCCAAGAATAATAAAAAGGTAAATGCTAGAAATAGGAGGTAATGTTGCTTCATGCTTGCGATCTAAAATAATGCAATGCAATCTAACCTTATTTTTAGGACAAAGTCTAGCTTTGACACCTCACCATTACTACTCCATGGGGTAAAATCACCACCTGAATATCCTTTTTGTGATTAAAAATCAAATGGTTAAACGAAAACAATGAAATGCCAGGATTATACAATTGACGACTTGCTTCAAAAAGGTGATCCTGTTTTTGAGCCATCGGATTACAGCCCCATCAAGAATTCTACCAGGTTGTCATCGCCATCTAATTCCAATTTTCGCCGCAGGCGGTATCTTTTGTTTTCGATCCCTCGGACGGAGAGGTGGAGTAGGGGAGCTATTTCTTTTGAGCTAAGGTTCATGCGCAGGTAAGCGGCCAGTCTCAAATCACCGGGGGTAATGGTAGGAAACATTGATTTGAGTTTTTTAAAAAACTCATCGTGTACTTGATTAAAATTGTCTTCAAAAACTTGCCAATCTTGCTCGCTTCCCAGATGTTCATCTACCAAACGCAACATTTTTTGATAGTGTTTTGCTGCTGGACGATCGGCATTTTCCGCTTTAAATCGAATCAATTCTTCTTTAATTTGCAAAAGTGCTTCATTTTTACGGATCAAGTGAAAGGTAGAGCTGGCCAGTTCTTTGGATTTATTGAGCACATCGTGTTGGAGTTGAATATTGCGGGTTTGAATGCGCTGTTGGTGCAACTCCCGTTCTTTTTCGAGTAAGAGCTTGCGTCTTTGGGTTTCAAGCCTTTTTTGGTGAATGGTGTTTAACAATCCAAAAATGCCAAAAAAGACCAATGCATAAACGATATTCATCCAGAAACTTTGGTACCAATGTGGAGCGATGTAAAACGAACAGGCAACAATTTTGTCTCCTTCATCACTTTGCAACTCCAGCTTGTATGCTCCTGGTGCTAAATTGCTGAATTCGTGTTCAGCAATTCTGCTCCATGTTGACCATTGATTTTGGATGCCATTGAGGCGGTATCGGAACTGTTTAGAGCGGGTAAATGAGGTCAAAGCAAAGAAAAAACGCAGGTGATTGCTGCCTGGGGGAAAATAGAGGGTTGCGTTTTTTTGATAAATTTTATTTCTGTTTTTGAAATTGAGACATTCAATCCATTTCACCATCAATTTGGGTTCTCGGTCTTTTTTGAGGGTTTTCAGGTCATTTAATAGGGCATATCCATTTTCAAGACAAAGCAGGTAAGTATCTTTTTGCAATGCGATGATGGGCTCAAAACGATCTGCCAAAGAAATTTTAACCAGTGGCTTTAGTTGATTTAACCGATGAAAGCGAATCTGCTGGGGCTTAATTTCCAATTCATCCCCATAAGAGGTGACTAAAAATTTTGGATGTACATCTCCTTCCAATTTCAAAGGTAAGCAGCGTTTTTTGTCGGGGTGATAGACGAATTGTTTGCCACTTGACCAAATTCTGACTTGTTTGTTTTTGATGAAAATATCCAGGTTGAAGTTACTGAGCAGCCCGTCTGCTTCATTTATGGTATCAATGGAAACAACATTTTGCAGAGCGGAATCCAGTTCAAAGCAGTAGATGTTCTCGTAAGGATTTACAGCCCAAAGTCGATTTTTCGATTCGAAAACAAATTTTTGAATGGGTTCTTTGAAACCTTCAATCGAGTGACTAAATTTCCATTTGCCATCCGAGGATCGTTTAAAAACGACAAATCCTGTGTAGGTTCCCTCCAGTAAGTAATCGGGATTTTGGGGGAACTTCTTAAAGTACCAGCCGCCTGTGATCTTGGAAATCTGCTGAAACTGGCTGCCTTTAATCAAAAATGTACCTTCATTGTGGCCACAAATCAATTGATTGTCAAAAACAGCCAATTGCCAAACTTGTCCCTGCGAGCCCGGCAACAATTGGAAAGCTTCATCTTTTTTAAGCGGCCAGGAACGGAAAAAGACGCCTTGATTGGTTCCAATAAACAAGCGCCTGTCGTGAACAGCAGCTGCAAAAACTGCACCAATCACCCCTTCTCTATCGGTGTAGTACAGCATTGGATCGTGAAGTGCAACCAGGTCAATCCCGTTGTCAAGACCCATCCACAAGTTTTGATCTTTGTCTTCAAAAAGAGAAAGTGTGGTATTGTTTTGTAAACCGTTGTTCTTGCTGAGGTGGTACAAGGTTTTTGAACCCTTAGTGATTAAAACCCCACTTAAAATAGTGCCCAATGCCAGGCGGCCATCTTTCAAACGGATGGCTTTGTTGAGTTGAAATCGTTTCAAATCGGCGTTGGCGGGGTGTTCCCAGGGTACAAACTGATCCCCTTTTTGCCTGAACATTCCTTGATTACTCGTACCGACCAGCATACCTTTGGAGTCTGGGAGGATGGCCGTTATGGTGTAACCTTCAAAAAATTCACTGCCTTTGAGTACTGAAATTTTGTTGTGCTTGTCGATCTCATAGATGGCCCCCTGAATGGAAGGAAGCAGTAATCGACCATTGATTTCTTTTAAAAACATCATTGGAAAGTAGGAAGGAACTCGGTTTACCGCTTTTCCATCGAAATGAAACATCATTCCAAAAGATTGGAAATACACGCCCTGTTTGCTGACCAAGATGTGCCAAAATTCTTCTTTGCCGATTGTGTTTTTTGCAATTTGCTTGCTGAGCGAAGTGTAATACAATTTGCCGAGCAGGTCGCGTTGCCAATACCCAAATTCGCCATAACTGCCACAATAGATCCGACCTTTTTGATCAACCGCTACGGAGCGGGCAACCTGGCCATTTGGCAAAGGATGCAATGCCCAATTGCTGCCGTCGTACTCCAAAAGCCCATCTTTGTTGCCTGCATAGATGATGCCTTGTTGATCTTGAGTAATAGACCAAATTTGATTGGAGGCCTGATAGATTTTTGCTGGGAAATTAAGGATCAAAGGGACATCGGCGGCGAAAGAATACACGCTGCAAAGGATCAAAAAAATACAGTAAATGGTGTTTTTCATGTGAGATTGGTCACGGAGCCTGGTGCTTAAAGTTAGCTTGTTATTAAACCAAAATGATTGACAAAGGACAAGAAATTACGATCCCTAGGTAAGAGTGTGAAGTCATTTATCTAGACGCATTTATTCTAAATCTCCTTTCCGCATCAATTTTTCCCTGAAGTTTCGGATCATTAGTTGTTGCTGAATTTGGATAAATACCTTCAATGCTTCTTCAACGATGGCTTCTGGGGTTTTTAGACCATTCGACTAATGGCTTAGTTCATTAAGGCCAATAACAATGGTTATTTTCGTTTATAAGCCTTAATTTTTGACAAAAATACACATCACACTTTTCTAAAGCAATAGTTTAAGGTAGTGTCGGTGAATTTACAATTGCGATTTAGGAGAAAATCGTCCATTAGATTCTCCCTTTTATCCATTAGTTCAAGCAGTCAATTCCTTGACCTTTATTAAGGTTATTTACTTTACCTTAAATCAACAAATTGCATGAAAACAAATTTCCTATTGAGCTTGCAATGTCTCTTCGTAGCAATGACATTTACAAGTTGCGAAGAAAATGCAACCGGAGTCAGCCCCTCACAGTTTAGGGATAAGGTTTCGATTTTTCAATTTGCTTAGGGGACAGAAAAAAAATAAAAATGCCCAGTTGACTTGGTTGTCAACTGGGCAGAAAGAGGAATGTATGAAACGGCTAATTAGAAATTGTAACGCAGACCCAGCTGCAAACGCCAAGGTGTGCCTCCTACAGGATCTACGCCTGTGTTGGAGTTGAGGGTATATTTGTATTGTTTCAAGGTTTTGTCAAAACCAGAGATGTTCAACAAACGGGATTCACGGCCCAGGTTGGTATTGCGGCCCTTGTTTTTGTCCAGTAAGTTCACAAAGTTGAACAAATCCGCACTGAATTCCAGTGATTGTTTGCCAAAGGTGTTGAATTTTTTGCTCAAACGCAGATCGATGGTAGAGAAAAACGGGTTGCTGCCACCGTTGCGCGGAGCAATTTTGCCCACATTTTCGCGGTAGTATTCTTTGGCTGCATCGGCCACCAGAGGATTGTCCAACCAAGCTTTAATGGAAGCGGCCAATGCTGGGTCAGTTTTTGGATCATTGGGATCAAACAAAAAGGCCAGGTCATTTTGCTCATTGAAGTCGCCGTTCAAACTGGTGCCAGCCCGATAGGCATGAAAAGCAAAAGGATAGCCACCTTGGCCATTGAATGTTGCACCCAATTGGAATCCAGCAATTTCAGGAGTGGCACCACTCACCAATACTTTGTGGCGGAACTGTGCATCAGAATATCCATAATTCAGCGCCCGAGGATCGTCTTTAACTGGCAAGAAGGTAGAAGTATTGGCTACACAACAGTTGTAAGAAGAGTTGTCTTTGGTGTTGTTGTTGGTATAACTGGCAGCTACATAGCCACCTTTGTTGCCCAGGCGCAATTCAGCGTCAACAATCAGCGCAGTTTGGTCCAAAATGCCATCAGGATTCAATTCCAATACCCGACCCAGGTTGGGATCTTTGCGGCTATCCTGCCATTTTAGAATGCCGTTGGTGCCAATTTTGTCGGCGGGTACAAATACGCCCCGATTGTCTTCGTTGGCCAGCCGGAAGTAAGGCTCATCTACCAGGTTGGTTTCTTGGTAAACGTAGTTGTCGGTAGTGTGTGAAGCAATCAAATTGATGCCTACCCGCAGCTTATCGTCCAGCAACAAACGATTGTAACTCAGGTTGGCTTTCCAGGTAAACGGGATTTCAAAACTTGGCCCGATCGCATTGATTGTCGACACATAAGGCTGACCTGGTGTTACGCCTGGAGCTGTGCTTGGGTCTTCACGGTAAGCTTTAAAATCGGGGAAAGGTACATTGGTCGACACGTCGATAGAAGCCACCTTGTTGCCATCAAAAAGCATGTTGTTGGCCAGGTTGTAGTACATGGCCATGTTGGAAAAGCCACCAGCACCAAACTTCAGGATGTTTTTGTTTTTGCCCCCAACGTTCCAGGTCAATTGTACCCGGGGCTGGAAGTTGTCAAAATCAACAGGAGCGGTATTGGTATAGACCTTCAAGCTTTCTGCTAAAGCGGCATTGGGCGTAGGCGTAGTCAAGAAAGCAGTGCCATCCCAGCGCAAACCTACCACAGCGCTCAGGTGTTTTGCCAGTTCAAAGTCCAATTGTGCAAAAGCAGATACATCCAGTACATTGTAACGTACCCAGGGTTCACCTTCGCCGAGGTATACCTCACGTACGTAACGAGAAGGTTTTTGCAACTCAAAATCTTGCAGCGAGTTGAAGAAGAAACGGCCATTCAACTCAGAGGTGAATACATCTTCGAGGAAGGTCATGAAGTTATCGGTACCGAGGGTAAGGTTGTATTTGCCCTTGGTGATGTACGCAGTATTGACCAAATGAATTTGGTTGTAAATGGTCTTTTCAGGTGTAAAGCGTTGCCCACCAATTTGTACTGTACGCGTGGATACCGCATTGGGGTTGCTGGAGGTTGGAATGGGTGAACGTACGTTTACAATGGCACGAGGAATGTTCAGGGCTGGTAGTTCATCGCTGGGTACTTGGGCGGTGTACTCAGACTGGAACTGCACCTTCAATTCGTTCAAAAAGCTTGGGCTAAAATTAGAGCGCAAGGATACCAACCCGGTATAGGAACGGGCTTCTTGTTTGTTCCACACTTCGCGTAGGTTGATGTTGGAGTTGTCGTTGGAATTCAAAGGGTTGTTCCAGGTCGTGATGTTGTTGCGGAAAGTCAGCTTGTGCTTGTCATTGAGGGTATAATCAAAACGAGCAAAAATCACATTGGAAGTGGTTTTTCGTTCGAAGACACCCACTTGTGGGCCTGAACCGACTCCGTATACGCGGCGGGCGATGTCGATGAACTTGTTCAATGTATCTTTCCGGATGCCCAAACGGAGCTCATCATCAGCGGATTGGATGTCGGCATTGTTCACGGGTTCTTTTTGATCCTGGCGGTCAAATGCGACAAAAAAATGCAGTTTGTCTTTGATGATCGGGCCACCCAAACTCAAGCCCCATTGGTTGGTCGTAAAATCGATGTTTCGTTTTACACCACGAATGTCGTATTGGCTAGAAAATTCATCGGCACGATTGTAAAAGAAGAGGGTTCCTTTCAGCTCGTTGGTACCGTTTTTGGTCACCGCATTAACTGAGCCACCACCTTGACGGCCTTGAGAAACATCGTAATCGTTGGTAGATACCTGAAATTCCCGGATGGCTTCCTGTGAAATCTGTTGTGGGCCACCACCGCTTGAACCCGCCCAAAGAGGACTACGGAAGTTACCGCCGTCGATGGTGATGTTGGTTGAACCGGAGCGATGTCCACCCAGGTTGGCCGCGCCATTTCCTTGTAGTGGAGAAAGCGCCACCAATCCATTAAAGTTGCGGCCTTCCAAAGGCAAAGCTTTGATTTGGTTGGAAGAAACTGCTGTACCTGCACCAAAACTATTGACGTCGTCAATCAGTTTATTGGCCGTAATTTCTACTGTACTTAATTCAGTAGTTTGTTCCTGCATTTTTACATTTACTTGTACAACATCGCCCTGATTGAGGGTATAACCTTTGAGCTTTTGGTCTGCATAACCAGTGTAAGAAATGCTGATGGTGTATGGACCGCCCAGTGGCAGTTGCAACAGTTGGTATCGACCATCCAATTGGGTAGTAGTACCCGTGTAAAAGCCAGTGGATTCGTTGCGAATTTGGATGGTGGCTCCGATCAAAACTTCCCCCTTGGCATCGGAAATTAATCCTTTAAAGGAGGCATTGGTTGCCTGGCTCCAGATGAGGCATGGCAAAGCCAGGAGCAGTGCGAGCACTGCCCCAAGACAGGTGTAGTAACGATTCATGTTTGGGTATTGAGTGAATGTAATAATTCTATGGACGAAATTAGAGGTGCTAGATTAAGTGTGATTTAGGTTGTGTTTAAGGAAATAACAACAAATGGAAAGGGATATTAAATTTCTTGTCAGAATAAAAATGACCTGTAGTTCGACGAATTTTTTTTGTAAAGGAAACAAGATTGGATAAAGGGGCTTCGAGAAATTGATCAAAGGAAGTTTTTAAGCGTTGTGTATACATGGCTGAAATGATGTTTCACCCTGATGCTAAAAATTAACCCCAATAGGCAATAAATTGCAGGGGCAAAAACAACCACCAACGCCCACAACATGTTACAATTATTGGAAGCCTTAATCGCTGGTTCAACCCTACTTTTATCCTTTCTCATTTTTACCAACCCAAAGGGGGTGAACAAACAAGCCAATTTTTGGCTAGGCATTTTTATGTTTAGTTTGGCCTTGGTCAATTTGGATACGTTGTTGATTACGCATAAAATTTACCATACTTTTCCTCATCTGATCGGCATCTCCGACCTTTTGTTCTTTTTAGTTCCCCCCTCTATTTATTTTGCCGCCCTGTATTTTGTTGCGCCACAAAGGAAATATAGGTGGACAGATCCCTTCCATTTCTTTTTTTTTATCACTTACTGCATATTGAACCTCCCCGCTTTGTTGGTGCAGGATGGATCGAGCAAGTTAAAAATGTTATTGGAGGAGGAGCCGATGCAAGCGGACGACTACATTGCCTCAGGCATCATTCTGGTGTATACGCTGACGTACTGTATTTTGTCCTTGCTCAAGATCAATCGCCACCAAAAAAATGTAGCACAAATCCACTCCTCCAGCGAAGGAATTGATTTGAGTTGGTTCAAATATTTCCTGATCTGTGTATTGATCTTAGCTGGGGTGTGGGCCACCTATGTCTTGGTGCAAAGTGATTTGCTGAATTATGTAGTCACTACCACTTATTTCGTGTTGGTCTTTTTTCTCGCCTATTACGCCTTGCACCAAAGGGAGGTGTATAATTTTAATGCTAATGAAAAAGAAGCCATCCAACAACTGACTGAAGGAAAGCAGGAATTGCCTAAAAAACTACAACTTGAGCCAGCGCAATTACAGGGGTTGAAGCAACAATTGGATGCATTGATGCAGTCAGAAAAGCCTTTCCTGGACAATGAATTGAATTTGCTGAAATTAGCAGCGCGCATGCAAATCACCATTCACACCCTCTCTTACGTCATCAATGAGGGCTATGGAGAAAATTTCGCCCAGTATGTGAACCGATACCGGGTGGAAGAGGCAAAAAAATTATTGGATGATCCTCAAGTTGCCCATTTAAGCATCCTAGGCATTGCATTTGATGCAGGATTCAACTCAAAAACGGTGTTTAACACTACCTTCAAGAAAATCACGGGTTTATCGCCAAGTGAATACAAAAGCCGCAGTTCTGTTTTATAATATTGAACTCCTTCTGTACAGGTTTTTGGTTTGGTTTTATAAGATAGAACTGGAGCGCCGTTTTGCAGGCATAGTTTTGAGAAAAAATGACTGTTATGCAAAACATCAAATTGAGTACGAGGTTGATCTGCCTCACGGGGTTTCTAATCTGGATCTGTTCCTGTACCAAAGAAGAGCCGCTGGATGCCTCTTTGGTAAAGCCTCTTTTCATCAAGTCTGCCTATACAGGGACAACTTATCCTGTGTACGTCGTGCTCCCCGCAGACTACAAGCCGGGAATCAAGTACGCGACCATTTACGTGTTGGATGGCGACGACGAAACAGGGGGCAGCAAGGTGTACGACTTTGTTGGAAAAAAGAGCCAGGAAATCAGCGCTAAGTACCAAAAGCAAAATGCAATTATCGTAGCCATTGGCTCTACCGAAGACCGCATCCGGGATTATGCCCCAACGCCCTTAAAGCAATTTGGAAACCAGGGTGGCGGTACGGTGAATTACGCAAAATTCCTGGAGCAAGAGTTAATCCCTCGGATTGAAGAAGAATTTTCGGTAGACACCAATGCTTCAAAACGTACCATTTCGGGCCACTCCTTAGGAGGTAGTGTAGCCGGGTTTATGTTTGCCAAACACCATGATGTATTCGGCAATTACCTGATGTTGAGTCCAGCGTATTGGTGGGATGATGGCATTGCGCTTAAGTATGAATTGGAAAACAGACCAAGCAATGCTTTGAAAAAATGCCTGGTCTATGTCGGATGCGGCGAATTTGAAGAAGGGATAGCCATTCTAGCCGAAGAATGGTACCTGCGCATGAAAAAATACTACCCCAATTGCACGAATGCCTTTTACAAAATACCCAATACTGGACACGTATCTTCTGCTTCAGAAGACCTGGAGAGAGCCCTTGATTTTTATTACCAACACCAATAACCCATTTTCACATGATTAAGCACAGCTCATTGCTCATCCTGGTTTTGGCGATTGCCACTCAGGCCAGTGCACAAAACCCAACTCAAAGTTACATTGACAAAGGATTCAGCAGCCTTGAAGTAAAAGTCGGAAAAAACGGCCTGCTGCAAGTACCGGTTACGCCCAACGTGAATGTTTTGTACCAAAAGAATATCGCAGATCATATAGCTTTGGTATCCTATACTGAAGTTGCCAAGTCAATCTTCGATACTGATCCCGCTCAACAATACCTGGTGATAAACAATTTTTGGTGGCGGGAAATGGTAGGCATCGGCGGCACCTTCGGTCGAAAAAGCCTCAACAACAACCTTTATCTACTGGCAGGGGGGAATTTTTATCGTTCGCATACCTATGTTGATGAAGCACTCAAACCCAAAATGATCACCAGCAAGCTTCGTCCTGAATTGGGGCTGTTGTACAATTTGAAATGGGGAAAAAAGCGCGTCTATTTTTCATTCCAACACTACATTCCTCTTTATCCCTTGAATTTGTTTTTTGCCAGAGAATTGACCAAAACCACAAGCCTGGGAATTGGATTTAAGTTGAACCAGAAATGAGGTTGTTTGGATAAAAATAGCCGAGTCAGCTTTGTGACTTGATTTAATTCCCGTCCCTAATCCATTTCAAACAGATTAGCACCTGAAAATGCAGCGATCTCTCTGATTGCTGCATTTTTGTTTTCTACCCCATCTTCGCTACCTTCGCTCCCAGCAAATTTTCAATTAACCAATGGCCAACCCAAACTGGATCAACAGAAACTGGTTCAACTCATCTTGGCAACGCGTTTCTAAGGTGTTTTCTCGAAAAAACAACTCTGGAACATTAGCTCCGGCGCAAGCGTTGCAGCTAGCAAGCTATACTTTTGCAGAAAAAGACCACCAAACCCTGAAACTGGATGTCTATCAATTGGCCAATGAAGTCGATCTTAAAGGTCGGGCTGCGGTATTGTACTTCCATGGCGGCGGTTTTTCAGAAGGCAGCCGCAATGAAGTACGCTACGTACAGTTTGCCGAAAAACTGGCGCGTTTGGGGCTGGTAGCCATACCTTGTGCTTATCGGCTCACCATGCGGGGCCGCTCCATGAGTTGCGATCAGGCCCAATCGGTAAAAATTGCAGCTTTTCGCAGTGCTGCCGAAGACGTATGGTCGGCTACCCAGTATGTTCTCGATCACGCAGATGAGTTAGGTATTTCTCCCTCCCGCATTATTCTGGCCGGAAGCAGTGCTGGTGCAGAAGCGGTAATCAATGCAGCCTACTGGAAAGAAGGGGATTTGGGTTTGGTAAAACGCGACCTTCCTCCCATGTTTCGATACGCTGGTGTGTTGCTGATGGCAGGAGCAATACTCGACATCAATTGGATAACTTCCGAGAATGCCCTGCCGACAATGATGTTTCATGGCGAAAATGATCCATTGGTGCCTTATGCCGCAGCCTCCCACCACCATTGTACCCCTGATAAACCAGGTTATTTACCGTTGTATGGGGCAGGCGCTATAGCGCAACGGCTCAAAATTCTCAATAAACCATACATTCTCATCACAGGTACGGTTGGTGGGCACGGTTGGGCCGACAAACCCATGTTTGATCACCTGGATCGCATTGCTGATTTTATCGAAAATGAGGAAAAGCTTCAGGCATTTCGTCAGGTTGAGGAACGTTGGAGATGGGTTTGAAAATAATTAAACCTGCACTTTGGAACGATGAAGACAAACTTTTCTAAATTTAGTGCTCGAACCGAGTCAATGTCGATATCGATGAAGTTTTCATGCCTTTCAGTTGTGCTGTTGTCTGTGTTGTGTTGTGCCTGTAAGCCAGCCGGCAAATCTCCCCATGCAGAAGCGCTAATTGATGGGCGCCAAAAAGCGGGTGGTGATTTTCTGCTGGTGCCTGGAGAAAGGATTGGGCCGCTTTATGCCCAACATAGCCTGGAGAATGATTTGGTGCAGACTTTCGGCGCTCAAAATGTAAAACGCCAGGACATCTATCTAGGAGAGGGAAATGCTGCACCGGGCTTTGTGATATTCGGGGATACCCGCAATGCGGTAGAAGTGTATTACGACACCAGTATTGTAAAAGACCGCCCGGCACTTTTGCGCATTAGTGAAGAAGGTACGGACTGGAAATCAACCCATGGAATTACAGTTGGCACCACCCTGGAAGAATTGGTCAAAATCAATGGGAAACCAATCACTTTTTGGGGCTTTGGTTGGGATTATGGGGGCGCGGTTAGCAATTGGAATGGGGGCAAAATTGATGCGGGATTGATGATTGTACTTGAAGATACCCGTAGGAATACGCCAGAATCGTTGTTGGGAGAACGGGAAATTTCATCTTTGGCATCAGGAATAGATGCGAAAAAGATTGTTGTGAAGGTGATTAATGTGCGACTTTAGAATATAGTTTATTGTTGTCCGGTATTCTGTCAAATTGTTTTGTGCTGTCTCGCGAGTGATTTTCCGCAGATGTGCATTTCATTCTTGTGCCCATAAGCCATTGAAAAATGAAAATAAGATGTTTAATTGTTGATGATGAACCTTTAGCGCTGGATGTACTCAATGCCTACATCAACCGTATAGAAGGCCTGGAACTGGTTGGACGTTGCGAAAATGCATTGCAAGCTTTTTCCTTAATGCAAGAACAGAGCATAGATCTGCTCTTTTTAGACATTCAAATGCCCAAACTGGATGGCATTGAATTTCTGAAAACCCTTCAACAAAGGCCAAAAATTATTTTTACCACGGCTTACCGCGACTATGCCATCGAAGCATTCGAGATGGATGCGGTGGATTATTTGTTAAAACCCATTCCATTTAGCCGATTCCTAAAAGCATTGAGCAAGGCCTATTCTCAATTTCAGCAAACATCGAATGTGGCGATTGAATCCACTCCAAATGGATTGGGAACTTCGATTATTATTGCCAACGGGATTGCCAACCTTCCTACCCTTACAGAAGAACCGCTTCCTCTTCAAACGGCAGACAGCATCATTGTTAGAGCAGATAAAAAAATGATCAAGGTGCCTTTAGATGACATTCAATACATTGAAAGTCTGAAGGATTATGTAATCATTCATGTAGGAGGCCGAAGAATAGTGACCAAACAAAAGATCAGTTATCTGGAACAAAAATTACCCGACGGGAAATTCCTACGCATTCATCGTTCGTTTTTAGTGGCGTTAAACAAAATTCACGCCTTTTCACCCAATCATATCGAAATCAATAGTCAGGAATTGCCCATTGGACGCAGCTACAAAAGTGAAGTAGCCAAAGTTTTAGGATTTGTATAGGATCACCCAATTTTATTTCTGTCCCAAAAAAAGAAGACCCACAAGAGCATTCCATTTCTTGCGGGTCTTCTTTATCGGAGGTATTTCTCCAACGATTTCTTATTTTACGATGGTGATGTCCCCTTTAAGGATGACACCATTGGGGATGTCCAAGCGCAAAATGTAGTAGTAAGTTCCAGTTGGTAGATCTTGTCCGGTTGCATTGGTTCCTTTCCAATTGTTGAGGTAAGGTTTAGCGCGGTACACGATATCTCCCCAACGGTTGAAAATGATCATTTCATTGTCTTTGTATTGCTCTGGTTGAACTTCCAGAATTTCAAAGCGCATTTCATCGTTTGCTCCATCTCCATTGGGTGTAATTCCCGTAGGTACGGCAAACTGGTAAGAATTGTCGGATTTAACCTGAATTTTCACGGTAGCGGTATCACAAAGGTCTACACAGACTTTATTGCAAACCTTGTACTTGAATTCATCTACGCCAACCCGTCCAGGTAATCCACGGTAAACTACATTGCCTCCGTTGATTCCATCAATCAAGCCCAAGGTGGGATCTTTGGCGATGCTCACGACAAAACCTGCGGTTTTACTGAGTTTTTCGTCATTAGAAACGACATTAATGGTGGCCGTAGGTTTGCCCGAACTGGCTGTAAAATTATCCAGCTTGTCATTGTTGGCTACCGGAGCAGACTCCCGAACAATTTTCAATGTATCCCTACTGTAATTTGCGCAATCAGTAGTTGAAAGCGACCAAATAAAGCGGTTGTCTCCATCTTTTAAACCCATCGCCATGGTGTTTGCCAGGTTAGCCATTTCAATGGTAATGCCAGCAGCACTTGTCCACTGTCCGGTAGTGCCTTTAGGAAGATTTCCGATCAGTGGTGCTTCATCATTGCAAGTAGATGTATCTTTTCCTGCGGAAGCGCGAGCCAATGAGTTATCCAGCGAAACGGTTACAGAAGCTTCATTTGCACAACCGTTTTCGGTATTGGTTACCACCAACTTGTATGTTCCAGGCGCATTTACCTGAGGAGTAAGGGTATTGTCGGAGGTAATGGCACCATTGCCGGTACCTACTGTCCACTTGTAAGTGATTCCAGCTCCAGTAGCAGTGCCAGCTCCATTAAGCGAAACTTTTACTCCAGCGCAAGCAATTGGCACCGGAGTAACAGCGCTTACGGTTGGCTTTTGAGAATCGTCTGCAATAGTGGTGTTCGCCTTGATAGAACAGCTATTGGTTGTATTCAAAATGGTCAATTCATAGCTCCCGCTCTTGGTTGCGTTAATCTGCAAAGGATTTGTACCAGGAGTCAACGAACCATCTGGGCCTTTCCAACTGATTTGGAAGTTTGCTCCTTGAGAACCCGTAGCGGTTATCTGAACGGAAGGTGTTTTACAAGTGAGGGCGGGAGCTTGAGCGATTGACGCCGTAGGAGCGGCTTTATCCGCTTTGATGCTTGCACTATCTGCCCGGAAACATCCATTGGATGTATCTCTTACCGTTAAAACGTACACTCCTGCCTGGGTGATTTTTGCATTGATGGCATTTGCAGGAGATGGAGTTTTTCCACCGCCTTTAGCAGTCCATTGGTAGGTGATTTTTGAACCCGTGCCAGATCCAGTACCATTTAAGGTCAATGTATCGGCTTTACAGGTCAAGGTTTGATCGGGCCCCGCTTGAGCAATGGGTTTAATGGTATCTGCCACAATTTGCGCCAAACCTTCGCCTACACAACCCGTAGTAGGATTGGTAACCTTTAAGGAATAAGAACCCGCCTTATTCACTTTAGAACTAATTGCGGCGTTGTTGCCCACAATATTTCCTCCAGTGGTTGTCCAGGCAAATATGTAGCTATTGCTTGCAGGTGTAACCGTTCCAGTTAGGGTTAGATCTGGTGCCTTACAACTGATCTTTGCGGTATTGTTGATGATGACCAGAGGTAAGTTGGCATCCTGCAAAATCACAGCAGAATCAACAGCTGAACATCCGCTAAGGGTATCCAATGCCACCAAACGATAAGTACCTGCAGTAGTGATTCGAAGTTTGGTAGAATCCTTGGCCACTACCTGACCCGCTCTTGACCAGGTCCGCAATAGGTTTTGACTTCCTCCGGATGTACTGGTTAAAGACAGGCTAGGCGCTTTACAGGTCAATGTTCCACCCGCACTTACATCTACAGTAGGAGTCGTTTTATTGATTTTTACAACCACGGTATCTCTGGACACACAACTACTCACCGTATTGGTCACAGCAAGAACAAAGGTACCTGGCGCTGTTACCACAGCATTCAGGATGGTATCTGTTCCAGCCTGGAATTGCCCGCCAGTTGTAGTCCATTTGGCTTTAAATTTGGCTGCATTGTTTACACTGGTGGTGAGAATTGGTTTGTCTGTTTTACAGGAGATGTCTATATCTTTGGATCCTTTGATGGTTGGATAATCCAAACTTGGTTTCACCAGTACCGTATCTAAATCCAAACAGCCATTTGCTTCATCAACGATGCGCAAAACATAAGTTCCCAATACCGTTACGTCAAATTTCTGTGCCCGGCTAATGATGGTATTCTTTGAATCCAACCACTCGTAAATCACAGCAGGAGAATTGTTCTGAGACTTGGTTGCATCAAGCGTGACCGGATCACCTTTACAACCCAGCAGCAGGTCTGTACCTGCATCTGCGTTCGGACGGGTTTGTGCGCTTTTTACTTCAACTGTGTCTGTAGAGGTACATCGGGTTATGGTGTCTTTTACCTCCAACGTATAAAAGCCTGCAGCAGTTATTTTTGGGTTGATAGAATTGATTTCGCTCGGATCGATTGTTGTTCCTACTGGGCCACTCCATTTGTATTTGAGCGTGGTACCTTGTGAAGATTTACTGCCATCCAAACGAATCGTTTCTCCTTTGCAATCCAACAATAAGTCGTTGCCGGCATCGGAGATAGGAACTGGTGCGTTCCGTACTTCAATGGTATCCTTTTTTGAACAGCCCGTTTTTTTGTCAAGGACGGTAAACACGTAAGCTCCCGGTTCATCAACTATGGTGAAAATTCGATCTGTAGTACCAGAAATCGAACCTGACAATGCCGACCAGTTGTAAACAATATCAGTTCCCGTGCTTCCTTTGGCGTTGAGGCGCAAAGCCCCTACACAACCGCGAATGGTATCTCGACCCGCATTTGCTTGCGGAACCACTTTATTCTCCGCAATGGTGAAGGTGTCAATCCGTTCAATAGCAGTAGGCTTGCGAGAATCAAAAACCCGAAGTTGAATCCGACCAGCCGGAAGATTGATGGCTTTGGGTTGGAATTGCAAAGGCACTGTTCCCGCATTTTGATCAAGAGCCGTCCATAGATAGAAAACCTGGCCAGTTCCTCCTTGCGTTTTTACTTCGATGGTACCATTGCGCTGACCTGGGCAAGTCGCATTGGTCAGCAGCGTATCTATCAGTAAAATTGTATCTTGAATGCAAACCTCTCCAGCTTTAGGGAATACACTTCCCACCCCATCCAGGGTAGTTACAGAGGGGTTTGGCGTGTTGTTGATGTCAATTTTATGGCATTCGTTTACGGCACCAATCAATTCGAAACAAACCGTAAACATGACCGCAGAATCTGCCAGGGTCTTTCCTGCTGCATCATTGAAATCCGCATTTAACAAACCAACGTTGGCCGAACGGGTATCCAAAACAAGTCCGTTAAGGCCAGGAGAAGGGGTTGCGGATACAAACTTCAAGTCTGTTGGCCAGTTGACTTTAAATTGAGTTGAAGTAACCTTTTTGAAGTTTTCAACTTTGAAATCAACGCATACGGTATCTTTCAAATACCCTTTGGTTTGACCCATCAACAAGAAGAATCCGGTTGGGTTTAAAATACACACATTGGTCGGAGGCCCGGTAATGCCCACGTTTTTACCATTGGAAGTACTCAAAATGGCTTGACGCTCAAGGGGTAGATCAACAATTTCAATGTTGTTGTCACAATTGTCTTGCGTACCTAATTCGCCTGGAGACTTGCCAGTAATTTTGTAGCAAACCTGGAATATCACGATACCGTCATTCACCGTAAGCGGATTTGCAGAAGTATAATCAAAAGACAATGCACCACCACTTGCTCCAACGGTATTGAAGTGCGTACCCAACGAAAGGCCAGGCAATGCAGTGGTGTTTAAGCTTTTGATGGTAGTAAAGTCGATATTTGCAGGTTCCCAACTGAGCGAAAACTGCAAATCGATCACGTTTTTGAAGTTGCCAACGGTTACATCAGTACAAATTTCATCGCCTGGTTTGCCACTTTTGGGACTCAAAACGATGCGTACACCAGGAGGCTGAATGATTTGCACTTCGCAGTTGCGTGGAGCCAATCCAATATTGATTCCATCTCTTTTGGAAATAACTGCAGTAGTACGGTTCAATTGGATCGGTGCTTCCAACAAACTGTCCGGAGCACTCAGGGTTCCACTTAAACCAACGGCTTTGAAACAAACTTCAAAAAGCGTTTCGCCAGCACTCAAGGTGGCAGATGTGGTTGCAGTAGGAGCCGTCCAGTTTACACCCAAAACCCCATTTGACACGTTGTCTGTGTTGAAAAAGGATGCCCCAAATCCAGGTATTTTGGTATTGATGTTGTTCAGCTTGCTGAATTGTAAAGTGTTGGCGTTCCATTCGGTAAGGAAACTCAAGGTGCTAATGCTGGTCATTCCCTCTACCGTAGTGATCTTGGTACAGACTTCCTGGTTGATTTGGACAGGTTTGCCACAATCAAGAGCCAATTTGAGACCTGGAGGATCACATGGAGCGATATTCACATAAGTAGAAACACCAATGATTGGGATAATTTCCCCTTCTTTGACCGTATTGATGGCTTCCTTTTTAGTAGGTTTATCTGAAAAAGTTATTTCAGCTGCATCAGACCCGCATTTGCCAATAATTTTGAAAAACACCTGGAAAATAGCGGTACTGTCTTTGAGGCTTATTCCTTTGCCGGTTGGATCGATGTATGACCAGGATACGGTTAAATTGCCTTTGTCTATGTTGCCAGCTACATCGTTGGGACGTCCAAAGCTGCTTGAAGACAGGTTGGTTAACGTTTCCAACGGGAGTACGTTATTGAACTCAAGCAAAGTTGTATCGTAATTCATTGAGAACTGAAAACTGGTCAATTGGTCAAATCCAGTCACTTTTACGTTGATGAATATAATTTCACCAGAACCACCAGATGCCTCCGTTGCAAAAATACGGATAGGTCGTACGCCAACCGAAACATCCCCGATGATTGATTCTGAATTGTAACCAATGGAAACGCAATTGCCACTGCCGTTGAAACGACCAATGATGATCGGGTCAATATCGACGATAAAATCTCGATCTTCACTTAAGCCTATCTGGGAGGCCTGGCCGTATTTCCCAATTACTTTGAAGCAAACTTCAAAAATAATCTCGCCATCATCAAGTGTAATGGAATTACTGACATTACAAGGTCCAGGTGACCAATTTAAAAACAAAAGCCCAGACTTAATGCGTTTGGTATCGAAATTGCCAACAACCAGCCCTTTTAATGCAGCGGTTGTTCTTACTTCTTTAAACTCAAGAATGGTACTGTCCCATCTAATCGGGAACTTTAAAGAAGTGATGTCTGTAAAGTCTTTAACAGTGACTTTGATACATACCTCTTCTCCAGAATTTTTTACTGCTGAAGAAAAGTTGAATGAAGGCCCTTGAGCCCAGGCCATCATCTGAACAGCCAGGACAAAACCCAGCAGAGCAAGAATCTTTTTCATGGAAGATGAATTTGGGACATGATGTCCATTTTCCAGTGATATCAATTCAAAATAATGAACTGAGGATCAATTTTGGAATGACAAGGTCAGGTTGATTTCGTGGGTGCCTCCGGTGGATGGACCGAATGTACTAAAGTTGTAATCGAAACCGTACCCAAAACGAAAGGTATTGGACAATCCCGCGTTTTCACCCAGTACAAATCCGGTTTCAAGGTGTGCGGCTCCAGCTGATGAACCTCCAGCGCCAATCCACAGTGCGGATGGCAACTGATAACGCAAGTTGAGGTCTACGTTGACAGGAGCACCAGGAACATATTTTAACCACATTGATGGTTCTAAAAAGCCATCATTGCGGAAAAACTTGTAATAGCCCACCTGGCCATAAAAGTGTTGGGTTCGTTTGGTGAAAAACTCACCTTGTTCGTTGGTGAAGGTTAGATCCAGGCCAAAAGCCTGAGGAACAGACAACCCTGCGTAGAATATGTCGTCTGAAGTACGCCCCCCTACCGCTTGGTAATAAAAGATTCCCACTCCGACATCTGGAAACATTTGACCTTGGTCAACCCCGGACAGGGCATCGTTTTCATCACGCAATACGATTTCTGAAGATTTAACCCGGTATTGAACCATACCGGCGCTAAGACCAATGGACAAACCTCCGTATTCTGGATCGCTGGTCAGGATACCAGCAAAACGACCGTAGATACCAGTAAAGCCAGTTGGTCCGGTTTGATCATTGATCAATTGACCGCCTAGCATCATGGTGACTCCACTTCCCCCGGCATTCAGCCACGAACCACGGACAGTCTGCGTCTTTGGAGCTGATCCGCCAAATCCAGACCACTGGCTTCGGTAAGATGCGCCTACGGTGATGTTGTTCCGATAGGCGAGAAAATCTGACTCAACCGCCGCTGGGTTGATTATGGTCTGATTTTCTCGATATTGGGTAAACAGGGAGAGCTGTTGAGCGTAAGAAACAGCGGTCGTCAATAAAAAAATGACAAGTAAACATACTCTGGTCATGGGACGAGTTTTTGAGATGGCCAAAAATACCAAAATTCCCTTTGCTTGGTTGTTAAATAATTTTCAGCCTCAAAAATATCTTTTTTTTACGTATTTGAATTATTTCAACGCAATTTTACTGGCGTTGAAATAGATAAAGGAAAACCATACACGTAATCAACTGATACAGGGCTGAAAATATACCAAACAAAACCAACTTCGCCAAATGCAGCCCAGTGGACTAATCAGACCAAATCAAGCTGGTTTAAATCGAAGTACTATATGAATGCAGATTTCTTAAAATTATTTTAAAATGAGGCAGGAAAATACGATTTTGGATTTGCTGGTGACCAACTTCTGGAAACCAACATGACTTTTAGCCGAAGTAGTGGGGTGAAATGAACACTTATTTTTATTGCCCCTAAAACCCTTTCCACCTTGCCTTCAATTCCTTTTTGAATCCTTTGGCGGCTTTTCCGGTGATGGTGAAAAATTTTTGGGCTTCTTTTAGACCCGAACCTGGATTAGACTCATGGAAACGGTCAGCCATTTGGTACACCATCGCCCGGAAACTTTCAGCAGCCAGTCCTGAAGTTCCATAGTTCGCATTGAGGATATCGCTAATCAATGGAATCTGATCCGTGAACAGGCAATTGCGGTCGATGTAGTACTGTTCGAATGCAAAATGCTTGGGATCACGCAGGTATTGTTCCAAAGCTTGGTGCTTGAATCCGAAATCAACCAAGTGGTTGGTTTCAAAATCACGTTCCATTTTGCGGTATTGGCGTTCAAATGCTTCCCAGCTTTTACTGTTTTCCATGCGTTGAAATTCAACCTGCGCAAGTTCAAAATCGCGGGGCGCCTCAAATTTGCGCAGGGCTTCATTGATCGAGTAAATGTCCAAATCGCAATAGGCAGCGGCCTGGCATGCTTCGTAGGTTTTTTGATAGGCCGCATAACCCAGGGCAAACTTGCGTTGAGCGATCAATTGCTCAGCTTCTTTTTTCCCGGTTTCATAAGCCTCTCGTTCTTCAAAACAGGATTCTTTGGCAATGGTCTTGAAACGGGTTTGCAACGCAGTTGGAACGGGCAATTGGTATTGGTTCATGTACTGACGAAAGACTTTTAGCGCTTCGTATTTGGCCTGCTGGTCATAAATACGTTCTACTTCCTGAAGTTTTTTGGTCAGCAGATCGGCGTAAACCTGGTCGCGTAAACGTGTAGCGTCATCGCGTAAGGTCAAGCCATTCACATTGTTGGCTTGTACCAAAGGATGCAAAATGTCCAGTGCTTTTTGTGCTTCTCCGCGGGCAAGGAGGGTTTGCCCACGAGTTAGCTGCAGCTTAAACTCGGTATCTTTAAACGGATCATCTTGATTCGGATCAACTTTAAGGCTGCGGGCCAGGGTTTTGTTTTCATTGCGGTACCGACTGAGTACCACCGCTGCGTCATCCAGGGTTCCCGCAGTGATCATTCCTTCCAATTGGCGGCGTTGTGCTTCGATTTTCAGGTTGTAAAATGGCTTTCCCTTGCGCTCATAAGCTTGCGTCAGGCTGTCTCCTGATTGGGTACTGGTTATAAAACCACTTAAATCCTGAAAAAGCATGATTCCAGGTTCTACTTCACTGGCGCGCAAATATTGATCGAGGTAACCCAAACTGCGCAAACTGAAACTTTTGCGCATGCTTGCCGTCTGCGCAATTTGTTGATCTGCCAAATAAGGGCGGTACAGGTTGCGCACTGAATCAAGGGAGTTGAAACGTTTGATGGCCATTTCGGCAGTGCCAGGATTGTACATCCAGCGCTCAGCTTCTTTGGCGAGGAAGCTGTAATGATCCTGACTCAAACGACGACGTTCTTCGCGGCTGTTGTTTTGAGGCAGATTCCCTTGCATTTGTTGTTCAAGCGCTTCTACCTTTTCCAATGCCCGAAACCCTTCCTGAAAACGACGCTGATCGCGTAAGTTGCCAATTTTCCGCAGGTACTCCTGGTGCAAATCAACCAGCATGTCATTGGTATTCAGGAATTGAAAACCCGAAGTGCGCTGCATGTTTCTCAGTTGATTGAGTTCAGTTTCAGCCTGACTGAGGTTGTCATTGCGCAGGTTATCCACAAAACGGCGTTGGGCATTGTCGGCATACCGTTTCAAAGCATCTTGCTTCTCCGTGCGAAGGGACGCGGCGGCAAAATTGTTGAAGTACCGGGGATTGACCTCTGCAAAGGTGATGGCCTGGTTGTAATAATTGTGAATCAGCGACCAATCTGTACCTTGCGCTGCTTGCCGGGCACGCTGTTGCAACAACCCCATTTCATCCTGGTAGGCTTTCTGGATAATCGATTCCAATTCAAGAAAACAGGATTGCTGGTCGCGGTCATTGCCCAGGAGTTTGCAATACTCGCCAGCAAAGGTTCGAAGGTGGGCTTCTTTGTCTCTAAGTAAAGGTTGCCTACCCGCTTCCAGAATCGCATCGTCTCGTTCTTTGTAAATGACGCTGTAGATGTCGCGGCTGAGTTGTTCTCCTGCATAATCGCGATTCAGGCGGATGGCATAGCGCAATTGCGCAAACCTTTGCCGGTAATCAAACTGTCTACGACGGAAGAGTACGCTTTGAATTTCGGTGCGCGCGGCTTCCCGGATTTTAAAATCAAAATCATTGAGTGCCTTATCGTTAAGGTTGTATTTCTTTACAAAATCGAGGGCATCCAGATAGGCTGTTTCTTTGTCTTGAAAAGCGCTTGATTGATCCAGGCGGGTGCGCAAACGGGAAAGTTCTTCTTCCTGTAAGCGGTATTTTCGGTCACTGATTTCAGTTTTTTTGTTGCCAAGGTAAGCTGGGTTTTCGTTGACCAAGGTTTCAATGTCCCGCATGGTTGCCCATTTTTCTTCAAAATTGCGTCGCGTTGACACACTATTGAGCAACTCTTGATAGCGATTGGTATGGAGTTTTTGAAGCAAATCTTCAGCGGTTGATTGGCAATTCCAGTTCAACACGACCAGGCTGTTCTTTTCGCAAAAAGCTTTTGCTTCAATCAGTTTGCTGCGTTTTTGCTCAAAACTACCTGCACTTTGACCCGCATCGATCAATGCTTGAAAGCGCAACTGGGCGTCTTTTTCCCGGATTCGTTCACTGCAATTGTCTACGCTGTACATGTCGCAAAGCGCTTTGGCATCTTTGAGCTTGTCTTGATTGTTGAGTTCTAGCAAACGTTTGATTTCGCGACCAAAGGCGAGCTTGAGTTGGCCATCACACCCTTCAAGTTTGGAAACCGTACACAGTTCAACCGCTTGACGGAGTAAATTCACAACCTCCGGGCTATTTTCTGCTTTTTTGAGCAAATCTTGAAATTTGCTCAAATCGGTAGTAACCGGAACTTTTATGCTGTCCTCCTTGGTGGCTTTAACTTCAATGTGTGCCTTTGGTTTGAGTGTCCCTCTTTTGAGTAAAAGGGTGTCCAAATTTTGCGCGGAGAGGCCAATGCCAAACAACAGAAAGAAGGCACAAAAGTGTGTTGCTAAGATTAATAGTGGTGTGGATGTCTTTTTCATACAGCTGTAGATTTGGTCATTTGAGGAGCAACAAGCTTGAAATACAAATTAAGGACGCAAAATAATGCCCCAAAGTTAAGCATTTCAGAACTTTGCAATTTTCTTAACCATCTACGCTGTAAATGTTATCGTTTTTAATGAAAAAAGTGCAGCAGGACAAGATCGATTTTGTGACCTAGCGAACTTTTTTTCCCATCATCGCGATTAGGTTTAGGCGTTGTACATTATAAAAACGCCGAAATTTGATGCGCAAAAAACGAAAATAAAGCCAAAAGTAATGCGGGACAATATGGTAAAGGAAATATCGAATCTCTTCAATGCGGTAAATCAGGTAAGCAAAAAAGAGGATGAAACTTACTGCGCCAATCGCAGTTGCCCAGGGGGTAAAAGTATGGTGCCCCAGCGATCGAATGCCGATACCAAACCAGGTTCCGTAAAGAAGAACGTAGTGAACACTGTAAATGACCAGGGTTTCTCCACCAATTTTCATGATCAATGGTGGGATATTTTTAAAGATCTTGGTAATCCAGATAAAAAGGGCAAAAACAATCAATACATGCCCCAATCGCCAAAAACTGGCGTTGTTGTAGGTCGCCTGTTTGAACTCCGCAATGCCAGTGAGGTGAAAACAGCCTAGCAAAATATCATTGACGTTGTAATGAATCCACAAGCCAATGCTTATAAACAACAAAGGAGCCCAGTGCGTGTGGTAAAAATTAGGGCGTTTGTACATGTGCCATCCTACCACAGCACCAAAAAGGGAATACCCAATCCAGGGGAAAAGAATGAATGTTGAGCCATTGTCTCTGGTCAGGTAGTTTTGCAAAAACACGGGTATACTTGACCAATCGGCGGTTTTGACCATCGGTGCAATTAAAAAGGCGGTCATTGCCAGTGCGAAGTACATTAAAGGCAAAGGGATTTTGGTGTTTTGATAAATGATGAACACCGAAATTACCGTAAAGACGGCCAAGCCGATGATGTGAAATACATCAACCAGGAACATTGAAGGATAAAAATTCAACGAGAAAAGGTGGTAAAGATTCCATTTCAATAAATAGCCCAGAAAAAGCAACAACAATACTCGCTTCAATCCTTTTTGAATGCGCAGGTTTTGGTACCATGGGCGGGAATCCCTCAACATCAAAAAAACAAAAATTGCCCCACTGACAAAAAAGAAGATTGCTGCAGTCATCCCACGCATAAAATTCCAAGTCCAAAAGATAGGATGGGTTACATCGCGGTATTGATCGCCGAGCATCGTATCTACAAAATGCCCTTGAAGCATCATCATGATGGCGTAAGCACGCAAAACATCCAAAAATACGATGCGCTTTTTAGGTAGTGAGCTAGGTATCGAAACGGCTGGCGAAGAGGTATCCAATGCAGTGGTTTTATTATTGTCAAAGGGTTCGGTAATCAAACGGTATTTTTTTAATATGACTAGGTAAGACCCGAAAACTAGCGCAAAATTAGATAAAAAAAAGTCTGTTGTGCAAGCGAATTGTAAGGCAGGGTTATAACTTTAACTTTTCATTTAGAAATGATAAAACTATGGTAGGCATCATTATGGGCTCAGATTCGGATTTGCCGATCATGCGCCAGGCAGCAGATTTATTGAAAACCTTCGACATTCCATGCGAGGTAACCATCGTTTCCGCGCACCGTACCCCGGAACGTATGTTTCAATATGCGCAAAATGCCCATGGACGGGGCATCAAGGTCATCATTGCTGGAGCTGGTGGTGCGGCACATTTGCCCGGGATGGTGGCTTCTTTGTCTCCTTTGCCAGTAATTGGAGTACCCATCAAGTCTTCCAATTCTATCGATGGCTGGGACTCTATTTTGTCCATTTTGCAAATGCCGAATGGAGTGCCTGTTGCCACGGTAGCGCTGAATGCTGCCAAGAATGCAGGAATCCTAGCTGCGCAGATCATGGGAAGTTTTGACCCTTCCATACAAACCAAAGTGCTGACCTATAAAATGCAATTGGCAGAAGAAGTGGCCTTAAAGTACCAGAAATTGGAGACGGAGGGATATGAAGGGTATAAGTAATTTTTTGCATCATGCGGGTAAAGAAAAATTTCGCATTGCACTAATTTCATTTGCGAAAATTCGCTATTTTTATCCCTGAACCAAAATTCCTTTCCTTCATCCGAAAATTCCTCTGCAATATGTTGCGTAGATTTACCTTACTAATACTTCTTCTGGCCACTGCCTTTTCATGTGGAAAAGATGGCCTGAACCTCGATGACACCAGCACTAAAGCTTACGTGGGGCTAAAACCCCAAACCCGCCAAGAGATCAACCGACAAGTCTTAAACTTGCTGGATGAACACCAAAAATTTGAATGGAGCATGGTGGATGCGCAAACGGTATGGAGTGCCAATCTGCTCGGAGATTCCATCATGTGTATCGGTTACCAGCCTGCCAATGAGAAAAATGTCAATCAGCGCATGCACCAAATTGACATTCAACGCAAAGAATGGAAGCAAGTACGCGAAGAACTGATTGATTACATTGTTACAGAAACCAACCGTCAAAACCCGGGTAAGCAAGTAAGCGCCAAAGACCTGATGCCTTTTGGTCAAGAAGAAGTACTCCCGGTGATTGACATCAAAATTTCCAGTCTAGGTCTCATCGAAAAGCTGCGCGGCTTGCCCGAAGTACGATACATTGAGCCAATGGGGTATAGCTACGCAGAAGAGCGCTTGCGCAGCGATTCTGGTTGTGGAGTGAGTGGCAACACCAGTATCCCCGCGGCAGATTTTACCAACATCACGCCAGGAGCCAAGCAATCCTGGCACCACGGTGTGCCTCGTATTGGCACGGCTTGGGGCGTCAATTCTGGAAAAGGGATCACGGTAGCCTTATTGGATACCGGTACGCCCAATCCAGGTAGCCAACCCAAAATGGGCAGCCAGTTCAATTCCGGCTTATCTACTGGCCGTACCCTGACCAGAATGGGAACTTACGTCAGTTGCTGGTTTTGTGGCACTCCTGATGGGCCCGATGACCAATGTGGCCACGGCACCCAAATGTCTGGCTTGATCGCCGCTCCACGTGGTTACGACGGCACTCCAGCAGGGGTAGCCTACAATTGCAATTTGTTGGGCATACGCGTAACCAGTGATGTCATCATCAACGGATCGAGTGAAAAGAAAGGGGTAGCAGATGGTTTGGTGATCGCAGGAAACAACACCAGTGTAAAAATCATCAGCATGTCGATCGGAGATGTTTTCTCCAGCGGACAAGTAGAAGATGGTGTGCGTTATGCTTACGGAAAGGGCAAAATGTTGTTGGCTGCAGCAGGTACTTCTACCAGTTTTACCAATTGGTATGGGGTTATATTTCCAGCCTGGATGGCGGAGTGCGTCGCCATTACCGGAGTGAAAGATGGAGGTTTACCGCTCGAACGTTGCAGTACTTGCCACAGTGGCAGTGATGTAGAATTCGTAGCCGTGATGCAACGCAAAGTGGACAACAACCGTACTGCCCTTACACTGGCTCCTACCGGTAATGTTCCCGCCAATGTAGGTGGATCTTCAGCGGCAACGGCTACCACAGCGGGCATCGCAGCTTTGATTTGGGCCACCAATCCTGCCCAGACTAGAGCACAGGTATATGCCCGCATGAAAGCAAGCGCTACCTGGCCAACTACCCGCGATGGCCAATATGGATTTGGAATTATTGATGCGGGGAAAGCCGTGACCGGACTTTAATATGTAGATTTTAGGTTCACACAATTCTTCAAAATTGTGTGAACCTAAAACTTACTCCGGAACGGAGAAATAAAATTCACTTCCAACATTAGGGGTGCTTTCTACCCAAATCTTACCGCCATTTTTTTCGATAAACTCTTTAGAAAGCAGCAAACCCAGGCCTGTACCCATTTCTCCAGCAGTTCCTTTGGATGAAGTACTTTGTTGACCAAATAAGGTGGCCATAATTTCGGGTTCCATTCCTGTTCCGTTGTCAGAAACACAGATCTGCGAGTACCCTTTTTGTCGAGAGCTGCTCAATTCAATCGTTCCCCCTGAATGGGAAAATTTGATGGCATTGGAGATAAGATTGCGCAAAACCAGCTCGATCATGTTTTTATCAGCCTGGATTTGCAGATCTTCTTCGATGTTGTTGACGAAAGTTATGCCTTTGAGTTGGGCAGGTTTTTCAAAGGTGTGGATTTTTTCCTGGATTAATTCTCTAATGTGAAAAGCTTCCCGTGCAACTGGTATTCCTTTCATCTGAATGCGGGCCCAGGTCAATAGGTTGTCTAACAAACTCTGGATGCTATTGACGTTGTTGGACAAATCCGGGAGCATTTTGCGGAACTCTTCTTCGGATAAAATGCCTTCATTTACAAGTTCCAAACTCCCCACCAATCCAACAACTGGACTGCGCAAATCGTGAGATATGATTGAAAATAAACGATCTTTAAATCGATTGTTTTCGGCAAGTTGAACGCTTTGCTCCTGGATTTCCTGGTTTTGTCTGCTGATTTCTTCGTTTTTTTGGGTTAACTCGCGATTGAGAATTCTGTCCTGTATTCTCCTTTGGTAAATAAAATAAGCAATTATCCCTACAAATAACAATGCTGCGATGAGGAGAGAACTCAAAAAACGCTCCTGATCCAATTTTCGGCTGCTTTCGAGTTCTCTGCGTTTTTGTTTTTCGATCAGCGCACTTGCTTTCAAATCATACTGATATTTGGCTTCCAGACGAGCCGTGTTTTTATTGATGTCCTCATTAAATAAACTGTCTTTCAAAGCATAATGCTCAGTTTGATACCGCAGTGCAGCGGCATAGTTCTTTTTTGCCTGATAAATTTTAGCGATTACCAAGGCGCATTTCATGCGTTGCAGGGGATTGCGAAATTGAGTCGTAATCTGGTAACTCCAGGTTGCGTAACGCTCTGCACGATCCAGGTCCTGAATTTTGAGGAACAATTCTGCGAGATACAATGCATGATCGGCAATTACAGTGGGCTTGTTGGTTTCTTGGGCAATTTGAAAGGATTTTTGCAAGACTCTTTCCGCTTCAGCAAAATTTTTCAATCCGATTTCAGCAACAGCTACATCGCGCAGCGCATTGCTGATTTGTTCTTTGGTACTGCCATTGTTCTGGCGAATCAATAGTGCTTGATTGGCAAATTTCAAAGCTTCATCAAACCGTTTTTTTTCTACCATTACCCAAGACAAGTGGGTATAGGAATAGCTAAGCCCTTCCTGATGGTTTGCTTTTTCGAAGAAAGCTTTGCCTTGCTTGAAAAATGTGAGCGCACCATCAAACTGTTTTTGATTAAATCGGGTAACCCCCAGGTTGTCGTAGCAAAAACCTATTCCAACCTGATCATTGATCTGGGTGGAAAGCTTCAATGCCTTATAATACCAATCCAGCGATTCTTCAAAGAAAAAATAATGTCGATAGGCCAATCCCATGAAGCGACTGATTTCTGCTTCTCCTTTTTTGAACTTCAGCTTTTTTGCTAAATCAATCCCTTTTTGGCCGTAGCCAATTGAGGATGCCATGTCCTGATTGCGGTATTGCCAGCACAATTCTTTGTAGATAAAAACCTTGTTGGTGTCTGGAGCCACTTTAGGCAAAAGTGCCAGTAAACTATCGATAATAGGAGTGATGGAATGGTGCGGGCTAACAGGTTTGTCTCCCGCGCATAGAAAGATGTGCAGACAGCAAAATACGCCAACAAGTAGTGTTCTGATGGCCAAAGTTAAAGGAATAAGAGATGAACAATGAGCAAATGCAGCTGAGTCCTTTATAAGGGTTCAACTGCATTTGATCTAGAGGTGAAGGCGCTCCTTGCGCAAAAGCAGAATTTCTTCAGTTTCTACGTGCTCCGGATCTGGCACGCAACAATCCACTGGGCAAACTGCTGCACATTGAGGTTCCTCGTGGAAGCCTACACACTCTGTACATTTATCGGGGACAATATAATACAAATCATCCGAAACTGGTTTCAGTTTGTCATTGGCATCTACAACGCGATCGCCCTTCAGTTCATAAGAGCCAGAAATATTGGTACCATCAGAGATGGCCCACTCAACTCCTCCTTCATAAATTGCATTGTTTGGGCATTCTGGTTCGCAGGCGCCACAGTTGATGCAATCGTCGGTTATCATTATTGCCATGGGTCAGAGAATTTTCATTGTAAACGACCAAGTGCTTGTCCTGGTTCAGAATAATAAAATTTAGCCGCAAAAATAAAAGGAGTTCTCATTATTTTTCAGCCTAATTTCACAAAATCTGTTCCTGCGATTTTATTTGTGCTGTTTATCTTTGCGTTCTTTGCACAATTACCCCCAAACTTCCGCCGCTATGTCTGAAAAAGTGACTCCATTGATGGAGCAATACAACAAAGTGAAAAAAAAGTACCCCGATGCAATCTTATTGTTCAGGGTAGGGGACTTTTATGAAACTTTTGGTGCAGATGCGGTTACCGCCTCCAAAGTATTGGGCATTGTATTGACCAGCCGCAACAATGGAGGCAATGATGTCGAATTAGCAGGTTTTCCTTTTCATTCCCTGGATTTGTACTTGCCACGGTTGGTGCGGGCTGGTTATCGGGTAGCGATTTGTGAGCAACTGGAAAAGCCTTCTCCACTCAAAAAAATTGTTCGCCGAGGGGTTACAGAGGTCATTACTCCGGGGTTGGCAGTAGATGACAAACTATTGGATCACCAATCCAACAACTTTTTGGCGGCCTTGTACTTTGGCCGCAAGGATGATTATGGAATCGCTTTTTTGGACATTTCCACCGGAGAATTTATGGTCAGCGAAGGCGATTGGACTTACATCGATAAATTGCTGCAAGGCTTCAATCCATCGGAAATTATTTTTTCAAAAGACCGCCGTAAAGAGTTTGAAAGTCGTTTTGGAGAAAAATTTTACCTCTACACCCTCGACGAGTGGGTCTTTACTGCTGATTATGCCCGGGAAAAACTGATCAAGCATTTTGAAGTACAAAATTTGAAGGGCTTTGGGATTGAGGACCTGGAATTGGCCCAAATTGCGGCAGGAGCAGCCCTGCATTACCTGGAAAGTACCGAAAAAAGAAACCTTAAACATATTTCCTCCATCACCCGCATCCACCCGGATCGATATGTGTGGCTGGATCGATTTACCATACGAAACCTGGAATTGCTCTCCAGCCCCCATGAAACAGGGGTATCCTTGCTCAAAATTCTGGATCAAACTGTGTCGCCGATGGGCGCTCGATTGCTCAAGAAATGGATCGTTCTTCCACTGAAGTCCAAACTGGCCATTGACGCCCGTTTGGAAATGGTGGCCTACTTTTTGGAATCCGAAGAAGAAGCCCGCGAAGTAGAGCAATACCTCCGGAAAATGGGCGATTTGGAGAGACTCATCTCCAAAATTCCTCTTGGCAAAGTAAACCCACGGGAACTGGTACAACTCAAGAGGGCACTTATGGCAGTAGCCCCATTGAAGGCTATGCTGACCAGTACGACACATCCCGAATTGGTTAAAATTGCGGACGGACTCAACCCTTGTCCCGGATTGGTAGAGCGAATTGGCAAGCAAATTGTGGAGGAACCTCCGGTGAATCTGGCCAAAGGAGGTGTGATTGCGGATGGTTTTTCGGCAGAATTGGACGAATTGCGTCACGTGATTGCCCACGCCAAAGAGCTTTTGTTGGGCATTCAGGAAAAAGAAATCGAACGCAGCGGTATTCCAAGTCTGAAGATTGGCTTCAATAGTGTTTTTGGTTATTACCTCGAAGTAACCAATAAGTACAAGAACCAAACGCCCGGAGAATGGATTCGCAAACAAACGCTGGCCAATGCTGAACGCTTCATCACCGAAGACCTCAAAACCCTGGAGGCAAAAATTCTGGGTGCGGAAGAGCGAATCTTGGATCTGGAGGATCGTCTATTTCAGGAATTGGTGTTGGATTTGGCCGATTACATTCAACCAGTGCAACACAACGCAACCTTGTTGGCTCGCCTGGATTGCATACTCGCTTTTGCTAAAGTAGCTGCCCGACAACAATATTGCCGACCTCAACTGAGTGAAGGACTGGAAATTGACATCAAAGATGGCCGTCACCCGGTTATCGAGCAACAATTGCCACTTGGGGAGACCTATGTACCCAACGACGTCTTTCTGGATCATGAACAGCAGCAGATTTTAATGATCACCGGGCCAAACATGGCGGGTAAGTCTGCGCTATTGCGCCAAACTGCACTCATCTGCTTGATGGCCCAGATGGGATCTTATGTTCCAGCTCGAACCGCAAATTTGGGCGTTTTGGACAAAGTATTTACCCGGGTAGGTGCGTCTGACAACATTTCTTCAGGAGAGTCTACCTTCATGGTGGAAATGAATGAAACGGCCAGCATCATGAACAACATCTCTGACCGGAGTTTGATCCTCCTGGATGAAATCGGTCGGGGTACCAGTACTTATGATGGAATTTCGATTGCCTGGTCGATTGCCGAGTATTTGCACAACAATCCAATTGCTCGACCCAAAACTCTATTTGCCACCCACTACCACGAACTGAATGAATTGGCAGAGAAATTTGTGCGGATCAAAAACTACCATGTTGCGACCAAAGAGGTGGGGCAAAAAGTGATTTTTTTGCGCAAACTAACCGCAGGTGGCAGTCAACATAGTTTTGGAATTCACGTGGCCAAAATGGCGGGTATGCCCAAGCCGATCGTAGATCGTGCCAACCACATTCTGGAGCAATTGGAGCAAAAATCAATCGCTCAAGAAGGGATTGATTCGGCAGGACCAAAAATTGAAAAAGCACAGACCAAGGCCATTAGTACAGAGGCCATTCAACTCAGCATTTTTGAAACGGTAGACCCCATTGCAGGTCAGTTGAAGTCCATGATCAATGAGGTTGACCTCAATACCATGACTCCAATTGATTGCATGCTGAAATTGCGGGAATTGAAAAATTTGATCCCATGACCTACAATAAAAAAGGGCAATCACGAAGATTGCCCCCACAGAAGTTTGGTTTTTTGGGATAAAATCCCCCTTTTGACGGCAAATCAATTCAAAGTCACCAACTAGAAAATACTTTTCATGAAAATTGCATTGATCGGTTATGGTAAAATGGGCAAAGCCATAGAGCAAATCGCCCTGCAACAAGGACACGAAGTGGTACTCCGCCTCGATGTCAACAACCCTGAAGAATTTACTGCGGCGAATTTGCAGAAAGCCGATGTCGCCATTGAATTTACACGACCAGAAACGGCCTTTGAAAACCTGCAAAAATGCCTGGAAGCTGGCGTCCCTGTTGTAGTTGGCACCACAGGATGGTTACACAGGCTCGAAGATGCCAAGGCAATTTGCACCCAACATCAGGGTGCCTTGTTCCATTCTTCCAACTACAGTGTTGGTGTCAATATCTTTTTTGCAGTCAACCGATTTTTAGCACAAATGATGAATGGACACCCCCAATACGAGGTACGTATGGCCGAAACCCACCATACCCAAAAACTGGATGCTCCAAGTGGTACCGCGATTACCTTGGCAGAAGGAATCCTGGAAAACCTGAAAAGAAAGACCAACTGGGTCAATCAACCTACTGATCAAGCAGAAGAAATGTCCATCCTGTCCTATCGGGTCGATCCCGCTCCAGGAACGCACGAAGTGTACTACGAATCAGCTATTGATACCATTGAAATTCGACATACCGCGCATTCGCGGGAAGGTTTTGCCAGTGGGGCATTACAAGCTGCACTATGGTTGGTCGGGAAGAAAGGTGTATTTGGAATGTCGGATTTACTGGGCTTTTAATATAACCTGGGAAAAATAACCTTATGAAAAAGCTGCGTTTGCTTTTGTTGTTGCCTCTGTTGTTTGTGCTCTACATAGTTGGGGTGATTGGATACGGTACGTTTACCGATTATCAGCCAATAGGTGCATCTCCGGCAGAAGTTGGATCCCATGCTAGCGAGAAGATCGTCCAAGACAGCGTATTGTCTTTGCTGAGTTGGAATCTGGGTTATGCTGGGCTGGGCGCCGAAGCCGATTTTTTTTACCAGGGAAGTGGCTTTTTTACCTCACGAGGCCGGATGGTGCGCCCAACCAAAGCATTGGTCGATCAATATTTTGAAGGCACGACCAACGCCATTCAAAACTACAAGGCTGATTTTTATCTTTTTCAGGAAGTTGACTATGCGTCGAAGCGGAGTTATTTTCGGAACCAGTTCAAGGCCATTCAGCAAAAAGCACCGGGTTACTTTTCAGGGTACTTTCCCAATTACCGGGCCAAAAGGGTGCCATTGCCTTTGTTGGAGCCCTGGAATGCCTATGGAGCTGTGAACAGTGGATTGGGTACTTATTCCAAGGTTGAGCCCACCGAGGCCAAACGCTTGCAAATGCCTGGTAAATTTGGTTGGCCCAAACGTTTGTTTATGCTGGATCGTTGTTTGGGCTTTACGCGGTACAAAACAAGCTTTGGCAAAGACTTGGTCGTGATCAACATCCACAACGAAGCTTTTGACAAAGGCGGCATCAAGCAGCAGCAAGAGCGCTTTTTGCGTGATTTGGCTTTGCAGGAATACGCCAAAGGCAATTATGTGATTGCTGGTGGCGACTGGAATACCTGCCCACCTTTTTTTGCACCGGATAAATTTATGCCAGGGAAAGCTCCAGCAGGGGAGGAGGGACAAAACATGAATCCTGATTTGTTTCCAGCCGATTGGAACTGGATTTACGACCCCACCGTACCTACCAATCGCAACAACGACCGTCCTTACCGGCAGTTCAAAACTTTTGTCACCTTGATCGATTACTACCTGGTATCACCCAATGTAAAGGTGCGCAAGGTGAAAGGCATCAAGCAGGAGTTCCGATTTTCGGATCACCAGGCGGTCTGGATGGAAGTGGAGCTTATTGTTCCCTGATTTGCTCGTGGGAAAGTCCGGTTAAGGCCGCTATTTCCTCATTTGGAGTTCCACTTGACTTGAGTTTTTTGGCTAAAGCAATGATGAGTTCGTTCTTTTTGTCCAGTTCTTCTTTGGTATTTCCGAGTTCTTCTTTGGCATTTCCGAGTTCTTCCCGGGTTTGTCCGAGTTCTTCTCGGGTCTGATCTAGCTGGCCTTTGAAAAACGCAATTTCGTTTTCGCGCTCCAGAAGTAGCTTGAGAATTTCATCTTCGGCTAGCATGGATTCCTCCAAATCGGGATTGTCCTTGTCGGCAGCTTGCAAACGGGCTACTATTCTTTCCAGGAAGCCAGGTAGCAACTTTCGCATTACCCTCAAGCGATGTTCGTTGTTTTTGAAGCGTTCTTGCTGGTCAAAGAGCTTGAGCAAGGCATATAGTTTACGTTTGTAATCGTCTTGCAGGTATTCTTCCTCATGGATGTTGCGCAGATTGGGCAATTGTACCACCAGCATGTCATAACTCAAGTTGTCGATAAAATCGTTGTGCTTTTGGAGAAACTCGTTTTTAAAGACGCCTAATTTGGAACGATTCACTTTGATCAATAAGTCGTTGAGTTCGTTTTCGATCCGAAAATTGAGAATGAAAATAGGAATCAAACGAATCGGGCGCTCGACCACTGTGATGGCTTGTGATTTATGGTGCGTTACTTCCTCTAGGCGTTTGTGTTGGAAATTTTTGCTGATGTAGCGTTTGAAACGAAAAATATCGGTGGGTTCGGCTGCTTTTTGCAACTCGATCATGATCAACTCTTCCGATCCATCTTCCAATTGAATAGTAGCCGTAAAATCGAGATGAAACAAGCTTACATCGTCATCTGTGCGCGGGTCTTTTACCGTACCTGCTTTTTTGATGGTATGAGTAAGGGGCTCCAGGTGCAATTTGAGAATTTTTTCATTGATCAGCGTGGAAAGCACAATGACCGCACTTTCGTAATCTGCCATCAAATACCGAAAGACCACATCGTAGATGGGGTTGGGAATGATGATGTAGTCATTGTCTTGGTAATTGATTGATTCCATTCTTTTATTGCTACATTAAGGCATTGTACTTCAAGTACAAAAATACAAACAATCTTCTTTTTGTCAAGGAGGAGTGTAAACAAAAGTTTGAAAATTCAACTGTTTTAAAAATTTGCAAGAAAAAATTTCACTTTTTCTTGCAAATGTTTTACCCCCCCCTAAATTGCAACATTATTTAACCCAATAAATCTACTATTGTGCTGTTAATGAATCTGATTCTAAACCTGCTTATCGGCACAACTGCAGAAGCAAAAGGAGGAAAAAAAGGGGTAGTTATTGACGCTATTGAAGGCTTCTAAATCACCCTAATTTGGAGCGGTATTCACAAAAGTGTATACCGCTCTTGTTATTCCAGTTCCGTGATTTTTTCGAGCAACCAGTCGCGGGAGGCTATGTTTTTGGTGGATTCAACTTCTTGCTTAAGTTGGAGCAATTTTTTTGAATCCGAAGGAGGGAGACTAATTAGTTTTTTTGTGAATTTGATTAGGTTTTTGTAGTTAGTTTTTCGGGCGCTTGGGATTTCTTTATTGCGATTTAAGTATACACGAAAACTTTCAAGTAAAGAAAATAAAGGATCTATATCGCCTACCTCATAATAAGTCATTACTAGAGTTGTTTTCGCAATGATGTTGGTTCCATAGTCATTATATTCTACTTCTTGGAGAAACTTAATTACTAGTTCGTATTTCTTTTGGTAAAAATATAACTGCGAAAGGTTAAAGGAATAAATATTGTCTCGGAGATCGACGGGCAAATTTTCTATATATTTATTGATGAAATTTTCAGTCCAAACATACTCACCATTTCTTAGACCAACAACTACGATGTTTCTAAACATTGATGATTCAAGGCTTCCTTCTACATCAAAAAAACCTTTATCGATTAAATTTTTATATACGCCAAACAGTTCTTTAAGGAAATTGCTATTTCCTTGATTAATTTGATTCACACAATAATTCTGAGCAAAATCATAAAAGGTTTTTTCTTCACTTCGAGGAAAAAGATGAGAAGATTCCGACAAAAACTGATGAAATTTATAGTAATGATTTAAATCATTCGGTTCTTTATACATTTTATATACCTGAAAATATATGGCAATAAAAGGAACATTTTTATATTCTGTCGATTCAGCAAATTGTATCACCTCTTCCATTAAGCAGAGATCATACTCATGTTGCGAAAGTTTTTTTCTAGATAAAACTTCACAATAAATTTTTAATTTTTCCCCAATATAGAACGAATCCAACATGGTTGAAATGGTTTCCAGGTTTGTCTTGTCCGTCTTTTTTTCTTCAAAATCTGCAATTAATTGATCATATGAAGATTCTACCAAAAATTGCCCCAAAAAATAATTGCTATCACGATAAGGTACCTTTTCTGGAATCTCTTTTACGGTTTTTAAGGTAGAATTGTGTAATCTTTTAAGCTTCTTTTTTTTGATAGATCGCAATAAATAAGCTTGAGATGCAAACGCATCTGACTCAAATTCATTTTGAATTAGGTAATGTTCAATTAATTTTAAAAGATCTGACTGATACTTTCTCAGCCTTGTATCGTCAAAAGAAAGATTTGGAACCAACTGCTCCCAAATTTTTTCCTTGCTCCAGTCAATTTTAGTTGGGGCATTGATTTCATTTACCAATAACTCAAAAAGAGTGCACACAACTTTGTCTTTGTTGAAATATGGAGAGCTGATAAACTTGCGAATGCGATTTTGTTCCAGCTTGTCAAATTGGGAAAGGATGTGAAAAAGCTTAAAGTTTTGCATCGCTTAACATTGAAATTACATGAATATGAACAACTTTATTTTGAATGTTTTACAAAAAATGGAACAGTTTTTGGACTGTTCAAAAGAGGAAAAAAGTAAGAAAAAAGTCAAAAATAACAACTTAGTAGATGACTTCGTTATTATGGAAACTTTTCTTTTTTTTCCTTTTACATTTTTTAGACAATTCAGGCAGAGAGTTGTATCTTAGCCCCAAAGTATTGTGTCGCGTTTTTTAGCAATGATGTAAATCCATGAAACCATGAATGTATTTCTACCAAAAACTGCATTGTATACCCTGTTTAGGGTGTATTTATTCTTGTTAGTACCCCTGCTCTTACCCGCTCAGACCAAGCAAATCGATTCTTTGGTAACCCTGAAAGATACCCCGTCTAAAGTCATTTATGAAGGGGTGATTAGTTCTGGGGTGATTGCATTTCCAAAGCATGGCCGGGCTTTTCTGGATCCTTCCATGACCATTGACGGTTCTAATGGCTCCAAAATTTTTACTCTGGTTTATGAACCACAAGCTGGTTACATTGGATTGGATACATTTACCTATGCCGTAAGAACCTGTGTGGCAGGGAACAGCTGTTACCGGGAAGTAACGGTAGCCGTGACCATCAAACTATCCAAAGTTGAAGCTTATCCAGATCTTTATTATGTTCCTTCTGCCGCGACACCGGTAAAATTGAATGTGCTGACCAATGACATTTCTAATCTAGGTGGTCTGGAAATTGTAAGTGTATCCACCATCAACAACGGAACTGCTAAAATCACCAAAGGTGATCCCAATATCGAATTTCAGGCTAAACCGGGCTTTTCAGGTACGGCCAAATTGATTTATACGGTTTGTGACAAGGTTGGGTCTTGTGACCAAACCTCGGTGAGCATATTTGTTGACCGCAACGACCGCTCAAAACCGGATACCATAAAGATTTTTACCATTAAAAACGAGCGTGTTCCAGTGTTGATCCCTGCTGTTTATGGCTTGTCTCAACAACCACAAAGTGGCTTTTTCAACGGTGAGCTGGATGTGCCTGTGTACACGCCTAATCCTGGATTCAAAGGATTGGATTATTTGGCTTTTGAAGATGGCAACGCCAAAATTGTGGCCAAAATTGAAGTGTTGGATCAAGTACGCAACAAATTTGCTGTAGATGATCGGGGAGATGTACTTCCGGGCAAAAACGTGGAAATTGATGTTCTGAAAAACGACGCCTATGCTTATGGCGCAGGTTGCATTGAATACGGACAACCCAAATATGGACAAGTGATTTATGATACCCGCAACAAGGGAATCTTTACGTATAAAGCCCCCATCGGATTTATTGGGGTAGATCAATTTACCTACAAAAGTTTTCCTCCTGGATGTGGCGGTGTGGCTGAAGAAGCAACTGTCTATGTATACGTAAGCAATTACGAGCCAGCCTACGCCAAGTTTTTGATGAGTACTGCAAAGTCAACTCCATTGGTGATTGCCTACAGTGTGCCCATCGACAACTATCAGTTCAGTATTTTGGCGCAGGCCAAGCAAGGTAAAGTAATCTTCTTGCCAGGTAGTGTTGATCAAGTGATCAACGGTCGCCGAATTCAAGGCAACAACTTGCTTCTATACATACCCAACACAGGTTATGTAGGAAAAGACGCTTTTGAAGTTGGTTTTTGCCCGATAGAAAGCAAAGACTGCAAGACCCGCAAAAGTATAAAAGTTGAAGTAGATGTTCTGAATGTGGGCAATCCGGTTATCCCATCTTGTGTAGCAGATTGCGTTTGGGCTGGTGATACCAACGAGGACGGCATCGTAAACATGGATGATTTGTTGCCTTTGGGCTTGCACATGGGTGAAGTAGGTCGGCCAAGAGGAGAAGCTACCCTCGAAAACTGGTATGGTCAATACAGCAACGATTGGCAAAATCCATACGTTACGGATTTTGAGCTCAAGCACCTGGATACCGATGGCGACAGCTTGATTATGGATCGGGATACCCTGGCTATCAGCAAGTTTTATGGCAAAACCCACTCTTTTGTTCCTGCTCCCATTCCATTCTACAATTACGAAATCAAAATTGTCGCAGATCAAGATCTCGAACCGGGCAAACCATTCGAGTTTGATTTGGTGATTGGAGACCAAAAGCACCCAGTAGTGGATTTATATGGGTTTACATTCACCCTCCCTTATAACCCCAAGCTGTTTAAGCAAAACTCGTTTAGTGTATCTTTTAGCGAGGACAGCTGGTTGGGCTACAACTCGCCGGTACTGAGCATGACCCGCGACAACAACAATGGACTACTGGAAATAGGCTTTACCCGCACCAATAAAGTAATGGTGAGTGGCTATGGTCGGATTGGTAAAGGCAAGGGGGTTGTGATTGACATTATTGATGGACTTAGCATCCCTGATTCAGACGAACCTATCATCATCCAATTTCCAGGTGGAACGGGCACTGGCATTTCCAGCATGGGTCAATCCTTTGGAATCCGGGTGGCTCCATTCGAGTTGAAATTCAAAAAGAACAATACCAAACCTTCAACGCCAAACCTTGGCCGAGAATTGATTAAAAAATTGCCTTCTGTACGCATGTTCCCCAATCCAGCTTCAAATCTGATTCGTTTGGATCTGGGCAACAATGAAGCCAGAATTCAACGTTTGCAGGTGTACAATACACTGGGGCAAATAGTATACAATACTTTGGGTGATGGCAATCCTTATGCAGAGATAGGGGTACGCCAATGGGCCGAAGGTGTTTACGTAGCAAAAGTCTTTACCGACAAGGGAGTATTCAGCGAGAAATTTGAAGTTTTTAAATAAATGATTCTCGCATGCGTAATATTCTCAGAATTTGTTACGTTTGTTGATCTATGCTTATTATTCGTGGAATTATAATCATTGCTAGTGAGAGCCGCGCAAACTGATGCGTGGCTTTTTTATTTTTGTAATAATTTTGTCATGCAAATTTGCTTTCTCCAAAAGAAAGTTAAATATTTGTATATCGTTAAATTGATTGGAGGAAAGAGAGTAGTGGCGCATGGAAACGCGCAAAAACGAGGCTTTTGTCCTTGTACCCTCAATTGGATATGTTCATGGGATTATAATTATCGTACGGCCATGTCAATTGCGACATGGCCATTTAGATTTTACACTTCTCTTATAGCTACAACTTGTTCTTTTCAATCATATCATTCAACTCATCCCGATAGTTCTTACCAATTGGCAGGTGTTTGGGAAGGTTTTTCTCCATCACTTCTACCATGTTTCCAACAATCGCATTGATCTTGTCGATATTGATAATGTAGGAACGGTGAATGCGCTTGAATCGGTTGCTTGGCAATTTGTCTTCCAGGCTTTTCATGGTTTGCAGCGTAATCACCCGTTGGTTCTCCATGCGAATGATCACGTAATCTTTTAAGCCTTCGATGTAGATGATGTCGTGGTAATTGACTTTTACCAGCTTTTTATCTGCCTTGACAAAAATATAATCAGGATGTTGTTCTCCTTCGCTAGCTACAGCGGCAATACCTGGTTCATTGCGGTGCAGTTTTACCTGTTCAACCGCTTTGTTTACTGCCTTGATAAAACGTTCCAATGATATAGGCTTGAGCAGATAATCCAAGGCATTCAACTCGAAGCCTTCCAATGCGTAGTTAGGGTACGCAGTGGTAAAGATAACCAAGGGCGGACGGGAGAGTGTTTTTAAAAAATCAATTCCCGTCAATTGAGGCATCTGTATGTCCAGAAACATCAAATCGACATCTTGATTTTTTAAGACTTCATTGGCCTCCAAGGCATTGTTGCATTTGCTCACTAAACTCAACTCTGGAAACTTTTCAATGTAAGTCTCCAACACATCTTGAGCCAGTGGTTCGTCATCTACGATGATTACTTTGATCATGACCTTATTTGGTTGTTTGGCTTGTTGCAACAAGCTCATTCATCTAATTCAATCGTTAAATCGACAATGTACGTTTTCGGATTGTTGTCAATTTTTAACTCGTAATTGTTTGAATACATGAGGTTTAACCTCCTGTGTACGTTCACCAAGCCAATTCCTCCACTGCGTCTATTGGGATCCGCAATGGGGACTTTTTCTGGTTTGCTGTTTTCAATCGAAAAATGCACGGTTTGCAAATCGACTTGTAGCAGCAGATTGACAAATCCTCCGTTGGTAATATAGCTATTTAATCCATGTTTGAAGCTATTTTCCAGAAAAGGAATGAAAAGCAGTGGTGCAATCTTTTGCTCACTGATTAGTCCTTCTACCGTAAAATTGATGCTCACGCTGTTTCCCTGGCGCAATCGTTCGAGATCCAGGTAATTTTGTAAATAAGCTACTTCCTTACTCAAAAGTACACGCTTTTCGTTGCAATCATAGAGCATGTAGCGCATCATTTCCGAAAGTTTTATGACTATTTCCGGAGCCAGGTCAGATTTCTTGAGCGTGAGGGCGTATAAATTGTTGAGAGTGTTGAACAAAAAATGCGGGTTGATTTGCGATTTTAGAAAGCGCAATTCCGATTGCATGGTTTCGGTTTCCAAGACCTGCTTTTCCCGGAGGTAGTTAAACCAATCGGTTACAATTTTGAAAATGGTTGACCCCGTCGCGAACAGGAAATTAAAAAGAAAAAAGGCCAACTGATTTTGTTGAATTTCAAGTTGTTCAGAAGGAAACTGAGCAAATTTGAAATAAATGATCAAGGTTTTGATCGGCGTTAAAATGATGACCAACAAAATCAAAAACAATGCATAAGTGAGGAAACGGTTTTGCGTCAGGTAATTGGGAATGAGGTACAACAGGTTGATGTATACAATCAACGCGTAAAAAAAAATGGTGATCAACTCATTCGTAAGGGTAAAAAAGAAGCCATGCTGTGTACCCTCCACTATGGTGAGTATCAACAAGACGATTGCCCAAAAGAGCATGTGGTAAGCCCCTCTGGCAGAAAAAATAAGATCGGAGATCTTTTCGCCTGATTTTAAAGGATTTCTAAGAACCGTTTCCATACACTTGATCTCTCTCAATGGTTGTACACTCCAAGCGCGCACAAATTGAATGATAAACTAATGAACAAAATAGTACTTTTGTACCGAAAAAAGTAGTACAGAATGAAAGCTTACATTTTTCCTGGACAAGGTTCCCAGTTTGTGGGAATGGGGAAGGACTTATACGAAACCGACCTGAGCGCAAAACATCTTTTTGACCAAGCCAATGAAATCCTGGGTTTTTCCCTCACGGATGTCATGTTTGCAGGTACTGAGGAAGACTTGAAGCAAACCAAAATTACCCAACCGGCAATTTTTTTGCACTCCATTGTAAAAGCACAACTGGCAGGTGCAGATTTTCAGCCCGACGCGGTAGCTGGCCATTCATTGGGGGAGTTTTCGGCACTGGTGGCCGCCAAATCCTTATCGTTTGAGTCGGCACTGACTTTGGTGTTCAAGCGCGCACTTGCGATGCAGAAAGCTTGTGAATTACAGCCAAGTACCATGGCCGCAGTGCTGGGCTTGGCCGATGATAAGGTAGAAGAAATATGTGCTTCCATTACCGATGATCTGGTCGTACCTGCCAATTACAACTGTCCAGGACAACTGGTGATTTCAGGCACCATAACCGGGGTTGAAAAGGCAGTAGCCTTGTGCAAGGAAGCGGGTGCGCTAAAAGCTGTCCTGTTGCAAGTAGGCGGAGCTTTTCATTCACCATTGATGCAGCCTGCACAGGAAGAATTGGCGGCAGCTATAAATGCAACGCATTTTGAGACCCCGGTATGCCCGATCTATCAAAATGTGAATGCACTGGCTGAAACAGATCCTGAGCAAATAAAGGCGAAATTGATTCAACAGCTTACATCTCCGGTACGTTGGACTCAGACCATGCAAAATATGATTGCAGGGGGAGTGACTGAATTCATTGAAGTGGGTGGGACTGGTAAGGTGTTACAGGGATTGGTGAAGAAGATTGATCGTGCTTTTCCGACTAGTGCTTTGTAAACCCGGGCTAATTTCAAGAAAAATATGAAGGCACTAAAAATCGGTGCAATTCTGCTGGCCGAACCCTTTATGCTTGATCCTAATTTTAAACGTGCTGCGGTTTTTATGTGTGATCACGGCAAAGATGGCAGTATTGGTTTTGTCATCAATCGTCCACTTAACCACCGCATTAACGCCATTTTAGAGGACTTTCCAGATTTTGAAGCAGAAGTGTTTTTTGGCGGTCCTGTTGAATCCGAAACAACCCTCCATTATTTGCACAATGTTGGCGACCTTTTGGAAGGCAGTATTAAAGTATCGAATGGGGTATATTGGGGAGGTGATTTTGAAAAACTGAAGTTTTTGATTTCTTCTGAATTGATCAATCCCAATAACATTCGGTTCTTTTTGGGCTACACTGGATGGGGAGAAGGACAACTTGAAGAAGAGATGACTACTGGTTCCTGGGTCATTGCAGATGCAGACGCCAATTATTTGTTCAAAATGGAACCTACTCAGCTTTGGCAAGAAATAATGGAGAAAAAGGGCAGTACCTATACCGTTATTGCGCAGATGCCAGATTCTGCAAACTGGAATTAAAAAAAATGGTCATCGAGATTTCCCTCGATGACCATTTTTTTATGGCGCTACTTGATCGATTTTTATCTCGTTCAACATCTCCATAAACTTGTCTCTGATGACGGCAAATTTTTCCATTTCTGATTTGGGAAGTGGTTCTGGTGGTGGCAATTTCAGCATGTTGTGGTTTACTTGACGGCCATTCACCCAAAAACGAAAACATACGTGGGGGCCAGTTGCCAAACCCGTAGAACCTACATAACCAATTATTTGACCTTGTGAAACCCTCGCTCCAGATCTGATTCCTCTGGCAAAAGCCTGCATGTGCAAATATTGGGTTTGTACTTGTCCAGTATGTTTGATCTTGACAAAATTACCGTTTCCACCACGGTGAGTAGCTTCCAATACAGTTCCATCTCCAACTGCCAAAATGGGGGTGCCATATGGAGCAGCGTAATCGGTACCGAAATGGGGGCGCACCGTTCCTAAGATAGGATGCAAGCGCCGCAAATTGTATCCAGATGAAATGCGCACATACTTTACAGGTGCACGCAAAAAGCCTTTCTTCATCGGGCGACCATCCTGATCGTAATACCCGGTATAATGTGGGCTTTCGTAGTAGAAAGCGTAATTGTCTTTTTTCTCGGTTTTGTACAATGCCGCATGTACCCGACCTGGATCTACAGGTGTTCCTTCCACAAAATTTTGGTCGTAAACGGCCTTGAACTGTTCCCCACGGTTGAGGTGGTGAAAGTCAACACTCCATTTGAGGGCTTCTTCCAGCGACTTGATCAACGCTGGATCAGCACCACTGCGCTCCATTGATTCCCACAAGGAAGATTCCACCACTACTCCCGATGATTTGATGGCGGTGGTAATGGGGCGCTCCACTTTTTCAATGTGCAGGGAGTCTTTAAGGTGGAAGACGTAGTATTTGTATAAGTTGGGCTCGTAGATCATGTAATCCGGCCCTTGAGTAGAATCTTTGGATAAAATCAAATAAGGCTTTCCAGCTGTCAAATCGCGCACATCAAATACAGCTCTGCTGTTGCGTACCAAATTGTCGATGTCCGCATATTCCATTTTGTGCTCCATCAGGATGTCTCCCAGGTTTTCACTGCTGTGAAATTCAGATTCATAAACCTGGAACGTATCCAAGGCAAAACCATATCTGATTGTAGGAACAACTACTGGAAAAGAACCAATCGTGGCGTTGCGGTCTTTGCCCAATAAGGAGGCTTTGAGGTGGCGAGAAGTACTTGGTGAAACAGCGAGCGTTAAAATTAAACCTAAGCCCAATGTTCCAATGATTATCCACGTCCAGTTGAGCCGGGCGAAATTATCGCCCAGTTTAAAAGGAATTTTTGTGTTCAACACTGTTTGCAGTTTATAGGCTGAATGCTCATTTCCAAATATTGTGTGAAGGGGGGATAATTGAGCACTCCCTATTGTTACGAATTATGCCATTGCTCACAAATATAGAACAGAGAATGGAAGGATAAAAGGAATATTGTGATTTTTACACGATCCTGGTGATTCTTTTTGCTTTGGAGACCTTCTGTAGGCACAAGTCTTGTATATTTGCTGCAATTTTTTTTCCCAGCACACTCTAAATTAATAGTGAAGGATGGAGCAATATCGATATGATCAGCGTGGTGTATCAGCGAGCAAGGATGAAGTGCATGCCGCGATCAAGAATTTGGATAAAGGACTGTACCCCAATGCTTTTTGTAAAATTATTCCCGATATTGCAGGCATGGACCCCGATTTTTGTAATTTAATGCACGCCGACACCGCTGGTACCAAAACCAGTCTTGCCTATTTGTACTGGAAAGAAACGGGAGATTTGAGCGTATGGAAAGGCATTGCCCAGGATGCCATCGTGATGAACCTCGATGACATGGGTTGCGTAGGCTGTGTAGACAATATTTTGCTCTCTTCCACCATTGGCCGAAACAAGAACCTTATTTCCGGGGAAGTCATCAGTACCCTTATCTCTGCTACCACAGAACTGGTTGAACAACTTCAAAGCCTGGGCATCAATGTCTTTCTTACGGGAGGGGAAACGGCTGATGTAGGCGATATTGTGCGTACAATTGATGTAGGTTATACTGCTTTCGCGCGGATGCCCCGGGCCAATGTCATCACCAACAACATTCAAGCCGGTGATGTAATCGTTGGATTGGCTTCATCCGGGCAAACTACCTACGAAACAGAATACAACGGCGGAATGGGTAGCAATGGCCTGACTTCTGCCCGGCACGATGTACTGGACAAGTCATATGCTGCACTTTATCCCGAAACTTTCGATTCAGCTACCCCCGAAGCATTGGTGTATTCTGGCAAACGCAAACTTACCGAAACCCTCCATATCAATGGTCAAGACATTCCGATTGGAAAACTGATCTTGTCGCCAACCCGTACTTTTTTGCCTTTCATCAAGCCGCTTTTGGAACAACTTCGGCCCCAAATCCATGGCATGATCCATTGTACTGGTGGAGGACAAACGAAAGTGCTAAAATTCATCGACGGAAAAAGAGTGATCAAAAATGATCTCTTGCCTACTCCGCCTTTGTTCAATTTGATCCAGGCTGAATCGGGGGCATCCTGGAAAGAAATGTATCAGGTATTCAACATGGGACAACGCTTGGAAGTGTACCTGCCTGAAGCGCATGCCCAACAAGTGATTGATCTGGCTCATTCCTTTCACATTGATGCTAAGGTAGTTGGTCATGTTGAAGACAATCCGATCAATCAGGTCAGCATCCAAAGTCAATATGGAACCTTCGAATACCAATAAGCCAAAACGGGCTCCTGGAATACGACAAAAAGCAACTGCTATTCTTCAAATCCTGGAGGAACTGTATCCTGAAACGCCAATTCCATTGGCCCATAGCGACCCTTACACGCTGTTGATTGCGGTATTGCTCTCTGCTCAGTGTACAGATGAGCGGGTGAACAAGGTGACCCCACATCTTTTCGCCTTGGCAGACAATCCTGCTGGGATGCACGCTGAAAGTGTGCAGGCTATTCAAGACATCGTTCGACCTTGTGGATTAGCTCCGCGCAAAGCGCAAGCCATTTGGGAGCTCTCCGGAATTTTACTCGAAAAATACCGGGGAGAAGTACCGCAGTCTTTTGAAGAATTGGAAGCTTTGCCAGGCGTTGGACACAAAACCGCTTCAGTCGTGATGAGCCAGGCCTTCGGAGTGCCCGCTTTCCCGGTGGATACCCACATTCATCGCCTGGCAGAGCGCTGGGGCTTGAGCGATGGCAAAAATGTGGAAAAAACCGAAGCGGATTTGAAGAAGCTTTTCCCAAAAGACAAATGGAACAAATTGCACCTGCAAATCATCTTCTTTGGCCGAGAATATTGCCCAGCCCGTGGCCACAAAAGAGAGGAATGCCCGATTTGTAAATTGTATGGTCGCAAAGGGGTATAAGTGGTTAAAACGGCAGCCCGAGTCCCAAATTCAAATTCATGCGTTTGAACCAAAGTTTGGGATCATTCCAAAAATCCTGCCCATCATATCGGTATGGATATCTGAGCTTTATCCCAAAATCGAGGCGCAATAGAAAATAGCGCACGTCTACCCGCAAACCAAAACCGGTGCCAATAGCGATCTGTTTGTAAAAAGCATCGTATTGCCCTTTAATCGGATTCTCAGAAACGCGGTTGGGGTTGTTAAAAAAGAAGGGCGCACCAGGTGTTTCCGGGTCATTGTTAAAGGTCCAAACGTTGCCTGCATCCAGAAAAAATGCGCCATTGAGCAACCAGTAAATATTGAAACGGTACTCCATGTTTCCTTCCAACCACAAATCTCCTGTATTGACAAAATTGAGGTTGTTTCCCCTTTTGCCCAAGCGAACCAGGCTGTCGATAAAACCACCCGGACCCAATCCTCGGGCTGCCCAAGCGCGAATGCTGTTGGGCCCTCCAACACTGAATTGCTTTAGGTACGGCACCACTTCTGAATTTCCAAATGGGCGGGCAATACCAAACCCCAAACGGCTAGCAAAGGAGGTTTTTGGGGTGAATTGTCGATTGTAGCGTAAGGTAGTTTCTAGCAAGGCAAACTGGGCAAAGGTAATTTTATTAATGGAAAAAGCATCTTTATTGTCTTTAATCACATTGTAAAGCTTGTTCAGTGCATACAATTCACTGCCCGCAGTTTCAAATTTGAATCCTGCCTGGATGTATTCTCCACGGATATTGGATTTTCCGATAAAATTATAATTGATTTCTCGGAAAAGCAGACTCACCAGGAATCGGGGTTCTAGCCGTTTGAGTAAAAATAAATTCCCGGCAGTATTAATAAAATTCTCGGTCAACAGAGGTCTGAAATATTCGGCAACAAGGTTGTTGATGACATAATTTCTTTGTTTGCCTTGATTGAATTCAAAACCAAAGCTCGTATTGAAAACCCCCATTTCATAAAAATCTATGAATTTGGTAAAGTTAAAACCAGCCGAAATTTTACTTACTGCGTTGTTTTTTAAGATGTTGTAAAGGTTATTGCCAGGCTTGACTTTTTTACGGTTGTAAGAAATGTTGTCTACCAATTTCCAGATCCCCAAATAATCTTTGAATTTTGGAAAATAGAGATCGCTTTGAAAACCAACATCTACAGTATTGAAAAAACGAGATTTATTGGCAATCGGATTGAACTCGATTCCTGCTCGAATACTGGTAATCAGGGTTTCTGCGCCATTGAAAATGTTGCGATTTTTGATTGATGGGCGCAAGGATAACCCAATTAAATTGAGGTTTCCGGCTGCTATGGCACGGTTGGTGAAACTCATTTCAAAATCGGCACCCATTTCCAATTTCAAATTGGGGGTCAAAAATATCAAAATGTCCAGCAGGTCAGGATCTGTTTTACTGGGGATCTGTTTGATGCGTACAAATTTAAAAACTCCACTTGCCGCCAATTCCTGTTGGGTTAACTCCAGATCCATTTGCCTAAAGGGCTTGCCTGGATGAATTTTGATGGCCTCCAATAAAATATCACTTCGGAAATAAAGCATGGTATCTGGCTCATCCCGAAATACCAAATCATTGATCAGGGTATCTTTAGTGAGGTGCGCCGGGGATTCTTGCTCGGGCGTATAATGAGGGAATACCACGATTTTGCCAATTTTCAAAGCATGGTGAATGCTGTCTTCCAAAGGAACCAAAACCTCCAGATTGACCAAGGCTCGGTACCGACTGATGCTGGTATCTGCTGTCAATTGGGCTATGTAATTGGGAAAAAAGTTGGCATATCCCAAATTGCGCATTTGGGATACGATGCGTTCTTTTTCAAGGTCGTATAGTCTGCTGTCCAGGGGTTCTCCTTTTTTTAAAAGACTTTCACTTTTAATCACCTGTAAAATGGAGTCGATGGTTTTATCCACAGAGTGATAGATGATCGTATCGATATAGGTGCGCTTTTTGGGAAAAACATAATATTTGACCCAAGCTTTTTTTCGCCGCAAAGTTTCTTCGTAAATGGTTTCGCAATTGAAATATCCTTTGTTGTTGAGGTAACTGGTGATGGCATCGGTGGTTTTGTTGCATAGCCCCTCATCAAAAATGGCAGGTGGCTCGCTGAGTACCCGCCGTTGCCAATTGTCAAATCCTGAGGTATCACCAGGCTCGCTGGTTTTGTACCAAAACCATTCTCTTGGGAAAAATAGAAACAGATTCGTATTTGGTTTTTGCTTGTACAGGGTCTCCATTTCATAGGTAAGCAATCCTTTGTTGGGTATGTTTTCCTCTGCTTTGATGATCAATTGGTTTTTTTTGAGTAGAAATTGATCTACATCCAAAAACTTTGTAGTATTACAGCTACACAGCAGCAGGCCAAGGGCCAGACTGATCCAAAGTTGGTTGGTATACGATTTTGACATTGACAATTATGCTTTCTAAAAACAAAATTAAATACATTACGGCACTGCAAAAGAAGAAGTTTCGCAGCGAATTGCAATGCTTTTTAGCCGAAGGTGATAAAATTGTACGCGAATTAGCGGCTTTTCCTCAATGGGAGCTGGAGTGTATCTGTGCTTTGCCGGAATGGATTGAACGCCATCAGCATTTGTACGCTGGACGCAAACTGGAAATAATCGCCATAAACCCGGACGAATTACAAAAAATATCTACCCTACAAACGCCTAACCAGGTATTGGCTATTGTGAAAACACCTACAGAATTTTCCTGGAAGATCGATTTTTCTGCTGATTTGAGTTTGTACCTCGATGGAATCCAGGATCCCGGCAATTTGGGTACCATTTTGCGCATCGCCGATTGGTTTGGTGTTTTGCAAGTCTTTTTGTCCCCGGATTGTGTAGAGGTGTACAACCCCAAAGTAATTCAGGCCACCATGGGTTCTTTTCTCAGGGTTAAAACTGCGGTTGTTGAATTGCCAGAACTCAAGGCTCAAATCCCTGAGCTTCAAACCTACGGTGCACTTTTGGACGGCGAGAATGTTTTTTCCATTCAGCCCAAAGCTCCCGCACTACTGATCATCGGCAATGAAGGCAAGGGCATTCGAGAAGAATACATTTCGTTGATCGATCAGGCAATCTCCATTCCAAGGCACACCGAGGGGGGCGCTGAATCCTTGAATGCCGCGGTGGCAACGGGGATTATTTGTGCGGCAATGCGTTCGTAAAGGTCAACCCCACAAACGCACTGCCGCGCAACAACATCATTTCAAGCCTTTCAAATAGGCAATACTCTTGGGCACATTGACCATTTCCATGTTGCTTTCATCCTCGATGAAACAATGGGTAACTCCTGCTTTTTTGGCAATTTTCAGGATTCCCCTAAAATCAGCCTGACCAGTACCCAACACGACATCGTTTTCGGCTGGAGTGTGACCGCTTAAATCACCAACCACTCCTTTTTTCAAGTCTTTGAGGTGCATCAATTTCCAGCGGCCTTTGTATTTTTTGAGCAAAGACACCGGATCGGCGCCGCCATGCAAAGTCCAGAGTACGTCCATTTCAAAAGACACATATGCTGGATTGGTGTTTTTGATCAGGTAATCAAACAAGGTGCCATCTTCATAGGGCTGAAACTCGAAACCGTGATCGTGGTAGCAAAACGTGATTCCGTTTTCTTTCAGGATCTTGCCCGCACTGTTGAACACCTCAACCGCTTTTTTAGCATCCTCCAGTGTAAAGGTATTCCCTTTGTGAGGAATCCAGGCGCACATTACATAGGTAGCCCCCAGAATCTTGGCTGTTTTGACAATTTCCATCGGATCTTTGACCAATTGTGCATAGTCTGCTCCAGTTGAAGGAATGCTGATGCCCCGATCGGCACAAAGTTTCCGAAATTGTTCCGGGCTCATGCCTTTCGGCGCTCCGCCTTCAATCTCGGTAATGCCCATCATCTGGATGGAATCCAAAGTGGCAATGGCATTGATGGGAAAGCTGCGGCGAAAAGTGTACGCCTGTGCGCCAATTGGATATTTGTACAGCGATTTTTGGCTTTGCAAGTCGCTCAAACACAGCAAACCAAGCAGTAAAAACAAGTATTTTTTCATGTTGAAAGTATTTTCTATGTGAATAAAAATAGGTTACAATTCTCGCTTTTTTAGGGCAGATACTGCATAATTGGCCGCCCGCGCAGTGATGGCCATATAAGTCAAAGACGGATTTTGAGTGCCAGTAGAAGTCATGCACGCGCCATCGCTCACAAAAACGTTTTTGCAGGAATGCAATTGATTCCATTCGTTGAGCAGCGATGTTTTTGGATCCTTGCCCATACGCACGCCTCCCATTTCGTGGATGTCTGAACCGGGATTCGAATGAGAATCATTTGCATTGATGTTTTTGAAACCAGCTTTGGTAAACATTTCTTCCACCTGCTCCTGGAAGTCTTTGACCATTTTGTCGTCGTTTTCCGTCCAGGCTACCGAAGTAATCAACTGGGGGATGCCGTATTTATCTTTGAGTTCGGTATGCAACCTCAGGTGGTTGGACTCAATGGGAACTGTTTCTCCTTGCATCCAGGCACTAATGCCCCAATTGCCAAGCGGTGGGTGAAGGAGTTGATTTTTCAGGTCTTCCCCAATTCCTTCACGATTGCTGCCTGACCAACGTCCAGCTCCAACCCCGATTGAATAGCCACGCAGAAAGTCCATTTCCTGCTTTTGCACATTGCGGAAACGCGGGATGTACCCGTTGCTGGGATTTTTACCCGAAGTGGTTTTATCCTGAAAGCCTTCTACCTGGGCACTTGCTTTGCCCCGATAGTTGTGGCAGGCGAAATATTTTCCAAGCAATCCACTGTCATTGCCCAATCCGGTGGGGTAGCGAGTTGAAATAGAGTTGAGCAAAATCAAATTGCTGTTTACCGCTCCTGCATTTACAAAGATAATTTTGGCGAAATACTCAATCATTTCTCCCGTATTGGCATCTACAATTCGCACGCCGCTGGCTTTGTCTTTTTTTGCATCGAAAATGATGGAATGAACCACCGAATGAGGCCGCAAGGTCATTTTTCCGGTTTTTGCCGCCGCAGGTAGGGTAGAGGCATTGGCACTAAAATAACCACCCAAAGGGCAGCCTCGGTTGCAGAGGTTGCGGTGTTGGCATTTTCCTCTGCCTTGTTGCAAATGCACAGCTTGTGGACTGGTAAGGTGCGCGCAACGCCCCTGGATCAGTTGCCGATCGGTATAGTTTTGGGCCAGTACCCCTTGCAGGTGCTGTTCTACACAGTTCAATTCAATGGGGGGTAAAAACTCTCCATCGGGCAGGTGAGGCAAACCATCTTTATTGCCCGAAATGCCAGCAAATTTTTCGACATGGCTGTACCAGGGCGCAATATCTGCGTAGCGGATCGGCCAATCCACGGCATATCCATCGCGGGCAGGCCCTTCAAAATCGAAATCGCTCCAACGTTGGGTTTGACGGGCCCAGAGCAGCGACTTCCCCCCAACATGATAACCTCGCGTCCAGGAAAAGGGTTTTTCTTGTACAAAAGGTTGTTCGTCTGGTTTGATGGCCCAGTGCAGGGTTTCTTCCCGCATAAAACTGCGGATGGAGCCGTATGCTTCGCGTACCGCCAGGGGAACCTGGCCACGGTGTTCAAATTCCCAAGGGTGTTTGTTGGCCGTAGGGTAATCTTCGATGTGCTTGACATCCCGGCCCCGTTCGAGTACCAGGGTTTTGAGGCCATTTTCACAGAGTTCTTTGGCTGCCCAGCCCCCACTGATGCCCGAGCCAATCACGATGGCATCGTAGGTGTTTTTTTTGATTGCGTCGATGGAGATATTTGCCATTTCAGTTGAAAAGTTGAAGCGTTGAAAGGTTGAAATACGAAGTTATTGAGCATTCAATGCTCAAATTGACACACAGCCATAATAATGCCCTGGCGCCATCTCGTACTTCAGAAAAGTGGTTTGTACATACTCCGAACTGGTATACCCCTGAATCGTCAGGTTTTTGATCAGGCTGTAAAAATCTTTCAGGTTGGAGTCCGTCTCCTTTTCAAGGCTCAACAGTAACTGCTCTTTTTGCGGTGTAGTGAGGTTGGCAAAACTTTGCTGGTAACGTTGGGTAGCCAGTTTTTCCACCACTGCCAGGCCTTTTTCCACATTCTCTACTACTTTTCGCTCGTAACAATCGGCCAGCATGGTATTGACAAATGCGGGTACCCCCAGCGATTTAGCGCCTTTGGTATCCGATTCAGGGATGATGGTTTCAATGATCTGCGCCAGGGTATTTTCAGCTGCTGGATTCAGTGGCTTGCCCACCATGGGTAAACTGTCCAGCGACCAGGCTTTCGCCCAATTCGGCAATGCGAGAAGCCCTCCGGCCAGGAGCGCGATATTTTGAATGGATTTGCGTCTGTGCATGGTATAGATTTTTTAAAAACCTTAAATCATTTTTCCTTTTAAAACAGGCCTGAGGTCTTTGTTGGCGGCATTGAGCCTCACGCGGCTATTGGCAAAAGTGACCTGAATACCAGCGTCGGAAAACTGGCAGGTTACTACATCGTGATGTGGACTTTCGATGTAGCGCCAGGTCATTTCAAAGGAGTTCTCGTCTTTCCAGATTCCGCAGGCTACCGTTTTTTTGAGTCGAACCCCACTGGATCGAGAGACGGGTTTGGGCAGCAAATCGTTGCCAGGGAAAGTGGTTTCGCCAGCTTTCCATGTGCCAACCCCGCAGGGAATTTGGTAGTTTTCTTTTTCTCCTTCCCAATCCACCAGACACATGCCTTTGGAAAAACTCAGGCGCAAGGTTTTGATTTTCATTTCATTGCTCTCCAATTGATAGATGCGCTTGGATGCTTTTTTTGCCCAACTGGATTGGATGCTGCTTTTTGGAAGAGGCAACGCCAAACTTGCGGTTTTGGATTTTAACACCCCAACAGCATTGCTTTGCGCATTCGGCGGGTCAAATGCGGGCAAGATGTATTCCCAGACCAAATCCAGTTGGTCTTGCATGTTGGGACTTTCGCTGGTGATGGCCAATACGGCATCTTGCTCGGGCATGACGATCGTATACTGGCCAAAAGCCCCGTCACCGCGGTAAGCGTTGTGCTGGCAGCGCCAAAATTGGTAGCAATAACCTTGTAGCCAATCGTTTTGGGCATTGGGTCTAGCTGGTTTTTCAGGAGCAGGTTGCTGTATTTTGAAACTGGTGGCTTCTTCTACCCAGGCCTGAGGTACGACTTGCTTACCCTGCCATTGGCCTTTTTGGAGGTACAATTGACCAAATTTGGCCAAATCTTCGGTTTTTACCCGCAATCCCCAACCGCCTACATTAATGCCCTTGGGGCAGGTTTCCCAATCCATTCCTTCAATCTGAAGCGGATCAAATAGGCGTGGCTTGAGGTAGTCCACTATTTTTTGACCGGTGACTTTTTGCACAATGGCACTGCACATATAGGTTGCCCCACTATTGTACAAAAACTGAGTTCCAGGTTGGTATTTAAAAGGGAACGTCAAAAACGCTTTCACCCAATCTTCTTCGGCCCGCATGGCTTGGGAGGTGTCGGTTTCATGCCCAACCGACATGGTGAGCAAGTCCTTGATGGTTAGTTTGCTCAACTCTGGGCTAATTGTAGGAGGCAAATCACCCGGGAAAAATTTGATCACCGGATCGCTGACTTTCAATTTGCCTTCTGCTGCCGCAAAACCAACCGCAGTGGAAGTGAAACTCTTGCTCATCGAATACATCGTGTGGCGCAAATTGGGCGCATATGGCCCCCACCAGCCTTCGGCGATGACCTGGCCATGGCGCAGCAACATGAAACTGTGAAACTCATGCTTGCTTTGCTGAATGGCCTCGATGAAGGCAATGATTTTAGAAGCATCCACGCCTTGCGCAGCTGGTGTACTGCGGGGCAGGGCAAATGGAGTAGGGATGAAAAAATCCTTTGCTAAGCCCGACCCCAATCCAAAATACAAGCTGGTCAATCCGACCTGTGCTATAAAGTCTCTGCGCGTAGAGCTCATTTTTTTGTCGTGTTTATAGTTTAAGTAACGCAGAAAAATTTACTTCCCGATTTTGGGTTTTGAATAGGAAGTCGAACGGTTCATTTTAAGTGAGCTTTCTATTCAAAAGCCTCTCAAAAATCGGGAAGTAATTTTTTGCGTCATACTAAGCGAGTTAAATCTACTGATGGAATCCTGTATTTCCAAACATTCATCGGCAATCGAAAAATTAGAGAAGATAAAGTACCTTCGTCGACATGTTGTACACCAATCCACAAGATTATTTGAGTCAAATCTGGCCGGATTTACCGACTGAGGTTTTAGCAGACTTAGGCGCCGTTTTTCATAAACATACGGCCAAACGCAAAACCCTACTTACCACCGAAGGTGAAGTAGAGAAGTACTTGTATCTGGTGTTGGAAGGCGTCCAACGGGCTTATGCAATTGGGGCAGATGGGAAGGAAGCGACGCTGGTGTTTACCTATGCACCTTCTTTTTCTGGCGTTGCCGACTCTTTTTTGCTGCAAAGGCCATCTCGGTACTGGTTTGAAACGCTGACCCCCAGTGTTTTTTTTCGAACCAGTTTTGCAGACTTTGACTCGGTTTTGCAAAAACATCCACTGTTGGAACGGAAGTTGCGCATCGCCCTGAGTGAAACTTTGGAAGGGGTATTGGTGCGCCAGATTGAGTTGCAGTCTTTTACTGCCGAACAGCGTTTCCGTGTGCTGATGGCACGTAGCCCGCATCTGCTGCAACTGGTGCCACATAAATACATCGCCAATTACCTCGGCATGGATGCCACCAATTTTAGCAAGTTGTTGGGGCAAATTCGAATATGATCGGAGCGCTACATAATCTTGGTTTTTACCAAGGTTTTTCCTGCGATAGCCCCGTAGTTTTGCAGAAAAAAAGCATGGAAGCGAATCTGCTACTGGATCAATACTACCAACAAACCGAAGCCATCCTGGATAAAGCGGTAAAGGAATGGCAAAATCTAGCGCCTGAAAAACTGCTCGTTACCCCTCAACCAGGTGCCTGGAATGCTGCACAGTGCATGGCACACTTGAACTCCTACGGCAATTATTACCTGCCAGCCATCGAAAAAGCCATTGAGGAGGCTCAAGCAAGAGGGAGTAAAGCTGACAAAGATTTTCGCAGTGGGTGGCTGGGGGCGTATTTCACCAAACTGATGCTGCCTGATTCAAAAACCAAAATGAAATCTCCTGCCAATGCAATTCCTCCAGCTGTAGTAGAACCTGTAGAAACTCTTGCTCAATTCATTGACCAGCAGGAGCGCATGCTAAAACTGATCGAAAAAGCACGCAGCGTTAACCTGAACAAGGTACGCATTCCCATCTCTATTCTCCCCTGGCTTCGCCTCAAACTCGGCGATACCTTTGGGTTTTATACTGCACATCACCGGAGGCATGTGTTGCAGGCAGAGCGAGCTATGGGAAGGGCTTAAGTAATTTTACACAATTAGGTAACTCACCTTACCCTTCAAACGCAATATTGAAATCGTTTCAACGACAAATATTTACTGAAAGGCTGAGTAGTTAAACCGCTATTGAATTTTTGTCACTTTTTGCCTTGATGCAAAAAGTAACCAAAAAAATCAAGGCTGTATTGAAATCCTACGATTTTGCGAAAGCTCCGGCGGCGCGAAAAAAACTCGCCCCTCCTACGTCGGGACTCAAACAGTTTTTCGCTTAACCCGCCTCCACTTCCGCAAAATCGGGATTTCAATAAGGCCTTTTCCGCATTGCTATAGCTATTTCAGATTAGCAGACGTTTAAGTACTGCGTAATGTGAGCAAGGTCAGATTACGCAGCAACACTACCTCCCCGAAGGCTTCGGAATGGCTTTATTCGGATCAATGGTCGTGGTGAGACTGCTTACTGCCGAAACCGCAAAGAAACCCAACACCTTCTTCTTGCTCTTATCATTCAGGTTTTGAATATTGGTTGGAATATTGCTGGGCGCTGTTGCGAAAATCCCTCCGGTTTGAGAGGTAGCGACTACCAACTGCAAAAAGTAAAATGCTTCCACGGGAATTGAGAAGATTTCTACCTTGACCTTATCGGTTGCCTTGTACAAGGATGGTGTAACTGCCGCACGAATCGGCAAAATAAACAAGAAACCATCCGCTGATCCACCCGCGCTGAAACTGGCATCGTAAACCGTGATGAGTTGGTCGGGTTTGTTGAACAAGGTATCATTGCGGTAGGCTTTTACCCAATAACAATCGCCGTCGCCTTTATAATCACGGGCATAAAAGTCCACCTGGTAGCCTTCCTGACGCTCGCCATCTGAAGGCGCCACGGGTAATTTTTCCTTGAAATAATTGATCGAATCTACCGGAGGTACACGGTTGGCCTTGCTGATGGAAAAGTATTCTTCCCCTTCATACTTGACGTACAAGGCATATTGCTTGCCAACTTGCAGGATTTTTTGACCAGCTATCGTGGGTTGCCACACGTAATTGCCGTCGTTTTTGAGGTCTACGAAAGGGTAGGGGATGCTGTCTTCTGAAAAGACAATCACCGTAGCGCCTTTGGCGGGCTTTATTGTGCTTTGGTCAAAATAAGGTTGAGTCAAGGTCAACTTGATGGTTTGTGGTTTTGACTCGTCGGTCACCCAGGCATCGATCACCAATTGGGTTTCGGCAGAAATGGTTTCTACATCAATTACATCTTCACACGCGGTGAAAATCGCCAGGATGAAGAAAAAATACAACCAGTTTATATGTTTCATTGGAATTGTCCTTTTAGAATTTAAAATTGTACGTCACTGCTGGAATAATTGATCCGAACACCGCAAAGCGCACTGCTTCGGTTTGTTCTGGATTATCGGCATTCTGGCGTACGTATACGGAATAAGCGTTGCGGCGATTGTACACATTGTAAATGGAGAATACCCATTCGCCTTCACCCTTGCCGAAGATTTTCTTCTTTTGTTGGAGGGTGGTGGCCAAATCTACCCGGTGGTAACTCGGAATGCGGAACCCGTTGCGCTCGTCAAAGTAGTTGTGCGGCAGGGCAAACCCCTGCCATACAAACTTGCTGGTGGGATAAGTAGCTGGTGTGCCTGTACCATAAGTGAAGTTCATGGAAAAACTCAGGCGCTTGGTGGCGTCATATATGGCCACCAGGTTGATGACGTGGGTTTTGTCAAATCGGCTTGGAAACCACTTGTCGTTGTTGATGCCCTTGATCTGGCGTTCGGTACGCGAAAGGGTATAGCTGATCCAGCCATTGAGTTTGCCTTTGGCTTTTTTGAGGAAAAACTCCGCGCCATAAGCCCGGCCACCGCCGTACAACAAATCACCTTCCAATTGTGGATTGAGCAACAAGTCAGAATTGGGAATGTAATCGATCTGGTTTTGCAAATCTTTGTAGTACACTTCCACCGAGGTCTCAAACAGGTTTTCTTTGAAGTTTTGAAAGAAACCCAAGGCGACTTGATCCGAAAGTTGTGGCTTGATGTTGTTGCTGGTAGGCGTCCACACATCCAAAGGCGAAGCCGCCGCCGTATTAGACAAAAGGTGCAAGTACTGCGCCATACGGTTGTAGCTCAACTTGATCGAACTGGATTTGCCCAAACCCAGGTTGGCCGAAAAACGCGGTTCCCAGTTGCCATAACTGGCAATTTTATCGCCGTCCTGATAAGTCGTAGTGGTCAGTGGTTCTCTGCGTGCTCCGGTTTGAGCGCCGTAAGTATACCCTTTGCCTGGGCCGAGATAAGTGTAAAAAGAGTAGCGCAAGCCGTATTGCAGGGTGAGTTGTTTGCCCACTTTTTGCTCGTTGCCAAAATAAACCGCGTTTTCAATGGCGTATTTGCTGTCCTGGCCAATGATGCGGGTTTCACCACCAGAAATGGCTTCTGCCTTTCCAGGTTGGAAAGTATAATAGATCACCTGACCACCAAAAGAAATCTTGTTGCGGGAATTGAGGAAGTAGGTGAAGTCTGGTTTGAAACTGTAATTTTTGATGTTCGAATTCCAACGGAATGCATCCCGAGGATTGGGTTCCAAGAAATCAGATTGCAAGCGGTAATCGTAGTTGCTGAAAAAAGCAGTAGCGTTGAGAAAGAGCTTGTCGTTGAAAATGTGGTTCCAACGCGCCGAAGCAGTGGTATTTCCCCAATCGAAACCAAACTGGGCGCCAAACACATCGCGGCCAAAATAACCAGAAAGGAAAACCGTGTTTTTGTCGTCAATCCGGTAATTGGCTTTGGCGGTCAGGTCGTAGAAGTAGAAACGACTGTCTTTCAAATCTCCTTTCAAAAACGGCTTGGCCAGTACATCAATGTAAGAGCGGCGAGCCGCCACAATAATCGAACCCTTGTCTTTGATGATGGGTGCTTCGATCGACAAGCGGCTGAAAATCGTTCCCAATCCACCCGCAACTGAAAGTTTCTTGGAGTTGCCTTCTTTCATGCGCACGTCCAGAATCGATGAAATTCGGCCACCGTACTCGGCAGGAATGCCCCCTTTGATGAGCTTGACGTCTTTGACCGCATCGGGGTTGAACACCGAAAAGAAACCAAACAAGTGCGAGGAGTTGAATACTGGCGCTTCATCCAGCAAGACCAGGTTTTGGTCTACGTTGCCACCCCGTACGTTGAATCCCGTTGCGCCTTCGCCCACGGTAGTTACGCCCGGCAGCAACTGAATGCTACGGATCACATCCACTTCGCCCAAGAGGGCAGGCATTTTCTGGATGGTGCGCATCTCTACCTTGTTGACCGACATTTCGATGCTGCGTACGTTCTCATCCACGCGGTCTGAACTGATCACCACCGTTTCCAGTTCAGTGGCTTCTTCTTTCATTTCCAGGTTGAGCTTGACGTTGGTGTTGTCCAACACCACGTTGCGGGTCTCTTTTTGGAAACTGATGTAAGAGAAGCTGATTTCGTAAGTGCCGCGCGGCAAGGTAATGGAGTAAAATCCATAATCGTTGGTGGTCACACCTTCTCCCAGACTGGAGACAAATACTGTGGCTCCAAGGAGCGCTTCACCATTTTTAGCATCCTTCACATAACCACTGATGGTGAGCTTGTCCTGAGCGAAAACGGTAGCAAAACTCAGGAAAGACACCAACAGCACAAGTAGCATTTTGTACATATTGTTGGGTTTTTTAAATGCCTAGTAGTGGGGCAAAATGAACATTTATTTTTTTATCGGCCCCTCCTATCGGGTGCAGGCAAGGTAATAACAGTCGTTTGAAGGGATAAGTTTACTCGACAAAAGGTTGTAGACCAAAGAAGGAGGAAGTGGTGGAGTGTCAAATTTTTTACCTTTCGGCTCAATTGCCCGACCGAACATACAAACTCAATCGATACTCCGCCCGAATGGAAGCATAGGAATGCCCAAGTTGGGAGAACCCCAGATCTTTCAAGATCTTAATCATGGCAAAGTTGTCAATCCTGGATGTGGCAAAGAGATTGACCGCATTTTCTTCGCAAACTATTGCGGATAATTTCTTTCCGATGCCCTGCCCACGGTAGGCTGGCAAACTGACGATCCAGCCCAATTCGAAAGGGTACAGGATGGCTTGATCCAACTCGCCTGCCTGCTGGAAAATTCGCTGCTTGTAGTCTGGATGCGGTGTTTTCAGCGCGGCAATGCCCTGAATGTCTTCACTATTGGGATAAAAATACAACAGCGGATTTTGGGCAATCGTAGCATCGTAACTTTGAGGAGGTACAGCTCCTCCTTCCAAAACGATGGTTCTGAATTTGTCCAGTTGGCAGGGCGTGGCCGCATTGGCCAGGATTTTGTGGTAGGAGAGTGTCATTGGTATAATTAGAGCTGCGTAAAGATAAGTAGGTGTTGGCAAGAATCAAATTTCCTTTTCTAGGTTGGTTGCTGCTACTTCGTTCTCCCCTCAACAATCTTGTCATACTCCAAGTCATTGGGTTCCCACAACTCAATCTTGTTCCCTTCTCCATCCAGGATGTGGACGAATTTTCCGTATTCAAATGCCTCGATTTCATCCAGGACGGTTACGCCTTCCTGTTTCAAAACCGCTACCAATGCCTCGATGTCTTCGACCCGGTAATTGATCATGAATTCCTTTTGAGAAGGCGCGAAATATTCCGTTGTTTCGGTAAAAGGACTCCACTGGGTGAAGCCTTTTTGGGTTGGATCTGCCCCTTGGCGCCATTCGAAATTGGTACCCCATTGATCGGTATCAAAGCCCAGGTGGGTTTTGTACCATTCTTTTAGTTGCTGGGGGTCTTTACTTTTGAAAAAGATCCCGCCGATGCCTGTGACACGTTTCATAGATGAGTTTTGACAATAAAAATCTCCAATAGCAAAACAAAAACCTCCCCCTCAATTCCGCCCCATATTCTGCAACAAATACGCTTTCATCGCTTTGGCAATGAACTCATTGGTATTGATGTACACCCCTACCTCTGCGTTGGGCGTTTTGGTTTCGTCTACTTTTGTAAAACCCTGGTCATCTACACTTACGTTGACTTTTTTGGATTTAAACAAATCGGGATACAGCAACATCCCGATGGCAACGGGGTCGAAGAGGGTAGGGGTTTCGTTGCCCCACAGCACATACAAAGCAGAAATCGCATTGGTCAATGGGGATTGGCGCATCAACAGGGTCTCTCGTTTGGCTTTGTCGAGTTTGACAAAAGCGGTAATGTCCAGTCCAGCGTAGGCAATATTTGCGCCAGAGTTGACAAACTTTTTAGCCGCTTCGATGTCGCACCTGACGTTCCATTCCGCTTCCGGGGTGGGGTATCCCGCATAACTCACGTAGAATGAACCGAACATGGCGTAGATTTTTTTGGCCATCTTCAGGGCATTGGGGTCTTTTTGGAGTACATCGGCCAGGTTGGTCACTGGACCTACCGAGATGATCACCACCTCATTCGGATATTTCTTCAGGTTTTCGAGGATGAAATCTGCGGCAGGTTGCTTGCTGGGCTGGAGTTTTTCAAAACCCTTGGCCCAATAAAACTGCTCGGCGTACCAGTTGGCCCGTTCGCTACTGGCGGAGGTGTTGCGGCCCAGGCACACGGGGATCTTGTCTTGTCCGGTTTCATGCAGCATTTTCAGGGTAACCCTGGCGCGGTCGTCGGTACGGCCATAGCAGGTGGTGATGCCCAGGATCTCGAGTTTGTCCTGATTGGTGAGCAGCAACGCCAGGGCAAAAGCATCGTCGATGTCGTCACCGAGGTCGCAATCAAAAATGACTTTTTGGCGGGCAGTGTTTTGGGCTTGAGTGCTTAGTGTAAAGAACAAGAATGCCAGAAAAAGGAAGTGTTTCATTGGATTTGATCTTGGAAAATTGAAAAAAGTGAGCCAATTTTTATTTCACGCGGATTCGGTTACAAATTGCCCTTTTTTAACTCTTCCACTGCATTGTTCGCCGCCCTGGCCGTAATGGCCATGAAGGTCAAGGAAGGATTTTGGGTAGAGTTGGAGGTCATGCAAGCGCCGTCGGTGACGAAAACGTTTTTGCAGGCATGGAGCTGATTCCACTTGTTGAGCAAGGAAGTTTTGGGGTCTTTGCCCATGCGTACTCCTCCCATTTCGTGGATGTCCAGGCCGGGTGCTTTATCAGGTACATCGTGGGTTTTAATGTTGGTAAAACCTGCTTTGCTGTACATTTCCGTCATTTGCTCATGAAAATCAACGATCATTTTTTCGTCGTTGTCGTCGTACCCAACGGATACTTTGAGCAGGGGAATTCCCCAGGCATCTTTTTGGGTGGCGTCCAGGGTAACATAATTGCTTTCTTTGGGAATGGTTTCGCCCATCATCCAGGATCCCACCTGCCAGTTGCCGTACTTTTCCTGAGCCAAGCTGTTTTTTAGATTTTCCCCAATGCCCGAAGTGTCGTGGTAGGTCAGGCGGCTGGTGCTGAATCCAGCGGCGTACCCGCGCAAAAAATCGGTTTCCTGCTTGAATACATTGCGAAAACGGGGCATGTAACTGCTATTGGGGCGAATTCCGGCGGTGGTTTTGTCCATGAAGCCTTCATACTCTCCGGTAATGGTGGTACGGAAATTGTGAAAAGCCACGTATTTGCCCAGCAAGCCATTGTCATTGCCCAAGCCGTTGGGGAAGCGATTGGATGTTGAATTCAACAAAATCAGGTTGGTATTCAGCGTAGCAGCATTGACGAAGATGATTTTGGCGAAGTATTCCGTCATCTCTTTGGTATGGGCATTTACCACGCGCACCCCTGTTGCCCGGTTTTTTCGTTCGTCAAAAATGATAGAATGCACTACTGAGTCCGGTTGTAAGGTCAGTTTTCCAGTTTGTTTGGCCCAGGGAATGGTAGCAGAGTTGCTGCTGAAGTATCCCCCAAAAGGGCAACCACGCTGGCACAAATCGCGCTGCTGACATTTGCCCCGGCCTTGTTGGAGGTGAATGGGCTGTGGCTGAGTCAGGTGCGCGCAACGTCCAATGATGATGGGACGCGTGTTGTTGTAGTGTTTGGCCATTTGCTCGGTAAAGTGTTTCTCTACGCAGGACTGTTCATGCGGGGGCAAAAACTCACCATCGGGCAATTGTGGCAAACCATCCTTATTGCCGGAAATCCCGGCAAATATTTCCACATAGCTGTACCAAGGGGCCAATTCGGCATAACTGATGGGCCATTCTACGGCAAAACCATCGCGTGCAGGGCCATCAAAATCGTATTGCGACCAACGTTGGGTGCCTCTGGCCCACATCAAGGATTTGCCGCCTACCTGGTATCCTCTGATCCAATCAAAAGGTTTTTCCTGAATGTAAGGATGTTCGGCATCCTTGACAAAAAAATGGGCGGCATCTTCGTTGAAGGCATAACAGCGACTGGCAATGGGATTGGCATCTCTCAGCGCTTTGGTGATGTCGCCACCGTGCTCGAATTCCCAGGGATGCATGTTGGTGGTGGGGTAATCTTTGATGTGTTCCACGTTGGGTCCGCGCTCCAGTAAGAGGGTTTTTAAACCTTTGCCGGTGAGTTCCTTTGCCGACCATCCACCGCTGATGCCTGAGCCGATCACAATGGCATCGAAACTGCGCTTTTTGATGGAATCTATGTTGATATTTGACATGGTTTGCGTCTGATTTGAGTGATATAAGCGCTGGATCCTAATTGGGTACAGGCACACAGCCGTGGTAAAATCCGGGTGCGATGTTGTACTTGGCAATGTTGACCAGGTAATACTCAGAATTGATGTACCCGCGGATGCACAGGTTTTTGATTAACTCCGCTGTGGCCTTGCTTTCTGTGGCCTTGCCCATTTCCAGGAGTATTTGAGTACGTTGCAAAGCATCACAATTTACAAAGGATTTGCTGTGGTATTTTTGCGCCAGCGCCTCTGTTTTTGCCAGTCCTTGGTTGAAGCTTGCCTGGGTTGGCGCATCGTAGCAATCCACAATCATGCGTTGGACAAACAGGTTAACTTTGAGTGATTTTGCGCCTGGGGTACTGGTCTCGGGGATCAAGGTTTCGACAATTTCAGCCAAAAGTGCTTCATCCGCAGCGGAAACAAAATTATCCATCCGAATGGAATCGGGGGTCCAACCCACCGCCCAGGCTGGCAATGCTACCAAAGTGCCCAAAGCCAATCCTAGGCTTTTTACCGCAGTACGTCTTTTCATGGTGTTGTATTTAGACTTGCTTTAAAACGAGTAATCAGGATCGAAAACAAAGCAAGTAATTGAAAAAGAACTAAATGTGGGGCAATCCATCTAATTCTTTGGGTAATTTACAAAAAGTGCCTTTAATTTGTAAAAAATACCTAAAACCATGCAATCATTCTTTGGCACCTCACCATTTTACCTCGACAAGACATTGGCCATTTTGCGCATTACCTTTGGGTTATTGCTGATTTACCACGGTCGGGAAGTATTGTATCCTGAAATGATGAAAGGCTATTTTGATTGGGAGCCCTTCAAAGGCCCGAACGGTGCATTTTTGGCCTACCTTGGGAAAGGAGCTGAATTGGTGTCGGGTGTCCTGCTGACATTGGGCTTGTTGACGCGCGTTGGCGCATTGATATGCATCGGTACGCTGGCCTATGTCACTTTTTTCATCGGACATGGCAAGTTTTGGTACGAAGACCAGCACCCCTTTATGTTTGTGTTGTTTGGGGTGTTGTTTTTGTTCAGTGGTCCCGGCGCCTGGAGTCTGGATGGATTGTGGTTTAAAAAATCCAGATAGTTTCCACCTAAATTCAACTGCTTATGAATCGGGTAGATCGGTTGATGGGGATTGTCACTGCGCTGCAATCCAAAAAACACCTTAGCGCTGAAGCGATTGCTCAACGCTTCGAAATCAGTGTGCGTACCGTTTACCGCGATATTCGGGCATTGGACGAAATCGGAATTCCGGTAGGTTTTGAGCCAGGGCGTGGCTATTTTGTGATGCAGGGTTATTTTTTGCCGCCAGTCATATTCAGCAACGAAGAAGCCAACGCCTTGAGCCTGATGGAGCCTTTGGTGATGCGCTTTGCGGATCAGGGCATCCGCCGCCACTACGCCTCGGCTTTGAACAAGGTCAAGGCGGTGCTCAAAACCGCGGAAAAGGACAAAATGGAGCAAATGCACGAGAGTGTGCAAGCGCTGCGGCCCAGTTGTTTGCAAAACGATTACGATTTTTTGGCGGAAATTCAGACCGCGATAGTCAACAAAACCATCCTGAAAGTCCACTACGAAAACGCTGCCCAAGAAATCAGTTGCCGCGATGTGGAAGCCATTGGCCTGATCTTTTACTCCCTCAACTGGCACCTGATTGGTTGGTGCTGGAAGCGAGAGGAATACCGGGATTTTCGGGTATCGCGCATCCAAAAGCTGCATGCTACCACTGAGCCTTTCCGAAAGCAGGATCACATCCCGCTCAGCGAGTATCAGGTGGAGGTGTACAAGTGGTAAGTGCCTATTCCAGGCAAGAGATAAATTTCTTTTGTGTAATGATTTTTTCACTGACATAGGGTTGTCAGTGGAGGGGTGTTTCTTTGTGTCAAGAAAAAAATCATCCAGATGAAACATCCTTTTGTGCTTAAAACCAGTATGGAAATCTCTGCGCCAATCGAAAAAGTATGCGCAGCATTGACCGAACCCGAATCCGTGAAAGCCTTATTTTGGGGCTCTGAATTGGTCACCACCTGGCAAGTGGGGCAGCCCATTGCTTACCGTGGAGAGTGGGAAGGCGTAGAATTTGAAGACCATGGCACGGTACTGCAATTCGACCCACCGCATGTCGTCAAGTACAATTATTGGAGCAGCTTTTCCAAAGCCGAAGTAGAAGACCTTCCCGAAAATTACCAAACCATCACTTACACTTTTGAACCTACCGACAATGGTACTTTGGTGACCATCGAGCAAGACAATGTGCGTTCTGCCGAGGTATTGGAGCACAGTGAACAGAATTGGCAGCATTTGCTCGGTGCCATGAAAACGATGTTGGAAGTGCCTGTGCTTTAACCTGAGTAACTCACATTACGCAGGCAGCTTCGCTGCTTTGATTTTCCACCACTTAAGGCACTTCAGATCTGTCAATTTCCCACAAAACCGCAAATCAGATTTGTATTTGAAATTCAGGCATTATAACCCATAAAGACTGGGACAATTGGTTCTGAAAAAGCTGAAAACCAAAATCAAATAGACTGAACAAATTTTTAGCTTCCGAAAATCTAATCGCGTAGCGATGGTGCAATTGTAGCGGCGGGTGTAAGCCCGCCGTCATTGGTGCAACCTGGTGGTTGGAGTGCCGTAGGTACGACCCATTTTGGGCAAAGCATGTCGTACCTACGGCACTCCAATTTTGATATTGCGCTATAAACGGCGGGCTTACACCCGCCGCTACAACTGTGTCATCGCTACGCGATTGGTCGTTGCAGGTTGACATTGGTGATTTGATCCAATCTCCACTACCTTTTAGGTCAAGTGAGAAAAGCAATTCACATTCAATGTGCGGATTTGTGGGTAATTGACAGACTTCAGATACCTAAGAGTCACATGAGGCAATACAATTTGGATTCTAAGGTGCATCTCTGGTATCTTCGGTGACTAAGGTGGTGGAAAAATTAGAGCAGCTTCGCTGCTACTGCGTAATCTGAGCTAAGTAAGTAATTTTTAAAGTCAGCCTAACTGTGTGGGTTGCGTCTAAGCACTTTTTCGTACATATTCTTAAAATTTACTTATTTTTGTTTCAATTAATTCAGCTACGATGTATCTGCTTGCAAAAAGGCCTGTGGTCTTCCCTAAACTTCCGACTTCCGCTTCGCCTACACCCCCTTCAATTGGAGTGTTCAAAACCAATATTGGCAAACGCCAGGAGGCGAATCGCGTTTGCAATCAACTAAAAATTGATGGTTTGGTAAGCCGTGCTACCGTTGATTTAAGCGATTGCGATCGCATTCTTCGCACGGTCAGTTCATGTACAAAAACAGCAGAAATCATCCTGGCCGTACAATCCATGGGTTTTTCGATTGAAGAATTGCCCGATTAACACACCTAAGCGCTGGTATGATCAAGGTTCCAGTGCTTTATGCTTCGGCACCCTAATTGACATGTCATCAGCACTACTCAAATTTACACCTTACCAATGGCTCGTAGTGGCCATTTTGGCCACGCTCCAATTTACCATCATTCTCGATTTTATGGTTTTGTCTCCTTTGGGCGCACAATTGCTGGCCGAATTGAGCATTACTACTGCTCAGTTTGGATTGGTGGTTTCTGCCTATGCGTTTAGTGCGGGGATTTCGGGGATTTTGGCGGCAGGTTTTGCCGATCGGTTCGACCGCAAAACCTTGTTGCTTTTCTTCTATGCAGGCTTTATTATTGGCACCTTGTTGTGCGGTCTTGCGCCGACTTATTCGCTCTTGCTGATGGCCCGCATCGTGACGGGCATTTTTGGCGGGGTCATTGGTTCAATCGCTTTTGCCATCATCACCGACTTGTTTCCGTTGGAAATGCGGGGTCGGGTGATGGGTTTTGTCCAAATGGCGTTTGCCGTAAGCCAGGTTATGGGTTTGCCCGTGGGGCTCTATTTTGCCAACCTGTTTGATTGGCATGCGCCATTTTTATTGATTGTCGGCATCAGCATTCCCATGTTTTTTCTGATTTTATTGCGTTTGAAACCCGTCACTGCCCATTTGGCGCTGCAAAAAGACCAATCTGCTTTTAGTCATCTTCTCGCTACGGTTTCCAAGCCGCGTTATTTGCAGGGTTTTCTGGGTACGATTTTGCTTTCCACTGGTGGCTTCATGTTGATGCCCTTTGGCAGTACTTTTTCCATCAACAACCTTGGGGTTACTTTCGACCAGTTGCCGATGATCTACCTGATTACGGGCATTTGTTCCATGATTGCTGGGCCCCTGATTGGGCGTTTGAGTGATGCCATTGGCAGCATCAAAATATTCACCATCGGCTCGATCCTGACCATCATTATTGTAGTGATTTATTGCAACTTTGGGGTTACGCCTTTGTGGATCATCATTTTGATGAGTGTGCTTATGTTTGTCGGCATTACCTCCCGAATGATTTCATCCACAGCTTTGGTCAGTGGTGTTCCTGCTCCCGCAGATCGAGGTGCATTTATGGGGGTCAACGCGTCCATATCGCAAATTTCTGGTGGTATCGCTTCAAGCATTGCTGGCATGATTGTGTATCAAGCAGCCGATGGCCATCTGGTAAACTACCCACTCTTGGGCTATGTTGTGGCAGGAACAATGGTGGTGGCCATTGGGTTGATGTACAATATCCACCGCATGGTGAAGGGAAATGCGAATTAATTTGGAAAAGAATCAAAAAATATTGCCAACTTACTTGCACATACCAACTGGTATGTATACATTTGCATCATGAACGCAACGGATACCAGAGAACGCATTCTTGGCCGCATGTATCAGGACATCCACAAAAATGGTTTCCAGGGCTTGCGAGCCGACCGGGTGATTGCCGACTTAGGCATCACTAAGGGGGCTTTGTATCACTATTTTCCGAGCAAAGATGCGATTGGCCTGGCGGTGATTGATGAACTCATTGAGCCATCCTATTTGCGGTTTTTCCGCAGTCTGGAGAATACGAATGAGCATCCCATCGATTTGTTGCAACAGCATTTACTGTGGCTGGCAGATAAAGCTACTCCCGAAGAAATACATTTGGGCTGCCCATTGAACAACCTGGTGCAGGAAATGTCTCCCATCAATGAATCATTTCGCCTGCGGCTAAAAGTGGTGATGGATGGCATGATCAATTACACCGCCAAGGCATTGGAGCGCGGTATACGCAATGGGCAAGTCAAAGCAGATGCAGATTGTATGGCAGTTGCCGGCTTCATGGTAGCTGGGATGGAAGGCGCGTATGGCGTGGCCAAAGTATTGAAGAGTGTTCCCAGTTTTCACCGCAACATCCAGCAATTGGTCAATTACCTGGAATTGTTTCGTGCATGATGCATCACAGCTTCAAGTAGATAAAAAGCAACATTGTTGCTTTTTTTTAGCGCAAATAACATACCAACCAGTATGTATGAATCAATAAATTTTCCAACACAAAACCATTGAAACATGTACGTTATTCTTGGAGGAACCGGTCACACCGGAAAAAAAATCACCGAAACCCTATTGGCCGCAGGCAAAGCAGTGACGATTGTAACCCGTGACGCAGCTAAAGCACAAGAGCTGGCAGACAAAGGCGCAAAAGTAGCCGTTGGCGACCTGCACGACACCGCATTTTTGGCGCATACTTTTGCGGGTGCACAGGCCGTTTATTCGCTTGTTCCACCGAAATGGGACATGGCGGATTGGCGCACTTTTCAAGTCGAAATTGCTACCGCCATCACTTTGGCGGTATACAGTGCCAAGGTACCTTATGTGGTAAATTTGAGTTCTATGGGGGCACACATGCCTGAAGGCGCTGGGCCAGTGAGTGGTTTGTTTTACCTTGAAAAAATGTTGAACAACATTCCAGGATTGAATGTATTGCACTTACGCCCAGGCTATTTTTTCCAAAACCTGTACAGCACTTTGGACATGATCAAGCACCTGGGGATCATTGCACAACCAATACCTGCTGATTTTAAATTCACTTTGGTGCACACCGATGACATTGCCACTATCGCCGCACAAAAGTTGCTCGCGTTGGACTTCAAAGGCAATTCGGTTCATTATGTGGCGGCACCAGAAAATTTATCTTTTGGCGAGATTACTGCGGCCATCAACAAGGCTTCGGGTAAGCAAATTCCTTTTGTACAAAGCAGTCGGGAAGATGCCGTAAATGGCATGATCGGAGCGGGGCTTCCAGCTACCATTGCGCATGGATACAGCGATCTGTACAATGCGATTCTTTCGCCAGAATACCTGGCCGATTTTGACCGCAAGATAAATGTGTATGAGGGCAAAGTTACCTTGGAGCAGTTTGTAGAAAATGAATTCAAGTTTTCTTTGGCGGGGTAGGTTTTATCCCACTACTTGGTGCTTCACAAAAAAAAATGGTATGACCGTCCCAATGTGACAGTCATACCATTTTCACAATATTCATTCCACTGAATATTAAGCTGGAAGAATAACTTTGTTGATGACGTGAATAACGCCATTGTCCGTTTCTACGTCAGCAATTACTACTTCAGCATCGTTGATCAATACTTTGCCATCCTGGATGTGAATCGTGATATTGCCTCCGTTTACGGTTGCAGCTACCATGCCATCAGACAAATCGCCAGACATCACTTTTCCCGCTACTACGTGGTAAGTCAGGATGCCAGCCAATTGAGCTTTGTTTTCAGGTAAGATCAAAGATTCTACTGTACCTGCTGGCAACGCTGCAAATGCATCGTCTACGGGAGCGAATACAGTGAACGGTCCTGCACCGCTCAGTGTTTCTACCAATTCAGCAGCGGTAACTGCGGCAACAAGTGTGTTGAATGAGCCATTGGCTACTGCGGTTTCTACGATGTTCATTTTGTTTGGTTTTGAAAGTTGACGAATTGAAATTCATCAGCCTAACTAAACGTGTACAAGGAAGTTTTACTTTTTTTATCAATTAACGTATTGTTCATACTGGATTACAAAATGAGATCAAGATTTAAAGGAAGATTCTTTTAAATTAATATTGAGTGTTAAAATAATTTACTATGTTATGTCTGTTTTTTCTCTGGTTGCATTTTGTAGTCGGTTTTCCGAAGAAACGTACAGAATCTTCAATACATAGTGCTATTTTACTGCTTTAATCAACCTAAAATCACGCTCATGTCTCTCCAGCGCCGTCAATTCCTCCATACTTCTTCTTTTGCCATTGGTGCCTCGGTGTTGCCCAGTACCTGGTTGGCGCAACTGTTTGCCCCTGCTGGCGAAATGAAAATCCTGCGCAGCAATGTGGGCATCTTTACCGAACGCGGAGGTACCATTGCCTGGATGATCGATAAAGAAGGCTTGATCGTAGTGGATACGCAATTCCCTGATACAGCACCCCATTTGATCGAAGCCATCCGCAAGCAAAGCGATCGGCGCATCGATCTGTTGGTCAATACCCATCACCATGGCGATCATTCTGGTGGAAATATCGCCTTCAAAGACATCGTCAATCGGGTGGTAGCCCACAAAAACTCCCGTGCCAATCAGGAACGCGTGGCGATCGCCAATAAATCTGAAGACAAGCAATTGTATCCAGATACTACTTTCGACACGACCTGGTCGCAAAAAGTAGGTGCGGAAATCCTCAGCATGCATTACTTTGGCCCTGGCCATACCAATGGCGACTCATTTGTACATTTTGAAAATGCCAACGTGGTACATTGTGGCGATTTGATGTTCAACCGCCGGTTTCCTTTTGTGGACAAAACCTCGGGCGCTTCCGTTTCCAACTGGATTGTCGCATTGGGCAAAGCCCACAAAACCTTCAACAAAGACACCCTATACGTTTTTGGCCACTCTGCCGATGGAATCCCGGTTACGGGTACGGAACAAGACCTGGCCGCCATGCAAAACTACCTGTCCAAATTGCTCAAATTTGTGAAAAAAGAAATCAAGGCGGGCAAAACCAAAGAACAACTCGCCGAAGCCAAACTGCAAAGCATCCCTGGTGCTGAGGAATGGAAAGGACAAGGCATCGAACGCAGCATCAATGCTGCATTTGATGAGTTGATGGAAGGGAAAAAGTAGGTCAGATCTAAGCAGACACCCGTTACAACAAGTCTAATGAGTCATTTCTATTTTGTAATTTGCCCCCAAATTGAATTCCATGACTCATCAAGACATCATTGCCAAGCTCAACGCACTGCCCAGCGAAAAGATCAAATTTGCCGTTGTGGACATCGACGGGGTATTGCGGGGCAAAATCATCCACCGTTCCAAATTCTTGAAAGGACTGGAAGAAGGATTGGGTTTTTGCAATGTGATTTTTGGTTGGGATTCAAGTGATGTGTGTTACGACAATTCCGTAGTCAGCGGCTGGCATACGGGTTATCCCGACGCCTTTTGCAGCATCGATCTGGATACGCTCCGACACATTCCTTGGGAAGGTGATTTGCCTTTTTTTCTGGCTGATTTCAGTAAAGATCCATCAGGAGTGCGCCAGGCCTGCCCGCGTACCCTGTTGAAAACCATTCGACAAAGCTGCCTGGAGATGGGACTCAACCCCATTTTTGCCAAAGAATTTGAATGGTTCAACTTTCAGGAAACGCCGCAAAGCCTGCAAGATAAAAATTACGTAAACCCCGAGCCGCTCACGCCCGGTATGTTTGGCTATTCCATTTTGCGGCCATCGATGAACAATGCCTATTTTCATCAACTTTACGATGATTTGCATGCCTTTGGCATCCCTTTGGAAGGGTTGCATACCGAAACCGGACCAGGCGTATACGAAGGGAGCATCCTCTACAGTGATGTCTTGGAGGCTGCCGACCGCGCGGTTTTGTTCAAAACGGGGGTAAAGGAAATCGCCAATCAGCATGGCTTCATTGCCTCTTTTATGGCCAAATGGAGCGAACACTTGCCTGGTTGTGGTGGGCATATCCACCAGAGTCTTTGGGATCCTGAACAACAACAAAACTTGTTTTTCGATGCTGCTGCTCCCCATCAGATGAGCGAATTGATGCAGCATTATGTAGCAGGACAGTTGCATTGTTTGCCCCATATCCTGCCCATGTACGCGCCAACCGTCAACAGCTACAAGCGCTTGATCAAGGGATCCTGGGCTTCGGTAAGCGCCAGTTGGGGCATTGAAAACCGCACAACGGCCTTGCGGGTAATCAACCACGGCGAAAAGTCGATGCGCCTGGAAACCAGGGTGCCAGGTGCGGATTGCAACCCTTATCTGTCGCTCGCGGCCAGTTTGGCATCGGGACTATACGGAATAAAGCACAAATTGCCCCTGGAAATTGCCCCAACCCAGGGCAGTGAATACGACAACCCCCACAATGCGCCATTCCCGGCATCCCTGCATGAAGCAACCCAGGCCATGAAAAATTCCAGCATCGCTGGGGAGCTCTTCGGATCGGCCTTTGTTGAACATTTTACCCGAACCCGCGAATGGGAATGGCGTCAATACAGTCAGGCGGTAAGCAATTGGGAACTAAAGCGGTATTTTGAAATCATCTAAAAGTTTAAAGTTGAAAAGTTGAAGCGTTGAAAAGAAACATACACTCTCCGGAATTGATCTATTTCACTTCAACTATCAACTTTTCATCTATCAACCCTGACCATGCAACCCAATTACCACGACATCATCCGCTACGCCTGGATGGCTTACGATCCTTCACGCGTGATCGAATCGACGATCGACATCAGCGCCAAGGTTTCTACGAATCATGTGTACAAAGTGACTTTTAAGGACAAAAGTTTCGTCATTGCCAAGCTGTCTTACTTTGGTCGTTACGATCATTTTGTAGAGGATCACCGCATCATCAATGTATTGGCCAATAATTTACCGGCTCCGTTTGAAAACCTGTTGGCACGTTCGCTGATCAAAGGACACAGCCTGTTTGTACACCGCTACATCCATGAGGATACCGACGTTTGGGTGGTGTTTTATCGGGCGGTGCGCATCAAAACCCGCTTGCCTCGTCGGCTGGAAGAAGAGCACATCATCAAGTTGGGCAAGGAATTTGCCCAGTTTCACAAAACTTGTCACAGCATTCGGAATACCTTACCCAGTTCTTCCAAAACCATGCACACCGACGTGAACCATTTGATGGAGGTGGTGGAAAGAAAAAACAGCCGCCTGGGTGCGCACATCGATAAGGACGAAATCCGTAGGCAATGCGATCTTTTTTACAAAAATGAAGACGTCTTGCGCATGCACCGGCTGGACCGCATTCCGGTTTTTGTAGACTGGAACATTGGAAATTTTTCGGTAAGTTCTACCTTGCGCTTGTTTTCCCGTTGGGACTACGACTGGTTTCGGGTCAGCAATCGCATGTTGGATTTTTATTTCTTTAGCCGGGTGGTCTCTGATCGGGGGGATCGGACGGTTTTTACCTACAACATTGGCCCGTTGACTGAAGATCGGTTCATTCTGTTTCTCAAGTCTTACCATAGCCATTACCCTTTGAATGAAACGGAGATTCGCAGCCTGAAAGAAGTATATCGCTTCTTTTTGTTGCATTACGTCATCGATTACGGGACTTACTTTTTTGCTCGAAACTATTCCATCAAACTCCAACAAGAAGCAATGGAAACTCATTTTTCATCCATTGAAAATGGGTTCAACCCCGAAATCTTACTCAAGGCATTAAAAATTTGAAGCAATGGAAAAAATGGATTCGTTTTTGGCAGTAGTGGAAAACTTCAAAGTCGTTTTTTTGGATTCCTATGGGGTTTTGAAAAATTACCGGGGCTTGATCGAAGGGGTGCAAGAAACACTTGATTTCATCCAATCGCGGGGCATCGAATTTCGCATTCTGACCAACGATGCTTCACGCAGCCAGGAACAGCAAGCCGAGTCTTTTGTCCGCGCTGGATTGGTGGGCATACCACCCGAAAAAATCATCACTTCCGGGATGATGGCCAAACAGTACCTGCAACTCAAAATCAAAGGTGGCAAAGTAGCTTACCTGGGTACGCCCAACGCGGCCCACTACATTTTGCAGGCCAATTTGGAGAGTGTAGCCATTGCCGACCTCGAAAAGCACGACCTCGACGACATCAAAGCGATGGTTTTTCTGGATGATGAAGGTTTTGATTGGAATTACGACATCAATAAAACGGTGAACCTGATTCGCAAAAAGAACATCCCCATCATCGTGGCCAACTCAGATAACCTTTACCCTGTCGCCAAAAACGATGTTTCGATTGCCACTGGCGGCATCGCCAAATTGGTGGAGAGCATCATCAACAAGCATTTTATTCATTTTGGCAAGCCCGACACGCAGATGTTCAATTTTGCCTTTGAAGACATCAACCACCCAGAGCGTATTTACGGCAAAGAAGACATCTTGATGGTAGGGGATACCCTGCATACCGACATTCTGGGCGGGAACAAATTTGGCATCAAAACTACCCTTGTCCTCAGTGGGAATACCAGTGCCAGCGAAGCAGAAATGAACATCCGTTCTTCGGGGATTATCCCGGATTACATCTGCAGCTCAATAGTAGGGTAAAACCCGAGTTTGCCAATTTCAGTGCTGATTGTTTTATGTGATAAAAACAGTTTATTTACAGTTTGTCTGATGATGAACTGACAATATATTCGATATTTTTTAACTAAAAAATGTAGGACTAGAGAAAAAAATTATATATTTGAAGCGAAATCAACATCACTTCTATATTTTTCACTGTTTCTGTCTTTCCATAGACATCTGATCACTCAAGTTGAACAACTTCAACTTTCCGTCTTTTCCACACAAAACAATCATTCAATTACAGAGACAACCTAAAAGGGGTTTACATCTTTTGCATCTCTTGCTTGCTTGAGATGCAAACAGGCTGAATAGTTTACGCTAATATCATATCTCTATGAAAAACAAATACCTACCGCTCCTTTTGGGGCTGCTTATGGCCGTATTGAACGTGTACGGAAGCACAACCACAAGTAGTCACCGCTTGCCTCCCCGTATCGTTAAAGGGATCATAGTAGATGTTGGTACATCGGTCTTGGATAAAACCAAGCCTTTGGAAATAGGAATCACCGTTTCAGAAAGCTCGGGATTGAATTCCGATGATGGCACCATTTGTGTGGGGGCTGAAGTGGTGCTTGATGCACCAGAAATAGCGCCCAACAATATCCCAAATGGATTTTCGAATTCTATAGGTTGTGTTACTCAAGCGCTGAGCTATACTTGGAGCAACAATAAATCAACCGATACAATTCATGTTGCGCCAAATGTGACGACTACTTATACGGTCACGGTTACTGATGGCTGTTCTTCGCCGGAAATGTTTTCCGTTACGATCACAGTTAACAGCCCAACCAAAGCATCGATCACCATCTCAGAAAATTCTGGCTTAACTGCTGACGACGGCATTATCTGTGAAGGTGCCGAAGTAACATTAGCTGCTTCAGGAGGATTTGAGGATAGTGTACCCAATAATTTCGCTGGGAGTGATGGGCCAGCACAATCGACCAATTTACAGATGGTTATTCCTTATCAATGGAGCACTACAGAGAATACCAGTGATATATTGGTCACGCCCTCGATTACCACCAGTTACACCGTTACGGTGACCGACAATAACTTTTGTCAGAGTTTGGATACGGCGACAATAACCGTAAATGAAGTACCAACGCCGTCCATTGATGTAAGTGAAACGTCAGGAACTATAGACAACGACGGAACGATCTGCGCAGGAGATTCCTTGACGCTGACCGCTACAGAGTCCACTCAGATGATCCCCAATAATTTTACGGGCAATGATGCTCCGGTGCAAAATTTATTGGGTCCTTCTCCTTCTTTGACTTACGCATGGAGCAACGGAGCGAGCACCAGTTCGATTCGGGTTGCACCAAGCATCACTACTACCTATACGGTCACGGTGACGAGTTCGGAAAGCTGCTCGGCTACGGCAATGAAAACGATCATCGTCAATTCTTTGCCCGAAGCCTCTATTGAAGTATCGGAAACATCTGGTGCCAGCAACCACGACGGTACAATTTGCGAAGGTGACCAGGTCACCCTAAGTGCAGGCGCTGTGGATGCTCCGAATAACTTTGCGGGCAACGATGCTCCTGCGTCGAGTCTGACAACTCCTGCATTAATTTATGAGTGGAGCAATGGCGAGAGTACCAGTTCGATCACTGTATCGCCCAACATCACGACTACCTATACGGTCACGGTGACCAATTCGACCCAATGCTCAGCCACGGCGACAAAAACGATTATAGTCAATCCATTGCCCCAAACGCCTTCCATTAGTGTGACGGAATCATCCGGCACAACCAATAACGACGGAACGATTTGCAATGGCGACATGGTAACGCTGAGTGCAGGCACTCCAGTAATCCCGAATAACTTTGCGGGCAACGATGCTCCTGAGTCGAGTTTGGTCACGCCAGCTTTAACCTATTTATGGAGTGAGGGCTCGAGTACCAGTTCGATCACGGTATCGCCAAATATCACAACCACGTATACGGTCACGGTGACGAATTCGAACAAATGTTCGGCTACCGCGACAAAAACGATTGTAGTCAATCCATTGCCTGAGACTTCAATTAATATTTCAGAAACCTCGGGAATAGGCAACAATGATGGCACAATTTGCAATGGCGACTCGGTTACTTTAAGTGCTGCTACGCCGTCAATTTCAAACAATATTGTTGGAAATGATGCACCCAGTCAGAGTTTGGGGACAGTTGGATTGACCTATGCCTGGAGTACCGGAGCGACGACGAGTTCGATCAGAGTAGCTCCTTCCATTACGACCACTTATACCCTCACCGTAACCAATTCTTTCGATTGCTCGGAAACTGCATCAGAAATAATCATCGTTGACGAACTACCCAACCCATCAATTAGTGTTTCGGAAACCTCAGGCAGCAGCAATGACGATGGAACAATTTGTAAAGGGGACGAAGTTACCTTGAGCGTTACGGAAGGATCAGCTGGTCTACCAAATGGACTAACGGCCAGCAATGATTTGGTAAAACCAACATTTGGGCCAGTTGCCTTGACTTACCTCTGGAGCAATGGCTCGAGTTCCAGTTCAATCACAGTATCTCCCGATATTACGACCACTTACACAGTTACAGTTACCAACGCAGGTAAATGTTCAGCAACGGCGAGCAGCGTTGTAGTGGTAAATGGTTTGCCAAGCCTTTCCATTGATTTTCTGGACTACGTTTGTAAAGATTCAACGATCACGCTTACCAGCACGATTGATGGAGATTCAGGGCCTTACTCCAATTATCAATGGACACAATCTGGCGATGGTTCCGTAGAGATTACAAACAATGAAGACGGAACGGCTACAGCCAAAGCCCTAACGGAAGGCAAAGTGTACATCGAATTCAGTGTAACCGATGCCAACGGCTGTAGTGCAGAGGGAAATGTGCGGGATAGTTTAGTTGTTTTCAATTGCGCAGTCGCATTTACCAATGATTCCCAAACTGAAAACACCAGTCGGGAAGACTACATGATCAACGACCCCTGTACATGTAAAGGAAATGGCTTGTTTGATGAAACGGTTTGGATAGAACCTGGCTTGCCTGGTCAGATCTGGACAGTAAAATCCATTTCTCCGCTGCGGGTTGATGGGTCAGTTCCTCAGGAAATTGCGGTTGGCGATACCCTGGATTTCCGCCAGGTCAATGATACAATAGCCATTTATGAAATCTCTTTTGTACACGTGGACAGCTCTGGTTTTGAAATCATTGTTGAAGGCCCCAATGGACCGGGGAGTCAGGGGAATGTATTCCTTACCACCAACAACGTTTGTTATTATCCCGATGTAGCCCTCAGTGGTTTGCCTGCGCTCATTTCTCCAACTGCAGTTCCATTTGTCGTTTCAGGCAATGCCGCTAACGATGCAAATGGACTGGGTACTTTTATTCTGAATGGAAACACCCAACCGGGCGCCAGTCCTTCCCCCAGCAAATTGAAAATCAACCCCGCGAGTTTGCTATTGGGCATCAATACACTTGATTACGGCTTTGATGCCGATACTGCGGGCGCTAAAAACCTTAGCGACCCCGGTTGCGTTACGACCCTAAGTAAAACTTTCCAAGTTGCGAATTGCAGTTGCCAGGATGTTGCAGTTCAACTCGATTCCACCTGCAAATTCCGTTTATTGCCTAATCTGTTGTCTGATGGCAACTGTGCGGGGGCAACCGTAAGGGTCATGGATAGCAACCCCGGAAATGGCGACATCATCGATTGCGCTGGAGTATGGACTTACGGCCTGTTTGATTCTTTTGGCAACATCCTCTGCTGGGGCAAAGTAACTGCCGAAGACAAAACTCCGCCTGTAATTGTTTGCCAGGATTGGTATACCGATACTCTGGATTGCTTTGATGTAAGTTACGTTTTGAACAACCCCAAAACCATTGGCAGTGTATTGGACGAAAATGGTGGTGGACAAACCATTTCACCCCGTTCTGCGGGCACTGGAGCCCAAACCCTGCTCAATGCAGAAGGCGTTCCTGGCAACGACTTCGGCCATTGTGATCTGTGGCCATCCAACTTATACGATGACCACATCAATAACCTTGGCTACACCTATTTCCGGGACAATTGCCGAGATTGCGGTTGCCGGGTTACCTTGAAGTGGAGTGACAAGGTGGTATTCTATAGCTGTGACTCGATCAGTGCAACCGGCATTTATGCCCGCATCTTCCGCGAATGGGTCGCAACGGATTGCAACGGTATGAGTTCCAGCGTGACGCAGGTGATTCCGTTTGCGCGTCCTGATGTCCTGCTGGACAACAATTGTGGCATCGAATCTCCGTTTTCAAACAATGATTTCAAATTCCGCGGTGCTGGCAGCTGTGGTGAAGATGCAATTGCTCCTGCTCCAGGCTACGACTGGGTGGTTCAGTACAACTCTTGTACTCCAGACAAGAGCCTGATCAAGAAAGAGGACGTTACGCCTTCTTTCCGTAGCTACCTGGATCGGATCAATCCGAAATTCAATCGATTGATTTACATTGACGAAGTTGAATGCAACTACTCAGTACAAATCAAGGACACTGAATTCCCAATTTGTGGTGGCAAAGGGGTGAAGATCGACCGTGAAATGTACATCTTCGATTGGTGTAAAGGTAGCATCATTGATACGATCCACATTCTGATCAAAATCGGAGACTTTACTCCTCCAAAGCTTGAATATGCGCATCATGCTCCATTTGAGATCTCCACGGGTCCAATGGATTGTACTGCTGCTTTCCCAGTAACTGTAGCAGGTATCAAGACTGCATTTGGTGTGTCTATCACCGACAACTGCTTGGTAGCCAATGCAACGGTAAGTGTAAAAACCAAAGATCGCTATGTTAAAGGCATCCTGGTTGCTGAAAATACCTGGGATAAAGTAGATTATGCAATCATGAATGGCATGATGATTGGCGTACCCGTAGGTCAACACCGCCTGATCATCGACGCATTTGATGGCTGCTACAATGCAAAACGTGACTCTTTCACTTTCGTTGTAAAGGACAAGATTGCTCCTGTCATGAAGTGTGACGACCAATTGAACATCTCCTTGAGCAATGGCAATGGTTACACGACTGGATACGCTCAAGCAACTGCTGAAGAAATCAACGAAGGATCTTGGGACAACTGTAAGTTGGCCTGGATTGCTGTACGCCGCAACGTACCTACTGGTTGTGAAGCGAGCTTCATAGGCAAAGGTTACGACACGAACGGCAATGGCAAATTGGACGCTGCAACGGCCTCAGGTGATGTAAGCAAAGCAGACGGTTTTGACCGCAACGACGACGGCGATTTGGATGACTTGGGTGAAACATTCATCCTGAAAGGTGGCAAGTTGATGACTCCGTTGCAAGACAAGGTAGAATTCTTCTGCTGCGATTTGACAGAGCGCGTATCGATCGAATTGTGGGGTGGTGACGTATATGGCAACACCAACTTCTGCTGGGATGACGTGTTGATCGAAGACAAAGTGGCTCCAACTTGTTTGGCTCCATGGGCGCTCACTGTTGATTGTGATGAGAAGTGCCTCGAGAAAATCGACGACAGAAAAGCTTCTGCACTTTGCTTTGGTGACATCACGATCACTTCAGGCAACGATTGTGGGGCGCTGGATACTGTTTACAAGACTGACAAGAAATTGAAGTGTGGTTATGGCTACATCGACCGCATCTGGACTTTGACTAAGCAAACGGTTAAAGGCCCAATCAGTATCACTTGTACGCAGCGGATTACCATCCGTCCGATTCACGAATACAACATTTGCTTTCCTAAAGATGTAGCTTCTGATTGTAAGACGCCAATCATTGATACCATTATCACCGACGAATTGGCTTGCGACATCTTGTCTGTAAACATCACCGACAAGCGTTATGACGCATCTGACGATGAGTGCTACAAGATCTTCCGTACTTACTCTGTAATCAACTGGTGTACTTACGATGACCGTTGTGGTGACCCATTGTTGCAAAACAACATCTCGATCATCGATCGTGGTTACTTTGACAACTATGGCAAAGCGCCGCTCTATGTATTGGTTCGTGATGCCAACCGTAACCTTGACGAAGAATTCTACATCTCTAAGGATTTGATTCCTAACAACGCTGATGACATCCGCTTCACTCCACCATATTGCACAGTAGCTGGTGAATACTACCACAGCTTCATCTATACTCAGATCATCAAGGTATACGACGACGTACGTCCAGTTGTAACTGGTACTCCAGGTAAATTCTGTATCCGCGAAGGTGGCGATTGTTTGGCTAACCTGAAAATGGTGATCACTGGAAAGGACAACTGTTCTAACGAAGTGACTTTGGAAACTCAGTACTTGATGATTGCTCCTGGTCAGACTTTGGATGCCAGCAAAATGATCATGTACGCTACACCACGCTGGAGCACCAAGGATTTGGGCAAAGGTGATTTCGAAATCAATGTTGCCAACTTGCCACAAGGCAAGCACGACCTGATCGTAGTAGTACGTGACGAGTGTGGCAACCTGAGTGTTCCAACCCGGATTCCATTTACGATCGAAGACTGCAAAGGACCAGCTCCAATTTGTATCAATGGCTTGAGCACCGAACTGATGCCTGATGGCAACGGTGCAGGTATGATGGCAGTATGGGCTTCTGACTTCGTTGCTTCCAAGATTTACGATTGCAACGGCCAAGGCCCAGAAGTGAAGGATGGTTTGAAACTGGTTACGAAGTACTCTTTGAACCGAGTAGGCGAAGCAAAAGACAAGAACAAAACGAGCCTCAACCTGACTTGTGCCGACAAAGGCAAAGTAGTATTGGTTGAATTGCACGCATGGGATGAAGCAGGCAACGACGACTTCTGCGTAACGTATGTCGAAGTTCAAGACAACCGCAAGGTTTGTCCGGGATCGGGATCATTAGACGTAGGCAGTATTGCAGGTACAATTGCTACCGAAGGCGCTGCCAAAATAGAAGGCGTGTCGGTTAATCTTAGTGGACACACTTCGATGACAACAATCACACCTTCAACCGGAACTTTTGCTTTTGCCAATCTGAGTAAAGGAAGTGATTTTACCGTTACACCATTGCTGGATAAAAACCACTTGAATGGGGTGAGTACTTTTGACTTGATCTTGATTCAAAAGCACATCCTGGGCGTCCAACTATTGCAAACGCCTTACAAGTTGATTGCTGCAGATGTGAACAATTCCAAGTCGATTACCACGCTGGACATGATCCAATTGCGGAAATTGATCTTGAGCATTGATCAAAATTTTGCCAACAATACTTCCTGGAGATTTGTGGATGCGACTTATCGCTTCCCTGATCCAAGCAATCCTTGGGCAACAAATTTCCCCGAAGTAGTGAGCGTAAATAACTTGGAAAGCAACATAACCGCCAATTTTATTGCCATTAAGGTGGGCGATGTCAACGCAAGTGCAATTGTCAATACAGCAATTACTCCTGAATTGCGCACAGAAAAAACGTTGAACATCAATACCGAAGAGCGTCAACTGAAAGCGGGGCAGGAATATAAAATTGACTTTACTGCCGAAGACCTCAATCGGGTTCAAGGCTACCAATTTGCACTGAATCTGGATCAAAGCAAAGTCGAATTTGCAGACCTCATTTATGGTATAGCCAAGGCTGAAAATTTTGGTGTGTTCACAAAGGAAGGCCTGATTACCACCTCTTGGAATGGTGAATACCAGCCGGGTGTACTGTTTACACTGGTGTTGCGCGCGAAAGCAGATGGTTTGTTGAGCAATGCAATTGGATTGAATCGCCTGCTCAGGCCCGAAGCTTACAACTTATCCGATGAGCAATTGAATGTGTCTTTGGATTTCAACGCAGCAAACCTTGCGTCTGAAGGATTCGAACTCTTGCAAAATACACCCAATCCATTCATCGGCGAAACACTGATTGGCTTTAACTTACCCAAAGCGGCAAGTGTGACCTTGATCGTTCGGGATGTAAAGGGAGCTTTGCTTTATCAAGTGAAGGGCAATTACCCCAAAGGCAATAGCCAGTTGATCCTGAAAAAAGAGCAGGTGAATGCCAATGGGGTTTTATACTATACCTTGGAAACCAATGAATTTACTGCCACGAAGAAGATGATTGTATTTGAATAAATTGAAGTAGAAAATTAAACCTCGCGCCGCCGTTAGACATTAAGTTGTTTAACGGCGGCGTTTTTTTTGCGGAGCTGTATTGGAAGAAGGTAAATTAATGAACCGTTTTATTCCACTGCAACGGTGCTGTAAAATATTCCCAAAAAGACTTATACCCTGCAATGATGTGCAGAAACAAATAGCGAAACGAATCCCAAAAAGTAAGCAGAATAGATTGAGTAATTCCCAAACGCCGGTAAGTAATGATGTTGATAATCCAAGACAACAGCAAGTTTGCACCCAATAATATCCACAATACTACACTAAAAAAAGCGGAGAGTAAAAAGGGTAGATCAGCCAGTAAAATATACAGGGCAACATAGATATTGAAAAAAGGCAATAGGGATGCGCAAATCATCCGTAGCCAAAAACTCAACCAACCGCTGAATTTGAAATGGGGATCAAAAAGTGTACGTTTCAAATGCACGAGTTGGGTGATGAACAAACCTTTGTTCCAGCGGGTGCGCTGATTGATCCAGTTTTCTATCGATTCGGGGCAAGTTTCGGTGGTATAGCTATCCAAAATACTGAGTCGTACCCCGTTTTGCACCAATCGCACACTTAAGTCTGCATCCTCAGTTACGTTGAACGGATCCCAGGCACCTGCATCAATCAGCGCACGTTTGGAGATAAAAAAGGAATTTCCACCCAATCCAAAGGGCAAATTTGCAGTGGAAAGTTCAAGCAGGTGCTGTTCATACCATTCATAGTACTCCCCTGCAAAATTTCTGGTGATCCAGTTTTCCTGGTGATTGGAAATGCTGATTTTGGCCTGACAACAAATTTCACCCGGTGCATTGATCAAACTCAATGCTGCTTTGCGCAATTGTTGGGGTTCAGGGCGACTTTCTGCATCGTACACAGTTACATAAGTTCCTCTAACTGAATCTAATGCATGCAATAATGCCCGGCCTTTTGTAAATGGGGGCATTTCAGGGATATAGAGGAGTTCAAAATGTGCGGGTAGCCTGATTTGTCGAAGACTTTCAAGGGTAACTTCATCCGTCTGTTCCACTACAACAATCACTTGAACCAACTCGGTAGGATAATCCAGTGCTTGTAAGGTCTGGATGGTTTTATGGATTACTTCATTTTCATTTTTAAGCGGAAAAATGATGCTAAAACTTGGCCACTGTTCTTCTGCTGGCATAACCTGATTCAGAATGTTCCCTTTTTTTAGAAAAAAATTGCCCAAACGAAAACTAAGCAAGATGAGGTAATTGATTATTCCCAATATAAAAATGCCTAATCCGATGGTATGCGAAAAATAGATGCCTAACATCGTAAATACAATCCAGATCAAAAGATGAAGCATTCTTCCCTTTAATTGGATTTTTTCTAGGCGTACACTTTTTTAGGAAAAAAAAGTGGCCCAGTTCTTTGACAAATTGAGGAAAAAAGAGAGAGCAAGATCGAAGGTCTTATCTAAGCACTTTTGAGCCAGGAGAATGGGTGACATT
>Ga0247836_1000164_pt1 | contig 121367 bp, 101 predicted proteins | sample LaCruzMarch2015__4_FD_187116 | JGI IMG/M metagenome (GOLD analysis project Ga0247836, IMG submission 187116) | Freshwater microbial communities from meromictic Lake La Cruz, Castile-La Mancha, Spain - LaCruzMarch2015_14m | ecosystem: Environmental > Aquatic > Freshwater > Lake | place: Spain...
GGCTCGCCAGAGAGCCTCAAAAAGTCAGCTTCCCAACGAAATCGCAAATTTGTTCCAGGGCAAAACGCAGCTGCGGGATGTTTCGCGAGTGCGTGAGTCCATTCACGGTTGATTCGCGTGATCTCAAAGGAGGTGTTGGCGTAGCGATTGGGTAGCCCGGTCAGGTACCTATGAGTGAGCTTCCCACTTGTCCGTCATTCCCGCGTAGGCGGGAACCCAGTCATCTCGCGCACTCCACTGGATTCCCGCCTGCGCGGGAACGACTTGTGCACTGGATTCCCGCCTGCGCGGGAATGACTTGTGAACTGGGTTCCCGCCTGCGCGGGAACGACTTATGTGTGGCTCATTGCGTGGCTCATGGGGCCATCCATCTATGCTTGCCGACCGATTTTGTTTTTTGCTAGATTTCTAGCTTAGTTTTGTAGCGTTGCATTTTTACGCAAATCCATTGGGATTTCGAGTCTTGCGTACTGCGAAATGAGGGTAAAGATGAGGCGGAGTACCGGGGTAGAGTGGGTCAATATTTGTGTTGAGCAGCGTAGCAGGGCCCCCTCCTCGATCGCGTTTATTTCTGCTGGTTAGTCGATCCGCTCGCGGCCTAGGAGTGAAACGAGTGGCACGGATCGCCTATCATAGGTGCTCATTCGAACTTAGACTTTTCCCCAATGGGTTTTCTGTATGCATGCGGAAGCCCGCCTCGCGGACATTAGCACTCTATGACTACAAACTTGAATTGGAATTCTCGGCATCTGACGCATGGATGGCAACGAGGCGTCAATGCATTTTTCTGGGGTCTGGGTTTTCAGCCTGCTGACTTCGATAAAGCTCAAATAGGAATCGGTACTCCTCTCTTAGAAGGCAACCTGTGCAATGTCCACAGCTATGCCCTGGCAAAGAGCATCCAATCGGGTTGCACCGATGCAGGCTTGATCGGATTTCCGTTTGGCGTGCCTGCTGTCAGCGACAATCTCGTGCAAGGTGGTCCCGATGGAGGGGCATCGCTCGCAAGTCGCAATCAAATCGCCAACGCTGCAGAGATGGTCTGTACGGCGCATCGTTATGACGCGATCATTGGATTGCACCATTGCGACAAGAATGGACCAGGCTTCGCGATGGCGCTTGCCAGAACCAATTTGCCAGGCCTGATTGTCAACGGCGGTTCGATTATGCCTGGCTGCCATCAAGGTCGCCCAACAACGATCTTGGATGTCTATGATGCACAGGCTCGTCTTCGTGCGGGGCAAATGGATGCGGACGAGGCGGAAGCGGTTCTACGAACGGCCTGCCCTGGTCCAGGAGGATGCGGGATCGCGGCGTCATTCAATACGTGGGGTATCGCCATGGAAGCGATGGGCCTAAGTTTGCCAAACACATCCTCCATTCCAGCCATCGACGAGGCAAAATCATTGGACGGCTTTCGAACAGGTGCTGCTATTCGCAAGTTGCTCGAAGGTGATATTCGTCCACGAAACATCTTAACCCGTCAGGCGTTTCAGAACGCGATGGCTGCAATCGCGGCGGTAGGCGGCTCGACCAATGGTGTACTTCACTTGCTTGCTTTGGCGCGCGAAGCCAACGTTGAGTTCGGGCTTCGCGATATCCAATCGATATGCCGACGAACGCCAGTCTATTGCAATTTCGCACCGCGAGGCACAGGAACCATGGTTGACTTGCATCGTTTAGGCGGAACAACAATGCTGCTTCGTCACTTGCTGAAAGCTGGCGTATTAAATGGCGACTGCATGACGGTAACCGGCGAAACACTTGAAGTGAACCTGAACGCAGCCCCAGAGTTTTCATTGGACACTGGGCTCATTGCACCGCTCGGACAACCATGGAAGGACTACGCTGATATTCAAGTCTGTTATGGCAATGTGGCTCCCGACGGAATTGTCTTCAAGGTCTCTGCGTCGGACGGAAATCGATTTTCTGGGAACGCAATCTGCTTCGAATCCGGAAAGAGTGTGACGGATGCGGCGATAGAGAATCGAATTCGCCCAGGTGATGTAGTCGTCTTGAGAGGACTAGGCCCGGTGGCGGCTGGTATGCCCGAGGTGCATGTGGCCGCTGCAGCATTGTCTATGCCAGCACTGAAAGGAAAAGTGGCGCTCATTTCTGACACGCGAGTTTCGGGTGTGTCGAGTGGAGCAATCGGCGTTCATTGTGCTCCTGAAGCTGCCTTGGGGGGACCTATTGGAAAGATTCAAGATGGCGATCGTATTTTTTTTGATCTTAAGCAAGGAACCATCCATGCGGATGTTGATTTCTCGCAACGACTCGCTATTCCGATCCGCGTTTCACATCCCAGAGGTTATCTTGCCGACTTCGCCTCGTTAACGACACAAGCAGATCAAGGGTGCGTTAGCAAGTAGTATTAGCCGTGCGGGTTAGCCGTGCGGGTTAGCCGTGCGGGTTAGCAGGGCGGGTTAGCAGGGCGGGTTAGCAGGGCGGGTTAGCAGGAAAACCTGAACGATCGGTGCAAAATGGGATTGGAATACCACAGGCTTGACCTGTGAAACGTTGTGCTTTGTGGCCACAGAGGCGGACCTTTGGGATTCGCCGGAAAAGCGAAATTGTAAAAGTGCTCCGTTGGTGTTAAGATCTGAGCCCGTCGTGTTACTACTCGAATCCGTGCTCGCCAACAGCGAAATAGCGATGACAAAACATATTTTTGTAACTGGCGGTGTCGTCAGCTCCATTGGCAAGGGACTAACCAGTGCCTCGATCGGGATGCTACTTGAGGCCCGCGGCCTTCGGGTCCGAATGCAAAAACTGGATCCCTACATCAATGTCGATCCAGGAACAATGAGCCCTTATCAACACGGCGAAGTCTACGTTCTAGACGATGGTAGCGAAACCGATTTGGATTTAGGGCACTATGAACGATTCACGAGTGGTCCACTCACTCGCGATTCCAACTACACGACCGGTCAGATTTACCTTCGGGTCATCGAGAAAGAGCGACGTGGTCAATTCTTGGGAAAGACGGTCCAAGTCATTCCGCATATCACCAACGAAATCAAAGAATCGGTCCTTCGTTTGGCAGATGCGAACACCGATATCGTGATCACCGAAATTGGCGGGACCGTAGGAGATATCGAAAGCTTGCCGTTCCTGGAAGCCATTCGTCAGTTTCCGCAAGACGTCGGCCGAGATAATTGCCTCTTCATACACTTGACCCTAGTGCCGTACCTCAAGGCAGCGGGCGAGATCAAAACCAAACCGACACAGCATTCTGTTGGCCTATTGCGTCAAATCGGTATTCAGCCCGACATGTTGATTTGCAGATGCGAGCAAAACATATCGCGAGAAGAACGCGAAAAGATCGCATTGTTCTGCAACGTTGCTTTTGAGGCGGTCATTGAGGAAAAGGATCAGGAGTTCTCGATTTACGAGGTTCCGCTCTCATTGCGAGACCACAAGCTCGATGAGTTCGTCATGAAGAGATTTCATCTGACGGGGCAACCTCTGCAGCTCGAAGCATGGGAAAACATGATGTTCGCGCTGCGCAATCCCAAGCACGAAATCAGCATCGCGGTGGTCGGCAAATATGCGGAACACAAAGATGCATACAAATCGATTTACGAGGCGATCGATCATGCCGGTATTCGCCACCAAGCCCAAGTGAGAGTGGCTCGGATTCAGAGCGCCGAAGTCGAAGAAGAAGGGCCAGAACGGCTGCTCGCCGGCTTTGACGGAATACTCATTCCGGGCGGTTTTGGCGAACGCGGCGTCGAGGGCAAAGTCCAAGCGATCCGCTACGCACGAGAAAGAAACATTCCTTTCTTCGGTATTTGTTTGGGGATGCAATGCGCCGCAATTGAATTCGGACGCAACGTCGTCGGACTCGATCGAGCCCACTCGACGGAGTTCGACAAGGATACGCCCGCACCCATCATTTGCCTCTTGGATGAGCAACGCAAAGTGACGAACATGGGAGGAACAATGCGGCTCGGAACGCAACCCTGTCATTTGACCCAAGATTCCGCTGCTCAGATTGCGTATCATACCGACACAATTTCTGAACGTCATCGCCACCGCTACGAATTCAATAATATGTACCGAAGTCAATTCGAAGCGCATGGGATGCGATTCTCAGGTCAAAGCCCTGACGGTAATCTTGTTGAAATACTGGAGTTGCCATCGCAATCCTTCTATTTGGCCGTCCAATTCCATCCGGAGTTTAAGAGCAAGCCGACCAAGGCCCATCCCTTGTTCGCAGCATTTGTCGGGGCAGCAGTCCAGCGACGAATCGGTCGCAAACAACGCAACACTCCCCCAGAAACGACGGACCGACCTGAACGAAGTTCCCTTGCGAACTAACGATTTTTCAACACCCATTCCGCTTTCAAAACATCATGCCCCCAAACAATGATCCGGTGAATCCTTACAGCTCAGCACCGCACGAATCGATGCCCTCCCCGATGCCGCCTCAAGGTAACAATCAAGGTGATGCAACGGGCGGCCTGATTCCCTACAAGAACCCCAAAGCACTTATCGCGTATTATTTGGGAATCCTGAGCGGATTGCCTTTGATCGGACTCCCGATCGGAATAGCAGCCTTCGTGCTCGGAATCATGGGGTTAAGAGATCGTAATCGAAACCCCGCAATCAAAGGGAGCATACACGCAGGTATCGGCATCGGCTGCGGCGGTTTTTTCGCAGTCGTCTGGGGGCTCTTGATTGTCCTAATCGTAGTTTCGCTCATATTCAAAAAACGGGCCTACTTCACCATGTTCTCCAACATTTCATTCAGGCCTGGGAACAATTCTACGCCTCCTGTCAGCTCCTTGAACGAGCTGATATGCAATTCTTTGGAAGACTTGATAGCTTGATTCATCGAGTCTTTCGTTAGCTGCTCAAGCAACACTTTGTGTTCGATAGCCATCAAACCCTCCGAAATACGGATCGATTGAACGCTTCCTAATCCATTCAATTCCACATTCACCGACATACCCATGGAGCTAGCGTTTCCAACAACGCGAGACGCATCCAGTTTGGCATTGAGCAATTTCATTTGCGACCCAATTTGGGTCATGTTGCGCATGGTACTGGCTAGGTTGGTCAGATTCTTAAACATTAAATCGCAGTTGTAAGTGTGTTAATCATCGAATGTCGGGACGTTCGCCAATGACAACATCGATCTGGTTTCGATGTCCGTTGCGTTCGATGGTGAGTTGAACTTTAGAGCCTACCGATGTTTTCCCAATTACGAAGATCAAGTCCTCGACCCCTTTGACCGGATGGTTATCGATTTCCTGGATCCAGTCGCCAACCCTAAGACCCGCGATCGCTGCAGGTGAATCTTGTCCCACTAGTTCACGAACGACGGCACCTCGCAAAGGAGCCTTGGCTCGGATGGTTTTGGCAGAAGGCTCTTCTATTCCATCGACGACTCCGAGTGGATTGTTCTGAGCTGCGAGGAGTTGTTGCCATTCGGAAACGCGTACAAGTTGGACACCAAGCCAGCCCGGTCTCATCGAGCCCGACTCGACGATTTTGTCAAAAACAATCTTGGCAATGCTGCTTGGAATAGAAAAACTAACACCGCGGTACGCTTCGCCGATAATCGCTGTGTTGATACCGATAAGCTCCCCTCGGCCATTGACAAGAGGTCCACCGCTGTTGCCTGGATTTACGGCTACATCGCTTTGCATCAAATCCGTGTAGCGCGCATTCATTTGACCATTACGCTGGGAGTCACCCAGAAAGCGTCGTTCGTAGCTGGTTCCGCTTAAATCAAGCCGATGCTTTCCACTTAGAATGCCAAACGTAATGGAGCCGGTAAGCCCAAACGGACTTCCGACCGCCCAAACCGGAGCGCCGACGTCGAGACACTCGCTATCGCCCCACGTGATGGGCATCAGATCATTTGCTTCGATCTTGAGTACCGCTAAATCCCTAGCAGAATCGAAACCGATCAAGTCAGCCTTGCAGGTCCGTTCGTCCGCAAGAGATACATTGATTCGATCGTTTCTGCTCATTCGGTCTTCTTCGTCATTGATAACGTGATAATTGGTCAAAATGTAACCGCGCGAGTCAACGATGACTCCACTCCCTTGGCCAACCATCGGGCGACGAGGCAATTTTGCACCTGAACGAATTGCCCCTTCGCCATCAATATCAAGTGAGCTGGAATCGAGTTGGTCCAAGGTAATATGAACGACACTTGGGCAAACGCGACGGGCAACCGTTTGCGATACGTTTGGAATCCCGTCCAACGAAACGCGTTCCAACTGTTGTCCTGCGACCTCGTACTCAGCTCGCAACTGACCTCGGTACCAGGAATAGCGAGACGACTCCAGCATCGAAGGTAGCAAGGTTCGTAACGCCATCAATAAAACGAGAACCACCACCAAGCTAAGAAATGTCGACAGGAGCAGCGAAGCGGCGGAAGGGTGCTTGCTGGCAGGCGCGATATCTTGGTGTTCGCGTTCCGAGGCATGAAAGGGAGCTGCCCATTTCGCCCCCGGTTGGAAGTCAGGTTCCGCAGGATCTGGCGTCAAGTTTGGTTGCATTTCACTCATACGAACATGCCTAATTGTACGATTCGGACGTGCACTACTTCAATATTCTAACTGATCGCACGCGATAGGATCTAGTGATTGAGTGATCAAAGTCGTATGGAATCAGGCCTATTTGTCGCGGAGCCCTGGCGAAGCCTGCAATTCAGTGGGTTCTTACGACTTGCCCCGATAGCCGATCGAAAAATAAATCAGGACGATCAAGACAAGGGTGGCTAGGCCGAGCCAGTATTGTGTCCACTGGACGCCATTGGATGTCCGACAGAATTGCATCCAAGCACCGGTAATCAAGTATCCTGCCAAATTGCCTATGCCACCTGACAAAAGGCTGAGAAGAGCTTGGGCTCGCGATTGCCATTCGGCTTCGACTCTCTTTGCCAAGTAGATCTGTGTGCTGATGTAAGTAAAGGTAAAAGCGAAGCCGTGAAGCCCTAAACCGATGAGTACTGGTACCCTCATGTTGATGGCATACAATCCGTACCGCATTAGTCCGAAAACGAGTCCCGCCATGATGGTCCACTTCAACCGCCAACGAGCGAGGATCCCACCGATTGAGATCATGGCAACCACCTCGGATACTTGCCCTAGTGACATCCATGCGCTGAGTCGCTCAAATCCCAGATCTGACAATTGTGGCGGTGTGTAGGGATAAAAAGCAGCAAAAGGTATCGCGACCAAGGTCGAAGTAATAAAAACGACTCGATGATCGTGAATCCGCAGCAGGCTCAGCGCATCCAATCCAAATCGTTCTCGCAAACTCAGATGCTTTGGGCTTGGGGGAGCATAGGAATACCGCTGCAAAACCAGCGTGTAAGCGGCAACGATCAGCCAAAGTCCTCCACTCAAATAGAAGGCTTTGGGACTCGTGTCAAATCCGAGCAAGCTTGTCGTCCAACAACCGGCCATCCAACCTATTGTTCCCAACGCTCGTATCGATCCGTACTGGTCCTTGGAGTTCATAAGCCGAAATAAAACGATCGAACCCGCTAGGCTCGATGTCGGTACGAGAAATAGAGATTGCACCTGTATCAAACACAAAACGAACCATGTGTTCCATTTCAATTCAACACCCCAGGCAATCCACAAAACCATGATCGCGGTAGCAACGCTGACCCAACGAAGTACCGTTGCCGGAAGTGCGGAACGATCGGCCATCGCTCCAAAAAAAAGAGGGGAGAGCAACGCAGCGATGGCAGTGGCAGCAAACGCCATCGACTTGATCGCCCCCATTCCAGCCGCATCCAACACCGAACTGAGGGGCACGAACCACGATGCCATAGCCATGCCATGCAAGAACAAGAGTCCCATCAACTCGGCTTTTTCCGTTCGTTTCAACACGCGATCCAAGTAGGCCAAGCTCCAGTCTCATTTCATGGGGAATCTCCTGTGAGGCGAGATTCTTGCAGCAATTCAGGATCGTGAGAAGACCTTGGGATCGATAACACGCTTCTGGAAACGCCTGTTAAAATACGTACCTAGGCGAGCAGCAGCATGAGATAGTCCCGTAGTACAGGCTGCTAGCCTCTGCTTTTTAGACAGTTACAGGCTGGCAGCCTGTGCTACGAGGAACCGTATACGCGGCTCACTTGAACGGAAGTTTGCACCGCATTGAACCAACAATGCCTTGCGATTCAGAAAAGAAAAAAGGAATTCAGATGCTTGACGGCACGATCAAAAAGCTCATTTACAACCACCACGATGATGTCGACGGTTGGCAATTGCACGACGGAACGCTAGTCCATTTCCCACCTCACATCGGCGAACAACTCAGCGAGTGGATTGGCGAAGGGGATGAAGTGACTTTGGAAGGCGACCGCCGATCCAATCGCGACGGCGACGAAGTGATCTTCCCGAGCTACATCGAAAGCCAAGGCTGGTCGCTGACTTTCGACCAAAAGAAACCACACCAGCGAAAAGGTCCCAACGATAAGCATCCGCCTGAACACCAACCCTCGCAGGTCAGCAACGAAGACATCATGCGAGAGCTGATAAAGCTGAGGCGGTTCATTGAAGCGCGGAGCGAATAGGTTCCATCTGTTTCCTGTTACAATCAACGGCCGATGCAAACTCTCCTCGATCCTCCCGGACGTCATCAACAAGCCTTGGAAGAAAACCAACCATGAGACTATCCTTTTGGCTGCAGACCTGTTTGGCTATTACTGTATTGCTTTCCAACGACGCCCAGGCGACTGATTCGCCGGTCGTCCGCCCGAATGTCGACCGCCCGAATATTGTGCTCGTTATGGCCGACGATCAAGGCTGGGGCGACACGAGTTACAACGGCCATCCCGAACTCAAAACGCCGCACCTCGACGAACTGGCAAGGAGCGGACTGCGTTTCAACCGATTCTACACTGCGCACTTCAACTGCTCGCCTACGCGAGCCAGTATCATGACCGGGCGGCATCCGAATCGCATGGGAACCTTCAATCCCGGCGCTCCTATTCGCGCGCAGGAGTTAACCATTGCAAAGGTTTTGCAGTCGGCCGGTTATGCCACCGGGCATTTCGGAAAATGGCACCTCAATGGAAAGAACGGCGACAAGAACACGACCGACATTCCCGGTCGCGCGGTCTTGGCCAGCGATCCGCTTTCGCCCGGCAAGATGGGATTCGATGAGTGGGTCTCCGCCGATAATTTCTTCGATCTCGATCCAGTGCTTGGACGCAATGGCGCTCCAGAAAAATTTCACGGCGACAGCTCCGACGTCACCACCGACGAAGCGCTGAAATTCATCAAGAAGCAAGCTGCTGCGGGCAAGCCGTTTCTGAGCGTCGTTTGGTTCGGCTCACCGCATGTTCCGCATCAGGCCTTGCCAGCGGATAAAGCACTCTACGCCACGCTACCAGAAAAAGATCAAAACTACTATGGCGAGATCACGGCGGTCGATCGAAGCGTGGGCCGACTGCGTGCTGCCTTGCGCGAACTGAACGTCTCTGAAAATACGATCTTCTGGTACAACAGCGATAACGGTGGTGCTGCCGGGCCAAATTCCACTGGAAACCTGCGCGGATCCAAAGGTACGCTTTTTGAAGGTGGGTTGCGAGTTCCCGGCATCGTCGAATGGCCTGCTCGAATTACCAAACCATTCATCAGCGAGACACCCTGTTCCACACTCGACATCTACCCAACAGTCCTCGATGCCACGGGCGCGATTGCGCAGAATCAAATCCAGCCGCTCGATGGCATCAGCTTGCTCCCTCTGTTCGATCGCAAAACAGAGTTGCGAAGCAAGGCTATTCCGTTTTGGGCACACGCCAACAACCAACCAGGTCACGCCGCGTTGCTCGAATGGCCTTACAAACTGCACACGAACCCAGGTCGTGACAGGAAAGGCAAAAATGAAAGTGGAACAACTCCGACTGTGTTGCTCTACGACATTTCCAAAGACCCAAAAGAAACTGCTGACCTCGCATCTCAGGAGACCGAGCGCGTAGCAAAGATGACCGCTGCACTCGATACGTGGAAGGCTTCCGTCGAGAAGAGCCTAGCGGGCGAGGACTATGGGCAACCTCGGCTTCCGACTCCTGATCTCAAACGGTAATTCACTATCTCAAGCGGCAAATCACTGCCGCCGAACGCGTAAGTGGTTCTCTTCCTAAGTTTGCTGGACTCGAACCTTAACGCATTTTGCGCAAGTATGTTACCAAACTCGCAACGTCCTCTGGTTTCAAGATCTTTTCGAAGCCCTCCGGCATCAACGACTTATCGGATTCGCGGAGTTCATCAATGGATTCACGCGTTAAACTGATGAGCTGACCTTGGTCATTGACGATTTCGATCGACTCCTCGCTATCCCTAACCTTCAGTCCAACGATCGTTTTTCCGTCTTGCGTCAAGATATTGACTCGTCGATACTTTGCCTCCACGGTTTTATTCGGATCAAAAATTGCCGTTAACCACGCATCGTTTTTCCATCCCGCTAAGGCTTGTAGGCTCGGCCCTACTGCAGGCAAAACCCCGCTTGCTTCCACTCGGTCCTGATGACATTGCGAACAATGCTGCTTGTACAACGCTTGACCGCGCGAAGCGTCAAAGTTTGCGGGCCACTTGCTGGTGTACTCATGCACGATGGCCACTCGATCCGCCCCTGGTGGTGGCCCGAAGAGCTTTTCTACCTGGTGTCGCAACTCTTGACTCTTCCGACCTCTCAACTGCTCAATCTGAGCGGGTTGAAAGGAGTCCACACCAATTCCTCCATCTGCGACTTGGCTCAATAATGCGATCGTCGTCGGCTCGCTCGCGAGGCAGCCAGAAATGGCAATTGCTCGCGTTTCTTGCTCCAATCTAGACCATTTTTCAAAGACAGGTTTGATACCTGGCTCGCCTAACGACACGAGAGCTTTGACAAGCGGCTCACGAAAGTCATTCTCGTTTGCACGCGTCAGCACGGCGACGAGCGATGCGATGCCAGTCTGATCGTTTGAACCCAGCCGTGACATAAACCAACTAAGAGCCGCCCGGCGTATATTTGGGTCAGCTCGATCGTTTTGTACGATTGCCAGCGAGTCTCGTTGCAGTTTCTCAACGGTAACATCATCCAGCCGAACTGCTTTATCATCTTCGAGCGCAAACTGACGACTCAACGTAAAGTGCCAGGCGGGACGTTGCTCCGAACCCGAGGCGATACCATCTCGAAGCCTTTGCTTTAGTTTCTGAGAAGCATTCGAAACGAGCTGATCAATCATGCCAACAGTCCTAACGTTTTCATTCGCCAAGAGGTGTTCGATGACGGAATCGATGCCAGAACTGGGTAGAAGAATGACCGATGCATCGATCCATCGATCGCTTGCATGTTGCACCAAGAGCTGTGTCAATTCGACATACGCGGGCTCAGCACATGTCGCAAGCGCCACGATCAACTGCAACGCCAACGCTGCCGATCGATGGGCCATTTCCGAATGCGAAACGTCAATGAGCGTGTCTCGCAATTCTCCTTGAACAAGCCGCTGCTTTGTAAGCGTTTCCACCACCCAACGGACGACGCGTTCATCCGAATCCTTGCATGCCAACATCCAGTCCTTTGGTTCGCACTTTCCCAACGCCAAAAGAACGGCGACGGCTCGCAAACGCACGACCGCTTCCTCCGCTCGCGAGGCAAGGGTTCGAATTTCTGAAACGGTATTCCTCTCGCGGTCAGGATTGTCTTGGTATCGCCAAACCAACTGTTGTCGGGCCGTCTCGGCGATAGCTGAGCTTGGACTTTGCAAGCCTTGCAACAATTCGCCCAGGCTGGCATTAGTCCAATCCTTCGTTGCAAATGGAGTGAAGTCAGTGCGATAGGCTCGATAAATGCGGCCGCGATCATCGCCGGCCCGAACATCGATTCGTCTCTGCCAATCCTCTGGAATCCACTCGGGATGCTCAATGACACGTCGGTACATGTCGGCGATCCACAACGAGCCATCCATCGCGTTCTCAATGCGAACCGGGCGAAACCAAGGATCGCTACTTCGTAACCACTCGCTCTGCCGATCTTCGTCAAAGCGGGAGCCAACGAACGAAGCCCCCTTGCGTTCGATACGTATGCGGGACACAAGGTTATGAACGCTTTCGCAAACCAATGCCGACCCTTGCATTTCTGGGGTCGCACCAGGGCTGCGACAAAAAATCGAACTGCATGCAGAAGTGAAACAATTCGCAGCGAAAAGATCGTTGAATCGGTCGGCATCTCGGCTCACCGGAAAAACAGGAGGTGCACTCGGCGGTTGCATTGCGTGCTGTGTGGTCGTCTTTGCCCTCTTCGGCCAATTGCGATCCCAAACATAATGAAACAGAGGATGGCTGTTGTCATTTCCAAACCAATTCCCCCAATCATCGCATCCCCGAATGAACTGGGAACTTCCAGACTCAAGATACACTTTGCCGTTGTCTACATCCAAACTCAAATCGCTACCGCCAACCTTGATGCGCTTTCCGCTTGCGACCTCGACGATTTCATTTACTTCCGAGCCGGCACAAAAATGGAGCCGATGATCGAGGCCGTACGTAAAACCATTGACCCGGTGCTGCGGATTTGCAAACGGAAAACCCGTGAGCAACGCGCGACGTTCATCCGCGATGCCGTCATGATCGCGATCGAAGGCAATAAAGACCTCAGGGGCGCTTGCGACAACGACTCCATCTCGCCAAGGGTAGACGCCGGATGGAAACGAAAGTTTGTCGAGAAAAATTGAGCTCTTATCAAGTTTGCCATCACCGTCGCTATCCACCATCCGCTTCAAGCGACCCGTCTTTTCGCCACCCGATGGATAGTCTCCCATTTCAACAACCCACACGGCCCCATCCGCCCCAAATGCGATGTTGACTGGATCTTCGACAAGCGGTTCGGATGCGACAAGCTCGATCGTCCAACCTTTTGCCATTTCGATTGAGGCCAGCGATTCTTTGGCAGACAAGGGAGTTTCTGCGGGCCTTTTTTGGCGAGCCATTTCAAGGACTCGTGTGACCAATACGTCCTCGGTGCCTGAGACCCATCGGCCTGGTTGGTTGTAGTAGAGCATGGATGCATCGACTTCATAGCCACCTTCGCTGCGCATTCGCTCGGACGCAACATAGGCGAAAACATCATCCACATAAGCAGCCACCCATACGTTTGGAAATTGGCTCAGTTCTTTCTCCAATCGAATCTGGTAGTCAACAACCACTTCGCCCCCCATAAAGACCCAAGCAAATGAGTCCCCGAAATTCCAAAGGTGAACCGGGGCCGGATAGGTCTCAGGTATTCGCCCCTTGCGCTTCCAAACATCCAGCATCGATAACGCAAAATTGCGTTCCACGACCGAAGTGCTTTTTGCAAGCGTGTTCAGTCGATCGCGAGAGGGACGCTCCGATGCAATGGCGACCAATTGAAACGACTGCGAAACGGGAGCTGGCAATGCAGTTAAGGTGCGATTGCAAACGGACTGAACGGACTGAGCCATTTCGTTCGCATGACTCTTCGCATTGTCGTAGGTGCCGCGCGGGTTGGGATTCGAGTCTGCTCCACAACCGATAATCGGTAAAGCGACCACGTCGGGAGAGCTGAGTTTTTGGAAGGCGTTTTCGATCAATGCGGCTGACATACCAGCCCAATCGGCACTGATGCGGTTGAGATCGGGCGAAATAGATGTGCAATGCGTGGCATACTGATAAACGACAGCTAGAGTTGTGCCGTCAAGTCGCTTGGCGTGAATAACTCGTACCGTTCGATCCACGGGTCCATCGTCAACCGTTCCGAATCCTGTCCAAACGTTGTTCTTGAGCACGCGACGGTTGATTGCAAAATCGGCATGACCAGTGCCGAATCCAATGCTTGCAGGTTGCAATTTTGCGATCGATTCGCCCACAATGCGCACGACGGAGTCCACCACAAACTGGCTATAAGTCACTGAACGCGACCGCTCTTCGTCGGTCATTGGAGTCGAGAAGATATTTGGCAAGAGATCTTCCAGTTGCGGTGCCGAATGGGAATGCGTTGTGCATAGCACCATTTGATTGCGACGGATTGAGAACCGCTCTTGGACTTGCGAGCAGATGCGATCCGTAAGTGTGGCGGACAAACCGATGGCATCTATCGAAACGATGATCAAGGGAGATTGGTCCTCGTGCTTGATCGCCATGGCTCGGGCGAACAACGGATCGTCCATTTCGGCGGTGGGTTTGATGCGATTTCCGTAGCCGCTCAGTCGCATGGCTTCTTTGGGTGTAATGTCTAGTTTGGCGGCGCCCGCTTGCCAGTTGCTGGCTGTCGTCCGAGAGTACACAAACGGTGTTATCAAGACGAATAGAAACAAAGTACAGGCGAGCCGGACAGTTGTGTTGCTACCGCGGAGGTCAATCATGGCGACGAATCCGATAGGAAGGTTGGTTGCGCAAATCATACTACGAACGGAACGAACTATCTTGAACAGGCTTCTTCGACTAAGCTAGCATGGTCTTGTAAGCTAGCATGGACTTGCACCAGTCGAACTTGCGAGGAGTATCGCTCATCCCTTGCACATAATCTTATCATGAATATCCGAATTCTACGCGGTCTTGTTTGCGGCCTTTTTTTTCTTGTTATACAGACAGTTGCAAGAGCCGACGAAGCGGCAAAGGCCGATAAAGCGCCAGATTTACTGACCGTGGCGACCTGGAACTTGGAATGGTTTTTCGATGATTTCAAGGGAAATAATCGCAGCGATGTTGCGAAAGAGCAGTCCGCGCCAAGCCGCGAAGAATGGGAATGGAAGCTTTATACGACCGCTGCGGCGATTGCGAAATTTCAGCCGACCATTTTGGCCGTGCAGGAGATCGAAGATCGAGCCGTGATGTTGGCACTGACGAAAGCCCTCAAAGAAAAGCACAATTTGCAGTACAGAGTGGCTTTTATCGATGGATTCGATTCCGGAACCGAACAAGATGTCGCCATTCTCTATCGATCAGGACTCGTCGAGTATTCGCGTCGCGAGCAGACTCAAGAGATGTTTGACTCAAAGGAGTACTACAATCTTTCAAAACATATGTTCGCTCGATTCGAATGGCAAGCCAACGGCAAGACAGAATCGCTCACGACTCTGGTAGTCCATTTGCGTGCAACCGCCGACGCGGCCGATTTAAGACGTAGACAAGCAAAATTGGCGCACGCATGGATGAAAGCAGGCATCGAGGCTGGCGAGAACCGGATGATCCTGGGCGATTTCAACGTCGAAGAATTTGCGGGACAAGCGAAGCCAGATGGGGATGGAATGGTTGATTTGCTGGGGCGGAGAACCGAACGTGAGACCGATGATTTATATGATCTTTTGGAGACGCTGCCGCCGGACAAGCGTCAAACGCACTTGATTCTGGAAAAGCAGTTCGATCGCATTTTGGTCTCAAAGCCGATGCTCGCCACGACAGCCGGTTCAGGGATCAAATTCAAATCGATCGAGGTGTTGAGCCAATTTAACATTCGAGGCACTTCGTCCGATGCAGATCACTGGGAAACTCGCTTTACAAAAGACAGGGATGAACGGGACATTAGCGACCATCATCCCGTGATGGCAACATTCGAGTTCCGAAAGTAGCAACATGTCGAGTTCTGCGAATCGAAACTCGGATCAATCTAGGCCGGCATGGCAATTGCCAGCGGGTGTCTCACGAGGGGCATGGGACTATGTGACTGAACCAAGCATTGCCTCGGACTACGATCGCTTTCACGCAGGCCACCCGCTTCTGGATTTGGATCGCGAGTTGATATCAAAGCATCTCGGTGTGCATTGCAACAGACCAGACGGCACGCCCCGAATTGCGATCGATTTTGGGTGTGGGACCGGGCGCAATCTGATTCCACTGGCCGAGCAAGGCTGGCGGGTGGTGGGTGTCGACTTGAGTTCGGAAATGCTCAAGGAATTTAGAGCCAAAACCGACGATTGGACTCGCCCGAAGCCAGCTACCATCCGAGCTAACATGGCGAAATTGGAGTGTTTTGCGGACGATTTTGCCGATGCGGTTCTCTGCATGTACAGTTCGCTTGGAATGGTGCAAGGCCGCGAAAATCGTCGCTCGTTTATGAAGCATGCGCAGCGAATTCTTCGCCGAGATGGGCAATTCATTGTTCACGTCCATAATCGAGGTTCGTGGCTTCGCGACCCTGATGGCGTTCGACGCACAGTCAAGGATTGGCTTCGTGCCAAACGCGACAAAACGTGGGAACTCGGGGACAGTATTTATGCCTATCGCGGCTTGCCATCCATGTACTTGCATATCTATTCTGAGGCAGAATTGCGAGAGGATTTGCTCGCGAGTGGGTTGAAGATCGAACATTTCTATCGTCTAAACCGACAGTCGAGTCAATTTTTAGGGCGGACATGGTTTCCGCACCTTCGGAGCGGTGGCTTCATTGCCGTTTGCAGTCGAGGTTGAGGCATTGACGTGATAGGATGATATCTTGGTTCATTGGTGGCTTGGAATGCCAGTGCCGCAAAATAAGGTCTTTCACATGGCTTCAGTTATGTCAAAAATGGATGAGTTGGTTGAATCCCTTCAACGACGGTACGCGGTCAAGCGATTTGATTCGTCGAAGCAACTCGATACCGATACTTGGACAGCGATCGAGCGGAGTTTAGTCCTGACTCCCAGCAGCTTTGGTTTGCAACCGTGGAAATTTTTTGTGATCAGTTCGCCAGAAGTCAAAGCCAAGCTGCCAGCGATTTCCTGGAACCAGTCCCAACCAGGCGATTGTTCGCATATGGTTGTTTTCGCCGCTTTGAAATCGGTGGATGAAGCGTACATTGACAAGTTTCTCAACAAGACCGCGTCAACTCGGGGTGTTTCGGCGGATAGCATGTCAACCTACCGAAAGATGATTTTGGGTTTCATGAAAAACGCAACGGGAAGACATTTGGTGTGGAGCAGCAACCAAGCATACATTGCTTTGGGGCAATTGTTGGCAAGTGCAGCGATACTCGGCATAGATGCTTGTCCTATGGAAGGAATTCTGACAGCGGAGTATGACAAGTTGCTCGGTCTCGCGGATAGCAATTACACGTCGGTCGTGGGCTGTGCGCTCGGATATCGTCATCCAGAGGATAAGAACGCGGCTGCCGCGAAAGTCCGATTTGACGTGTCCGACGTAATCACGCATATTTGACGGTTTGACGTCTTTTGGGAAACGCCAGATCAACATGGACACGGACAAGAACCATAGAAGATGAACATGGTACATTCAGACCAAACCGACGATGAAGATGACAATGACGAAGACGGCGGACAGGTTAGTACGCCGTCCACCGATTCGGATCCAAAACTGGTTGCGTTGATGCATGAAGTCGATAATTGGATCAGCCATGTATGGATGGTACGGACGTTTCTCAAGCACTCGGATGAAGCGACCGATGACGAAGAATTGGCAGAGATTCATCGAGGGCTCTATGATTTCATGCTGGCACTTGGACCTTCAAAAGATGCTGGCGATGCCGCGCGGTATCTTCGCATTGCACGAAAGAAAATCAGTAAGCTGAGAAAGACGGCCGCTGCTTTTCGCGAACTTCAGCCAGAAGTGTCGGGGCACATGAACTTCCGCATGGCAGCCCAGTCGCTCAGCCTGGCAGTCCACCAAATCGATGAACTGTTGCAAGGATCGCCGAACTGAGGGGCGCACCCAGCCGAACTGAGGGGCGCACCCAGCAGGTGCTCGTCTAGTTGTCATTCCCGCGCAGGCGGGAACCCAGCTCCGCGTCATTGCCGCGCAGGCGGGAACCCAGCTCCGCGTCATTCCCGCGCAGGCGGGAACCCAGTCATCACGAGCACACCACTGGATTCCCGCCTGCGCGGGAATGACGGGCAAGTCGCCGCCCTGGACGCCGAGAGCGAGGAAGTGCCGCAAACAATTCGAGGGCTACTATTACTTCTTCGCGGCAGACTTGGGAGGTGGTGCTGCGCTATTAAACTCATCGGCGGAGAGTTTTTCGATTTTTGCATTCGCTCGAATCACCCAACCGCCCTGCGTCTCAGCATCCTTTTGGTAAGCGATAATAGCGGGCGAACCACTGCTCCCTTCTTGGATCCCTGTACCCCAAACGACAGCCAACGTGCCTTTAGAGACCTCGTCAACCGCTACTGGATAGCGACCTGCGAAATTTGCCATTTCCGCTTGCTTTTGAAGTGGCTTTCCAGAATCGACCAGCAAGTCGCGAAGTTGAACAATGCCCTCGCCTGCTTCCTTAGAAACATCCTGCACGGTGCCAGTACCGGCACCGCACCCAGAAAAGCAAACGACTAAAAATAGACATAACGAACGAAACATTGGAATCCTAGCCTAGTTCTCGATTACGTTGACTTCACCGCCCGCTCGGCTTCCAGTGGCTTGCCAAGCTGGAAAATCCACGGATTCCGAAACAAAGCGAATGGAACCGTCCGCGTAACACGCGTTGACTCCACCTGTGTGGAAACTCGATGCAGCCATATGGTGCTGCAAAGTGAACGCCGTCGTGCCACAATTGTACCGTTGCGTCGTCGCGAGATTTGTTTTTCGGTTCCAGTTGGGCGGAAGGGTATGCGTATAAAACGTATTGATGGGCAACGATCGGTAGTACTGATGCCCAGTGTAACGCAACCATGAGCTCGTCGATGTGTTCCCACCAGGAAGGCATTGAGGCACAGTGCGTCCGTCGATCAATTGAAGGCCAGTGAACGCGGTTGTAGAATTAAAAACGGTCGAATAATCGAACTGATTAGTGGCATTAAACACCAGAGTACCCTTCATCACTTCTGCGAACATCGCGGTGTTGCTTGTACCATCTGTAATTTCGGCGAATTTAGGCCCCTTCAAAAGCTGTCCGTCGGAGGGTTGAGCCTTGGCGAAGATCCCATCGATCGTCGTTCCGCCTCGTACGTTGGCCCCACCGAGGCAGGCCATGTAGTTTTGACGACCGGCTGCAGGACCGCCAGCAGCACCACTTGGATAGACTGCAGATGATGGGTCAGACGGGCAAAGGTAGGATGGAACGTCATAAGCACGTGCATTCGCGTTTGCACCCGCAAGAGCAGGAATTCCCGGCGGCCTAACTGTGGTTCGAATCAATCCCACTATCGGGGCGTCCGAGTTAACGTTGTAATCGTGATTGAAAACATTCGCTTTGTTCGCTTGTTCAAGATACGCAAGCATGAATGCTTGTGTTGTTGCGTCCGACGTAAAGGTTGTCGGAACTCCACTAGCGTCTGGTTTGACAACCGAGTGTTGCCGTGGCGGGAGATACTTGAGCGCACTTTCGAAGTTATGAGACGCCAAACCGACCTGTTTCAAATTGTTGGAACATTGCATCCGCCGAGCTGCTTCGCGGGCGGCTTGCACGGCAGGCAGCAGCAGACCGACCAGAATACCGATGATCGCGATGACCACCAAAAGCTCAACGAGCGTAAAACCACGACGCTGGATACCCATTTCAAAACTCCACCAAACTACCAATAAAGAAACAATAAAAAGGTAGGTATAAGCATATTTATTTTCGCGGGAATTTGTAGCAGTATTCTCCGTTCGATCGTCCGAAACTCCGTAAAAAAACGTCGCAAGTTTGGCGAGCTCTCCGAGCCAGAGTCTATACGTGAAACCGAGCTTAGTACTCTCGATTGATTCTCGGATCTAATCAGAACCGGAGGAGGGAGCGAGTGGCTGATTCTGCTCCCTCACTCCCCAACCACTTCAACTATGTTTGGCTACACATGCTTTTATGGCCGCAAATACTTCTTGTTCCGACTTCATCCCATCGACACTTTCTAACTTGCCTTGTGCGGCATAGAACTCTGTCAAAGGAGCTGTTTGCGTCCTGAAAACATGCAGCCTTTCGCGAATCGTTTCGTAGTTGTCGTCCGCTCGGCCATCGATCTGGGCTCGTTTCAACAAACGTTGAATCAATTCCTCCTCCACCACACGCAGCTCGAGGGCCATGTCAAGCTTGAGTCCGTTTTCAACCAAATAGTCATCGAGCAACTGAGCTTGAATGATTGTCCGTGGAAAGCCATCGAACAACGCTCCGTTGGCACACTCCTCACTCTGGAGTTTTTGCGCAACAATACGCATGACTAAGTGGTCAGGAGCTAACTTTCCTGCATCAATATACGATGCCACCCAACGAGACAATGCCGTGTCCTGACGCTTGACAGATCTCAGCATTTCGCCTGTCGAAAGATGTGGGATCTGCAAAAGTTCGACCAGTCTTTTGCACTGCGTCCCTTTGCCTGCACCGGGGGGGCCGATGAACACCAATCGCATTGCAGCGGCCCTTCCCATGCTTGCTGTTTGAGTGAAAGATGAATTGCCAACAATAGGATTCTGGCCGAACCCTGTTCGGCCCCTCGATTCCAATGGCTACACTGAGATGGTTCAACCGAGTTCCGGTTAGTGTTCCAAAAGTCCCTTGTAATTCCGCATGAGCAAGTGACTGTCGATCTTTTGAATCAGATCGAACGCAACGCTAACTGCGATCAAAAGCCCCGTGCCTCCATAAAAACCAGCGACGCTTGCCGAAACACCAAACTGCGATGTGATGATCGTCGGTACGATCGCGACGATTGCCAAGAACGCGGCGCCAACATAGGTGATTCGAACCATGACCTTTTCCAAATAATCTGCTGTCCGCTTACCTGGTCGGTATCCAGGTATGAACGCCCCAGAATCCTGAAGATTCTGAGACATCTCTTTCGGATTGAACATGATCGATGTCCAGAAAAAGCAGAAGAAGAAAATAAACACGACATACAATACATTGTAAGTGAACGACGAACCGCTTTGGAACATCGACGAAAGTGAACCAAATGCTCCCGATATCAACTTGGCCCAATCCGAATCACCCGCCAACGCATTCGCCAAAACTCCAAAGATCAAGCCAGGAATCATCAGCATGCTGCTCGCGAAAATAATCGGCATCACACCCGATTGATTGATCTTTAATGGCAAAAATTGCTTGGTTCCGCCGAAGACGCGTCGGCCGCGTACGTGCTTGGCGCTCTGCATCTGAATTCGCCTCTGTGCCATCGTGATAAATACGACCGCGAAGACCACGCCTACGAACAAGAATGCGAGCACTACTAACACGTCGGGTCCAATCGTGTTGTTGGACATTCCGCTAAGCGATCCGGACATGCTACCTTTCAAGTCCCAAAGTGCCTTTGGCATCTGCGCCAAAATCCCAGCCATGATGAGCAAGGAAACACCATTACCAATCCCATACTCGTCAATCTGTTCTCCAAGCCACATTAGGAACATTGAGCCAGCAGTCATAATCATGACGGTCGTCAACACCCAGCCATACGAAAGCGAACTCCCGCCCGAACCATAAAAGGCTTTCGACAAAGGCGAATTCGCATCCGCAATCACACTGAACTGCAAGTAGGCCCAACTCTGAACCACGCAGATGACCAAGGTCAGGTAACGGGTGTACTCGTTGATCTTCTTTCGACCCACAGCACCTTCTTTTCGCAATTGCTCAATCGGTGCCCAGACCGTACCTAACAGCTGAAAAATAATGGAGGCTGAAATGTACGGCGCGATTCCCAACCCGAAGATCGTCAATGATCTGAGGTCGGTTGCCGAAAAAACGGCAACTTTGTCCAGGAACGATTGCATTTCGCCCGAGTAAGAAAGGTTGCCGTTCGTCAAAATCGGCAAACGAACGTGATACCCGATCCGATACACGGCGAGCAAGAAAAGCGTCAGAAATATCTTCTGCCGCAATTCTGGGATCGAGAAAACAATCCTTAGCTTTTCCAACATGTCGTCAGGTCCCTGAAAGTGATGTGAGGGTACTAACCCTACTAACGCGTATGGCCGACGTTGTCATTCAACGCCGGCCACACCATTGTTTCGAATATTTCAATTTTCTGCTAGGCTAATTTCGTTTAACCGTTGGCATACGCGAATAAGATCGAATACGCCGTTGGTTGATAGTGAAACAAATAATGGTTTGCAATCGCAGTACTCTGATCGCCTCCAAGCCTGCTTTACAGTTGCTAGACGGACGCCTCATTCGCTTCGTTTTCGCCTTCGGCCTTGAGTGCGGCAACTCGCTCTTTGGGAGTCCGTCTGGCTGCAACTACATCCACCGTTCCACCAGCCTGAACCACTTTTTCTTTAGCAGACTCGCTGATTCGCGTGACTGTGAACTTCAGAACCTTGGTCAGCTCGCCATTTCCAAGAATCTTGATCTCATCGCAGCGCACCTTGACGAGTCCCTTCTCTCGGAGAGTGGTTGGATTAACCTCTTCGCCAGCCAAGTAGACCGAGTCGATCGCGTCAAGATTGACACCGAAAACGGTAACTGCCCAACGATTATGGAAACCACGCTTTGGAATGCGTCGCACCAACGGCAAATCTCCACCATTGAAGGTAGGATGCCGCGAGTAACCGCTCCGCGATTTGTGACCGTTGTGACCACGACCTGCGGTCTTACCGGTCTTGCTACCAATACCTCTACCGATTCGCTTGCGCGCCCGGTTGGTAACGATTTCTGTGTTGACTTCTTCTAAATTCATGACAGTTTAACGCCTCGGAGTCGTTCAACATCCTCACGCGTTCTCAACTGAGATAACGCATCGAATGTCGCTTTGATCAAAACTACTGGATTGTTGGAGCGGAAGCTCTTGGTCAAAATATCCTGAATCCCCACAGCTTCGCAAACAGATCGGACCGCTTGACCAGCGATAATGCCTGTTCCCGGACTAGCAGGCATCAACAGCACGTGAGCTGCACCAAACTTGCCTGTCACCGCGTGAGGAATTGTACCGTTCAAAAGCGGGATCTTGATCATCGCACGGTTCGCACCCTTTTGAGCCTTGGACACGCTCGGTGGAACTTCGTTCGCCTTACCGTATCCATAGCCGACGCTACCTTTTCCATCTCCGACGACCACTAAGGCGGCAAAGCTAAATCGGCGACCACCCTTTACAACGGCAGCGCATCGTTTGATTTTCAAAACACGATCAATTAGATCGCTCTGACCAGCACCGCCACCGCCGCCACTATTACCGCCACCGCCACTATTACCGCCACCAAATTGATTTGCCACTCTGTCGTCCGCTCCCAATTAGAATTCTAAACCAGCTTCGCGAGCCGCATCGGCGAACGCCGCAACGCGACCATGATACTTGCATGAACCGCGGTCCAATGCGACTTGTTTAATCCCAGCCTTGATTGCTCGTTCCGCCAAAATCTTTCCAAGCTTCGAGGCCGCTTCGCAGTTTCCTCCGTAACCGATCTCAGCTTGCAGACCTTTTTCCAGCGAATTCACCGCAACGAGAGTCTTGCCTGTCGTGTCATCGATCACCTGACAACCAAAATTCTGAAGCGTCCGCGAGACGCTTAGTCGCGGTCGTGCCGTCGTTCCACGAACTCGCTTCCGAACTCGAAATGCACGTCGTTCGCGTTGACCATCGACAACTTTTCGTATATCCACAACTGTCCTCTATCATCTCGACGCAACTCAAGTCGCGCCCCGAAAAATCGAATTCTGAAACAAGTTTCTTTGTGTCTGTTCCTGGTCGGAAAGACAATCCTACTAGGTTGCACTCTTGCCTGGCTTGAGCTTGACCTTTTCACCCAAATATCGAACGCCCTTGCCCTTGTAAGGTTCCGGCTTGCGGAGCGAACGAATGTAAGCAGCAAATTGTCCCACCGCTTGCTTGTCGCACCCCTTGATGTTGACGTGCGTCTGATCTGGACAAGCTACATCCAAGCCCTCGGGTATGGTCAAATGCAATTCGTTCGCGTAGCCAACACGCAATTGCAGAACCTTGCCCTTGATTGCGGCCAAATATCCAACACCGATGATCTCAAGCTTCTTTTCATAGCCGTTCTTCACACCCAAGATCATGTTGTTGATCAAGGCACGCGTCAAACCATGGTAAGCCCGCGATTCCCGTTCGTCATTTTTTCGACTGACTTGGAGCGTCTTTCCATCTTCAGCTAATGCAACCGACACCTCGTCACGATGCGTAAACGCCAACTTACCCTTGGGGCCTTCGACGCTAACGGTTCGATCCGCGATGGCAACTTTGACGCCATCCACAATCGCAATTGGATTTCTACCTACACGGGACATTTGATCGTACTACTCACTAACTTGGAATGTGTTGCACAAGCTGTCGCTTGCATTCTTCCTGCAGGAACTGCGACGTTAAACGCCGCCTTTAATTACTAACAAACTTCGCAAAGAACTTCTCCGCCCAGGTTTTGCTGACGGGCTTCCCGATCGCTGACCACACCTTTCGATGTGCTAACAATTGAAATTCCCAATCCATTCAGAACCGGCTTCAGCTCCGCGCACTTTGCGTATATTCGACGACCAGGCTTGCTAACCCGGTTAATGGTTTGAATAACCTTCTCACCATTCGGACCGTACTTCAATTCGATGCGGAGCATCTTCACTGGCTCGGCTTCGATTTCGGCGAAGTCCCAGATGTAGCCTTCTCGCTTCAAAACGTCCGCGACGCCTACTCGCAACCGCGAAAGTGGCACATCGACAAACGGTCGTTCAATTCGAACGGCGTTGCGAATGCGAGTTAACATGTCTGAAATTGGGTCATGAATCATAATGTGGATACCCCCGAAACCTTACCAACTTGCCTTACGAACACCAGGAATCAACCCTTTGTCTGCCAACTGTCGAAAACAAATCCGACAGATGCCAAACTTGCGATACACCGCACGCGGGCGTCCACATAATTGACAGCGGTTCTCTCGGCGAGTTGAAAATTTAGGCTCGCGTTTGGCTTTCGCAATTTTGCTTTTGCTTGCCACAGGTCGTTTCCGGTTTGTTTCAGGGAAATACGGATAAGTAACAGTTTTTTGATCTTCGGCATCAGCCTAAGACTTCTTTGAGCGATCGGCCAAAGCCCATCTCTCGTATATTTTTATACAACCGATCGATATCTCGATGCAGGTCGCGTTCAGCTAGGCTGTCTTCTTAACTTTCGGAGCTCGGAATGGCATTCCAAACATTTCAAGCAATCGTCGTGCATGGTCATCCTCTACCGCCGTCGTCACAATGGCAATGTTCATTCCCTGAGGCCTGGCAAACTTGTCAGGATTCAATTCAGGAAAAACTAACCACTCCGACAAACCCATCGAGTAATTGCCTTTGCCGTCAAATGCCGTCCGGCTCACTCCGCGAAAGTCACGCACTCGCGGCAAAACAATACTAACCAACCGGTCAAGAAATTCGTACATGCGCTCACGTCGCAACGTAACCTTGCAACCGATCGCCACGCCTTCCCGAAGTTTGAATCCGGCGATGGAATTCCGAGCCAGCGTCAAAACTGGTTTTTGTCCTGCGATATCGGCCATTGCCTCCGCCGCAAGCTCCAAATACTTCTTGTCTTGCATGGCTTCGCCAACTCCCATGTTAATGGAAATCTTCTCGAGCCTTGGAATTGCGGAAACGTTCTTAATCCCAAGCTCTTCCTTGAGAGCTGGGCTGATCGTTTCAATGTAATGTTGGTGGAGTCTAGCGACCATTTCCGAGTGCTTTATTTATAATTTGTGGATTTTATCAGCATTGCTGAGTTCAATTAACTTTTCTTGGCATGCAAGGCCCGAGCTGGTGCGACAACACTGATCGTCTCCCCACTCTTTTTACTGTATCGCTCTTTCGTACCATCCGCCAGGAAGCGTACACCCATTCGGGTCGGCTTCCCAGTCGTCGGGCAAACCAACATCACTTTGGAAACGTCCATAAACGCTTCTAAAGAGAGTCGTCCCCCTTGGGGATTACGTTGCGACCGCTTCACGTGCTTATAAACGCGATTCAATCCTTCGACCACAACTTTTCCAGCGGGACGATCAACCTTGAGGACCTTACCTCGTTGACCCTTATCACGACCTGACATCACTTCTACGGTGTCGTCAACTTTGATCAACATTTACACCACCTCACTGGCCAACGAAACAATTTTGGTAAAACTCTTTTCACGCAATTCACGAGCAACCGCTCCGAAAATGCGAGTGCCGCGTGGATTGTCATCCTTGTCTACTAGGACAACAGCGTTCGAATCGAATCGAACGTAACTACCATCGGCACGTCTAGTGGACTGCGACACGCGGACAATAACGCCTCGTACAACAGCCTTCTTCTTAACTTCACTGCCTGGAATCACGCTCTTGACCGAGCAGATGATCACATCGCCAAGCCCTGCATAGCGTCGACGTGTTCCGCCCAACACCTTGATGCACATCACCTCGCGTGCACCTGTGTTGTCGGCTACTTGTAGTCGGCTTTCTTGCTGAATCATGATGGACTATGTTTCAAAAACGTTTTGTGTAATACTGCAAAAACCATGTCTGTCGCTGGGTAAACTCTAGACTTGGTGACGATACCGCGTGTTTAAGTTGCTGCTGCTGCCGCTTGTTGGTCAGCCCTCAAACTCGCCACATCGATCTCTCGATTCTTTTCCACCACGCGAATCAATCGCCACCGCTTTAGCTTGGACAATGGACGCGACTCCTCAATCTCAACTTTATCACCCACGCTGGACTCATTGGCTTCATCATGCACGTGGCAAACCGTTTTCTTGCGAATGACCTTCGAATAACGTGGATGGCGAACCAACCGCTCGATTTCAACTCGCCGTGTCTTGGCAGCTTTGTCGCTGGTAACAACACCGATCAGGATTCGACGTGGCATAATAAAACTTTGGTATCGGATTAGGAAAGGGAACGGAACGAAGTGCTAAGCGATTTTCGCTCGTTGCGTTTGCAAAGTACGAACGCGAGCGATCAGTCGTCGATTGAGCTTCTTCTGACTTGGCACGTCGACCCGGTCCGTTTGCGATTGGAGGCGAAGTCTAAACATGGTCTCGGCCGCTTCCAAGGCGGTTAATTCCAGTTGTTCATCGCTCATTTCGCGTAGTTCGGAGGCTTTCATTTTCGATTCGATCACTTGGTTGATTGTCAAATTAAGCTGGCCGACGACGAACCAGACGTACTGGAATCGGCATCTTGGCTGCCAGTCTAGCGAAGCACACTTTGGCCTGCTGCTCCGAAACACCTGCTAGTTCATAAAGAACAGTGCCTGGTCTCACAACTGCAACCCAGTACTCCGGTTCCCCCTTGCCTTTACCCATCCGGGTTTCCAAAGGCTTGGACGAGACTGGTTTATCTGGAAATATTCGGATGTAAAGTCGACCTTCACCACGAACGTATTGATTGGCTGCGATCCGTCCCGCTTCGATTGTCTGGGCTCTTATCCAACCACCCTGAAGCGATTGAAGTCCGAAGTCACCAAAAACAACCTTGTTACCGCGGGTCGCGTTACCTTTTATACGTCCTCTTTGGCTTTTTCGGTGCTTGACCCGTTTGGGCATCAGCGCCATCGTTACCGTCTCCCGCGTAAGAACCTTGGTTTACCCAGACTTGCACACCGATATTCCCCTGTGGAGTAGCGGCCTCAGCAAGTCCATAGCTAATTTTTGCTTGAATCGTACTGAGCGGTAGCGAACCAGCATTGCCTTTTTCGCAACGTGCCATTTCCGCACCACCCAACCGACCTGACATTTGAATCTTGATCCCTTTTGCTCCAGCATCCATGGCTGTTTCAATGGATCGTTTCATCGTGCGTCTGAAACTTGACCGCTTCGCCAATTGCTTCGCAATGTCTTCCGCAATCAATTGAGCTTGAATCTCAGGACGATAAACTTCCTCGACCTTCAAGTTCACTCGCCGTCCAATCAAGTTTTGCAGTTCTTCCTGCAATACCTCGATCTCCGTCCCCTTCTTTCCAATGATCAATCCTGGCTTTGCCACGAAGACCATCAGCCGAACTTCATCGCGAGTTCGCTCAATTTCAATTCGATCAATACCAGCTTCGCGATACGCCGACTTCGTTGGATGGAACTTTATGAACTTGCGAATCTTTTGGTCTTCCACCAAAAGCTCTGCAAATTCCTTCTTGTTCGCATACCAACGGCTTTTCCAGCCCATGACAATGCCGGTACGAAAACCGATTGGATTAACCTTTTGTCCCATAGCAGCGTTTCCTACAGCTCTTCGATTCTCTTGAGTTCGACGGAAATGTGACTCGACCGCTTGAGGATCGTAAACGCTTGACCACGCGACCGCGGCTGGAATCGTTTAACGATCGGACCGCCGTCGACCCGTGCATCCACGACTACGAGCTCCTCAGCGCTGAAGGAGCGACCGCTGTTTTGATCCGTATCCTGAGCATTGCCGACAGCACTCTTGATCACCTTTTCCAACATGCGTGCACCACGGTGCGGTTGGAAACGGAGAACTTCGAGAGCTTCGTCCGCAAATTTCCCACGAACTAAATCGGCCAGTGGTCTGACCTTTCTAGAGCTGATGCGTGCGTATCGATGAACGGCCCGGTAAGCCATGATTAATTCCTATGAACGTAAAACGATTATTTCTTACCACCCTTACCGCCGTGGCCGCGGAAGGTTCTCGTCGGTGAAAACTCGCCAAGCTTGTGCCCGACCATGTCTTCGGTAACGAATACCCTTATGTGCGCTTTTCCGTTGTGAACCATAAAAGTGGCCCCAACGAACTCAGGCACAATCGTACATCGACGAGCCCAAGTTGTGATCGGTTGATTGTCGTTTTTCTCGCGTGCTTTTAGCAGCTTGGCAAACAACTTTGGGTCTACAAACGGACCCTTTTTTGTCGAACGTCCCATGCGTCAGAACTCTTCCCTTGCAAACTACCTGAGTTTCAATTGACCGTAACGAACCGACTTGCGTCGACGAATAATTGCTGCATTGCTTGGCTTGCGTCGCCGACGAGTAAATCCACCCTTTGCCAGCACGCCCGTCGGGCTAACTGGATGGCGACCACCCTTCGTTCGACCTTCACCACCACCGTGCGGGTGATCGACCGGGTTCATGGCTGTTCCACGAACGTGAGGTCTCCAACCCTTCCAACGATTCCGACCCGCTTTGCCGATTCGAATCGCATCGTGATCCGGATTGCTCATCTTGCCAATCATCGCCCGGCACTGGATCGGAACTCGTCGCACTTCACCGCTCGGCAACTGCAACTGTGCCCAACCACCTTCGCGAGCCATCAAGACTGCCGACGTTCCTGCGGATCTGCATAAAGCAGCCCCCCTGCCCGGCGTCATCTCGACACAACATACTTCTGTTCCTGGCGGAATGTTCTTCATCGGCAAGCAATTGCCCAACGTAGGCGTTGCGTCCGGACCGTTGAACAACATCGCGCCGGCCTTTAATCCGTCTGGCGCCATAATGTAGGTCTTTTCGCCGTCTTTGTAGTGAAGCAGGGCAATCCGAGCTGATCGGTTTGGATCGTACTGGATCGAGTCCACTTTCGCAGCAACACCGTCCTTCATTCGCTTGAAGTCGATGATTCTGTACATTTGCTTGTGTCCACCACCGCGATGCCGCGACGTGATGAAGCCTTGATTGTTTCGACCACCATGCCGCTTCAACCGCTTGAGAAGGGACTTCTCCGGCGTTGCGCCTGGTGTCAGCTCAGCAAAATCGCTGACAGACGAATTTCTTCGCCCTGCTGATGTTGGTTTGTATACTCGAATACCCATGATCGTGTCCTACGTTTTTTCCTTTAAGAAGGTGGTTCCTAGAAGAAGTCGATCTTGTGTTCATCACTGAGCTTGACGATCGCCTTCTTCCAAGCCTTCGTCACACCAAGCTTCGCCTTGTAACGGCGAGCTTTGCCTTGGCGATTTTGTGTCGCAACCGCAACAACCTTCACATTAAACAATTCTTCGATCGCTGCCTTGATGACGGTTTTATCCGCCAAAGGATTGACTTCGAATGCATAACGGTTGTGACGCGTCGCTTTATGGACACCCTTTTCCGTTACAAGCGTACGCAACACCACTTGGTGTGGTGTCAGCACGATTTTGCTTTTTGGTTTCTGCTTTGCCATGATTGCTACTTGTGTTGTATTTCAATGATCAGTCCGCTTCGGGCGAACCGCGGATTTATGCACTTGCTCTCGACTTCAACCAATCCAACGCGTCTTTGGTCATCACAAGCTTCCGTGGGCGAAGAATGATCAACGCATTCAGGTCACTCACAGGGCTAATGGTCAACCCTTCGATGTTTCGTCCGCTCAAATAAAGGTTTTTATCCAGACCATTGGTCGCGAATGTCTTTGTTAAGCCTTCGAGCCCAATCGCCTTGAACGCCAACGCCAAAGTCTTCGTCTTGGGAGCGTCCATCACAAACTTGTCCACTACGATCACGGACCCGGAAGAGATTTTCGCTGCGATCGCCATGCGAGTTGCCGCCTGAACCGCCTTGCGGGGCAATCGGTAGTAATACGATCGCGGCTGCCGCGAGTTTGCGTGACCGCCACCACGGCGAACCGGGTTACGCTTTGCACCCATTCGTGCATTACCAGTTCCCTTTTGCTTGTAGATCTTCTTGGTCGATCCGGAAACTTCGCCACGACTCTTGGTCTTGTTACTGCCTTGACGCTGATTCGCCAAATACATCACCACGACATCGTGCAGCAACTGCTTGCTGACCTTAGGGGCAAGCATCTGCGGGTCGATTTCATAATCGCCCACTTGGGTGCCCGTCATATCGTAAATTGGAAGTGTAGTCATCTCTATTAAGCCTGTTGTTTTTCTTTGCACACGGTTTCGGTGCTAAAGGTAACAATGATTCGAAAGTTTTAGCCGAGTTTATTGGTTTCGCGAATGATCACATAACCGCCATTTGGACCCGGGATCGCACCCCGCACCAGCAACAGATTGTTCACTCCGTCGATCCGGACAACCTTCAAGTTTCGCATGGTGATACGATCGTTGCCGTACTGCCCCGCGCCCTTCTTGCCTTTGCGAACTCGTCCAGGATAAGTACCAGCACTCGTTCCACCAGCATGGCGGTGACACTTTTTCACACCGTGAGTAGCTCGTTGCCCCGCGTAATTGTGTTTCTTCATCCATCCCGAGAAACCACAACCCTTGGTGATTCCCGTGACGTCAACCGAACCAAGCCCCTCGAGCACAGCAACTGTGACCTCCGAACCTACCTCAGCAGTGGCAGCACCTCGAAACTCACGGACAAATCGCTTTGGTTCGCATTCAGGCTTGGCCACAATCGCACCGCCTGCAGCTTTGAGCTTGGTCGAACGCTTGCTTGAGATACCAGCAACATGACCACGCTCCGCACGACTGGCAAGGCGTCGAGGTTTGTCTAGAAAACCCAATTGGATTGCTTCATAACCATCACGATCTACGGTTTTAACCTGAAGAACATGGCAAGGACCAGCTTGGATCACGGTGACTGGCACTGCGCGTCCATCCTGCTCATACACTTGCGTCATACCGACCTTGCGGCCGAGAATACCTTTGCTCATTCGTCTTATTCCGTAAATCGTTGCCGTGAAGGACACATCGACGAGCCCGCTCCACTTGAGAGCTGACTTTGCGAAAGAAGGCGAATAATCGCAACTGACGCGAGATCGATGGTTACCTTCAGGGCTTCCGTTTCATATTGGGAAAACCTGATGGATGCCGTTTAAGCGTTAATTCCTACCGGGATGTTGCCTTGATTTTAATGTCAACACCTGCGGGCAAGCTCAGTTTGTTTAGAGCTTCGATCGTCCTGGCAGTGGCCTGTTTGATATCGATTAAACGCTTGTGCGTCCTAATCTCGAATTGCTGACGAGCTTTTTTGTCGATATTCGGACCAGACAGGACCGTGTATCGCTCAATACGGGTAGGCAGCGGAATTGGGCCGTGCACTTCAGAGTGAGTCCGCTTAGCGGTTTCCACTATTTCCAAAGCACTTTGATCCAAAACGGCATGGTCATAAGCTTCCATTCGAATTCTAATGACTTCATGCGATCCGGACACAGCTAATCACTACCTCTGGTAAATCGTCAACAAAAAGGGTGCCGTGAAGCACAAACTTCAATTTCAAGCCCTGCGTAGAACGCGGGACGCAAGAAGATAGGAATGTCGACCGAAGTCGTCAACCGCAAAATGTTTTTTTTGTGTTTTTTCGAGATTTTTGCTCTGTCCGCATTGATTCACTTGGTTCGCAATAGTCTACCCGGCGCGGATTAAGGCCATCCCAAAACAGTCCGCGTGAACTATAAATGCGTCTAGTATGCCGTCTCCGTCCCCTTCCCTTGCCGTTTGAGTGAACCATCATGCCCAAACTGTCTGCATTCCCAAAAGCCTACATGCACGCGTTGTGCAAAGACGGTTCCATGAAGCTAGCTGAATGGTTCGAATTGGCAGCGACCCTTTCGATCGAAGGGTTGGAGTTTTATGCAGGTTTTCTGGAGATGGAGGACGAATCGCGTTGGCCTTCCTTCCGGACACAAGTTGAATCCCTCGGAATGCAGATTCCAATGATGTGCTGTTCGCCCGATTTCACCCATCCTGACGCCTCGTTTCGCAGTCGCGAGATCGCCAAACAAAAGCGATGGATCGACATGACTGAGGCTCTTGGGGGTGGTTATTGCCGAGTATTAAGCGGCCAGCGACGTCCGGAATTGTCAACAGCACAAGGTATCCAGTTGGCGGCGGACTGCATTCGCGAGTGCCTACCCTATGCCGAAAAACGCGGCATCACACTGATCCTCGAAAATCACTACAAAGATGACTTCTGGGAATATCCTGAGTTCGCCCAAAAGATGGACGTATTCTGCGATCTGGTAAATGCGATCGATCACCCCGCTTTTGGTGTCAATTACGACCCAAGCAACGCTTATATCGCTGGCGACGACCCGATCGAATTGCTAAAGCGAGTTTCGCACCGGGTCGTGACGATGCATGCTAGCGATCGCTATTTGATCGAGGGGACCTTGGAAGATCTTCGCCGAGAAGAAGGTGGTGCGGCAGGCTACGCCAAGCGATTGCGCCATGGCGAAATTGGCCAAGGATTGAATGATTACGACGCCATTTTCACCGAATTGCGGCGGGTCGGTTTCGACAACTGGATCAGTATCGAGGACGGGGTCGATGGCATCGAACAGCTTCAACGCAGCGTAGTCTTTCTCAAGGCCAAAATTCGTCAACATTGGGGAAGCTCGCTTGGTAGCGCAACGGCGCAAACCGCACGGTGAGTCGAATCTACCCTAAAATTGAACCTGGCCAAACCACTAAGTTCCGCGTCGATTCCCAAACCAATAAATATGGGATCGGTCGCAAAGTCTCAAATCATGGTCCCGGCACCAAGCCACGAGCCAGGTGGATTGTAGCCTCAACTCCTCTGCCGTCGTTCCTCGCGGCATCATCAAGACCCGGTCCCGGTCCCAGTCCCCCAATTCCTGAAGATACTCGAGTACTTCTTCGGCATCCAAGATCGATCCCACCACGAACTTGAGTTGGTACTCCCCTTGCGACATCAAACTGCGAACAATCTCAGGGCGACTGCGGCGCTGGTCATGTTGTTTGACCCAATCGGCGGACGCGTATCCCATGGGTGTTGAATTGCTGAGTTTAGGACTTATCGACCAAAGATCACACGCAAGCTCGCGATGGATCGTGCCAGCGGTTTCGATGGTGATGTGGCGATTCATTTGGCGTAGTTCCTTGCAAACGTCGCCGAGCTCATCAAAAATCATGGGCTCGCCGCCAGTAATCACCACGTGTTCGGTATTCCATTTGGTTGCCGCCGCCACGATGGTCGAGACTTCCCATGAGTCCCCCTCGGGCTCCCAAGATGCGTAGCGTGTGTCGCAAAACCAACAGCGGAGATTGCAGCCGCTGGTGCGAATGAACACGCTGGGAGTGCCTGTAAAGCGACCTTCTCCCTGAACGCTTTGGAAAATTTCTGAGATACGGATCAATCGGGCCTCATTTTCCCTACCCACGGCCAATCTATCTGCGGTTCCATCGGCAAAGTGCACTATTAAGATAACGACAAACGATCAGAATACACAAAATCGAATCTTTCGCGAATCCTGTTTGCCAATGTCCCAAGGAGAAATTGCTGTGCCCGGCACACCGTTCCAAGATCAACTCGAGTGCTTTGACAACTCGTTCCCCGACCGAGATTACCACATTGAAATCGAGTGCCCTGAGTTTACCTCCATGTGTCCTAAGACTGGTCAGCCCGATTTCGGAACGCTCATTTTTCGTTACGTGCCGGACCAAAAGTGTGTCGAGCTAAAGAGCTTAAAACTCTACCTACAGAAATTTCGCAATGAAGGCATTTTCTACGAGAACGTCACCAATCGAATACTGGACGATTTTGTGCTCATCGTGAACCCTCGAAGCGTAACGCTCGAGAGCCACTGGGGGGCGCGAGGCGGCATCACTTCCGTCATTACTGTCAGCCACGAAAAGACCAAATAACATGTCGAACACCCTAAAAAGCAACCCTTTGAAACCGGTCATACTCAGCGGCTTTGCAGACGAAGCCGCCAACCAAAAAAAGTGCGAACAGCAGTTCTGTGCTTTTGCGGCTCTTGGACTGCGTTACTACACGCTGCGATTCATCGATGCAGGTGCGGGCATTCAAAATGTCATGCAACTTGCTCCCGAATCGATCAGCCGAATCCTCGATATGCAATTGGAATACGGGCTTCAAGTCTCCTCGATCGGCTCCCCAATCGGAAAGGTCAAACTGATCGATGTGGCAGACGGAACGACGAATCGCTTTGTTCCCTTCGCGGAATACTTAGAAAACGATGTTCGCCGCGCTTGTGAACTTGCCAATACGTTTGACAGCAAATTGATTCGCGGCTTTTCATTTTATCACCCTCGCGGAACGGCCCCTGAGGATCACCTCAATCAAGCCATCGATCAACTGGGGCAAATTGCTCGCGTCTGCAACGAACAGGGCCTCACGTTTGGCCTCGAGGTGGAAGCGAATCTCATTGGCCAAACCGGCAAGCTGCTCAAACGACTTTACGACGGTGTTGCTGACCCAGCGATGGTACTTATATTCGACGGTGCCAACCTCGTCTGCCAAGGCATGTCGACGGAACAGGTCTACGAAGAATACTTGGCGATGAAAGAAGGATTGGGTTGGTTGCATGTCAAGGACTACCAACGCCCCTTGACTCGCTCGTCGCATGTTGACGAAGATTCCTTGAAGAGCTTTGTGCCAGCCGACCAAGGGGACTCGGGCCACGAGGCTATTTTCCGAGATATCAAACGAGGCTACTCGGATTTGCTGACGCGACTTGAAAAGCGCGGCATCCCTGGCTTGTTCATGGATTTGGAACCGCACGTCAAAGGGGGTGGGCAATTTGGCGGTTTCAGTGGCCCAGACGGATTCGGCGTTGCCTTGCGAGGACTTTGCCGCGTGTTGGATTATGTTGGACTGCCGTATGACTTGCGTTCGTTTGACGACATCCGAAATAGCGTTTCCAAACCCAAAGCGGGCGCCTAGTTGCCAATGAGTCTTACCGCGGACACGAAAACCGAAAAAGGCTTGCCTGGATCAACGCCTAACTCCTGGCGTAGCGTTTACCCATTTGAGTCGAAGTTTCTCGAACTAGAGCCCGACATCTGCATGCACTACGTGGATCGAGGGCCTACGGCGAACAGGGAAAACGTGGGTAAGGGCTCAACGATTCTATGCGTCCACGGAAATCCAACTTGGTCGTTCTATTATCGATCTATTATCGCAAATTTCAGTGCATCGCATCGCGTTGTGGCGATCGACCATATCGGTTGCGGCTTGAGCGACAAACCTCAAAACTATCAATACACATTGGCTCAGCATACGGCCAACCTCGTTCGTTTGATCGACGAACTGGATCTCAAGAACATCACTCTCGTGGTTCACGATTGGGGAGGTGCTATCGGGCTAGGAGCGTCCATCGAACGCATAAGCCGATTTCGCAATCTGCTTGTTCTGAATACCGCCGCATTTCCGCCACCCTTTGTTCCATTACGCATCGCAGCCTGCAGGATTCCGTATTTGGGGTCGTGGGCTATTCGGTACGCAAACGCGTTTGCCCGAGCGGCAATCAGCATGGCCATCGATCGCCTGCCGAGATTGAGCGACAACGCGAGGCGAGGGCTGCTAGCTCCTTATGATACGCCTCGCAATCGCGTGGCCATCGATGGATTCGTTCGCGATATTCCCATGTCGAAAAGCCATCCGACTTGGAAGGTACTGGAACAGTTGGAAAAAAATTTGCCACAGCTCAGGAACTTGCCGATTCGATTTGTTTGGGGGATGCGAGATTGGTGCTTCCGACCCGAATGCATGGAACGAATGAACGCCGTTTGGCCCAATGCAACGCGTCGCGAACTGAACGACGTGGGGCACTACGTGATGGAAGAAGCACCCGTAGAAGTGCTTGAAGAATTGGAGTATCTCCTAAGCGGTTCGAAGTGACCGTGAGTTCGAACCCTTTCGCCAAATCCCTCTCGGAGTCGGGGCTTTCGATTCGAAATCGAATTCGAGTTGCCCTGTTGATGGAATGCACCGCCATCAAGGCAGGCAACGTCCATCCATCTGCCTCATTCCATGATTTGACCTATCAGCAATTCGTCGCCGCAGCCATCGCAATCGGTGATCGAATGAACCGCTGCATCCACGAACCCGTTGGCGAAGTCGTCCTCCAATCGGTTAAGGCTATGATGGAGCGGGTCGGCACCAACACCAGCTTGGGTACGATCCTGTTGATCGCTCCTCTGGCAGTCGCGGTCAACCGATTGGAACGAGAAGGCAAAATGATTGCTGAATTGCCGGTCTACATCCGCGAGACGTTGTCGCGTTTGAATTCGCACGATTCCGAGTGCATTTACGAAGCGATCCGATTGGCCAAGCCGGGTGGGCTAGGCGAAACGCATACAATGGATATTCAACAAGTTGCACCGGAGAGTATTCTGCTCGCGATGAAGACCGCAGCAGCCTGGGACGATATCGCCCTTCAGTACGCGACGAGTTTTGAACTGGTACTTGAATACGCAAAAAGAATATTAGACAAAGCCCCAAACGGACCGGCATGTCTCGCGACGATTCGAAACTTGCAAATTGAGATTCTATCGGAACGAGTCGACAGCCTCATTGCACGTAAACGCGGAATGGAATTCGCAAACCAAGTGCAGTCAGAGGCAAAGAAAGTCGTGTCGTCCGGCCCGTATGGCAGCGAGGTATTCGAACGTTCCTGGAGTGCTTTCGATGCATTTTTGCGAGACGAAAAGCATTGCGGTAATCCAGGAACCATCGCGGACTTGATCGCAGCCGCCTTGTTTGTAGCTCTAAGCTAGCAGCGAAAAGCAGGCTGGCGTCAATTGCGAGTCCTTCGTTGTACGACGCTCCACGTCGTGATTTGGTCGACGCGGAGCGTCGTACAACGAAGGGCATTCGCCCCGCTCCCCGCTCTCCCCGAGACCAGGGCGAGGGGAGCAAGATCAAAAGATGTGGGTAAAGATGAGGGCACAATGCCCAAGTTCGCGAAGCCAAGGCCTCGCCCCCTGACTGCCGACTGCCGCGAAAAGCGGGCTTGCCCCGCTATTTCGCTAATGCTTGGCGTGCTACCATAAACTGTGGCGGTTCTTCGTGTCTATAAATACTGCACTGTATAAATACTGCACTCTTTCCCCTAACTCTTGCGAAAGTTCACCCTCCATGGCTCGCGATATTTTGTTTCTGCTTAAAGAGAATTTTCCGGACGGCGAGGGACTACCCTATTTCTGCCCCGACTGCGCGATGGTGACAGGTGTCCTGACGTACTTTCCAAAATTGAAGCACTCGCTCGATATTCGTTATTCCGACTTCCCTAAACCGCGTGCTGAAATTGTAGAGCTGATCGGCCCTGATCATCAAGGATGCCCGGTATTGATCCTGGACAAAGCGCCACCCATGGACGCACTAGGGTTTCTTTCCGGTCAATCCAAAGGTCGCTCCTTTATCTCGGGGGCCAAAGCCATCTCGCAATATTGGTCGCACATTCACGGCGTCTCTCGCCCTCACTGATCCCTCTCGTGCTTAAGCGACGACTCGTCTATGAAGCCCCCCGATGATCGACCGCAAAGCGGTTTTTTGTTCGACTTGGAACCTGCGCTCGACGACACGAGCGAAGGTCCTTTCGCGGAAGAGCGAGAGACGGAACTAGACGATGAAGAGTCGCAATGGGTTGCGCCCATTCGCGACGTACCCGATGAGGATCGAGAAGCATTTCTGAAACTTGCGATGGTCAATGGTGTGGGTCCACGCTTGTTGGCTGCTCTCATCGAGCACTTCGGCTCGGCTGCGTCCGTTTTGAATGCTACGCTATCGCAGCTTGGGCAAGTGCCGCGGATCGGTCCAAAACTCTCCACTCTCATTCGTGACGGCAGCCAAAGCGACCTCTCAGATCGAGTACTCCAGCATTGCAAAGAGAACGACGTTCAGATCGTTCTGGCGGGCGACCCCACTTTTCCTAGGTTGCTTACCGAACTATCGGACCCGCCTGTTATGCTCTTTGTTCGCGGGCAATTCACGCAAGCCGACCAACTCTCGATCGGAATGGTGGGAACTCGCCACTGCACCAGCTACGGTCGAACGATGGCGGAACGACTGTCGAAGGCCCTTGCTCGCTATGGCATCACGATCGTGAGTGGTCTGGCGCGAGGCATCGATGCCATCTGCCACCGCGGAGCCATCGACGCAGAAGGTCGCACGATTGCGGTGCTCGGCAGCAGTGTTACCGACATCTATCCTCCTGAACACAAAGAGCTCGCCGATAAAGTGACCCAACATGGCGTTTTAGTCAGCGAGACACATCCTTTTGCAAAACCAAAGGCTGGCGTCTTCCCGCAGCGCAATCGCATCATCAGCGGATTAAGCATCGGGGTCATCGTCGTCGAAGCGGCGGACAGATCCGGCTCCCTCATCACCGCTCGCCATGCTGGCGAGCAAGGTCGAGATCTCTTCGCGGTTCCTGGGCCAGCGACATCGCGAATGTCGCGAGGATGCAATATGCTGATACGCGATGGTGCGATCTTGATCCAGGATGCAGAGGATGTTATCGAACATTTGGGCCCTCTTGTCGAAAAGGCCAATATTGGTGACGGAAAGGTTGTTCATCATCCAGCCGAATTGCAGCTTAATGAAATCGAACAAGCGGTTCTGCAAGCCATTGAGTGCATCCCAACCGATATCGACCAAGTGATTGTCAACTCGAAACTCCCTGTGTCGAGCGTCTTGAGTACATTGAGTGTCTTGGAAATGCGGGGTCTTATCAAGCGGCTTTCGGGGCGGACCGTTGTCCGAAGATAGACTCCTTGGTTTTTGGAACGGGTAAATATGTCAACGTTTGCGGTGGTTGGAACGGGTGCTTTGGGAGGATTCTATGGCGGGCTGTTGGCTCGATCGGGTCGCGAGGTTCATTTCCTCATGCGGTCCGATGCGGCATTCGTTAAAACGCATGGCTTACGCGTCGATAGTAAATTGGGTGATTTTCACTTGCCGCAGGTGAACGTCTATGCCAACGTTCATGAAATGCCGAAATGCGACAACATTATTCTCGCGCTCAAGAGCACGCAAAATCATCTCTTGGCTGAGCTTTTGCCTCCGCTGTTACACGAACGCTCGATTGTTTTGGTATTGCAAAACGGGCTGCATGTCGAACAATCCACCCGAGATATCGTCGGTCCTGGTTGTGTCGCAGGTGGGTGCTGTTTCCTATGTTCCAACAAAGTCGGCCCAGGTCACATTCGCCATCTGGACTATGGCAAAATCCTCATGGGGCCTTATCAAGGGCTCGACGATACCGAAACTGGACCGACCATGCCTCGCTTAAACGCCTTGCAACAAGAAATGATTGACGCCGGCATCGACTGTCATACGACCGAATCGTTAACGCTTGCGCGTTGGCGCAAGCTCATGTGGAACATACCGTTCAATGGACTGTCCGTGATTCTCAATTCCAGTACCAACAAGATCATGGGACATCCCGCATCGAGGGCTCTTGCCGAAACAATCATTCGCGAGGTCCGGCAAACCGCGTGTGATTGCGGCCACTTCATCGAACCTGAGTTTGTTCAATACATGATGGACCATACAGACGAAATGGTACCCTACGATAGCAGTATGCGACTTGACTTCTTAGCGGGTCGCCCGATCGAAGTGGAATCCATTTATGGCAATGCCTTGCGATCCGCCGATCGAGCCAATGTGGATGCACCGATCCTTCGAACCCTTTATCGACAGCTAACGTTCCTAGCCGATCATCGAGCGAGTTCAGTTGCTTGATCGAGCAGTCGTCCATCGTTCGACCAAGGAACGAGGCTTCCAGCCTTGAGGCTGGTAATGACAGGCTGGAAGCCTATCCCACGGCAATCGAAGAACGACCGATGCAATGGACCTCGAAGCCCTCTTGCGTTAGCTTGTTGCGGTCCAATATGTTACGACCATCGAAGATAAAAGCGGGGCGACGCATCCCGTCGAAGACTCGCTTAGCGTCAACTTGTTTGAACTCGTCCCATTCGGTCAGCACGACGATCGCGTGGGCTTCATTCGCAGCGACATATGCGTCTTGTACGATGGTGACGTTGGTTTCGATCAATTGCTCGTGCTTGTCCGAAAGAACTCCATTCACATCCGAAAAAGCCATTTTGAGGTCAGAACGGATTTGAGATTCGTCAACGCGTGGATCGTATATAACCAATCGAGCTCGTTCCTCTAATAGGTTGTGGCAAACATGGATTGCCGCCGATTCGCGAGTGTCATTGGTATCTTTCTTAAACGCGAATCCCCATATTGCTATCTTCTTGTCTGAAACCGTATTGAACATCGTACGAACAATGCGTTCTGAGAAACGTCTCTTCTGGTAGTCATTCATAATAACGATTTGTTCCCAATATTGAGCAACTTCGAGAAGCCCAAAGTTTTCGCACAAATAAACTAGATTTAGAATATCCTTTTGAAAACATGAGCCACCGAAGCCAACGGACGATTTGAGAAACTTGGGGCCGATGCGAGAGTCGGTACCGATCGCCTTGGCAACTTCGTCTACGTCCGCTCCGGTAGCTTCGCACAGCGCGGATATCGCATTGATGGAGGAAACTCGCTGAGCTAAGAACGCGTTGGCTGCAAGTTTGGAAAGCTCACTGCTCCAAAGGTTTGTTGTTAGGATTCGGTCCTTTGGAATCCAACGTCCGTAGACTTGCGCCAATCGATTGATCGCTTCTTGGGATTCACCACCAATGAGGACCCGATCGGGATAGAGAAGATCTTGTACTGCCGTGCCCTCGGCAAGAAATTCAGGGTTACTCAATACATCGAAGGATGCGCCATTAGCCGAACTGTTCAGGATTCGCTTAACCGCTTCGGCCGTCCGAACGGGTAGTGTCGATTTTTCGACTACAATCTTGTGGCCAGTCGAACACTCCGCGATCTGACGGGCGCACTTTTCAATGAACTCCAAGTTGGCGGCCCTACCAACTCCGATTCCAAACGACTTCGTCGGAGTGTTGACTGCGATAAAAATCATATTGGCGTGTTGGATGGCCGCTTCGACTCTTGACGAGAACGTCAAGTTTCTGCCGCGAGCTTCTCGTACGACTTCGTCCAAGCCTGGTTCATAGATCGGCAACTCGTCGGAGTTCCACTGGTCGATGCGAGACTGGTTGAGATCCACGACATGCACGTCGATATCGGGGCATTGCTTTGCAATCATGGCCATAGTGGGCCCGCCCACATAGCCGGCACCAATGCAACAAATTTTGATGGGTGAATTCATGAATGCAGTCGTAATCATTTTGAAATGTTTCGGGCGGAAAAGTTAGTACTAGGTGTTTTGGCTTTCACCAAGCGTGAGCATTTTAACATGGAACATGGGCCACACCGTAGCATATTGCAAGCCCGGCCTTCGGAGTTTCGGAGTAATTGCATTGTTCAACAAGAATTTCTCCTAAGGCGTGAAAAGCAAGGTTATTCGTCCATCCATGATGAGTGTAACGATTGTGACGATCAAGCGTCGAGTCGGTTTCCCGCAGTCTCCAATTCTGCAGATCTGCTGCTATACTCGTATCGGACGTACTACTTCCATTTGGTTCTACTTAGTTTGCAAAGCGGAGTGTTTCATGAAGATCGGCGTTCCGAGAGAGACTTTTCCCGGCGAGCGAAGAGTTGCAGTTTCTCCTGCTAGTTTGGCTGCTTTAGCCAAGTCAGGGATCGAAGTCGTCGTCGAATCGGGGGCGGGTGCCCACGCTGGTTATCCAGATGCTACCTATGTCGACAAGGGTGCTACCATCGCACCCAACCGTCAAGCGGTGTTTGATGCCGATGTGATCGTGCAAGTTCGAGCTGCTGGCGAAAACCCAACACATGGCCATGACGATCTTAAATGGATGCGACCTGGTCAATGGATCGTTGCCAGTTGCGATGCCCTGAGCAGTCGCGAATCCGTACATGCTATCGCCAAGACAGGTGCGACCCTTTTTGCACTCGAATTGATCCCTCGCATCACGCGTGCTCAAAGCATGGATATCCTGTCTTCGCAAGCTACCATCGCGGGCTACCGCGCGGTGCTCTTGGCCGCGATGGAACTTCACAAACTGTTTCCGATGATGATGACGGCCGCTGGCACTCTCACTGCGGCAAAAGTATTTGTTCTTGGTGCAGGTGTTGCTGGCCTTCAAGCGATCGCGACCGCCAAAAAAATGGGTGGCATCGTCTATGGTTACGATTTGCGTGCGGCTTGCCGAGAGCAAGTCGAGAGTTTGGGCGGAAAATTCGTCGAATTGCAAATAGCCAACTCGAATGCAGAAGACAAAGGGGGGTATGCCAAAGCCATGGACGAAGAGTTCTATCGACAACAGCGAGCCCAACTAGCTCAAACCGTTGCTCTCTGCGATGTGGTAATCACAACGGCGGCGATACCTGGACGCAAGTCCCCGCTGCTGGTAACGGCGGAAGCAGTTCGCATGATGCACCCTGGTTCGGTTGTCGTGGATCTCGCTGCACAACGCGGTGGCAATTGCGAGTTGACGAAAGCGGATGAGCGGATAATCGACTCAGGGGTGACGATTCTCGGCCCAACGAATATCGTTTCCGAAGCCGCTTTTCATGCGAGCTTGATGTTCGGAAATAACGTAACGAAATTTCTACAAAACATGATCAAGGCAGGTCAAGCATCCATCAACATGGAAGACGAAATCATTCGCGAAACAATGGTAACCCGCGATGGGAATATCGTTCATGCCAAACTCCAGAATGCACCTCAAGCCGCGTAAGGCGAGCGGCAGATTGGAAACTACCAAAAGGTGATTGGGACCAATGTCCCGATCCGTTGTTTGGACGGGACATTGGTCCCATCCTACCCTCCGTTTCATCAGGTATCTTTCACCCTGCCGCTCGCCTAAACAGACTCTTCCATCAATGAAAAGAAACCAGAAATTGCCATTCCTAGGGCTAGTCTTGGTTGCCGCCACTCCGTTCTCGGACGCGTCGGCGCGGGCTCAGGATCGAGTCCAGCCAAATGCTGTATCGCTTCCCGAGAATGGCAAAGATGTCTCATCGAAAGACAATCTCTCCATTGCAACGATTTCACCCAGTTCAGGATTTTCAATCGGCGCTCTTGTTTCCCAATATGCTGCCGACCAAAAGACATTGGACCATCGTTTCCGGCTACCGCTGGATAAGATTGGTCATGAGTATCGAATGAAAATGCTGCAAAGCTGGCAAGAGAAGCTTGCGGCCATCGATTTCTCACAACTGGATCAAGACAACCAAATCGACTGGCTATTGTTGGACGCTGAAATTCGTCACGATCGCAATCTTTTGGATCGAAAACTCGCGAGAAACGAGAGCGCCAAGCCGCTCATTCCCTATTTTTCGTTGCTTCTGAAGTACTGCGAGTCTAAGGAATATGGTTCGAAGTTGAGTGCCGAAGATTCCGCGAATGTGCTAGATGAAATCGCCAACAGAGCCAATGATTTATCTAAGGGCCTGCAAAAACCAACCCAAAAAAACGAGCCCCCGTCGGCAACCAAGGCACCCGCGACTCCACCGATCGCGCCCACCACGGCTATTCATGCAGCCACCCTCTTGGACCAGTTTTCTCGACAACTTCAAGACACGCATCGATATCACGACGGCTACGATCCAAAGTATACGTGGTGGGCCGCTAAGCCATTCGAGGCAGCCAAACTGGCGATTGCCAATCATAGAAAAGCCATTCGTGAAAAGATCGCTGGATTGGATGAAAACGATACCGACAAGATCGTAGGACTTCCCATCGGCAGCGAAGCGCTCACGAAGGAATTGCAGCACGCTTGGATTCCATACACGGCCCAAGAGCTGATTGCGATCGGCGAACGCGAGTTAAAATGGTGCGACGACAGGTTCCGAGAAGCAGCCAACGATCTCAAACTGGATGGAGATTGGCGCAAAGCGCTCGCCGCCGTCAAGTCGTTGCATGTTGAGCCGGGCGATCAACCCCGTTTGATCCGTGAGCTTGCCTGGGAAGCGATTCGATTTATCGAAGGAAACGATTTGCTAACCATCCCTGAGATGGCAAAGCAAGGTTGGCGAGTCGAGATGATGACGCCAGAAGCTCAAAGGGTAAACCCCTACTTTTTGGGTGGCGATAACATCATCGTCTCATTCCCAACCAACACGATGACGCACAGCGAAAAGTTGATGAGCCTCAAGAGCAATAATATTCATTTTTGTCGAGCAACCGTTCATCACGAACTCATTCCCGGTCACCATTTGCAATACTACTCGTTAGCTCGCTATCGGAACTATCGCGACCTCTTCAGTTCTCCTTTTTGGATGGAAGGCTGGGCTCTGTATTGGGAAATGCAGTTATGGGACATGAATTTCGCCCAATCGCCGGAAGATCGGATTGGAATGCTGTTTTGGAGGCGACATCGAGCCGCCCGCATTGTTTTTTCGCTCAACTACCAACTTGGGAAATGGTCGGCAGAGGAATGCGTCAAGTACTTGATTGAACGCGTTGGTCACGAACCCAGCGCTGCGGCAGCCGAAGTCCGCCGCTCGATCATGGGCTCCTATGGACCGCTTTATCAAGCCGGCTATATGTTGGGCGGTTTGCAATTGCGTGCCTTGCATAAGGAGGTCGTTCAAGCTGGTAAAATGACCAATCGTGAGTTTCATGATGCGATTCTGAGGGAAAACTATCTACCGTTCGAGCTGCTTCGCGCCAAGATGCTATCGTTGCCACTTTCTAAGGAGCAATTACCTGCATGGAAGTTCTACGATTTCTGAGCAGCGTTACTGAACCGCAGAGCGCGCAGCAAGCGAGGCTTTGACAACGCTCTCTCGTTCGCAGGCATAAGCCACTTCTGCATGCGCCTCTGTAGCCACGAAGCATAACAATCCACAGGTCAAGCCTGTGGTATTCGAATCCCGCAGTCTTGTGCTGCGGATCGTTCAGGTTTTTTGGCTAAACCTACGGTTAGGTCTCATTCAGCGTGCGAGTCTTCCCACGCCTGCGAGTCCTCCGGTCCGAGCCGTTTGACTTGAGCGATGTAATATAGAATATCGATCGAGCCAACACACAAAGTGTGGTGTCTCTGTGTTCCCTGGTCCCCCTGTTCTAGCCACTAAGTCCAAGAGTCTCGCAACGCCTGTATTCGAAATGCCAGAAATTATGGGACAAGTCGCCCCGCTTGGTGTTCTTACTATGTTCAAGGAAACGCTTCCTCAACATCAAAAAGTAGTCCAGTCGTCGACTCGTCCCCCCCTAATAATCGTCCAATGCCAGTCTCCCCACAAAATCTAGCAGCCATCTGGCGCGAGTGCGCTGCAGGCTTGGGGTTACTGGCACGGGCGCGATGCGACACACCAGAGGACTGCGTCCAAGAAGCTTTTTTGAAATTGGCCCAACAACCAACACTACCACCTAACCCTCGGGCATGGCTTGTGCAAGTCGTTCGAAATTTGGCAATCAATTCGGCCCGCCTTAGAAGCAGGCAGATTTCGCGAGAGGAACGATACGTCAGAATGCGACCAGAGTGGTTTGTGAGCGAATCAATCGATCCTACCGTCGCCGCAAAACAACTTCAGCAAGCATTGCAGAAGCTTGAGCCAGAGTACCGCGAATTGGTTGTCGCCCACCTTTGGAATGGACTCACCTTTCGGCAAATCGCTGAGGCGTTTGACATATCACCATCCAAAGCTCATCGAGACTACATGTCGGCCATCGAATCGCTACGAAGCAACATAACTACCAACGAAATAGAAAGGTAACCCGTTCCTATGTCAGAACAAAACGGTGAGTCGCTCGAAGACTTCGAAAGCCAACTGTGCAACATGGTGACACCATCGAGCGTCGAGCGCTCCGAAGAGCTCTTTTACGAGTTGGGTTGGGCAGCAGCCGTCGCGAGCCAAAAGAACGCCGCGAAACGACCAAGTGTAAACGTTAGGCCCTTTATGACTGGACTCGCAATCGGAGCAGCAGCGATGCTGGCCTTGTTTTTTGGTTTCTTGCGCCTAGGCATCGAACAAGGAGCCAATTCGTCCGTGATCGTGAATGAGATATCGCCTAGCGAACTACTCCCTAGCGGCATCGATGCGATTGCAAATACGGCAAACAAGAAGACCTTCGATGATTCGGAGTTCTTGATTGCACTTGTTCCCCCCTATGCATCACACGGAGTGCAACTCGTATCCAGAAGCAAAACGGGACATCATGGCACTGATAGCAAGTTGTATGTTCCTAATAACCAATCAACACAATCCTTTCGGCAAGAAATACTCAAGGAGATACAATAATGCGTGCAAAGATCGGTAACAAACGAGCAACTCGCCACTGGATCACTGTCACTGGGCTCGTGGCCCTTGGCCTTGCATGCGCTCCGATACCATACGATTCGGGCGTCCGTGCCCGAGCTCAAGAGCCACAGCAAGCTGAGCCAGCTTCGGCTGCAGATTTGGAGGCCCTTGCCCCAATTTCGCTCCTCTTTGTTGAACCGGCCAAGGAACCGATACCAGCCCTGCGTTACCGGTTCTACCCCAATCCTCGCGATCTCAAGCCTGGATCGGCAACTCCTTCCTTTCAGCGAGCCATGGTTCAGTACCTCAGGAAACCAGCGGATGTTCAGGAGCACATTAACCAGTTCCATGCTGATTATGAAGATGGAAAAGCAAAAACCGCAATTGCAGATGAGCTGGCACCGTTTGAAAATGTGTTTGTGGAACTTGAGAAATTCGGAGACTGTGAAGACTTGCACTGGGATGATCGTTTGCGTGATCTTCGTGGTGCCGCGATATGGGAAGCCATGTTTCCAGAGTTTCAAGAAGCTCGCGCGTTGGGTCGTTTGATAGAACTGAAAGCTCGACAGCATCTGAAGGAACGGGAGTTCGATGCCGCTTTTGCCTGGATTCGTGTGGGGTTTCGTCTGGCAGAATACTTGGGCCATGGCGATACAATCGTCCAAAAACTGGTCGCGATTTCGCGTTGCCACTCCATGAACTATGTCGTGAGAGAAGCCATCTCAACTCCAGGCTGTCCTAATTTGTACTGGGCTCTTGCTTCTCTACCTGAATCCATCGTTTCCATGCGACGATCGATCGACATCGAGTGTATTGGAATTGAGTACTCATTTCCGGTTTTATACCAAGCTGAGTCCAAAGATCTGGGACGCGAACAATGGCAAGAACTTTGGAGCGAGACCTTTGCGTCGCTCAAACGAATGGATGCCAACGGCAATCCGGACCTTGCCAAGCAACTTGAACTAGCCTTTCAGTCAAGCATGAGCGCTGACCTGGGAAAAGCTCGTAAGTCGATCCTCAGCAACGGCTACTCGAAAGAACATGTTTCATCGATGTGCTCCGAGCAACTGGTAGCCTTGAACGCACTGTGCGAGGTGAGACAAAGAGCCTCGCAAACCGCGAAGGCCTCATTCTTGCCATCGCCATTTCGTGAACGCGAATTGGAAAAGGCCAAAGGGGAACAGGAAAAGTACATGGCCGAGAATCCAACGACGATTTGCGCCCTTCTTCAATTCGTGTCTACGGCGGCTGACGCCGTCAATCAAACAGAGACGAAGCAAGTCTGTTTCGTGCGACAATTGATGACCCTCGAAGCGATACGCATGCACGCAGCAGAACATGGTAGCCCACCCGCATCGTTGAACGACCTAGGACCAGTTCCAGCTTTACCCAATCCGTTCGATGGGAATCCCTTCGTTTACAGGTCGATTAAGGAGGCGGCCGCATGGCACATCATCTTGAAATGCGAGAAGATTCCCAACGGTGCACAGTGGTTGCCTGAGCAAGATTTCTGGATCCAAATGAAATAAGTTGTTCCGAATCCTATTTGCCCTAGATGCTTAGTCCAAACCATTGCGAATTGGCAAATGACCCTTCGATTAAATCGCGAATGCGATGGCATTTTTTAGCCCCATCGATTTAGAGCTCTGGAGGAGCGGCATTGGCTAGAAATTTCCCTAACACCCAAGCGTGTTGTGGATCACCATTTGCCTTGAAACCCCTGAAAGAATGTCGTCGCTACGCGACTCACGCCACGCTGTGGACTGCTTACCACGGATTGCATCCGTGGCTATCAAATTACATCGACTTTGACGCCGTTCCAGGTATCCTTGAAACCCTTCGACCCTTCGAAAAGATCAAGCCAACCACGTCCAATCCAGCAATCCTTAAATCGCGTAAGATATTCCTGCCGCATTAACACATCTACATACGCCGTCGTTCGCCAATGACCATGAGCATGCACTAGGCGCCGCGTGAGTGCTGTTGATAGCGATTGCTTTTGTAGTACGGGAATATCGTTTGCGGGCATGGCGGCTGTTCCATTTGACTGAAAACACGTCGAACATTTGCATTTCAGGCAAGAACGCAGAAGGATTTTTGCGTAAACTAGTAACGTAGAGGATTAAACCATTTGCAAAGGCTGGCTACAAATAGCTTGCTAAAGTCTCGATTTCAAGAACCTTGCTTTGACGCTCGTATCTGATTCCAATCCAATTGAGAACACGCTTAACCAAACGGTTGGCGAGCAAATGCGTGCCGAGGAACTCAGCCTGCGCGCAACGGTTCCGCCCGCCCAAGTTCCAGGATATCGACTTGATCGCTTATTGGGTCAAGGTGCTTTCGGCCAAGTCTGGGTAGGAAACAATCTGAACACCGGCCGCACCGTTGCAATCAAATTTTACCTGCATCGCTCAGGCGTAAACTGGTCCTTGTTGACGAGAGAGGTCAAGAATCTAGTCAGCATGGCCAGCAATCGCTTTATTGTGCAAGTGCTTGAAGTGGGTTGGGACGCTGAGCCGCCGTATTACATAATGGAGTACTTGGAAAACGGTTCGCTCGATGATTTGATTCGAGCGCGCGGAGCGTTGCCGACCGCGAGGGCCGTCGAACTGTTTACCGATATTGCGACTGGACTAAATCACTCGCACGGGAAAGGGGTTCTGCATTGCGATCTCAAGCCCGCCAACGTCTTACTCGATCAAGATTTATTACCGCGACTGGCTGACTTTGGTCAAAGTCGATTATCCACCGAACAGACACCCTCGCTCGGAACTCTTTTTTATATGGCTCCCGAGCAAGCCGACCTGAATGCGGTCCCGGACGCTCGGTGGGATGTTTATGCACTCGGGGCAATCATGTACTGCATGGTTGTGGGTAGTCCGCCGTATAAAACTCCTGACACGGTGACGACGCTCGATACCGCTGCGAGCTTGCCCGAGCGGCTCAAAAGATATCGGGATACGATTTACAAGAGTCACTTCCCCCGGGCGCATCACCGTGTTCGAGGAATGGATCGATGGTTGGTTGGAATTGTTGATCGCTGTATCGCAAAGAAACCGGAAGACCGGTTCGCAAACGTGCAACAGGTCTTGGCCGCGATTGAGCGACGAAACTTAGCCAGGCTTCGTCGTCCACTGATGCTGTTGGGAATTGTGGGGCCATTGCTTTTGATGGGCGTCATGGGATTGTTTGGTGGGCGTGGAATCTCGCTTGCACAACAAGAGTTGTCAAACCAGTTGCGAGAGAAGGTTTTGAAAAGCAACCTGTTTGCTGCGAAGCTGGCCGCCGGAACTCTGGAATCGGAGATGGCTTCGCTTTTCCGTTTGATCGAAGAAGAAGCTCGAAAGGATGCGTTCGCAGCTAGTTTTCTTGCCTGTGTTGACGAGGCAACCGACTGCGTTGACAAAGATGATGAAGAGCTTTTGCATTCGCTTGCAGCCGACCGCATGCCACCAGCGAGTCACGAAAAACTGATGTCGTTAGCGAGCCGCAGCGTGTTGGAGAAATACTTGACTCAGAGACTCGCCGAGATCCTATCGCAGACCGGAGGGGCAAAGGGACCGACGCGTTTCGACAGTATGTTCGTGACAGATCGATTCGGAACCATGTTGGCCGGTACATTTTCAACCGAGCCGCCCACCGAACCGCCCATCGGAGTCAATTTCGCATACCGAAGTTATTTTTCGGGACAAACTCAGGACTTGGATGAAAGAACGCCTCGCCGCAACATTCCGCGAACCACGTTTTCACATGTCAGCGTTCCCTTTCTCTCGACCACGACCAATCGTTGGAAGATCGCTTTGTCGACCCCCTTTACCATCGAGCGAAACGCAGTTGAAACTGCAAACAACGGAGCGCTTCCTACGAAAGATGTGCCCGCAACAAAAGATGAGCCTGCGGACGAACGAGCCAAGGAAGTCGAAGGGCTCATGGTATTGACCATTAATTTGGGAGATTTTGAGCTTCTATCCGAGGACAGTAAACGGGATAGCGACGTGAATGGAGGAGGAAAAAGCGACCATCCCGAAGACCGATTTGCGGTGTTAGTCGATGGTCACGAAGGGACCAGTCAAGGGCTCAGCCCACGCGAAGGAACGTTGCTTCAGCATCCGGTTTTTAGCAGCATGTTTGCATCAAACGAGGCAATTCAAGTTCCGCGAATTGAAGAGGACATGCTAGAAAAGCTAAAGGACGAAGGGACTTTTCAGTACGTGGATCCGGTGTCGATGTCCAAGGACCCTCGCGGCGATGCTTTTGCAGGAAAATGGATCGCGGCGATGGCGCGTGTTGACGTATCGAGGAGAATCTCCGATTCGGAGGAACGTAAACAATCGACGAATCTATGGGTATTGGTTCAAGAACGAGCCGACTCCATCACTGGACCCGTGGAAGCCATGAGTTCACAACTGTTCCGCTTGGGCATGATGGCGATTTTGACCCTGATCGCCGTAATCAGCATCCTTTGGATCGTCGTGCTTTGGGTGCTCCGGTTGCCCGACAGTTTCGTAGCCGCAGTCCGTTCACGCGCCGGAGGCGGGACCGAAATAACCGGCACGGCAAACGAAGCTACATTGGATGCAGAACGTTAGTTGCGAATCTTCACCGGTCAGCTTGCGATGTTCTCCGCTAACAAGTGATTGCCATTTGGCATTATTTTGCGTTGCAAAGCATGAGCGATTCAAGCCAGTCTCTCCAGCGTTTTGTGGAAACGACATCCATCAATGGCTCCGTCAGCAAAGGGATTGGAATCTGCTTGTTTCCGGCCAGCCATGTCAAAGCTCCACTCCACAGCCCGCTCTCATCCACTTCAATTCTCAATTGCAGTGGGTCCAAACTACTCCTACCCTGAAAACAAGTCTTTAGGTCAATCATCCCTAATCGATTCCATGTTGTTCCTCCGAGCCGCGACCCTTCGACAAACTGCAACGTAGGTTGCTCGCTCCCTTTGCTGGAGAAACGCAGAGTCCGACTGCATTGTGCGGGAGTCGGAGTATCTCTGCCGATAAGCACTTTGGGCGAGCCGACGAGATTTTCGTTTTCCTGAATGACCACTCCGATATCGTAACTGGTTGCGGCATGGGCCGTCGTCGCCAGAGGGTCGAGCGGTGGCAACAGGTAGTGAGCTTGCAGGGCAGCTCCACGGGCCAAGTCGCTGGATTTGAGCATCACAAGCGGCGCGTGAGCCCCGACCAATCCAGAAAGTTGACGTTGGATCGTGGGCATCCAACGGACGTCACCGATCAACAGAATAGAATCGATTGTGGTGGGTTCAATCTTGGCTCGTTCTATCGCTTCGCGAGCAAACGATTGGCAATCTCCTTCGAGATCGTCGACCCAATCGCTCAGTCGTTCCCTTTCCACTTGCCGCTCGAATTTTCCGCCTGTCACCTCGAACACAAATGGAACCATAGCTGAAGTTCGCAATCGATCGAATACACGTTCCATGGTGCGTTGCAATCGAGAGGCGGTGTTGCGATCCTCGCGAACGATACTACCGAGTTTTGCTTCGACTTCTGCTGCCAAACGTTTGGCCGCGCGGTCATGCCAGCGTGTGGTACCGCGTTTCCAGTCTCCAACCGACGCTAACATATGAATCGAAAGGCCCTCCACGGCCACCAGCGAGACTTCGCATGCGGTGCCGTTTAGCATCGCGACCAAAAAAGTCTTTTTGTGGTCCCTAGCTGAACCTGCGGACTGCGAAAGTCGTGAATCGATTTCCGAATGAGCTAAGGCGGCAGCCAGCGGTTTATCCAGTAGTTGCAATACCTCGATACCGGCGATCGAAGCGGCCGTCTTGGTGCTCAAACGGTGCATTTGATCATAGCAAGCCGGCACCGTTACGACGGCGTGCGATGCGTTGGGTAGTTTATGACGAGCCGACTCCGCCAACTGCCGGATCACGCAGGCGACAAGAACTTCTGGAGGAACTTGCTTTCCCCCAAAGGGTTGTTCAAGCAACGGTAGCCCGTACCATCGCTGCATTCCATAAAAAATCTGATTCGGCTTTGTGGCCCGTTGTGACGCTGCTTTTGAACCGACTGCAATAACCTCTCCATCGCTAAAGAGCATGTTACGAAGTTCACTTGAATCTCCGTCCACATGTACCTCTTCGATCTTGTGCTCTTTGTCGACATAGCTGACTCGCGAATGGATCATCCCCAACTCGATGCCGATCGCAGCGTACGATCGCTGAGACGTCGATTTTCCAACTCCACGGCTGGTAGGAAGCTCGAACCCCAATTTTGGCAAACGGTCATCCACTCCACGTACACGCGGCAAGGCTGCGGGGCGTTCAATGAGATTCAGCTTGATGAGTTTCGCGAGCAGTTCTGTTGCAGACTGACAACGATCGTCAGGGTTTTTTGCAACCAAGGCTTGAAAAACCGAATCGAGTCGAATATCTACGTCGCTTCTCACTTCGTAAAGCGCCGGGGGCTTTCGATTGATTTGAGCCAAGGCCGTTTGTACGGTTTCGCCATGAAACATTGGACGCCCCGTGAGCAATGTAAAGATTGTGGCACCGAGCGAGTACAAATCCGTTCGGTGGTCGACACTCTCAGGTGCATTGATTTGTTCAGGAGACATAAACTCGACAGTGCCGACCAGTTGCGTTTCCGTTTTACCGCTATGCTCCATTCGATCTCGCAAAACAGCCAACCCAAAGTCCAATATTTTCAGCACACCATTAGGAGTGAGCATCATATTGCTGGGCTTGATATCGCGATGCACGATTCCTTGCATGTGGGCGTATTCGAGGGCGGATGCAGATTGCTTTAGGATCTCGACGACTTCATTCGCGTTCAGTGGCCCCGTTCTGGCAATGCGATCCGAAAGGACCTCGCCAAGAATCAATTCCATCACCAAATAGTGCACAGGTGCCGTGCCCGATCGATGGCATCCGGCGTCGAAGGCGGTGACAATGTTGGGATGCATTAATCGTGCCGTTGCCCGGACTTCGGAATAGAATCGATCGATCGCAATCACATCCTCGGATAATGCGCGAGGCAAGATCTTGATCGCGACCTCTCGATCCATGGTGCGATGTCGGGCTCGAAAGACTTGACCCATTCCACCGGCACCGATTTTTTGCTCGATCAAATATTCGCCAAGAATGGGTAGCTTTGTGTTCGCATCTTGGTCGAGCGGTGTCTCGGCTGAGATACTGGCTTTGTCTACTTTGCCCTCGATGTGAAAATCTCCGTCGAAATTTTGGTCCTTAAGCGAAAACGCTTGGGTTACTCCAAGACCTGGTTTCTTTTCTTCGTTTGGGCTGATAGCCATGGCGGAAATCGGTTTCGATGCGGTTGGGTTGGGAAGGGCGGTAGGACGGACTTCCACGTCCGTCCATGGGGAATTCGACGGACTAGGAAGTCCGTCGTACCATAAAATCAACAGCCCGGTTAGCGAGGAATTGCAGTCGGCACCTCGCTTACGCGCTTACGCGTCGGGTTGTCAAACTGCCGCTTGGCTGCGATGCGGAGCATCGCACAACAAATCCATTAGAACCTATTTGTCTGGTTCAGTCTGCTGGCGAGACGCGTCCAATTCCGCTTGAAGCGGGCCCAGATCCCTTACTTCATCGACCGATGGAGCCAAGCCTGGCCCACTCGCTTTTGGCTTGCAGGTAAAAAATGTCGTGACGTAACGCTGAACGACTGGATCTTCAGGAACCTTGAAACGATCCCCTTTTTGCAAAATGGGTCGATAGTCATGCATCTGTCCAAACTGGCGTTCACCCGCGGCTTGGCATGGAAACCAATGCCCCTCGCCCTGCGGATCTTCCAAGTAAAACTCGGGATAGCAATGTTCGGGGATCCACACGCATCGAGCGGGGATTTTGCTTGCCCGACACAACGCAACGAAAATGCCGGTCATTTCTTCGCAGTCCCCTTGCTTGTCTTTGAGAGCGTCTTTAATGTTCCGGATCTTGCCGTTGCGATACTTTATGTTGTCTCGCACCCAATCGTAGAGTTTTTCGACCTGGGTCCATGCGTCCGGTGGATTATCGGACGCGATTTGCTTGGCAACGCGTTTGATTTCGCTGATTTCAATGTCGATGTACGGACTTGATTTCATGAATAAATTCATTTCCGAAGGAACGCTCTTTGGAATGACGAACACGCTTGTGTCCGGTGGCGGATCGATGAAAGATTTCTCAATCTGAACGTTGAAAATCAGATTCAAATGATCTTTCGGATTGAGAGCGGGGATCTTCATCAGCAACTGCCTAGCAAGTGCTGGCTGTTTCATGCCCATGGGGAGATCGCGAAACTCCCACAATGCGTTGCCGGGTAGCTCGGAGGATGTAACCTTGACCGTCTGTTCTGGCCAGTTGAGGGGAAACGGGATCGTCGCGAAAAGATCCCTACAGAAGTTTTCGTTGGAATGGAACCGCATACCGAATTGCATGTCCATTGTGCGTGGTGCAGACAGTTGGATGCCAGGGGTTGATTCCATTTCGGCGGTTGGCTCGTCTCCCTTTTTGCGATCTCCCGGCTTTGCCTTCTTGGATGTTGACTTGCTAGTGCGAGACGGTTGTTTGATTTCTGTTGGAGGCTTGTCGGTCGCGACAGCGGTTTCTTCCTGCGCGTTCGTCACAGCCGCTAGCAAGGACATTGCAGTGAACGAAATCGAGAGTCGACAGTAAGTCCGGAGCATTTCACATCTCTTCGGTTAAGTAGCGGGGATACCAGGGCACCTTTTTATTGTGATTGCCGCAAAACGGCCCGTCGTCGCAAAGATCCGTTGTCCAGGCGAAATTTGCGCAAAAAATCATCTCAGCAAGCCTACATGGAGCCGAGTCGTTACCGATTGCGTCGTTCCTACCGTTTGTAGGGTTATGTCGGGATTAAGCCCACGTGGGCGAGAAATCCTCCTCCAGTCCTCGCATTCCGCCGGTAAACTATCGGGTAAACTGGACACAGCCGTCAAAAGAAGCAGGCACGCTTCGCCGTGCCGTTCGCAGTCGAGCTTTTGCCAAGATTCCAGGTGGACGGCACATGGAATGTGCCTACACCTTTGACTTTTGTCGGCTGTGTCAAACCGGATGCGTCCCATCCCTCCCTATAAGAGAAGCCAATCAACATGCCGAAGTCTCTCGCGTACCCACTTGTTATTGCTTGGGTATTGTCCGGATCGTGGTCCCTCGCCCAAAAAGCGCCCGACGTTACCAAGCTTGATCCGGCGATGGCCGTAAACAAAGGAGCCGATTCCAACCTCGATTGGTACGACGTCACGACTTGGGGAGTCGAAGGACGTATTCTGCCTGAACAAGATCGGGCGCTTTGGTTCGACCGCTTGCCAAGTTCAGCGAAATCCAAGGTCACATCCAACGTCTGGAACCTTAGCCGTGATAGCGCCGGCATGATGGTGCGATTCAAATCGGATTCGGCAGCGATTTCGGTTCATTACAAAGTTCGAAAAAGCAATCTGGCGATGCCGCATATGGCAGCAACGGGTGTGTCGGGCATCGATCTCTACGCTCGCGATACCGATAACAAATGGAAATGGGTGCAAGTGACCAAACCTGCAACCCAAGAAGTTCAAGCTGAAATCATCAGTGGTTTGGCGCCAGGCTTCCGTGAGTATGCAGCCTATTTACCGCTCTACAACGGTATCGAATTTTTGAAGTTCGGTGTTGCGAAGGGTAGCAAAATCGAAGGTCTCGCGCCTCGTGAAAAGCCGATCGTCTTCTATGGTACCAGTATCACGCACGGTGCTTGCGCGAGCCGCCCAGGTTTGGTACACACTAATATCCTGGGGCGTCGACTGGATATGCCGATTGTAAACCTCGGCTTCTCAGGCAACGGTCGCATGGATCAAGCCGTTGGAGATTACCTTGTTCAAGTCGATGCGGCAGCTTATGTCATCGACTGTTTGCCGAATATGCAGCCTGCCGATGTGACCGCAAAATGCATTCCGCTGGTCAAGCAAATTCGTGCGACCCGACCCACCACGCCGATCCTGCTCGTCGAGGATCGTCGCTTTACCAATGACTGGATCACGCCTGCCAAACACGAGTTTCATACGAAAAATCATGCTGCTCTGAGAGCTGCCTTTGACTCGCTCACACAACAAGGCGTCGGCAACCTACATTATATCGAAGGTGATCATCTCTACGGCGACGACACCGAAGGAGCCACGGATGCTTCCCACGCCAACGACCTCGGCTTCATGCGTCAAGCCAACATCTTTGAACCCGTGCTCAAACAAGCGCTTGGCCTTTGAGTTTCGCCATCGCTTCTCAGTCGCCTAGCAAACAATGTCCAAGCTGCCTAACTGCCAATAAGTAGCCAATCGTGCCAATCCAAGACGATCACCAACGTCGAACAATGGCAGGAACAGTTCAAGATAGACACCAAGAGAATTCGATGTCCGAATTATGACATGCTAACACGGAACAGCGAATGGCCTATCCGTTTTTGAAAAATGCTCGAACTGAATTCGTGCCGAACCGAGCTGCAAAAGCTAAATATCATGTGAACTTCCCGTCTCAACATAGCGAAATTGGAAGATGCTACAATGCGTCGAGGGGTATGGAACAGCCCGAAACATGTGAAGTCGAAACGTGTCTCTATCGAGCGAAATCGCAGGATAATTATGGCAAAAAACATTTTTGCGTTGTTGGTTGGTATCAACGACTATTCGGCAAATGTCGGTAAACTAAGCGGTTGTCTGAACGACGTCGACCATTTCAACGACTACTTAAAGGACAATTTCGACCACAGTCGTCTTCATATCGAAGTCCTGAAGGATGGGGATGCGACTCGCCGCAATATTATCAACCAGTTCCGTTTGCACTTGGGGCAAGCGAAGGCGGATGATATCGCAGTGTTTCAGTATTGTGGCCATGGCGCTCGCTGCAAATCTGCAAACGCTTTCAAGCAGTTCTATCCGGATGGAATGGATGAAGGTCTTGTCTGTTTCGACAGCCGAGAAGAGGGTGGATTCGATTTGGCCGACAAGGAATTGGCGGTCCTTCTTGCCGAACTTGCAAAAAACAATCCGCACATCGCCGTGATTCTTGACAGCTGCCACTCTGGTTCAGCAACGCGTGGTGCCGACGACTTCACGCAGCTCAAAGCTCGACAGACGCATGAACGATTCGACGAACGTCCGCTGGAGAGCTACATCGATGGTTATTACACGGCACAAAAAAGCCTCGGAAAGTCTCTTGAAATCCCAGCAAGTCGGCATATCCTGCTTGCTGCTTGCGAGCGTGTTCAGAAAGCCTGGGAAGGCAATGATCATAGCGGGGTATTCACGAGCACACTGTTGGAAGTGTTAGGGAAAACGGGCACGGATGTTTCTTACGCGGATCTTTTTGTACGTTGCCGAGCAAACGTTCGAAAACGAGCGGACAACCAGAATCCGCAATTCGAAACGAATCAGGGTTTCAACGCTTACGGCGGATTCCTTGGGGGCAAAGCTTCTAAAAACACAAGTCGCTATAGCGTCTACTTCGAAAATAATGGTTGGCAAGTCGATTGCGGCGCCTTGCACGGTCTGCCCAGTGATCCAGACAAGAAAGTCGAATTAGCTCTTTATCCCGAATCGGATCAGACTCACTTGGCCGGGCACGCGGCCACGATTCAAGTGGGGCCTCAGAAGAGCGAATTGAAGCTGGATATCGAAGCAGATGCCTCCACTCGTTTCCAAGCCGAGATCACGAGCCTTCCCGTTCCGCCGCTTATGATTTTCTTGGATGGCGATGTCAAAGGCACTGAAGCCTTACGGAATTTTCTGGCCGCATCGGACGATCGTTCGTTCGGATTTTCGTTTGTCGCAGACTCGGCGCAAGGAACCCGGTATGCGCTGAGTGCTAAGAACGATAGTTATCTACTGACATTACGAGAGACAGACAAGTTAATTCAGGGAGCTAAGGGCTATTCGAACGAGTCGGCTGATTACATGTTTTCGACTCTGAAACGGGTCGCCACCTGGGAACGTGCGGTCGCCTTGCAGAATCACTCCACCAAGATGAACCCAGACGAGGTAGCCTTCCAATTCTTCGAGGTGCTCGGTAAAGACGAGGAGACGGACAAGCAGGCTCGGTTCGAAAGTGGCGAGATCACCATCGATATCGCGAAAGAGAATGACGGATGGCATGTCGTTCGCGGAACGCTCAAAGCAAACAACCTTACTCAACAACCATTGCACATGTTGCTGGTTCACTTTGCAGAAGACTACGGCTTTCAAACGTTGTACAACGAACGCGTAGAGCCCACCGAGACTGAGTTTACTGTCACGTTGGATGGGAATGCATTTTTTAATTTGGCTTTGGAGGACGATGAGGGCGATCGGGCCATTCATACCTTTAAACTGATCGTTAGCACGGAGAAAGTTGACGATTTCTTGATTGGCCAAGATCCATTGGAACTCGGCAAAATATTCGACCCACGAGGATTGAGAGGAACAAAGGGTTTAACGGTCGGTCCGAAACGCAAAAAGCTTATCCATGAAAACGAATGGTTTACCAAGGATCTGCATGTCAAACTCGTTCGGCAACTCGACCAAGTTACGCCAAAAGATACTCAGTTGGCGAATCACAAGATCACGATCAAAGGCCATCCGTCATTCCAAGCAAACGTCAGCCTCGACTCCGCCAAGACCACGACCCGCGGCGTAGGAACAGGGTCTGACATCTATCGCGTTTTGGAACGCGAAGGAATGGAATTGCTAAACTTCGCAAGCACTCGAGGAGAGAATGAAAGTATTCTGGAATTGACCGATATCAGGAATGCCGACGCACTCAAAGACAATCCGCTGGCAATCGAACTGGACGTCGATTTGAAGGAGGGCGAATTCATTCTCCCGCTAGCTTTTGATGGTGACCACATACTTTTGATCGGAAATCCGTCACTCGATGACGAGGGTCGTACGCAAATCAGCATTAGTGAATTCCCCGATATTCCCGATAACCGCCGAAGTCTCGGACGGGCACTGAAGATGTACTTCTTCAAAGCGTACTTAAAGCAGGAAAACGTCAATCAACTTTGTTGGATCGAGTACAAGCCCGACGGTTCGTTTGAACGCCACCGGAGCCAAGTCGCGGATAAGGTTGCCGCCGCAAAGAATGTCCTTCTTTTGGTACATGGGATTATCGGCAACACCGACTCGATCGTGAATGGTTTGAAGTTAGCAAAGGGAGCGGATGGAACGAGTGTCGATCAAAAATTCGATTTGGTGCTGACCTATGATTATGAGAATCTCAGTACACCGATTTCAGAAACGGCAGTCAAGCTCAAGGAACAACTCGCCGCAGTCGGCCTCCGCGAGAACGATGACAAGCGATTGACTTTGATCGTTCATTCGATGGGCGGCCTTGTTTCACGTTGGTTCATCGAGCGGGAAGGCGGGAACAAGGTCGTTGACCACTTGGTCATGTTCGGCACACCAAACGTTGGATCGCCATTTGGCAAAGTCGACTCAGCGCGACAACTTTCTGGTGTCTTGACGACGTTGGCGATCAACACATTCCCCGCGTTTGCACCGTTTGGTGGCGCGCTGCTGTACTTGCTGAATCGGTCTCAAAAGCTAACACCCTGCCTTGAGCAGATGAATCCCACATCCGACTTCATCAAAGAACTCAATACCAGTCCCGATCCTGGGGTACCCTACACCATCGTTGCTGGCGACATTCGCGACTACAAAGAATCGGCTGATCAAATGATGGCCAAGTTGATTGCAAAAGTCGGTCGTGGAATTGCATTCGATGCACTTTACCAAAACGGCGGTCACGATATTGCCGTTAGTGACGATAGCATTTGCGGTGTTGCCGACAATCGCAGCCCGGCCGCGAAAAAGCAGTCCATCATCTGCCATCATTTGAATTACTTTGTTGCAGAGGCGGGGTTGAAGGCGATGGCGGGTGTGCAGTGGTGACAGTCCATTGCTCTGAATTGTTCAAAAACCACAACGATTCACTTCCGGGACAACCGATATGCCTGACCAAAACTCATAGCCTATTGCTCTTTTGATTTATGCCAATACGGGCGCGGCGTTGGATAGCCCCAAACCCGAAACTGAGGCTATTGAATCGCATTTTAAGGTCATCGGGACTTTGCGATGTCAGGATTGTTCCTGCCTACAGCATTCGCATCCTGTTCTTCTGCGGCAAACTCCCGAAGAACCCATTTTTCATGAATTAGTTGATTTCCCTACTTCTCGCCGCTACGATAACGGTGGCTTGGTAGGCACTGCAATGCAACTGCACGCCAAGGTAACCCAGATTGGAATAGGCAAACTTTCTTACACAGACCGTTTGTAAACCATATATCATCTCTGCTTACCTAAAGGCCGGGTACAAAATGATGTTTCGTGGCAACGCAGATTGGTCAGTATCATGTCCAACATTAGTGGCACACACCCGGAAACGACAAGTACGAATTTAATGGCATTGGAGTCCGTTGAGGACCATGCTGGACGAGTGCCTAATTCAGTGACTCGAACCTACGCTTACGACGTCTTCCTAAGTTGCCATGAGTCGGATCGGACGTGGGTGGAAACGGATCTCTTGAACCCATTGCGAGCTGCTGGGTTAATGGTTACTTGGGAATGGGACTTTGCTATTGGTGTCGATAAAATTTTAGCGAGGAGCGAGGCGGTCAATAGCAGTCGGCATACTATTGTCATCTTGTCTAAGGCATGGTGTAGCAGTTCATTGACACAGGACGATGCACTGTCGGCCAGGTTTCTTGATCCAAATGCAAATGAACGCAAGATTCTTCCGCTTCTGGGCGAGAAGTGCGATATTTTCCCGGAACTACTGCGTCGTTTGACGGCGTACGATTTTTCGGACGTATCGCAGCGGCAAGCGACACTTCCTAAGCTACTCAGTGACCTTGGGCAATCAAGGCAGACCGTGACAGAGGTCATGTCCAATTTTGCCCAACTCGGGATTCGCGCTCTCATTGAGCTAATGATGTCACCCGAGGTGCGGATTGCCGTCAAAGGTATCGAAGCTGCTTTCGTTACGGCCCGCGACGAAATTGATGAACTTACTCGCTGCAAACAAATGCACGAATTTTTTCACCGAGCCGACAATGAGTTCCAGCGGTATAGAGAGGAGAAAGAACGCCTTCAACTCCTTCTTAGAGCATCAACGGATGAACACGAGGATTTACAATCAGAAACGGAAGAAGCATGGGACTCGCTTGATGCTTTTATTAACTGCGAACTTTACAGCGCGGTTCATGATCTTATGGCATTAGCCGGCACTGGAGAGTACAGACCGGAACAGATTCTTTGGGGACCGGGTCTTGAACGGGCAATTTCGGAATTGGCAAAAGCGTCTGAGAATCGGGAAACAAAGCCACTGAATCGAGCATCGGAACGACTTTCTCAGATTTTTGGGGAGTGGCCCGTTCGATTCGATCGTCAATTACTTGAGGCAGCGCAACGGCTAAAATTATCTTCCGTGGTATCCGGATTAGGCAATATTCGTGAAACAGCATTTCGGTTTGAATTTCAGAAAGACGTTGCGGCCAGACTTGATGTCTTCTTTCTCGGGACCGCTGCATTGTCTGAACTCGGCAAACGTGTCCAGGACTTGGTGGCCTGTCACAACTGCCTGCAATTCATCGATGACATCATGCGTACCCTTGCGTATCCTTGTACTTGTGATGAAGACGTCGAGAAGGTTCGATACGCGATGCCAGATATCGAACCCACCGTTGACAAGGTTTTGCCGCTCAGCAGTCCAAGCTGGGGACCTCTGTTCCAGGCCACTAGAAAAGAATTTTGCGATGCGCTTCAGACCGCACCAGAATACGATATCGAAACAAAAACCATCAAGAAGATCAGCAGTCGTCTCGGGAGATTTCGCAGTTCCGTGTTGACCGGTTTCACGCAAGTCGATTTGGAACTGCTTGGACTATGCAAGAAGCTGCAGAGGATTGGACAAGATTTAAGCGAGACGATTAGGAGTTTGCAACGTGAGTGAAATGCGATCAATTGGTCCCGGTGAGAATTCTTCCGGGCATAGATATCTTTCCTTAGAGAATATCAACGCCGCTCACATCAAGCTTCTTCAACGCTCAAAGGATCCAGATAATCCTGAGTTGATGGACGAAGTGGAAAGGTATGTTGCGAGTGTCTGCGCAGCGGGTGCAATTCTCGAAGCAGACGCGGATCGGGACGCGGCCCAGAAACTAGTGACCTATTGGTCAAACACACTGTATCGTGCTGAAAGAGAACCAAAAGAAACATTGCTCGAAGAGTTCAACGAGGAGGAATGTCCTGATCTACCGAATGACAAATGTCCTTACCGAACTTTGGAAACAGGGGGTGAAGGCCTTCCCACGGGGCCTCCCGGTTTGCTAAGACTCACTAGGGAATGCCTTCGTCTGCTGGAACATGATCATATTGTTGCGGTCGTTGGTCAGTCCGGGGGCAGTCGTGGTTTTCTGATTTTTGAAGGAGTTCTTCCAAAACTATTGGCCGGGGCAATAGAGGGAAGTGCAGACTGGAGGGTTATCGAGTTTACTCCCTTTGCAGATCCCTTGCGGGAACTCGTGGCTGCTATCTTGCCTGAAACAGTGGGAGCAGAAGAGGTGTCGCGTCAATGTGATCTTTTCCGAAAAGACTCTGGCGTCCTCAAGCAGCTTCTAGATGATTCCGGTGATGCGCCTTCTTTGCTGATTGTTAATCGTTTCGAGAATTTCTTCAACGTTAGCCGTGACGTTGCGTCGTCGTTCTTCCACAATCTCCAGATGCTCGTCGAGTCAAGAAAACACTGCGTCATTCTGAAAGTTCGCTCAGATTATTTGTCTCAGGTGGCTTCCGACAGCACGCTGTCCCGACTGCTGGAGCGCAACCAGCTATTGTTAGCATTCACACCTCAAGAACTTCGCCAACTTGTCGAGGAGCCCGCAAAGCTTGTAGGACTGCATTTTGAGACTGGGCTAGTGGACCGTTTGGTACAGGACGTTATGGGGGATCCTCGAGCGCTACAACTATTGCGATTCACATTGCTCCAGCTTTGGGATCACCGAGTTCGCAACCGAATCACATGGGAGTCCTATCGAAAACTTGGCGGCGGCAGAGTCGCCGTTGAGAAGACCGCAGAACGTATCTTTCTGCAGCAGGTTTCCGATCGGCCTGAGGAGCTGCTCAGTAGCATATGGACTGCTTTTATTCGTTTGAATGTCGGTCGAGACGTGAGTTTTTTGGCGGTTCGCCGCGAGGACCTCTACAGGGAGGTTCGGTCCAATAAATCGTTGTCTGCGCTGTCAGCCGAAACGATCGATAAAACGTTGTATGAACTAGTTGTCGCAAATTTGCTAAACCAGAAAAAAGGGGACAGGTCGAAAGACGACAGTTTTTCTATAGCGCAGGCGTCCCTTACTAGCTGCTGGCCTCGTATGTGGTTATGGATTGAGCAGAAACGCGAAATCAACCTACGTTGGTTGCGACTCCGATCAGCGGCAGACCAATGGCATTCGAGTAACGAATTACCCGTTTTGTTGTGGGGCGGTTCCGCCCTCGAGGAAGTAGAGCGTGATCCAAAATTGCAACTCCCAGAATTTGCCTTGGTGAAGAACTTCACTCAGGCTAGCAGGAGATTCGTGGAGCGGAATCGCCTTCGTAGAAATGCGTTGTGGGCGTTTTTTGCTCTTTCTTTGGCTGTATTTTTGGGGACTTGTTGGTACTATACGAACGCAATCCAGGAGTTTAAAACGGCCGAAGAAAAGGCTCGTGCTGATCTTGCGACACAAGAAGCGAATGCAATGGCCAAGCAGAAGGATCTCTCTATGCTTCAGTTGTCTGCCGCATCAACGCTTTTTGGCGAAGAAGCAAACAACGCGGAAGCTCGCGAGAGCGATCCAAGTGGGGCACTCGTATGGTATAGCACGGCGCACGAATTGGTGGAAAGGACGAAAACTGGACTTAACGAACCGGATCGTTCGGTGGTAAAGGAGAACTATTCGTCTCGACTTGCGTTCGCTTTCCGTGAAGCACCTCGCCTTTTGCATTGCCTCCCTCGCCCCAAGCTGAGTTTGGCGACAATGTCGAAGAATGGAAAATGGGCTCTGACAGTTGATTCAAAAGACTCAAAAGACGTTAAAAAACGAGAAGTAAATTTATGGGACCTGGACTCTGCCGAGCCAAGACCACAACCGATAGAGCACGACGCCAAGGTGTGGCTAAACACAGCAAGGTTTAGTGCGGACAGTAAATTTTTGGTCACTGGTGAAAAGAGCGTTAAAGAAAGTGATAGTGATAATTCCGTTCTCAGACTCTGGCAATTATCTAAATCTGGCAACCTGCCGTATTCAGCGAAAGGAGACTGGAAAATACCGGGTCAGCTGGGCGATAAAATACCGGGTCAGCTGGGCGATTTGGTAGCCATTCAAGCCGATGGAAAGAGGTTGCTGGCAATAACTCGCATTAAGGATCCAAAAGAAAGCAATTCTTCCGGCGGGACCAAGAGCAACGATCCAAAGCCCAAATCGTCCTGGTCCGTATATCTTGTTAACGTTGAAAGCGATGGGAGGCGAAACGACCCTCAGTTTGTGAAAACTTTTGAATCGGCGACGCCAGCTTGTCCCGTGACTTCATTGGAATTTAGCGCGGCCGGAAATAAGTTTCTTGTTGCGGCGAATAATCCGGACAACAAAACAGCCGTGATATCGATTTGGGAAAGCAATGACTTGCCCAAGGAACTGAACAGCATACCATTGGACTTCCAGGTCAATTTTGCATGTTTTGTACGTCACGGTACCGAGTCAAGTGAAGACAATTATGTTTTATCCTGCATTGGAAAAGAGGATGCTAATAGCGGTGAAGCCGTTTTATCGCCAATACTTTCAACCAACAATTCAATCCAGGAAAAACGCTACCTGCACAATGGTGGTGTTGTGCATGCAGCGGTCAGTTCGGATCAGCAACGTGTGGTGACCGCCTGTCGCGATAATAAGGCTTATATTCTAGATCTAAAAGGAAAGGGCATGGGTCCCGGCATCGCGAATTTGCTTTCGCATCCCGCCAACGTAGTCTTCACGGCATTCAGTCCTAACGGTCTGTTGGTTGCAACAGCTTGCCGGGATCAAAAAGTGCGTATTTGGAATACATCCAATGCAAAGTTGCTATACACGTTCGAATGCGGAGGCACACCCGGTCAACTCGTTTTTTCCGACGATGGCTGTCGACTTTTTGCACAAGCTGGACCCGATAAAGCACTTGTTTGGGATTTGCTAACGGATGCTCTTCCCGCGAAGACCATCCATGCGGAAGGGGGCATAAGTCACGCCGTTTTCGATGAAACCCGCCGTAGTTTAGTTACCGTCCAGGAGCCTGTGGATCAGAACACCGGTCGTAGAGTGCAGGTCTGGAATGTGGTTGATGACGGCACGACAGAACCGAAATGGGATTTTGAAATCGATCTTGAGATTGAGGCTATCGCCGCAGGCCCCAAGGGAGACCGTGTAGCCATTTGCGGCAAGGACAAGGTTCGTTTTTATTGGGACTCAGGCAAAGAGCACGTGGACGTCGAGAACGCCAACATGGTCGTACGAAACGTGTGTTTTAGCCATGATGGTTCGAAAGTTCTTGTGGCTGGCAATAATAACCTGATCGACCTCGAAGGAACAGCGAGAGTTTGGAGCTTTGACGACGATCTCAATGTAACTCTCGTCTCAGTTATTGGCGGGAGCAAGGGCGAGTTGGGCGAGTTGAGGTACGTGTGTTTTAGCCCTGACGCACAACGCGTCCTGACCTGCGGGGGTACGCCAAATTCCGCTGATTCCGCAGCATTAATCCGTGGTGAGGCGATCGTTTGGCGCATCGACACGAATCCAGCGACACAAATCCAGAAACTCACAAGAAAACCAACAGACGAAGACGGAAAGTCTGTCTTTCGAGGACATGATGGCCCCATTCTTTTTGGAGCTTTCAGCCCTGAGGAAAACGGCAGATACGTTGTTACGACCAGCGAGGATGATACGGCGTGTATCTGGGACTCGGAAAATGGGGGTGCACCGCTGTATACACTGGGCAGCGAAACCTGGCCGCAGTACCATACTGCAGATGTTGTTTCGGCAGCGTTTGTACCGAATGAGATCGATCAAGTTGTAACCGTTGGTAAAGATGGAAGGGCGATATTGTGGGACTGGACGAGCAAGAAATCCCATGTTTTGAAGGCTGACGGAAATCCCCTTAAGGGGGTCTTCTTTAGCAAAAACGGCCGCTATTTTCTAACGACTTCGGCAGGGACGAAAGCCCGCGTATGGGATCGGCTGGTTGCTATGTCCCACATGTCCGATTCGTCCGATTTGTCCACCAGTGTCTCGCCTCAGATTGCCGTTTTGGAGCATTCAGGCCCCATTATTGCCGGAGGGGTTCATCCCGAAGACCCTAATCGTTTCCTCACTCTGAACAGTGTTGGTACAGCCAGAATGTCGGATGCTGCCACTTCGACGCTGACCTCAAAAAGAACGGTCACCAACCATGGCGTACAAATCAAAGATTGGAACCTGAAGCCTGTCGATGACGAGTTGATGCCAGTTTATAAGGCTGCTTCTACTGCGTTGGCACAGCGAAAGGTCAATTCAAAATCACAGACACTTGAAAAGATTTCACGTGACGATCTGGTCGAACTGATCGAGAACGTTCGTCAATCCTCGCCGAAACTTCAATCGATGCAATCGGAAGATTCTAGGCTAGAACGAAGGCTTCGGTGGAATCGATGTGAGGCCGACCGCGCCGAGGTCGAAGGGAATTGGCATGCTGCTGCATGGCACTTGGGTCAGTTGATCGAATTAGGCGACCCGTCTTCAGAACTGTTCATTAGGCGGAGCGAAGCTATACAAACAAGCAAAAAGGCGGAACGATTGCTCGGACAACGAAAAGAGGAAAATAACTAACCTTTGCGGCCTGGGATCGGCGATTTTAGAGCTTGTAGCAGCCTTTGCATTTCGCGTTCACCCCTGGTCTTATCGGTCACCAAGTCGAGCGTTACGAGTTTTCGTATTCGTAGCGGCAAACGGTCATTTGCAAAAGGGCCGATTTTGACGGGCAGTAGCCGATATTTTCCTTCTTCAATTCCGAGCGTTATTGCGGCCGTTTCATCAAATGCTGTCCATTGATCCTCCAGGAATGCTTCGGACAGAGCGACGATAGTACGTTTGGATCTTTCAATTCCCCGCTCGCGGCTTACGACTCGATCGACTCCGGGTTCCTCGCAGTCATTGGAAACCGCAATTTTGAGACCAGCGGCTCTAAGCGCCGGGATGAGCGTATTCCAAACATAGGAAGCATCCGGTTCACAATCGGAATAGCTCAAGTAAGCGTCATACATAAAATCCTCACAAACTCGTTTGATTTCGCCCTGAATCCCGCCGCAATATAGCGCGATAGGTAAGTTCTCTTCTCCTTCAAACTTGAAATAAGGATGCTGCCCTGGCTGAACTGCAGTTACCCGTGGCTGGAGATACTCGAATAAGTCAAACACGCGAATCAAACCATCTTCGCTGGCCGCACCGCCTCGCAAGCCACCCAGCAAGTGTTCCGTAAACAGCCCATACTTGGCTCCGGACAAAACAACGGACACCTCGTCAGCTCGACACGACGCCAAAATCGCGCGACCTCTTCCAGAAGCCAGCGCATCGAAGAATCCTTTTGTCATACCAGGAGTGACTTGGTTATCGAGACTCAGTCCCTTCGTTTCACCTATGCCACCCGCATGACAACAATCGAAGACTACAAATATTTTCCTAGCAGGTATGTCATTCAGTAGTTTCGTGAATTCGAGACCGGAAAGCCCGGAATTGGCGAGATCGTCGTCCGTTGCATGAACAGTGTCAACGGGCAACAGGTATTCGCCGGTTCTAGGTCCATTCTGAACTTGGGCACCGTGTCCAGAAAAGTAAATGAACACGGTGGATTCCTTGTTGCATTTGATTGCTAAAGCAGATAATTCACGTCGAATGGCAAGCCCCGTCGCCTCCGCATCGAACAAACGACACACCTGATCGGGCAGGTATCCGCATTGTGTTGGATCCGTTAGAACCGAAGCAACCTCGGCACCATCCGATACTTCAGGAAGTTTTCTGATGTTTTGATATGCGGCGATACTGATAACTAGCGCAAACGCATTTGAGAATGGAGGTCGTGAGTTTGTCATAATGCTTTCGATTTCTCCAAAAGTAGTGATGCGGCTGTTTGGTCTCGTGGCGACGCGAATCGTGACTTGTCTTTTGACTGGCGGATGCATTTTTAATCGATAGTAGCTCGGCGGCCAGGCCTATCAACAAGTTAAAGATAGGCGAATTAAAAAAACGGGTCAGGTCGGTCACGTGTCTTTATAGCAATTTGTTTTTGTGTGGGATCTTTCGTGGTCGCATCGTTGACTTAAGATTCAATCTTCGAGCGATCGCTTCCGTGCTGCCTTCATTTCCATAAGTTTGGCCTCGATGGGCACATCGTCGAACTGCTTCATCCCAACATGGTTCCATAAAATGCTATGATGAAAAGCAGTTCACTCAATGATTTTGAAAATCTTCCTGGTTCAGACGTCTAAGGGACGTTTTTTTACATGGCCAAATGCAACAAACCAGTCATCTTCCTCGCGTTTGCCAATGATCGTGACGACACCGTCGGCTACCTGCGAAATCTTCCCGACGAAGCGAGAAGGCTACGCGATGTTTTGGAGACAGCGGAGCGGGCTGGTTTGTGCGAGGTCGTTGTTCGGTCGAACAGCACCGCCGGGGACATCTTCAAAGTGTTTCAGGATCCACGATACAGAAACCGTGTGGCGATCTTTCATTACGGCGGGCACGCTAACGGTTATCAGTTGCTGCTGGAATCAGCGGCGGGGCAAGTTGCCATGGCCGATGCGGGAGGGTTTGCTGCTTTTCTGGCTCAGCAGCAGGGGCTGCAACTTGTGTTTTTGAATGGCTGCTCAACACAGCTTCAGACCCAAGCATTGCTCGACGCAAATATCACGGCTGTGATCTCAACCTCACGAGCGATCGATGATAAAGTGGCAACCGACTTTGCTTTCCAATTCTATCAAGGGTTGGCGGGTGGAGCGACGATTCGGACTGCGTTTCGCGAAGCCGAAGCGTCGGTACAAATGGCCTCCGGAGGCACGACTCGCAGTTTGTACTTTGGAGCCAAGGACAATACAGCTAGCCCTGGGGAGACGGACCGTTGGCCTTGGAGTCTTACCATTCGTGAAGGTTCCGAGCATGCCGATCAGTGGAACCTTCCATGGGCGGTGGACGATCCGCTTTTCGGTCTGCCCAAACTACCTGAACAAGACTTGCCAGAAAGCCCCTATCGGCATCTGCACTGGTTCACACGCAAGGACGCGGAGATTTTTTTCGGGCGTGGACACCAGATTCGCGAACTCTATGACCGCTTGACCGCACCCAGCACCGCTCCGATCATGCTATTCTACGGCCAGTCGGGCGTTGGCAAATCTTCGATCCTAGATGCCGGCTTGATTCCCCGTTTAGAACAAGATTACGAAGTACGCTATTTGCGACGCGGCGATAGTGGACTGCTGAACACGTTGAAACAAGCCTTCATTCCAGAGGCCGCTGATCTGCCGATCGAGGACGCCTGGCGAGCAAAGGAGGAACAACTTCACAAACCGCTGATCGTATTTCTTGACCAAGTCGAAGAAATCTTCACCCGTCCGTTAGCGGACATGCCCGATGAACTTGAACAGTTATTGAAAGCGGTTCAAGCGATATTCAGCGATCCAAATCGCCGACCCCAAGGCAAGTTGGTTTTAGGCTTTCGCAAAGAGTGGCTTGCGGAACTAGAGGCGCAGTTGGTCGTCTACGAGCTCCCTCGCACCAAAGTGTTTCTGGAAGCGCTCGACAGACGGGGAATTATCGAAGTGGTGCGAGGGCCGGTTAGATCAGCGCGGCTACGTGAGCGATACGGATTGACTATTGACGACGGACTTGCCGAAATCATTGCCGCCGACTTGTTGGAGGATCGCGGTTCGGCCATCGCACCCACGCTACAAATCCTGCTGACCAAGATGTGGGCTAGGGCGACCGAAGCCAATTACGAGCGTCCGCAGTTCAGCCAAGACCTTTACCTGCAAATGAAGCGCGACGGGATTCTGTTGCGTGATTTCCTCAATCAGCAGATCGCAAGCTTTCGCCAGCGTTTTCCGGATGCGGTGGATTCGGGATTGTTGCTTGACATAGTAGCAATGCATACCACGCCGCTTGGCACAGCCAATCAATGCTCGATAGCACAACTACAAACAGAGTATGCGCATTTGGGGGCTACGCTCGCGGGGATACTACAACATTGCCAAGACCTATATCTCTTAACGATGTCAACCAGTGCTCAAAAGGAGAGCTCCGATTCAACGCGATTGGCCCATGACACTCTTGCACCGCTAGTACGCGAGCAATTTGACCACTCGGATAAGCCTGGGCAGCGGGCTCGTCGGATTCTCGACAATCGTGCTGTTGATTGGTCTACCAATTCAGAGGGTACGCCCCTAGGTATTGCCGATCTTGCTTTAGTTGAGAAAGGGGCGTCAGGGACACGAGTGTTTAACTCCGCGGAACTGAGACTGTTAAAAGCGAGTCGAGAGCTTCGTGACAGATTGACGCGAATTAGACGATGGGTGAAATGGGGGGCAACTGCCGCCGTGTTCGTCATTGTCTGTCTTGTATCGATTGCAATCTTGAAGGGTATTGAGGCACAACAGAGCTTGATAACAGCCAGGCAAAGCGTGGAAGCGATGCTGAAACTCTATTTGCAGATACCAGAAAAAGCCGGTGAAATTGCAGCTGCGGAAACTCCTGCGAAAGCACATGCGGCGTTTGAGAGACTTGAAAAAGATGGAATACCAACTTCGTTACGAATCACCAGTCCCGAAATTGCCAATGCGATACGCAAGATCAAACACCTTTTACCATCCCAAGTTGGCGAAAATGAGGCAGCCAACCTGTCGGAAGGTTGCAAATCGGCAATTCGGGAACTTGCCAAATTCGCGAGACAAGCTTGGGAGTCTCGCGTTGTTGAACGCAATGAAGGCAAGCTTGAAGACTATCCCTCTTGGGAGTCTCGCGTCGTTGAACGCAATGAAGGCAAGCTTGAAGACTATCGCTTAAGTCAACAGAAAAGCCTCGAACGCGATATCATCACGTCAAAGCTTTGCGATCGGGCCGTATCCGTAACATGGGCCATTGCACACGCAACAAATCAAACGGAGATGATGCGATATCGTCCGGAGTTCGAACGCCTCTATTGGGCAGAACTCTATTGGTTGGAGTTAGAGGAGCAGTCGCAGAATAGTGAGAAGAGAAGTCCCCTGGAAGAGGCGATGGATGCATTCCGCCGGGACGGCCTAAAAGGTTGGGAACTCGAAAAGGCCTCAATCGCGGATCTCGAAAAACTTGCGAAGGAAGTAAGCCGTTGTTGTATTGCACTGACGAGTAAACGATGAATATCCTCGTCAACGCCACGATGGTTACGTCAAATGCTATAATGGAAATCAGTTCACCAATCGTTTTTGTAAGTCATCTTGATCGGACCTTCTGGGACGCGATTCACCAGTGCGGGACTCTTTGGAACTGTCGATGCAAAAAATCAAAGGATTAATGATTATTTAAAAACAGCTTTGGATATCCTTGGGAAAATCCACCAAAGGAATACCGAGAATGACGAGTATAGATCTCTTTACTCGTGAACAATGTAATGGTTCGTGTTAAGCCGAGGAACGCGATTCGAACGTAGATAATTGAGTTTGAATGAACTCCGTCAATTCAGAATGAAAAGGAACGGCTTGATTTCCAAGACTGCTTTCGACACCTCGAATGTGAACACCGACCGCAGTCGACTCAAGTTCGCCGGTTGAGGGTGAAGGACGCGCCACAAGAACAGGGCACCCGCTTTGTCCTGCCGAAGTGTCGGCTGTGTAAAAAAGTTGCCCTCCTGATTGAGTGAGGCTAGCAATGTCATAGCATTGGTGAGCGTTGATTGGAGAATTCTCTTTTTCTTTCTCTCCGGGCTCATACCGTGGGTACCCACTAATCGCACCTTTCAATCCGACTAGCAAGTTTGGATCTACAGACTCCCATGGGACAACACCGATCGATGCGTTGAGTGGTTCCTCCAGCACAATCACTGCGATGTCATAGGCAGAATCCTTGTTCGCTACATATTTTGGATGCGGTATTGCCTTACGAGTTTTATAGGATCCAAGACGAGGTGATTGGTGGTCACCTTCGAGGCCACACAAAACCAAAAACTGATCTACGCGGTTCGCCTTTGCCCAAAGATTATGTGCGGCAGTAAGTATGACACGTTGTCCAATCAAAAAACCGCTTCCTACGGAAAGTCGACGGGTATCTGTATCTTCTCCTAAAACCTGACACACCCAACGGAACGGTAACTGGGTTGCATCACTAACGCGTTTTCGGTCGTCCGAACCAATAACGTCACGAGAACCCGGCTTTAGCTGGTCTACTAAACTATCTCTCTGCAGATGAGCCATCATCAAACCAACCTAATCGAACCGATGAAAACAAAAGGTCATCTTTGGATGACTAATTCTAATTTATTGCAGGCCTTGCCGAAACTCTTCAGGCCCTTGCTTTGTATGAATTACAGGAGCGGGCTTTCGAAAATGATTCAGTAAGGGCTTGGAATTACTGGATGGAGCACCGTTTGCCCGAGCAGGAAGATGTTGACTATTGTCGATGTCGATTGAAATGGGTGGCTGTGGGCCACTGGCATAAACGGGTGGTTGTGGGCCACTGGCATATGCTGCTGGCTGCGATCCCGGAACTCGTTGGTCCTTGCGGGCCGCCTCGTCTAGCGGCTTCAACAACGCATCGAATGACGCCCCGCCAGATTCAGTTTTATTGGACCCGCTTTCAGGAACGTCCGTCGGATTTAGACCTTTAGGACTCGGAAGCGATCCTCTGCTATACTGATCTATGACACCTTTAAGAAGTGCCTGCTTGTCCGCTGAAATAGGTTGTCCATCGCTTTCAAAATAGTGCCGACTAAAATTATGCTCCGCGACTAGTCGCCATTCGGTGTGATCGCCATCCACCAAGAAGGGTTCGTAAATGTATATTTCCGCGTAATTTAACATCTCTTTAGGCACCCGTTTTGCGCCGGATGCGGCTTCTGCAATTGCGTGGATGGCTTCTGCCATTCCATTCATTTGCTCGACGGTTGTGCTCTCATTTTTCGGTAAGCCGCCAATGGCAGTCGTTAGACCTCCAACTTCGTTAAGTACGTCGGCAGCTCCGCGACCGACGAACATAGAAGCGACTCCCTGCGCCAGTATATTTTGAGCGCTGCTACTATCCTTCAAATAGAATGGCCCCATTCCGGTATACATCCAGCCGTTGACCATGTTCATCGCGGCTCGCATCTCACCTGCTCCGCCTGTGATTTTCAATCCATATTTTTGAGTTAGATCCGGAATGAACACGATTTGATAGGTAAAAAAGCTATCCGGAGCTAGGCTGTCACCATTTACATTCCCTGTTCCAGGTGTAAGCGATGGAGCAACATAGGACTTGGCGAGATCTTTAGTCGCAGACGTTGTAGCTACTCTCGCACCATCTCCTGTACCTGCTGCCAATGGATCGCCTGGGTTTGGAACTGTGACATTGGCTTTGACGTCGGCGTAAGCCGCTTGATTATCAAACCCATCGGGAATCGGAGCCGGTCCACTAAGTCCGACTTTGCTTTCGTCAATGTGCCGAAAGTTCTTTGCGACTACCAGAAGTGGTTTCGGAAGGTAATACGGGATACCCTCTGGATCACATCGATTTGAAGGTGAAAGCCCCCTTGCCGATATGGAAGCCTTTGGTTGATGCCTTGCGCACCCGACCAACGAGAACGGTAAAGTCATGAAACCAATCACAATTAGCGGTGTTCTAACTGAGAATGCAAACACAAGCATTTGTAGTGTTTTTCCCATTGTCGACCTTTCCGAAGTATTTGTTGCAAGCTGATTGACGGAAATATCGTCACAACCAGGAAAAAAATCTGGAAAAACCCAACCAGTCGATACAAGCCCCCAAATTTCAAATGGCAGTGTGCTGGCGACTGCGGACATTGCGATTGCAACATCAAGGCGACTGAATGAGCGATTCGCAGTAATGAGCCATTTGTCCACCGATTTCACCTGATCCGATGAAATGCCGAGTTCGATCAATTTTTGCTCTAGCTAGTTGGGCACATTCGATGCCACGATAATAATCTCTCGCTTTGTATCGTGGATATATCAGGCACGGTAACGCAGCGCCCCCGAGAAATCTTCGGCGGCCATCGTATTCATCACATCGAATGCACGCAAGCACGAGGCCGAACTTGAGCGAGTCTAGGACCGTCGCCTATGGAACGGATTCCACCGGCCAACCTAGCGATCGATGCAACGAAAACTGAGCATTATTGTACTCCGCAACCGTTCGAACGTACTCGCGTCGAGCAGTCGCCAACGCTTGAATCGCCTGTAGAACTTCGATCGGTAATCCTTGACCATTCTTGATTCGGTCTAAATTGCGTTCAAGCGAATCATTCGCTGCTTGAATGGCCCGCTCCGATATCGCGATTTGGCGGAATCTCAATTCGGATTGTACGTACGCTTCGACCACTTCTCGCGCGATGCGATCCATCTGTTGCATTTCCAATGCTCGGGCTTGCGAGATGCGAGACTGCGCTTCGCGGCGAATGGCTCGTTCCCCCACCCCTAACTGCCTTACTTCCCAGTACGCTCCCGCATCAAAGTCGAATCGATCGCCATAGTTGTTGGGTTTACTCTCTCGTCCTCCGCCCATGCCGCCATAACTTGCGCCTAAGATGACGCTCGGAACGAGTGGAGCATTGCGTTCTCTCTTAAGTCGTTCGACTGCGGCACCTACCAGATGCTTTGCCTCCGAAAGCTCGGGGCGATTTTGCAACGCGATGGAGACCAGTTCCTGGCGAGGCAATTCATGGTCAACGAGCGCTATTGGAACCAACTGAGATTCGGACGGAATGAGTTGCTGCGACGAGTCCCATCGAATTTGCTGAGCAAGCTTGGCTGAGCTGACCAAAGTATACTCCTCAGCTCTAAGGATTTCGTTCTCGCGAAGAGCCAACTCGGTACGAGCTCGGTCGTGGTCCGAGGCAAGTCCCGATCCGACCCGCATGAATTCATCCGTTGCTCGCTCAAGAGCTCTTGCTTGATCCAGGATGTCTTTTGCGACCGACAACTCCTGCTGGGCTCGTAACAAATCGATGTACGCCAGTGACGTAGCCAATAATGAGTCGTTGATGGTCGCTTGCGATTCAGATCTTCGCGCGCAATTCGTTCTTTGAGTGATGCGAGGCTGAAAGATCGCATCTGCAACATGAAACTGAGACACCAATCCTGGCACGGCTGGTGAGCTTGCACCGACAGCATTCCCACCAAATCCCTGATAATGCGAACTGCGATTCGTTTCGATTACATCTCCCACGACATCTTGAATGCTGCCCAAGTGCTTGTTGTAGTTCACCCCGGCTCGAATCGATGGGAGCTTGAGGGAATTGGCTCGCTGAAGCTGGGCCGAGGATTCTTCGATGCGAGCCCGCGCGAACTGGATCTTTGGATTTTGGCCAGTCGTCAATAACAATGCCGTCGTCAAATCAATCGACTGAAGTTGATCGTTGAATGCAGTTGAATCCGACGAATCCGACGACGTACTTGGACTCTTGGACGCATCAGCACTAGATGGCATGTCGAACTCGGGCGCAATCGCAAGGACCGTTGGTGAATACGATGCGGTCGTCACGTGGTTCTTTTCCGCCGAACTTTGCGACGATTCTGCTGCCGATGAGTCAACCAGCTTATGTGGTGCTTGAGACAGTGATTTAATGGCAATCGATTGATTATTGGGAAACGCGGAAGCGGGTTGCGGGCTCGACGCAACTCGGCAGCCGGCCGTGAAACTGCTAGCCAAAGCGATCGCAAAAGCAATCCGTGTATTGCGTTTTGCGTCTATCATCACAGGCGTCATCCACTTGAATTTACCGTATCAACGAACGAATTACTCAGTTCGTCGTTTATCGACGCCCCAGTAACGTTCGTAGCGGTAATAACGCTCAGAACAGGCTAGACAGCCCCCGGGGTGGGCTCACATCCCTTACCGCTCGCCTATTTTAACAGCTACCAGATGAAACGCAGGTTAGGATGAGAGACCTTATCAAGGTGTTTTCGGTTGCGGAGCTGGTTCCACTTTCTGAACTTTCTGCCCGTCTTTGAATGCATTCGTATTGGCCGTGATCACATTCTCTGTCCCGTCTAGGCCACTGGTGATTTCGATGTCCGAACTGGATCGAATCCCGAGTGTAACCGGCTTGCGAACCAAGGTCCCTTCTGGATCCACCGCTAGGCAGATCGATGCACCATCGCGTTGAATCACCGCTCCCTTAGGGACAGTCATAACGTCCTTTTTTTCCGAAACAATCACCTCTACGTTTGCGTACATCCCAGGCCGAATAACGCCTTCTTCATTGAGGATGTCAATCTCGCAACGCAGAGCACGCGTCGTTGATTGCAATGCCCATGAAGTTCTCGATACCGTCGCCTCGACACTGCGACCATTTAGCGACGGCACTCGCACGATTGCCTTGCGGCCATTGTCAACCAATCCGGCATCGCTTTCGGGAACATCCACAAAGACTCGCAATCGTTTGGAATCAACCACGACAAACAACGCATCATCCTGACTGCTTCGAGCTGGCTGAACCAAAGTTCCCAATTCGATAGATCGGTGGGTGACGACGCCATCAAAGGGTGCTCGAATCTGCAAGTACTCTCGCATCGATTCCACACGATGAAAATCTGCTTCGGCGACTTTGAAATGGGCCTCTGTCGATCGCAAATCCGCCTTCGACTTTTCGACCGCAATCAACGCTTCGTTCTTTTTCGCTTTGGCGGATCGTAACTTTGCAGATAGCTCGCCTCTTGCGGCGTCGGCGGACTTGAATTGCTCCAGGGCTTCGTCTGCAAGCTTTTGCGTTACCGTCTGCGTTGCAACCAAGGACCGAACGCGCGACAATTCCGAGTTCCAACGTTCGTATGCTGCCTCAACGCGTTGCTGACCGGCCAAACACTCATCGATATTTGCATCCGCCGACGCTGCCATCGATTCCGCCACTCGGACTGCCGCTTGCGATTGTTCGATGTCAGCTCGCGACTGCTGAATCATGGCCTGCTTTTGTTGAAGCTCATCGCTAAGTTCGGGTGCGACAAGTACCGCCAACAATTGCCCCGGCTCAACGACGTCACCTTTTTCATTGAGCTTTGGGCCGACCACATGATCACCGATCTCAACGAGCAGTTTTTCTACGAAGCCACCTACTTTGGCGTGCACCGGAGTTATCTTAAAGGCCTCGATCTGGCCTGGTTGTTCGGTTCGTTGAGCAATCTCCTTGCGGACAGGCTTCGCGGTTGCAACCTTGGGAAGTTCAGCCGATGAACTTGTAGGGGTTTTCGCGTTGTCTTGGTTTGAATCGGACGTGCAACCCAAGCAGGAGAACCCAGCGATTGAAAAACAGTAGATTGCAACACGCATGCGTGAAATAAAATTTCTCATTCGGAGGTGCCTTTGCCAACTGCAATCGAATTATCGGAATCTAAGTTCAACGTTTTGAATTCTTCGTCGAGCGGGTGAAGCGACTTCGAATTGCGATCTTGGCCTTGTTGCACCCAGGCGAAAACGGCGGGCAGAATAAAGAGCGTTGCCAGCGTGGCTGCAATCAAGCCCCCCATGACAGCCCTCCCGAGCGGTGCTGTTTGTTGTCCGGATTCACCCAAGCCAATCGCCATGGGTAACATACCAGCGAGCATCGCAAAGCTTGTCATCAACACCGGCCGAACACGGTCTGTCACTCCGTTCTTGGCTGCATCGAAGGCCGATTCGCCTCCCATTCGCCGCTGCTCCGCAAACGTCACAACCAAAATTGCGTTTGCCATGGCAACACCCAATCCCATGATCGTCCCGATGAAAGACTGAATGTTGATCGACGAATGCGTCAACCACAGCATGATTCCGGAACCGGCGATGACGGCGGGCGCTGTCGAGACCGAAACCAACGAGAGTCGAAACGATTGAAAGTTGGCTGCCAACATCAAGAAAATAGACAGCAGGGCCAACAGCAAGCCGACGGCAAGCCCATTGAGCATTTGGCGTAGAGGTGGAATCTGGCCACGCAGCTCAAATGTGATGCGCCCTGGCTTTTGTCCCGCTCTCTCGAGCTCTGCCTTTGCCGTATCGTCTACTCTCTTGACGCGAGCAAGTGCGTCGTTCACTTGTGCTGCGACGGACCCCAAATCTGTATCAACCAAGTTCGCGGTCAAAGACAATTCGCGTTTCATGTTGTATCGATCAAACTCACCTGGCATCGTCGACTGCGTGATTGCGGCAACGTCTCGCAATAGCAATGGATTGCCTTCGCGATGAAGCACAGGAACCGTCGCTAAGTCAGCGATCGATTTCATGGCAGGTTGCGGTATTTCGACTTGGACTTGATAACCAATTCCAGTCTTTGGATCCGGCCAATAGTTAGGCACAACGAATCGACTCGAAGCCGTTGCCGCTAACACGGAGCGGCCAACTTGAGCCATGGTTGCACCTGCGATCCCTGCCTTTTCACGGTCGATTCGAACATCGACAGTGGGATAATCGAGCGATTGAACGACTTGAATGTCGCGCAACGCAGGAATCTTGGCAAGTTCCGCTTGCGCCTTTGCTAGAAACTCACGATTCTCTGCAATGGAGCCACCTCGAATCGCTACTTCCACTGGGGTTGATGATCCAAAACTCATCACTTCGCTAATGATATCAGCAGGTTCAAATGAAAATCGGACCTGCGGAAATTGCGTTCGAAACTTCTCTCGCAAGTGATTCTTAAGTTGATCGGTTCGCACTCCAGAATTAGGTTTCAACGCGATGCGCAGGATTGCTTCCTCCGGACCGCGTGAGAATTGATAGACGGAATTGATCGGAAACGAAGCAGGTACTGTGCCGACATAGCCTAAAGTCAATGCGATGTTCTCTTTTCCTGCGGACTCTTTCAGCGAATCCAAGACTTGCAGTGCTATCTGCTCGGTTAGATCGATGTGCGTTCCATCTGTAGCTCGCATGCGAATACGAAATTCTCCCGCGTCAATCGGCGGGAAAATGTTCAAACCGACAGTCGACAAGGTCCACCAAATGATCGCGCCACTTGCAAGTAGATAGCTCGGCACAAGGATCCAACGCGAGGCGATAGAGGCCGTTATCCAATTGCGATAGAGACGGATAAGGAATTTCGGTGCAGGCTGTTCGTTTACGGATGACGACAAATGGAGTTGGCGAGGGGTTTGCTTGAGCAGCCAAACACACAGAATAGGAACAAGCGTACTCGACAAAACATACGACGCGATCATCGCAAAACCTACCGCCAGCGACAACGGATAGAACAGCTCGCACGGTGCACCTTGCATGAAAAACGTTGGCACAAAGACCGCCAAAATGCAGAGCATCGCTAGCAGTCTTGGAACGGCGGTTTGCTGGTTGCCCCGCCAAACCGCCATCGCCACGGATTGCGATTTGCTCAATTGCGTATGAATGTTCTCAATCTCGACCGTTGCTTCATCGACAAGTATTCCGACAGATAGCGCCAATCCACCCAAGGTCATTAAATTGATGGTTTGCCCAGTAAGCCACAGTCCCACAATCGAACAGAGGATGGCCAACGGGATGTTGATGACCACCACGATGGCGCTTCGCCAGTCTCGTAAAAAAACCAATACCATCAAGCCCGTAAGCATTGCACCCAGGAGCCCTTCGGTGGCTAAGCCTGAAATAGCCCGTAGCACGTACGGCGATTGATCAAATTCAAAGGCTACCTGAATATCCCCAGGTAACTCTTGTTGCATCTTTGGCAATGCTTGTTTGATTTCCCCGATGACATTCATGGTGGATGCGTCGGCGCGTTTGGTGGCCAAAATGTAGACGGCTCGTCGCCCATTTGCCAATGCATAGCCCGTCGCAATGTCAGCCGCATCCTCGATCGCACCGATATCGCGAAGGTAGACCGTGTTCGGCCCGGTTTTGATCGGGATTTGTCCGACGTCCCGAACATCGCGAACCATAGCGTTGCTGGGAACAGCCGGATAACTATCTCCGATCCGAACGTTTCCCGAGGGATTGATCGTATTGCCTTTCGAGAGTGCATCAATCACATCGTCGGGGGATAGTCCATATGCCCGCAGCCGGTCCGGATTGGCTCGAATCACAATGCTGCGGGCTGAGCCACCAAACGGAGGTGGAGCGGAGACACCCGGTAGCGACGAAAACATCGGCCGCACTTTGAAGAGAGCCTGATCCTGAATCTCTGCGATCGTCTTGGTACCGCTCGAAAGAACAAGATATCCGACGGGAACGCTTCCCGTATCGAATCGCATCACGAAAGGTGGAACGGTGCCGGGTGGCATCATGGCCCTCGATCGATTCACATAATTGATCGTTTCCGCCATGGCCTGGGCCATTTCGGTTCCGGGATGAAATATCAACTTCATCAACGCAGTACCCTGAACATTCCGGCTTTCAACGTGATGAATTCCGTTGATGTAAAGGAAGTGGTACTCGTAGTAGTTGGTAATCAACCCTTCCATTTGCGCCGGATCCATACCGCCGTACGGTTGGCAGACGTAGATCACCGGCAGGTTCAGCGAGGGGAAGATGTCGACGGCCATGCGTTTTATAGGCAATTCGATGCCGCGCTGCTTCAGCCAATCATCCATCGACTTAGGACGAATAACGCTTGCTCCGACAAGCACGATCGCTAGTATCCCTACAAGAATCGTTTTAGGACGACGCAGAGCAAAGTTGATTGGATTCATGTACCGAAATGAAAATGCACGTCGAATAAGCCCAGACTGCGGTTGACGAAAGACAACCCACTCCATTGTAGTTGAAACAAAACACTCGGGGAGAGACATCGCGAGATTGCGATCTTGCATAGCAATTCGTATGATCTAAGGCGTTGCACATCAATAAGCTACCGAACCAAACGTCGTGGGACAGGCTGCTAGCCTGTTCTACCACCGACAGGCTGGCAGCCTGTCCTACGAAAATCGGCAAACAAGGGTCGTTCAGGGCCTAACGCAAAGCAGTCACTCTCCAAACAATTACATTCTTACCCACACTTGCGCTATGGCTCCCAACGAAAACACGCTCCTTTGCTGGCAATTGAGGAAATCGAACTCTCGCGACTCGATGACTCGTGAAGCAACACCGGAAAGTCATGTTACGGAACTGCCAGAACGCGTCACGGCCGGTAATGGGCGGTTTTCTTTGAGCTACAAGCAGCTCGATTCGGGCCGCTCCGCTGGAATGCATTGTTTGACCATCGACACGGGAGCGGTGGTGACAACCATTCTCCCCGATCGAGGGATGGGGATTTGGAAGTGTTGGTCAGGTGACTTGGAGTTTGGTTGGCAGAGTCCTGTCCAAGGCCCCGTCCACCCAAGCCTTGTTCCTGTCCATGATGCGAGCGGCATCGGATGGCTTGAGGGATTCGATGAGTTGCTTGTTCGATGCGGTTTGCACAGCAATGGCGCGCCGGAATTTGCTGAAAACGGAACCGTACGCTATCCGCTGCATGGCCGGATTGCCAATTTGCCCGCGCATCGACTTGACGTACAAGTCGATGTCGAGAATGGAATCCTCGATGTGATAGGTGTCGTTAGCGAAGCGAGGTTTCTGATCTATTCGCTGGAGTTGCAAACGCGTTATCGATTCCGCGTTGGAAACCCCGTCGTCGAAGTTGTGGATACCGTTACCAACCGATCGACCCAAGCCGGTTCGATGCAGATGCTCTACCACATCAATCTTGGGCAACCCATTGTTCAATCCGGTGCCAAAATCTATTCCCCATTTCGAATCCTGACTCCACGCGACACACGTGCGACGAATGGGATCGATCGTTGGAATCAATGCGATGGTCCGATGAGCGGATATCAAGAGCAAGTCTACTTTATGGTGCCGCTCGCGGACGAACAACACTGGACCGAAAGTATGTTAGCGTCGCCAGACGAATCGTACGGATTCGCGGTGCATTACGACACTCGCGCACTCCCTTTCTTGAACATTTGGAAGAACACGTCGGCGGTCGAAGATGGGTATGTCGTCGGTCTTGAACCTGCGACGGGATATCCCAACACGCGATCGGTTGAGCAAAAAGGGGGAAGGATAATCCACTTGCAAGGAGGTGAATCAAAATCGTTTCGACTGAAACTTCAGCCCCTAGCAACTCCCAACGAAGTCACTCAATCCCGAAGTCGCATCGAACGGCTTCAATCGATTCCAGGAGTGCTGTCGGAGATGCCGTTCGGTTCGTAGCAAAGGGGGGCAAGGGCGGCACGATCAAAACGTTAGCGACGGGCGTACCACCCGTATCGAAATCCCAGTGGATCTGCGTGATCTCCGTGCGTTTTCTCCCCCTCGCCCCGCTTCGGCAACGCTGTGAAGCATTTTCGTCAATGAAATGGAAAGCTATTTGAATTTAAGCCTTCCGTTCGGGCTTGCCCCGACGGAGGCAACAATTGGTAGCTACAGGCAAAAGCCCTCGGCTCGGGCTCTCCACCGAGTTTACTCGGTGGAAGCAACGTTTGGATCCGAAAAACGCTGCTTCCACCGGTATGAAACCGGTGGAGAGCCATGGCCCGTCTCTGCGGCTAGTAGCCACCAATTATCGCCCCACTGGCATAAAGCCAGTGGTAGCGAATCGAAGGAAAAAACGCTTCACAGCGTTGCCGAGTACGGGGCGAGGGGAGCAAGATCAAAAGATGTGGGTAAAGATGAGGCTAGCAGCCTGTGCCACGGGCATATCTCATGCTGCCGCTCGCTTTACATGCCTTGCTGTTGCTGCGCTGAACCGAGAATCAAAACCTGGGCAACAATTGCAATCACGTTTACGACTATGGAACAGCTGGAAAATAGGTATGCCAACTCAATGCACCACTGGAACGGGGACCAAGTCCACTAGAATACGAAGCTGCTTGGAGTCTCGCAACAAAACGACTTCGACCGGTCGGTCCATTGTGGTCAGTCCGACAAGTTGGACAAGATGCTCGTCGTTGTCTACGCTTGTACCATCAAGCTGAAGAATGACATCGCCGTATTTGATACCGGCGAGTTCCGCAGGACTGTTCGGCTTAATGACTTTTACGAAAGCCCCATGTGGACGGGTGTCACCTGATTGTGAATTGGGATCGGATTTGAAGGCTCGCTCGACACTTACTCCCAAGTACGATCGTTGCAGCTCTCCCTTCTCGACCAATTGTCGGGAGACCGCCATGGCAACGTTGATCGGTATCGAAAAACCAATTCCTTCATTCCCTCCCGAGTTGCTTGCAATAGCCGTATTGATCCCAATCACTTCGCCACGCAGATTCATCAGTGGCCCACCGCTGTTCCCCGGGTTGATCGCAGCGTCGGTTTGAATGAAGTCCTGATAGACAATCGCCTTGGATCCGAGTTCAAGATTGCGACGTCCCTTGGCGCTCACAATTCCGTAACTAACCGAATGATTCAAGCCAAACGGGCTTCCAACTGCAAACACAAAGTCACCCATTTCAATTTGACGACTGTCCGCCAGTTTCGCACTGGATAAATTGTTTCGATTGATATCGATCACTGCGATATCCGTCGATGGATCTTCCCAAACGCGAACGGGTTTTAGCGAAACTCCTTCGTTGGTTTCCACTTTCAAGTTTTGAAGAGTCGCAGAATGGATCACGTGACGATTGGTAATGACATAATTGTGATTACCGATTTGAACGATCACTCCCGAACCCGCTTCTTCGACCTTTCTCGTATCGGATTTTGGGTTTCGAGATTCTTGTTTGCCACCATTGTTGCTTCGATCGGCTACCGCTTCATCCTTGATCGCTTCGATATGAACGACGGTCGGTGCCACCAATCGAACGACACGTCGCAGAAGCGAATGCTGACGCTCAATCAAGTCTACTTCTTGTGCGATTTGCGCGTACTGATCGTCTCGTTGCTTGGAGCTATTGCCAAAGTCGCCAGCAGCGTTGATTGAGACTGGCAAGTTTCCACGCCCCGAATACACCGGCGGTTGGCCAAGTGCAGAATTCTCTACCATGCAACAAAATGTGGCGACCGCAGGCGTTGCAACTGTCAAAGTCCAAAACCAATGAAACGGCTTTCTGCTGGTTTGTTTCGAAGTTTTGCGTCGGCTCATTTTGGTTGAGACATTCGATAGTTGTTAAAGATGTGCAAACAGATCTGTAATGATGCTATTCGGAACGTATCTCGAACTTTTTTAACACCAAACAGAGATGGACGGTGCAAGAATGTGATTTAACTGGCAGATGTGCCGTAATGGCTCGACCTGCGGATTGTGCCGAATCTAAGACCTACCGACCAAACGACACTTTTTCGAGCGCAACTTCAATTGCTTTTCGCTTAGCTAAATCTGGTTTTTCAACCTTCGTAGTTGAGACAAAGCGTTTTGATTCGGGATCTGGTTTGAACGCAACGACATCCGTGGCAACGCTTGCGACGGGCTCTTCTTCGACAATGATATGCGGTTGAACTCCGCGAGCACTGATCGGTGTTCCCTTGGGCGAAAAGAACTTCGACACAGTCAATCGAAGCCCACCGTTTCCGTTCTCGTTGTGAAACACACCTTGAACGCTGCCTTTTCCGTAGGACGTCAGCCCGACGATTGTTCCACGGTTGTGATCGAGAATTGCTCCGGCGAAGATCTCGCTTGCGCTTGCGCTGTCCCCATCGATCAACACGACCAGCGGAATGTCCCAGGCTGGTTCCGTGGCTGTGAAATTGTGGTTCTCTTGACCGTTCCGTCCCTTTGTCGACACGATCGAACCGCGTTTCAAGAATTGATCGGCCAACTCAACGGCCGAATCAAGCAGGCCACCTGGATTACGTCGCAAATCAATGATAACGCTTCGCATTCCTGCTTGGCTAAGGCTCCACATGGACTGGCTAACTTCCGCAGCCGTTGTCTTTTGAAAGTTGGTGATCCGAATGTATCCAACACCTGGACCAGCCATTTCGGATACCGAAACACTGGGCACGTCCACTCGTTTTCGTTGGACCTCAAGTTCCAACGTTTTATCCTCGTTCGTTCGCAAGACCAATCTAACTTTGCTACCTTCGGGGCCACGCAGCAAGTCCGCCGCTTTCTTGGCTCCGATTTCTAGAACGGAAGACCCATCCACTTGGAGGATGTATTGATTGGCGGCCATTCCTGCAAGTTGAGCCGGGCCACCGCGAAACACATCGACAATCCGCAATTCCGAACCTTCTGCCCAGAGCTCGACCCCCAAACCGATCAAGTTGCCTTCGATCTGCGACATGACTTCGCGATACTCGCCAGGCGTTAACAATGCCGAATAGGGGTCAAGCAGTCCGACAGAACCGGCAATGTACTCATAGATTACCGCAGACGACATCAGGCCCAACTGTTGGCTGGCGATGTTCGCCACCATCGCAACCGTCCCCTTCAATTCCTCTGCGGATTGAATCTTTCGACCGAATACGGCTTTGTGTATGGATTTGCGAAAATTCTCAACGTTCGCTGCATCTGCATTTTGAAGGTGTTTGCCCAGAAAATCTTGCTCGGTCAGCGCCACCTCTAAAAAGGCAGTACCGTGCAATGCGAGCTTGTAATAGTCGATCGGCTCCACGTAGTAAACGTCCAACTTGGCGAGCACCTCGCTCAGCACTTGGAATGCTTGGGTCGCAGACGAGGAGTCGACCGTTTGCATAAAGGATCGATCCGAGTATCGCCGTGTTACGTCAAAATGAACACGGCAAATTTGAAGCCGCTCGCTACACTCACGCTGTCCCGGATCTTTCTTGAGGGACTTCTCGTAGTGCAGAATTGCCTCTTGCCAGCGACGTTCTTGTTCCAGACGCTTCCCTTCCGTTAGTGGCGTACGAAGCGGGTCGTACACAGCTCCCAGAGTTTGAGCCCCCAGATTGGGTGCGAACTGACCGTGTGCAATACGAAAGCTACCACTAGCAACGAAGCAAAGGGCGAAGGCCAAGCGTGCTAATCGTAGAAACAAGTATTGCATGCGAAGATGTGGGGCTGGGTGCATATTGGTAGACACAAAAACCGCTAAAGTAGTATGCAACCCCAATTGTGTTGGTCAAAAAATTCGAACCACAATCTCGAATAGAATCTCTTCCGCAACCGTTAAGGTTCGCGGGCGACGATCTCGATATGACACAAAAGGGGGTGGTAGGGACGGGTGGTGAGATCCCTCAACTGCCGGCACGGACTGAACACGGTTCAGAACTCGTAGCGAACGAAAATGCGTCATGCATAAGAAATGCTGCACTGTCAAACCGAAAAGTGAGGCAACACGGCATCACTACGGTTCGAAACCAACTGTACGCAAGACTGAGCGTACGGGCAAGTCTCTAATGGCCCGCTAATCACGTTTCAACATTTCGAACATCCCATGAACTTCACCCGGTTGCCCTGCCTTTCAACTAGGAAATTGGCTAAACTACTCTGTATTCCGAACAAACCAGAACCGGTCGGAACCAGCCCACGAACAGTTTGCCTTCATCAGGGATTCCCAATGACATTTCCACGAACGATAGTAGCGTCCATTGCATTTTGCACTTTGGCCAACTTGGCACTTGCGCACGAGGGACACGGAACACCGGGAGCAGGGAACTCCATGGTTCACTTTCTATTCAGCCCAACCCATTTACTACCATTGGTGTTGTTTGCAATTGCAATCGTAGTTATTCGCCGTTTCACCCAGCTCCCCCGGAAGGGATGTGTTGCGCTCCCCCGGACGGAATGTTGTTCTAAGTTGCACGACGCTCCGCCGTCGTGATTCCTGCGACGCGGAGAGTCGCACAACGAAGCGCTTCGCACAACTAAGCGAGCAAGGGTACCGGAGGGTGGAATTAATCAAGTTCGTACTTGCCGTCCTCAAACCAGCCTCGGTCACCTTTAAAGTCGTATTTGAGTAACTTGGCTTGCTTGTTTTGGGTAACCGTAATCGCAAGCGTCTCGCCCTCTTTTGACTTTGCCGTCCCAGTGTATTTGCCTTCGCCCGCCGGGGACAATTTTAGCTCCACCAAACTGTATTTCGACTGTAGCTTTTGCTCAATGGTGTCCTGTGTCCAACCTCCGGGATTGTTGGAAGCGTTGCAACCTACAACAGTTAGCAACGCACATAACATGCAGAAAGAAAAATAACGGACCATCTTCGCAGCTTTCATTCGACCGAGGTTTGGATTCGAAACAAATTGGTTGGCCTAAAGTATAATAGAAAATCGTCGTCAAGAAATGTGCAGGAAATACTCAAAAAGCAAGGCAGTAGGTCACGACTCGATGACCCCTTCGATGATGGCTACCAAAAGCTGGGTCGGCGTCTTGGCCGTGATTGCGGTCTTCGCCATGCACCAGCCCATACCGGCAGACGACTGGCCAAACTATCGCGGACCAAACCACAACGGTATTTCGGCTGAGAGTCGCTGGACCGATCACTTCTCAGATGGTGGACCACGTATCGCTTGGCGCTCGAACGTTGGAGTCGGCTTTTCATCGGTCGCGATTTCGGACGGCCTTGTTTTTACGCTAGGAAACTCGGACGATCAAGAATCGCTTTTTTGCATCGACTCACAGACGGGCAAGAATCTCTGGAAACACTCCTATGAGTGCTCGCTCGATGATCGCTTTTTTGAAGGTGGTCCAACATCGACTCCAACAGTCGACAGCGAGAAAGTCTATTCGATGAGCCGTCAGGGCGATCTTTTTTGCTTTGACAAACGCTCCGGCAAGATTATCTGGTCAAAGAATGTACGAGCAGAAACCGATGTGCGGGTACCGGGCTGGGGATTCGCTTCATCGCCGGTCATTCACGGAGATCGGCTGATACTGGGCGTTGGCGAAGCTGGTTTAGCACTCGACAAACACAATGGAGAAGTCATCTGGAAATCTGGGGCTGGCGAAGCCGGCTACATGACTCCGCTTCCTTTCCAGTTGGGTAATCGATGGTTTGCATTGATTGCGTCCGGCAAGTTTTATCAATGTGTTGATCTTGAAAATGGATTGGTTGTTTGGCGGCATCGTTGGTTGACTACTTATGGCTGCAATGCGGCCTCCCCTATTGTCGTTGGCTCTCAAGCGTTTTTCTCGTCCGGTTATGGTAGGGGGGCAGTCCTTGTGGACCTTTCTGAAGACTCTTGCAAAGTGGTCTGGTCCAACAAGGAAATGCAAAATCAACTCAATTCAAGTCTACTCCTGGATGGAATGATATATGGATTCGACGGTGACGAGGGGGGCGATGTACAATTGAAGTGCATGGAATTTGCGACCGGAGCCGAGAAATGGAGCTTGGGTGGACTTGGATCCGGTTCACTTACTGCGGCAAACAACCGTTTGATCGTGCTTAGCCAATCCGGTGAGCTTGTCATCGCGCCCGCAACGCCGGCAGGTTTCGCGCCAACTGCGCGAGCGAAAGTCCTTGATGGCAAATGCTGGACGGCACCTGTGCTCTGCAATGGTTTCATCTATTGTCGAAACGCGGCCGGGGATATCGTGTGTCTTGATGTTCAAACTCAACCAAAGGAATAAATGATGACCGTTCCGCGACGAACGTTTCTCCAATCAACCATGGCCACCGGCATCGCGTTAGGTGCGGCTCCAGCGATCCATGCGTTGAGCAAAGGCAAGAAGTATCGCACAGCCCTCATAGGAAGTGGCTGGTGGGGTATGAACATCCTCAAGGAAGCGATGGCGGCAGGCAATTGCCAAGTCGTTGCTCTGGCCGATGTCGATCAAGATGTGCTTGAACTCGCTGCCGAAAAGGTCACAACCTTGTCAGGCGACAAGCCCGCGACCTACGAAGACGTGCGTGAAATGATCGATAAAGAAAAAATCGAAATCGCCATCGTTGCCACGCCAGATCACTGGCACGCGCTCAATGCCATCGCCGCAATCGGGACTGGGGCACACGTATTCGTCGAGAAACCCACCGGACATACCATCCTTGAGAGCCGAGCTATGCTCAATGCGGCTCGAGCAGCCAATCGCACCGTTCAAGTTGGATTGCATCGACGCATTGGCCCTCACTATGTTTCCGGTATGAAGTTCCTCAAGGATGGACTTGCAGGTGATATCGGAATGGTTCGGATGTTCGTTCACGGTGGTGGCGGTAAGGAGAAGCCGACGCCCAACAGTGCCCCACCCGAAAATTTGAACTGGGACTTGTATTGCGGGCCAGCTCCTTTGAGACCCTATTGCCGAAAGATCCATCCAGGCGGCTTTCGCAATTTTCTCGACTTCGCAAATGGCACGCTCGGCGATTGGGGCGTTCATTGGTTGGATCAAGTTCTCTGGTGGTCGGGCGAAAAGTTTCCCAAAAAAGTATTCTCGTCAGGGGGGCGCCCCATATCCGGGGTTCCGATTTTGAATGACAACGAACAAACAACGGATACTCCAGACTCTCAAATTGCGGTTTACGAGTTCGAAAACTTTACTGCCACTTGGGAACATCGAAAATTCGCGGGCAACGCCGCAGAAAAACACTCCATCGGTTGCTATTTTTATGGCACGAAGGGAACGTTTCATATGGGCTGGCGGGATGGCTGGACTTTCTATCCCTTGGACTCCAAGCAACCAACGGTTCATGTGGATGCAGAGCATCAAGAACCGGACGGCCACAGCATCAAACTGCTATGGGCAGACTTTATCGATGCCATCGAATCTGGAAAAAAACCGACGTGCGATATCGAAATCGGTCACTACGCCACCAATCTCAGTTTGCTCGGCATGATGTCCTACAAATTAGGCCGAAGCTTGGAATGGGACGGCATTAAAGAACAAGTCGTTGGCGACGCCGAGGCAAACAAACTGCTTCGACGCGAATACCGAGGACCTTGGAAGTATCCCGAATCCTGATGGTTCGCAGAAACCCAAGCAGCGGCGATGAGGCGATGAGGCGTTGAGGCGACGTTACGGCTAAGTCAAATGGATTCGTGGAAGACTTGCCAAATGAATCAAAGTTGCTTTGGCTTGTTCGTCCGGCTTGGCTTGCGAAAGAAACTGAGCAAGTTGCTCTCGCTCGTTTTTTGTCAAAGGTTCGGCAAAGAACTGGCTTTCAAACCAAGTCAAGAATTTCACCGAATCCTTGACTTGGTTCTTTTCGACAAACGAAGCAAGGGTTGAACCATCAAAGCGAGTATTCTCTTGTTGAATCAGTTCGTAGATTAAGTTTGCTCGACCGACAAGCGTGGATGAATTGATCCATGCTCTCCCTCCCTCCCAGCCTTTTACATTGGGAGGAAAGAATATCGATTGACCAAGTCCACGTAATCGCTCCCCGAGGAAGCTCAAGTTGGTAGTGCATTGCATGGCCCGCATCCATCCGATGGCCAGTTCGATCGGCGACCTGATTTTGCGTCCCACGCTCCACTCGCTGAGCAACAAGCGACTCGATAAGATCATTCGCACCACTTCTTCGATCGAATACTTGGATTCGGTGAATCGATTTGCTAATGGGGCCAAGAATTCGTCCGTTGGTGTGCCTTCGTCCGATACGAAAAACCGAAACAGCTTTCGAACAATAAAGCGAGGCATATGAGGACTTGCGAGAACACATTCCACCGCGTTTTCCCCTGACTCTACATCCCCATTGCCCAACAACATTTTTTTCGAATCATCATGCTGGTATGGGTTAAAGCGAAATTGCTTTCGGCGAATCTCCCAGCCAGTAAAGCACTTGGCGAGTTGCTGCACATCGGCTTCGGTGTAGTTCCCTTCGCCCAAGCAAAACAACTCCATCAATTCACGAGCGAAATTTTCGTTTGCACGAGCTTTGCGATTCGATACGCTATCCAAATAGATCAGCATCGCAGGATCTTTCGCAATCCCTTGAACCAGCTCTCGGAAATCGCCGACCGCGTTTTTTCTTAGCAACTGATTTTGAGTGTGCATCAACTCCACATCGAGCACTTTCTCGCCACCGGTGGCAAAGTGCCCATGCCAGAACAACGTCATCTTCTCAATAAGTGGGGCCGGCGAATGCAGCATCCGGTAAAGCCACCAAGCAGCGAGCTGTTTCATGTCAGAGGAGGCGAGGACCGATCTCGCAAGTTCTCCCGAATCACTCTCGAACGACTCGCGTTGTGCCGTAGCCGATGGGGCTTGGCCAATCATCCTGCTAAGGATCTCGTCAGGCTTCATCGACAGGGCGGATCGGAGCTCTTGTTCGGTTGCGGCAAAGCCAGCGCGACGAATCAAGAGACTTGCCCGCTGCGGTGTCCACGGTTCGTCGTTGGATGGTTCCCAAGCCTCCCATGCAATTTTTGGATCAATGCGTTCGAGACTCGTGTTTCGCGAAATCGTTTTTGCGTTCATGGTTTCCGTCGCAGTGCCATAAGCACATCCGCATTGTTTTTCAACCCAATTAGCCGTTGGGCGATAGCCACGGTTTCCAATTGCTCGACATTCGTCGAGAACCGGTGCTATCGCCCTCATCATTACCCACATTTCGCAGCAGGCAAAACTCGAAATCCCAATGGATTTGCGTGACCCCAGCGCGTTTTTTCCCCCTCCCCCCGAGTACGAGACTGCTGATTTAGTGGATTTGCCGCAGTCAAAGGCTCTATCACAACCCGAAGCGTTAGCGAGGGGCAGACCATCCCTCGCTCACGCGTCGGGTTAGGATTAATGCGGATTAAATCAGCAGTCTCAGTACAGGGCGAGGGGAGCATGATCCGTTTGTTTCACTCGAAGACTCATACCTCGCTGATCCCCGATTACTATACTCGAAATGGTTCCATTTCGTCGACGACACGGTCGAATTCGGAACCCCGGCTAACCAGCGTTGAATGCAATTCACCAGTATACGGGTGACGAAAATCGAGGCGCATGGCCGTTAGGAGCATTCGGTAAACACCCGTCTGCCCGAAAATCATCTGGTTGTATCGATGGTCGCCATGCCGATGATCGCCAATCACCGGATGCGCAATGTGATTGAGGTGGCGCCTAATCTGGTGCCAACGGCCCGTTAGAGGTCGTATCTCTAAAAGCGAAAAACGACTCTCTTCGAATGTCCCAATCGGCCACGGGACTTGGTACCGAGCTAAGACGTCGTAGTGGGTAACCGCTTCTTGTATTGGATAATCGATCGTACGGCCTGGATTGAATTCCTCGCCGGATTTTTCTTGAAGCGGCCGGTCAATGAGACCTGTCTCCGGAGCAAAACCGCGAACCAGCGCCTGATAGTGCTTTGTCACTTTTCGTTGAGTAAACTGTTCAACCATTTTCGATGCCGCAGCACCGCTTAAGCCGAACAGTATCAAGCCAGCCGTCGGTCGGTCCAACCTGTGGACCGGATAGACAAACTGATTGAGCTGATCTCTCAGTGTTTGCAGCAAGACAGGCTCATGCGGCTGAGTCATCTTGCTGCGGTGCACAACCAAGCCGGCAGGCTTGAAAACGGCAACATAGTTTTCGTCTTGAAATACAATCCGCAAAGGGCGGCTGATCGACTCATCAATAAAGTCGTCGGTTTCACTCAATCCAATAGGCGCCATGCTGGTTCTCCCATCCCTGGATTCGACAAGTTGACTCTGGTTGCATCAACTTGATTTCTTTACTTTCTTGCCAGATTGTTTTTCATAAAGTGCAACGACTTGTCCACGGTCGGTCGATTCCTCTTTGCGAGCGATGCATGCCAATCCCCATGCTGCTTTCTTCCCGTATCGCTTCCATGCAAAACTCAGTTTTTGCCGAACCCCATCTTGGGTCACCCAAGACGCACAATACCCGAACGATTCCGCATTCTCCCAGCGTGAATCGACGTTGCGAACCATATGGACACCGACTACGCCCGAGGAATTGCGAGCCGTCTTGAGATTGCGAGACGTACGAATCGGCTCCGCACTAGCGGCCCAATCCGAGTAACAAGCCTTGGCCGCTACCAGCGCCTTGGCTTTGCCACCATGGGTTTTGTCGTTAAAAAACTGTTGTTTGCGTTCCCCCGCTCGCGTGATTCGAACCATCCACCCCCGAGTCGCGACTCCTTCGTATTCGATTCGAGTAATGCCTTTGTTTTTTTTGCTCATGTTCCAATTTCAATTCTAAATTCTTCTGGCACGTCCCTCTTCGTTGTGCGACGCTCCGCGTCGCAGGAATCACGACGGCGGAGCGTCGTGCAACGAAATGATGCACCTAAGCATAGTTTGGCAATGCCCAAGGGTCTAGGAGGGTGTCAACCTTTTGAGCAGTCTTGATGCTTAACCATGTTTATCTCCACCTAGTGGCACGGATTGCAAGTTTTGTGGCACGTGCAATCTAGTTACCAGGCTCTGCCTGGTAACTCAATGCAAGCGAGGCTCCGCCTCGCCGAAATGCATCCTTAGTTTGTGAACTCGGGAGGCAGGAGCCTCCATACCAATGCATTCCCAGGCAGAGCCTGGGAACGAGTAGTCTCTTGTGCCACGTTAATTCCAATCAGTGGCACTAGGTCGTTGGCGGCCCGGTAGGTGCGACCTACCACAGGTCGCTGCTCCTCACGGCAAAGCTTCTGATTCCTTTATGAATTGATCGCACAGCTCATGGATCCGATTGGCGATTCGTCTACCAATATCAGGATTTTGAATTTCAAACCTTTTTTCCGTCAGCCAGCGAACCCACTGAGAGATCGATAGGCCACACGACAACTGACTCAAGTAACGACACTCATCGAGGGAATCGATCGCATGCGTTGGATGTACTTCAGCGTATGCTGTGAATGCAATTTGCCACCAATCCTCATCGTTGGATTGCCCCTCCCATCCGCCGGCTCTCAATCCGATTAGACTCCCAAATAGTCGTATGAAGTCCAAACCTGGCCAATCAAGCCTTGCGGCCCCAAGATCGACAATGGATGAGAATTTCCCCGACGAGTCGACGAGTAGGTTCGCATGCCAAAGATCTCGGATAATCCAATGGCACGTCCGCTCTCGAGCGCTGCAAATCTCCATAAACTGTTCTCGAAAAGCAATCAAGCGGACGAGCAACCGCAGGCACTCAGTCACTCGTTCCGTCAGCTTCGCTTTTGCAAAGAACCCTGAGTCACTGACATGCTCAACCATTTGATTGTCAAGCGACTGCATGAACCGCTTGCGTTCTTGGATGGAAGCCGATGGTTGTCGTAGTTCGGAGAGTTTTAGTCCTTGTTCGTCGACCGCGGAAAGCGTCGTCCGATGGATGTTCCCAAGGACGGACGCGGAGTGACGAATCAAATCAACATCAACATCCGCGCGCTCAATAGGTCGCCCGCTCACCCAATCGCACAACGTCCAAAGATGGTCCTCGAAAGGTAGGATCCAGCGCGACGTCGAACTAGATGCAACCCATCGCATCAAAGTCGGAAACGGCTGACAAGCAAGCTCGCCGCTAGCAATGCTGCGTTGGCTTGCCGAATTAATCGCCTGCCAGAAGACAATTTTGTCGCGGCTTGAAGCACTCGTCGGCCAGCTTCGAACGGCAAACGAGCCGATCGAATTTGTTAGTCGATAGATGCTCGTACCGCTAAAGCCACTTGAGGGAATGGATTCGAAGGTAAATGCGAGTTGCCGGACGAGCGACTCGCCGGTGCAATTCAAAACAACAGAACGGTTGGCTTTAAGGGCTAACTCGTCTAAAGACGTTTGATTCAAATCCGGAGCCTAAAGTTTGCTGAGTTCTATTAGTCGATCTTTGGCTTGTTTCGCCAATGAGTGTCCGGCATGGTTGTTCGCGACAAACTCATAGAACTTACGAGCGACATCGACCGAATTCTTCTTCTTTTCCCCTTTTTGGTCAATCACCAACACTTCACTGCATCGGCCAGCTTCAAAGGCGGACCTCGCTTGCCAGTTCTTGATGTCATCTGGTGCTTGCGTGCCGCCATATCCGTACATCACTTTCTGGAACTCCGAAATCGCTTTTGCAAACTCCCTGTCTGCAAAAAAGACTTCTCCAAGCATGAAACGGGACCTCGCCCCCACTTCGTTTCTTTGATCGTCCGCCAATTCGCTGTAAAGCTGAATTGCCTCCCCTGTCTTCTTCTGGTTTTGTTTCGCATAGGCGAGTTCATACTTGGCGACAGGCATGTATGGCGTGTCTGGGAGAGTTTCTCTCAATTTTGTGATCCAGCTATCGACCTCCTTCCACTTCTTCAATTCACGAGCCGATTGGGCCCCATGCAGATACACAAGCGCTTTTACTTGCGATGAGAGGCTGTCTGGATTCTGAGCGCTTTCAAGGCTTCGGCGAGTGATTTCGTATTGTGGCCAGGCGTCGGCGTATTTTTCTTGTTTGAGTAGACTCTCCGCGATCATGAACGAAGCATCAATGTTGAGCTTGCCTCGGGGGAAGTCTCGTGTTTGCTTTCTAAATTGTTCAATAGCTTGATCGTATTGTTGCTGTTGGAAGAACGCCCCGCCAAGTTTATAAAGCGATTTTTCTTGAAGGGCAACGTCGACACTACGTTTTGCGGCTACCGTGTAGGCTTTGATTGCTTTGTCGTACTTTGAATTTTCGTACTCCGCTTGCCCAACATGGAAGTAGGCTTCGGCGGCTAAAGGGCTGTCCGGAAAAAGTGACGTGAGTTTTAGAAAGACTTCGTTGGCTCGCTCAACTTCCCCTTTCGACTTGAGAGCCCAAGCGAGTTCGAAGTAGGCCTTGTCGAGCAGTGGAAAGTTCGGTGTGGTTTCAATAAGCTTCTGAAATGTGTCGATCGCTAAATCATTTTGCTCACTTGCTCTGTACGCGAGCCCCAGCTCAAAGACAGCTTTGGGTTTTTGTTCGGCAGAGACATTCGCCTTAAGCAATTGACCCAAGACGAGAATGGCTTCTTTAGGTTGCTCCAATTGACGTAGACAGATGGCTTTCGCGACTCGGGACTCAATACCCACGCCGTCTTCGCGACTCTCAATGGCGATGGGTTCGAGAAGTTTCAATGCTGGCCCAAATTGATCCTGTTGAATGAGAATGAACGCTTTACCATACGTTGCGTAATCGACAAGCGATTTGTCTTTGGATATTGCGAGAACCGAATCGTATGCGGTCAAAGCTCGTTGGAAGTCATTGACACTGGCGGAGATTTGGCCGAGTCGGAACTCGACTTGTGGTTTGAATCTTGTGCTGGGAAAGTCCTTAAGAATTTTTTCGAGCGTGCTCCTGGCATCTTCCTTTTTGCCACCTGCGTTTTGCGCCTCCGCAAGGATCACCAAGACTTCGTCTGCTTGTGGCCAAGTTGCATTGGCTTGATTTGACTTCTTCAGCGCATCGATCGCATCGTCGAATTTCTCAATCTTTAGCAGGCTCGATCCCTTTAGAAAAAGGGCCTCAGCCCTGGTCAACGGATCTTTTTGTTCGATCAAGGCCGTGTTGGTCAGCTTGATAACCTTATCGTACTTACCGCTCAAGTAGAAAGCGGCCGCCAGCCGCAGTTCCCACGACGCCCGCATTGGGTTGCTGGGTTCGGAGGTGATGAGTTGCTCGAATGCGGTTGCGGCCGATTCGTGCTGCCCCAACTGCAGCGTAGCTTCCGCTCGAACGTAGGCTACGTCGGACGCGAGTGGATCGGTTGGAAACCGCTTGGCAAACGCTTCGCTCCAGCGTTGAGCATCCGCTTGGGCGCCCATTTGCAACGCTGCGAAGGCTGCATTGTAGGTTGCGCGCGGAGCGATGGGGTCATCCGTATGCTCGACGGCGATTTGTTCGTACAAGACTCTTGCTTCCGCTTTTCCTTCCGCTGTTGCAGACAAACCGTCCGCAAGATCCATCTTCAATGAAACCGACGAAGGCGATTTGTTTCCCCACGTGAGCGCGTCGCGAGCGATTGGAACAACATCGGCTGGTTTGCCTTTCAAAATGGCGATTTGACACATCCAGTGTGCCGCTTCGGCTGCGCGATCGTCTTTCGTAATGAGCAATCGCTCGAAGGCCTTCGAGGCTTCATCGAACTTCTTGTCTCGCATCAAGGTTTGGCCAGCTGCCAAGGACGAGTTCTGAGAGAACTGCGAATTAGGAAAAAGCTCCGAAAGCTTTTTGTAGGTTTCTGCCGACTCCTCGAATTGACCCGCTTTTGCGAGCGCAAATCCATATCGGTAAAGAGCATAGTCTGCATTTGGGCTCTTTTCAAAATCCTTGGCAGACACGACTTGCTTGAGCAAATCGATGGCTTGTTTTGCTTGATCGTTTTTCAGCAAAATCTCAGCGCTTCGCAATTTCACTTCACGAGCCAATGGATTTCCCGGGTACTTGGCCAAGAAGGCATCGTAGTTCTCTTTCGCAAGTTTGGTTTGCTGCTGTTCGTCGTAGGACAAACCAAGTCCAAACAACGCATCCGGTCGAACGGATGACGACTCCATCGAGCGGTTTTGGATCAATTGACTGTAAAACGAAATAGCTCGATCAAGGTTTCCAAGGCGCGATTCCGCTTCTGCTGCATAGAATAGCGCTCTGTCGGAAAAACTCCCATCTGGGTACTTTTCGATCAGTGCCGACAAAACCCTTGCCGATTCTCCAAATGCGTCTTTGCGGCTTTTATCTTCCGCCAACATGCCTTGTTGGAAAAGGCTCCAGCCAAGGTTGACCAACGACTCTTCGCGTTGTTTCAATTCGGAATCTTGAAGAGCGAGCTTAAATTCGGCGATCGCGGCTGGATAGTTCGGCTTCTCTTTTTGTAGATAACAAATCCCAAGGAAATGCCTCGCGCTGGCGACGAGCGGGTCGGTCGGGTACTCCTTGATCAAACGATTCCATAGCTCAATGGCACGCGGAAATTCGCCATTGTTCTGGGAGTTGGCAGCATCTGCGAACAGCTCGCGAGCTTTTTCTTGTTTCTTCTCTTTTTCCGACAGGGAGGCCGCGCCTTTTTGGCTGTTCGGCTTGGGAGCTTGCGCTCCAGGCTTGGGCACTTGCGTTCCTGGCCTAGGAGTTTGCGTTCCTGGCCTGGGAGTTTGCGTTCCTGGCCTGGGGGATTGCGTTCCTGGCCTGGGAGTTTGCGTTCCTGGCCTGGGGGATTGCGTTCCTGGCCTGGGGGATTGCGACCCTTGCTTTGCGCCCCCTTGCTGGCCAAATGACGTGGAAACCAGCAATCCACTCATAAACCATGCAGCAAATAGCCGCCGAGCAGCTTGCTTTGCCAGTGTCACTTCGTTGGTTTGCTTGACGATTCGATCGCGGTTTTCCATAGTAATCCCGAGAGTAACGCTAAAAAGAACCATTATTCGCTAGCTAAAAGATGTCGGAACCACGCAAGCGGTGTTGGCCGAAACAAGTCTGTAGTTTACCGTATTACTGACCAATCGGAAGGTTTTGACTCTGAGCGTGAATGGTTTTGAACTAGCTAGCAACCTTTGCCAAGCGAATCTTGCCTAATCGTTACATGTGGGAACTTTGGTTCCTTGGCCCTCGGATTTGCTCGTTTTGCCCTCGGAATTCACTCGTCCGCTCACTCAACTTAACTTTCTGAAATGCACATTCTCGTTACGGGCGGCAACGGTTTCATTGGCTCCCACCTTACCGAACGATTGCTGGAGGCTGGCAATCGGGTCACCATTGTCGATGACTTAAGCACCGGACAACGTAAGAATTTGAAACGCGTGGAGAACCATACTGGCCTCCGCGTACTTCATGCCGACCTTGGTAACCCGGAACTCGTTCATGAGGTGTGCAAAGACGTCGACGCCGTTTACCACCTCGCGGCAGCGGTCGGGGTTGCTTTGATTGCACAGCAACCTATTCAGACGATTCATCGCAATATCTATCCGACTCAACTGCTGCTCGAAGAATTGCGGCGCATCCACCTTACGGGCAAGCAAGTCACCATGTTCTTGGCCAGCACGAGCGAAGTGTACGGCAAGAATCCCAAGTCGGTTTGGAACGAGAACGACGATCTCGTCTTTGGCGCGACGACCAAGCCCCGGTGGAGCTACGGCGCGAGTAAAGCCATCGACGAATTCTTGGCACTGGCCTGTGTGCGCGAATGCAAGATGAATATCGTCATCGGTCGGTTCTTTAACGTGGTTGGGCCGAGACAATCAGGAGCATATGGAATGGTCTTGCCGCGATTCATTCAAGCTGCCATCGCGGGTAAACCTTTGATTGTCCACGACGATGGCAAACAAGAAAGATGCTTCGCACACGTTTCCGATGTTGTGGCTGCCGTCCTTAAGCTCATGAACACTCCCAGTACTTATGGTCGGATCTACAACATCGGTGCCGACCAACCGATCTCGATTCTTGAGATGGCCAAACGGGTGATCCAGATAGTCAATCCAAAGTCTACCATTGAGTTTCAATCGTATTCGCAAGCCTACGATGACGATTTTGAAGACATTCGAAGACGCGTTCCCGATCTAACGCGTCTTAAGCAAGCGATCGATTACAACCCCACGTTTTCCCTCGACGATATCATTCGCGATGTTTGGCGATCCACGATCGAATAGAATGCGGTTAGCGATGTTGGCGGAATGCAGGGTGCAGTGACTTGTCTTGACCGGTGCTTTAGCGAATTTTCTGATCCGGGAGCTGCGTTTTGATCCCCTCGTCGATGGGAATCTTGTCCGTGTCAGGTGTTAGGCCTTCGGCTTCGAGGGCCTGGGTGAGCTGCATCTCCAAGGATGCGAGAGTTGTTAGGTAAGCCGAATCTTTAGCAAGATTATGTAGTTCGTTTGGATCTGCTTCGAGGTCGTACAACTCGGGCGAATGCTTGTCGTTTGTGCCGTCACCGTGGGGATAGCGAATGAATTTCCATTTGTCGGTGCGCAGTGCTCGCACGTTGGGCGTATATGGAAATTGCTTTTCATAATTGTATTCATAGAACCAACTCGTACGCCACCGAGGATCGCTGCCTTCGGAAACAAGTTTACGCCAGGAATGCCCCTGGATTTTTTCTAGCGATGGCACTCCACATATTTCCAGTACACTCGGCGCAACATCGATCGTAAGGACTTGTTGCGAGATTACTTTTCCAGCCGTTATTCGAGGGCCCCGCGCAATCATTGGGATGCGGATGCTTGGTTCGTGTGCAGTTCGCTTGTCAACCATGCCATGCTCGCCTTCCAGAAGTCCGTTGTCGCCCATGAAGATGACCAGCGTATTCTCAAATTGCCCGCTCGACTTCAAATACTCAACCATTCGGCCCACGCTATCGTCAACCGAAAGAACGGTTCCCCAGTATCCGTGAACCATTCTTTCGAAATCGATCACCGCTTCTGGACGAGCGTCCGGGAAATCCTTGCGCCATTCGAAGAGCGGTCCATAGATTCCATGCCAAGTGCTCATGCGTTGGCGAATCCACTCTGGCTTACCGTCGAGTTGGAAGGCGCTGGCTGGATAACGCACTTGCACTGTATCGAACACACGTGAATACTTCTCTTCCGGCGTATAGAAGCTGTGTGGGGCCTTGTGTCCAAGACAAAGCGACCAAGGTTTCTTATCGTCGCGTGTTTTGATCCAGTCAATGGCTAGATCCGTAACCACGCTCGTGTAGTAACCGGGGATCACTTTCGCTCCCGCCCCGTTAATATTCCAAAGCGTATCGAAGTACTTGCCTTGCCCTTGATGCGTTGCGAACCAGTCGAAGCCAGGTCTTGGCTCATCGTTGTTCTCTCCCATGTGCCATTTGCCGACGTATGCCGTTGAGTAACCGCTCTGTTGCAAACGGCCGGGCCAATGCGGGAGCGACGTCGGCAGCTCGGTGAAATTGTCGCGCACACCGTGACGGTGAGCATACAGACCGGTGAGAATACTGGCTCGACTCGGCGAACAAAGGGAGGTGGTGCAAAACGCATTTGCAAATCGAACTCCCCCGTTGGCCAGTGCGTCGATGTGCGGAGTCTTCACATGCGTCGAGCCATAGCAGCCAAGCGCGTCCGGTCGCAGATCATCGCACAGGATATACAAGACGTTGGGTCGATCCGCCGCAATGGCCCGTAGCCCGTTCAAGCAAAAAAATGCAGTGATAACGATGGAGAGGAAGATTTTCATGGTTCTCGTTTGTAGTAATTTTTTCGTTGAGTCGCCTACGCTCCACAATAATGGGCGGCCGATGATTGACACCAGGAGTATATCCACCGCAAGCCCTATCGGCGCCGACCGCAGCCCCATTTTTTCCTGCACTTCGGACGACGGCTATTGCCGGCTAACGCCATCGCAAATCCTTTTTTTGGCGTCTTTCATTCCATTGGGCAATCGCAAATGCTTGCATATTCAAATGGCTTCTCGAATGGAGGCCAATCGGGTAACTTGAAGGGAACCCAAAAAAGAGAATTTTCGTTTCACGAGTTAAGTTGATGCACGATGCCTACCATTCGACAACTACCCATCGGTTTAGTCAACAAAATTGCTGCTGGTGAAGTGATTGAGCGACCTGCCAGCGTCGTCAAAGAGATGCTTGAAAACAGCATTGACGCGGGGGCATCCCATATCGAATTGGCCGTTGAAGGGGGCGGAATCGAGCTGATTCGTATCAGCGACAACGGTTGCGGGATTTCGTCGGAACAACTTGAACTCGCGGTCGCGCCGCATGCGACCAGCAAACTCGAGACGAGCGACGATCTATTCGACGTTCGGACGCTCGGGTTCCGAGGGGAAGCGCTCGCATCCATCGCCGAAATCAGTCACCTAACTATGCGAAGTCGGACAGCGGACAGCGAGTGCGGATTCGAGTTGGTCGTCAAAGGGGGCGATAAGGAACCAGTTCGACCTTGTTCCGGCCCCATCGGTACAACCCTCGAGGTTCGACATTTGTTCTTCAATACCCCCGTCCGTCGTAAGTTCATGAAAACATCGCAGACGGAAATGGGGCATGTCATCGAAGCCTTTACGCGAATCGCATTGGCATTTCCGCAAGTTCACATGACACTCACGAACAACGAACGCATTCTTCACGATTTGGTACCCACCGAACGATGGTCCGAACGCATTCGAGCGTTCTTTGGGGACGAAGTCGCCGATTCCTTGATACCGATCGATCAACGGGACGAACGGGTCGGAATCCGTGGCTATGTCTCCGACCCTTCGGTCTCGCGCGGCAACAACCGGATGCAATATCTATTTCTCAATGGGCGTTACATCCGCGACCGTTCCCTGCAACATGCATTAGGAGAAGCCTATCGGGGGCTACTCATGGTCGGTCGCATGCCGGTTTGTTTCTTGCATGTTGAGGTTGATCCAAAGACGGTCGACGTCAATGTCCATCCAACCAAAGTGGAGGTGCGATTCGAAGATAGCGGCGCCATTTACAGTCGACTACTGCATAGTTTGCGAACGAAATTTCTCAACAGCGATTTGGTAGCAAAGGTTCGAGCACCCTCGGTTCCTGTGGTTCCACCTACTTTAGCTGAATCCAACTTTCCGATGACCACAACGCACCATGTCTCGAACGAGTCCGAATTACTTACGTGGGCCAAGTCGAATGCACCGGTGGCGGTTGGGACTCCAGGCTTGGGAGCTCTGCTTGGAAACGGAATTCCGGAATTCCGCCCATTTTCTAGTTCGAACGTGCCCAATACGGCTACGTTAGGTAGAACCGTTGCTCGAATCGACGACCCCTTCTATTCACCCCCCGAACTACCCGTTTCGATGCAAGCTGGCCCAGCGATTGGTAGGGCGCCTGAAAATCAAGTTGAACGGGAAATGGCATTTCCAAGAGCCCCATGGGACGAGGAAACAACGAACCAAGAAGGCGTTGATTCGACAGCACAACCCATCGACGGTTCGCATAAACAGGTAGGCTTCCAAATTCATAATCGCTACTTGGTCACGCAAGACGAAGCCGGAATGGTTGTGGTTGATCAACACGCGCTGCACGAACGCATCTTGTATGAGCAGATCAAGAACAAGATCATGTCAAAGTCGCTCGACATGCAACGTTTGCTCGTTCCGGAGCCAGTCACGCTGACACCGAGCGAAGCGGCGGCGGCAGTCGATTCTCGCGAAACGCTGGCTGAGATCGGTATTGAGCTCGAGCCCTTTGGTGGCGATACCGTGTTGGTTACCGCTTATCCAGCTATGCTGGCCAAGATGGGGCGAGCAGAGATGCTTCGACAAGTGCTTGAGCCCCTTATGCAGGGTGGCAAAAAAGCCGACGCTCGCAATTTGTTAGACGAACTGATGAACATGATGGCATGCAAGGCGGCCGTCAAGGCAGGCGATAAATTGACGCCCGACGAAATCACTGCATTGCTGGAACAACGCCAACACTTCCAAGACACACATCACTGTCCGCATGGTCGACCGACCGCATTGTTCTTTTCAAGAGAACAACTCGACAAAATGTTCAAACGAATCTAACGCTTGGGTCAGGACGGATTGCGATGACGCTCAAATCGTCCGGCTTGCAAGGTTGGTTTTCGATCCCCAGCATGCGTGCATGCGCAAGATCGGCCAACGACGCAAGCGACGCCGGGAGTTTGCCTTTGCGGATGCGTTCAACCACTTCGGCAATGCTCAAGTTGTCAAACAATCCATCGCTTGCAATCAAAACCGTATCGCGTTGACCCAGTGCGATCGAGGGGCCAATCTCGATACGCATTCGCGGATCTCCTACAACATTGGAAACAATATGGCGGTCCTCATGATGCATGGCTTCCGTCGCACACAACATTCCCGACTCGACCGCAAACCCGACCGGAGAATGGCTCACCGATTGGTATCGGATACGACCGCGAATCCCTGTTACCAAAATCATCGAATCGCCGACATGGTAGGCGCGAATGGTGCCTCGATGGCATTCGACAACTGCAATCGTGCAAGCGGCACCGATCTTGAGCTCTTGGATAGCAATGTTCGCTTGCTCAATTCCATCCAGTATTGCGACCCGCAATCGGTCGGGGCCACTGTCATGTCGTTCAATCGACTCGGACAGCATTTGCAACGCGATGCACGAGGCCTGTTCTCCACCTCGCATCCCTCCACATCCGTCTGCCACGGCAAAGACAGCCGTTTCATCGTCGACACGAATCATGCCGATCGCATCTTCGTTGGGTGTATCCTTGAATGGACTGCGCCGTGAGTAGGCACAGGATTCCCAAACGCCTTCGTTTTGACAAACGAATTCGCTCATTTCTTGTCGCAATAAAAATTGTGTTTGGGAAACGATGGACATTGGGAACAGACCTGGATGTGTGAAAAGACATGCTAACTATGGGTCAACAGGCGATGAAAACGTTCGTTACTCCTAAACTGACAGCCTAAACTCTTCGAAAGTGTAACGAAAAAGTCAACTTTGACGACAGGAACCAATCCTCCGGCCCATTAACCCTGCAAAACCAAACTTGCTAGCTATTCGTGCGGGCTCCTCATGCTGGGGGTTTGGGTAAGATATGCGGATTAATTCGGTTCTTCTCAGTCTTTCGAGGAAAACGGTCCGATGGACCAGTAAGGTTGCGCCATTTTTTGGACGCATGTTTTTGACGCTCTCGATGACAGGAAGACCGAGCATGGACGCAACGATCCTTAACAAGAATCGAAAATCACTTGGTCGGCAGACTCTTAGCCGTCGCGATTGGATCATCGCCAGCACCGCTGCAGCAGCGAGCCTTGCTTGGCCTTCAGCGTCGAACGCACAATCGGGATCGAATTCGACGCAACCAAAGATAAACGACGACACTGGTCTCTTTCGCGTTCGAGCGGTCTTAGAAGTAAACGGTGAGATTCGCCTCAAGAGCCAGTCGACAGACGCGTTGAGCAAGTCTGGCAAATCGCTTGCGGCCAAAACCGCGCCGATCAAAGCCACCTCCACCGTCGAGTTCGATGAACAGTTCGAGACAACTGCGCAATTGATTGGATGCCGTTCCTACCAACACTTTCATGAAGCCAATTCGGAAATCCAAATCGATCGACACGTCACCAAAACGAATTTGCGAGAAAATTGCCGAAACATCGTGCGGCTTGGAACCAACGAAGGACTTGTGACAGCTTCCCCGGACAACCCACTCTTTGCTGCCGAACGCGATTTGATCGAAGGTCCCATCAATACGATGTTCCTCGACCTACTTCTGACCGATGCGGAAGTGAACATCGCGGACAAATGGACGATCGACGACGACGTTGCCTGTAGATTGCTCAACATGGATGCAATTCATGACGGCAAGCTGGTGGTGTGCTTGGTCGATGCAAACGAAGAAAAAGCTCAACTGGAAATCAATGGGAGCATCTCAGCCTCGGTTCGCCAAGTCCCAACGACAATCACCATCGAAGGAAAAGCACAGCTCGATCGCAATAGTGGAACCATCTCATGGCTTGCGATGAATTTGGACGAGACACGCGACATAAGCGAAGCAGAGCCTGGCTTTCATGTTGTTGCTCAATTGAAGATCCTTCGTTCGAAGATTGAAAGCATGACATCCGGCTTGACCTTGAACGATGTTGCGTCCCGCGTTGGTAATCTCGATTCGGCAAGTTTGCTCCAGTTTCAATCCGATCAAGGCTACTATCGATTCATAGCCAACCGAAAATGGTCGACCTATCGAGACAACGGCGAGGAGGCGACCTTGCGATACATTGTCAATAACCGTGTCGTGACCCAATGCAACGTGACCAATATGATCGACTATGAGCCAGGGCGTCAATTGAGTCTGGAAGGCTTTCAAGCCGACGTTCGAATCTCGGTCGGAAAAGCTTTGTTGGAAATCGTTGAAAGCTCAGAGCGAATTTCCGGCAACAAATTGCGATTGCTCAGAGTGGTTTCGCGTGGAAGCGTTCAAGGAGTTGACATCCAGTGGATCCACTATCACATTTCCAACGATAACGGACGTCGCGTTGTCCTGACGTATACGTTGAACGAGGCTAACTTGGAAATCTTCGCAGAGGAAGATGCACAGTTGGCAGGCTCCTTCGAATTAATCGATTGGCCCACCAAGCTGGATGCAAAATCCGTTGAAGCAGCGGCTGCGGCAGACAACGCAACGGAGGGGAGCAAATCGCTCATCGTGCCTAATACCAAGACGAGTACCCAACCCGTTCGTCCAAAAATGGCGCGATAAATGCACCGTTTGCGGCAACTTACGTTCGGCAAGTATGGCCACATGCTTAATCGCCGTCAGTCTATCTCGCCCGATGGCGAATGGGTGGTTTACGATACCCGCAATGAGGACGCTCATATTGCGCGAACGCATGCCATCGAGATGGTCAAAATGGAAACGGGTGACATAACTCCACTTTATCGGACCAGGAACCAAACAGTCCACGGGCCAGGTGTGGGAGCAGTCGCATTCCACCCAAGCGATCATAAGATCATTTTTATCCATGGGTTAGAATCTTGTTCGGCCTCGAATCCTTATTCGGCCGCCCGACGCTTTGGGGCGATCGTCGACGTCGCAGCACCCTGGGAGTATCGTCACGCAGAATCGCGAGTCGTCTTGCCGAATACGGTAACCGCCATGCCCAGTTACGGGATGCTCGCTGGTGGTACGCATGCTCATAGTTGGAGCACAGACGGCTGGATAAGTTTTACATACAACGACGCTTACCTCGAAGGCCGAGCTCGTATCGATAACAACGTTCGAGACCTGCGGACTGTCGGCTTCATGGTGCCGGGAATGGAACTCGCATGCGACACACCTGAAACCGAGCAAGAGAATTTCATTGGAGATTATGCGGCTTTCATTGCCGTCGAGGTGAAAGCGGAGGTTCGGCGCGGAAGCGACGACGTGGAACAGGCTGTGGAAGAATGCTGGATCGGTACCAACGGCTATACAGATGCGGCTGGCAACGATCACCAGCATGCTATCGCGTTTCAAGGTGCGGTGCGCGACGAGCAAGGAAATTTACACCATGAAATCTTCGTCTGCGATTTGCCAAACCTGAAAGAACTTTCGGAAATGGGGGGCGTTCAACCTGCACGTCGACAGGAGGGGATTCTCGCATCGGTACCTGGCTGTTCGCAGCGTCGTTTGACACACACATTGCAACGCAAGCACCCGGGCGTTCAAGGGCCGCGAAATTGGCTGGTCTCATCGCCGAATGGAGAGCACGTTTACTTTCCCATGCGCGATGATGCTGGCATCGTTCAGTTGCATCGGGTTGCGACGAAAGGGGGGGCATTAGAACAAATCAGTTCCCTATCGCATTCGATCGAAGGGCAGATTTCTCTCAACGCTCATGGAACGGGATGTGCATTCCTTTCCGACCAGCGAGTATGTCTCGTGAATTTGGGAACGGGTGAGCACGCATGGTTGACAGGCACCACGGAGCACAAACTTTTTGGGGCAGTGCAGTTCACACAAGACGACCGATGGGTACTCAATGCCTACGTGGGAAACCAGCCTGATCACTATGCTCAGATTTTTGTTTGTGAATAATTCCGCCCATCGTGTGGACGTGCCTTGAGTGTCGCTTACTTGGGGCTGTAGGAAAGTAGCAACTTGTGTAAACTAATTTTCGACTCGGAAGAATATCGCTGTATTTCAAAGCCAAAGGATGGTTGTGGCCATAGTTGAAATGACACTTAGGACAAGAATGTTCTCAAAGACGAGATAAAACCAGGAACCCCAGAAAACTGCGATATGTATCCCTGCTGCACGACATTGTTGGCACTTACATTTTTCCTAACGACCGGCTGCACGTCATTCCAGCCGATGGTTCGTCCCAAACCACCTGCCGTCCTGCATGGCAGCAACGCTGATATTCGCGAGCACCTGCTCGAGGAAATTCCGATCGGTACGTCGCGTGAAGACGCTGAAAGTCGTGTGAAATCACTTGGACTAAACCTGGTTCCTCCATCCGAGTTCGAATCGGAAGCGTCAAGGTTTATCCATTGCAGATTTGACGCACGGAGAGGAAGGTTCGGACAGAACACTTGGATGATTCAAATTGATTGTCCGGAGGGAAAAGTTACAGACGCCTTCTGCGAACAGGTTGGTGTAGAGTGAGCCGTCGTTCGAGAACCTCTTGAACAAAGGGATGCTCCGATCATCGCCTACCGTACCACACTAAGCCATGTGAGCGTTGCTTGCCCTGAAAAACACAACGCAACATCGCTGCCAACGCCGCGCGGACGCAATTGGTAGTTGCTCTCATAAATCACTCGATGAGTCGGATCGTTCTGAATCAAGTCTACATTCGATTCCCTATCATGAGCAAATTCAAAACGCAGCGATTGCCGCTCTGGTTCGCATTGTGCAATAGGCAGAGCATGCACCGATTCCGAGGGCGGCAACGCAGGCAGATTGGCGCTCCAAAAACCACCGGCGGGCCAGTCCAGTTTGCAGACATGCTCAATGACATAGTCGGCTCGCGAGGCATTGATGTTCCAATCTCGTTCTACGTCCCGACGCATGTATTGCGAAACCGCAATGGAACGCACCCCCATCAGGCAGGCTTCGCGAGCAGCCGCAACGGTCCCACTGTAGAAAATATCTGCCCCTAAATTGCCACCATGGTTGACGCCGGAAATCACGATGTCTGGTTCTAACTTAAGCCACGACAACCCAATGCGAACGCAGTCAGCAGGCGTGCCGGATATAGCCCACTTGTTTTCGCCGCGTTGTTCGAGATCGATTGGCGAACCAGTTGTGACTGCGTGCCCGCAACAGCTTCTTCCTCGGTCGGGTGCGACCACAAAACATGTCGCCTTGGTCGACAACAATTCGTATAAACATTGCAATCCTTCGGCCTCAAAGCCATCGTCGTTTGTCAACAAAATTCTCAATGCACTAGCTCCTGGTTTAATTCATGGAAAGCGGCCAAAATAGGTTCGATGGTGCTTGCTCCAGTCTGTGGATCTACCAAGTGACTGTGATGCAAGACGAGGGTACCGTCCGATGCGGCAATGCTGTTCTCGAGCGATCCAACGCTGCGGCAACGGTTTTTCGATCGATTTGCGAAACCTCGAAAACCCGCCCCGATCGCAATCGAGCCTCTTTCCAGAGGCTTCAAAACGAATCGTCTCGCTATCGCTAGAGCACTCGCATTTTCGTCCTTGGATTCGGAAACAAACTGTTGCACCCTAGTCGATTCGAGAATCGTTGGCGAAACTCTGAGTCCGTATTTGTAGTAGCCTGGCAAGCAGTCAGACGTGTCCGGACCTGAGTGAATCCAAGTGAATTGCAGCAACTCCTTCCTTAGTCGATTGGCGGTGGCACGACGCAGCGCGTTGTCATGCTGCAATCGTTCCGATTGAGGAATCAAGATGGCGGCCTGCAACTCCGAGAGCGCATACGAGTCGTTTCCGCGCTCGCAATAAATCGTCATGCGCTGAGCCAATCGCGAATCATTGGTCAGAACGGCTCCTCCTCGCCCAGCTGACAGAAGTTTGCTGCCGCCAAAACTGAGCACACTGATGTCGCCCCATGAACCTGCCAACGTCTCGCCAGCTAGATTGGTTAGGATCGCCCCAGGCTCTTGGCATGCATCTTCCACCACGAAAAGACTCTTGTCCCTCGCCCAACGGCAAATGCCCTCCATCGGGGCGAGCGAGCCATGCAAATGCGAAATCACCACCGCTCGTGTTTTAGGGCCCAAGGCTGCATCCAACGCATCGATGTTAAGTACCCAGCTTTCCGGTGCAACGTCGCATAAAGCCACTCGCGCACCCGCTGCTTCAATAGCGCGAAAATTGCCAGGATAGTCATAGCCGGCCAGAAGCACTTCGGCATCTTCGGCCAGTTTGAGCGACCGGATCGCGAGTTCAATTCCAAATGTCCCGGAACAACATAGTCTGACATGCTCTCGGCGAAAGGACCGAGCGAGGTTGGAACGAAGGGACACAAGGTGTGGCCCTTCATAGGTTCGCCAACTTCCATCCGATGCAACCTGTTCCAATGCCTGCTGAATGGCGAGTGCGGTTGGATGATAAGGGAGCATCGGCGAGTCGAGCCTTGTTGTGGCAAACGTTCGGTGGGCTTAGATCCCGATGATAGCCGTTATCGTTCCGTTGTGCAAAGCGACTGTTCGCGCTTTCCCGACGCGTTAGACGCGTTGGACGCGTCAGACGCGTTAGACGCGTTAGAAGCGAATCGGAGCCGCCACCTGGCTCGTCGCCCTCATCTTTACCCACATTTCAGAACACGCTAGACTCGAAATCCCAATGGATTTGCGTGATCTACGTGCGTTTTCTCCCCCTCGCCCCGCTTCGGGGAGAGGGGTCGGGGGGTGAGGGGTAGAGCCCTGACGTGGTAGCCTCCGGTTCAGTTATTTGTTTACAATTCTGAAACGCAGGTAGACATTGAATTCACGATCAAAAAACCAATCAAAACACAGTGTAAACCCCTCACCCCCAGCCCCTCTCCCCGAGTACAGGGCGAGGGGAGCAAGATCAAAAGATGTGGGTAAAGATGAGGCTCGTCGCCCTGGGATTGGGATTGCGCTGCGGAATCCTATCGTTCTTGGTCGTTTCCGTGCGGTTGCGAGTTCATGGCATGTTGAATGCTCGACCATTCATCGAGTCGTTCCTGTTCCTTCCCTAACGCGAGAGTCTGAGCGGCGTCGTCCCTTTTATCCTTCAATTTTTCAAGCGACTTAACGGCCTGCTGACACTGCAAGAGTGCGATTTTGTGTTGCTCAAGCTCTTGACGCAACGTCCGTTGTTTGTCGGCAATTTGGGCGGATTGAGCGGCTAGTACCGTTTGAAAGCGCTGGGCGTTGAGGATTTGGTGAAGATGCATCGTTCCGTTGCTCGAGTGCTTTCGGTAAGCATCCATCGACCTATTGGATTCATCGATCTCACGTTGCCGTTCGTGGAGTTTTTCGATGGCTAGCCGGACATCTTGAACTGCTTTGGCCGCGACGTCTCGATCGCGTTCGCGAAGTTTGAGCAATGTGGCTAGGCGGAACTTTGCCATGGTAGGTTAGGCAGCTTGATTGTTTGAATTGGGTGTCGTGCTTGGCAGCGGGGCAACTGCGTTTGCAATCGCCGACAGCTTCATCAGTTCGTCGACGCTTCGATTCCAAGGCACGAGTTCATGCTGCTCCTGTGCCAACAAGGATTCGATGGCAGACCGAAGTTGAATCGCTCGATCGATGGCGACCTTGCTTCCTCGCTGGTATGCTCCGATATGGATCAAGTCTTCGTTCTCTTTGTACGTTGCCATGAGGCCTCGAATCGACTCGGCGGCAAGTCGCATTTCTTTTGAGATCAATTGTGACTGCAGTCGGCTCAAGCTGGGAAGAATATCGATGGCGGGGTATCGTCCGTGGGCAGCAATACTCCTAGACAAGTGAATATGACCATCTAGCAAGCCTCGCATCGCATCGCTTATCGGTTCGTTGGTGTCGTCCCCCTCCACGAGCACCGTGTACAAGGCGGTAATGCTGCCGCGTTGATTGATACCCGCTCGCTCAACAAGCTGCGGGAGCATCGCGAAGACACTTGGCGGATATCCACGCGTCGTCGGTACTTCGCCAGCAGCCAAACCGACTTCGCGTTGTGCCATCGCGAATCGAGTTACTGAATCCATCAACAGCAGAACGTTGTTGCCTTCGTCGCGCAGAGACTCCGCAATGGCCGTGGCTGTTTTCGCAGCCAAGATGCGTTTTGGAGCGGGTTGGTCGCTGGTTGCCACGACGGTAACGCTTTTGGCTCGTCCTTCTTCTCCGAGATCTCGGTCGAGGAACTCTCTGACTTCTCGACCACGTTCGCCGATGAGAGCAATCACAACACAATCGGCTTGTGTTCCGCGGGCGAGCATTCCCAGCAATGTACTCTTTCCAACGCCTGAACCCGCAAAAATGCCGATGCGCTGACCGTATCCGATGGTTAAAAACGAATCGATGCTTCGGATCTGGGTTGGCAGTATTTTGTCGATTGGCGGGCGTGTTAGCGCAGGAACAGGGGGTGTATCACAAGGCATTTTGATCCCAAAGGGCAGGGTTGTTCCATCGTCTATCGGATTGCCAGTCGCATCGAGCACCCGACCAATCAACTCCGGGCATACCTTCACGGAACGATACGTTTGGAAAAGCTCAACGGTATCCCCTTGGCCGACTCCATCGAAGTTATCCAACGGTGCCAACACCGTTCTGCCGCCGTCGAATCCAATGACTTCTGCGTTGAGCGAATCTTGATTGCGACGGACGATGCGCACCAGCGAGCCAACCGGGACCGGCAAACCATCCACGACGATGGTGGTGCCTCGAACGCTGCGAACTCGGCCAGAGATCCCGTATGGAACGATCCTTTGCAAACAATGTTTCCAGTCCTTGCTGCGCGGAATACTTGGAAACGATGCGACCAACTTTTGAACGGAGCTCGAGTCAGACATACTATTGTAGTTCTTCCGCAAGTCGTTTGAGCTGTGTTTGAAGAGTACGATCAATGGTTGTGTCTGGAGTTTGCAGGATAACGCCAAACCGACCGACCGAGATATCCTCGGATACTTGGATCTCCATGGATGGTTTCATTTCCTCGACCAGTTCTGTCAATGCAAGTGAGAGACGCTGTGCATCATCGGGATGGATGCGGAGCAGGATTTGACGTTGACCTTGAACCATACGAACCGAGTCTTCAATCCAATCGAGTAAGATCGTCGGATCGGATTCGATTTGTCGGCACAAGAGTTTCTCGGTGATAGCGATTGCCAACGTAATCGTTTCGGTCTGCCATTGCCGAAGCCAAAGTTGCGTTGCGGACTCGAGGTCTTCGCAAAGCGTCCGAACGCAGCCAGCCGCTTCTTGAACGCGTTTTTCCGCGATTTGACTTGCCATTTGCATTGCAAGCCGTTCGACATGGTTCTCTCCGCCTCGAATGCCATCCTCGCGAGCTTGGGCTTGTATGCGTTCGCATTCGGCTGTGCTATCGCGCAGAAGCTGTTGTGCTTGTTCGCGAACGGTATCGATGTACTGTTTCGCGCGCGAGGCCACGTCTTCCCAGTTGAACACCTCGGTTTGAGCTGTGTTGATACCTTGAGGACAAGATCTGGATTTGAAAACACTAGCCATGGTTTGTCGCTTATTGCTATGCTGCCGCAGTGAACGAAACAGTTTCCAGAGAACCTATTTTGCCGACCGATTGTAGATTGGTCGCTGTCTCCGCGATCTGAGTCTGCGCGGCATCCACATCGCGAAGATGGATGGGGCCAAGGCCGATCAGCTTGGTCCGAAGGCGTTGGACGTCTTTGGGGGGCATGAGGCGCTCCACGCGAAGAACGAAATCTCGCTTGGCACCACTCAGCGCCATTAGGATCACTTGTGGCGAACATGCGTGCAGCACAGTGACGAAGTCTCGGTCCGAGAGACGACTCAGGCTATCCATCGAATACTCTCTGGGCTGGCCGAAAGTCAAATGTCTCATCGCGGAATCGTTGCTTGCAGCGTTCGTCGCGGCAGTAGTCGCGGCAGTAGTCGCAGGACTTGAGCCTGACTGCGAGTGAACGGATTCGCTGGGAAAGGGGAGCACAATGGAGTCGTCAAACACATCCTCGTCAGAGGATTGGTGCACAAGCTCTGGTTCCAACGATTTGGAACGGTGTTCGGTCGGTTCAAGGTTGGAGTCTCCTTGGGCCGTGGGAGTGTTGCTCCATCCAAGTTTGCTCGCCAAAACTGGATTGGATTGCGATACTGCGTTTTCCCAAATGCTCTTTTGGGACTTGGGCATGCCATCGAGAATTGCTTGCAGCTTTGTGAGCCCTTGGGAAGTAGCTTGCTGTGGTGGAAAATGTTGTCCAATTTTCCGTTCAAGTTCCTGCTCAATATCGCGTAGGATGGCTGGGTCTGTTAGATGTAGGTGGGGGATGGCGGCAAGCGTTGCGCCTGCAACTTGGATTGGGAGCAACTGAACAATGGCTGTCGCTCGATCCACTGCGACTTGATTGAGTACGGTTGCGATCACGATCGGTCGCTCAGTCTTGAGGATTTCGGCCAACGTCTCGACAGGGATTGTGGACCAACTGCCGCAATGTCCAATCATGTCGTTGGGCTGAGGCTCCTTGTTGGAGGGCGAAATCGGATGGGAATGGGACTGAAGCGCCGCCGGACTCCATTCGAGTTGATCCGACACAGCGGACGTTTGAGATGCGAGGAGTTCGGCTGCAGGCGATCTCGCGTCCGCACTCGCCTCGGGCGTTCGGTGAGACGGAGTTGGTCTTGAAACCGTGGCTCCCAAGAGTCCTTGCATGGCTTCGAACGCTTTTGCCCGCTCTTGGGGTGAAATGGACCCAAGATTAACCAACGCTTGTCGAATGAGTTTGCTCTGAGCAGCGGGGAGTTGGGCCAACAGACCGCGAGAGGTGGCTGCGTCTAAGCTTTGAAGCACGATTGCAACGTGCCGAATGCGCTGATCTGAACCGTTGGACATGCGTTTGGAGGATTGCAGGCTGATGAATTGGGCGATTAAGGCAAGATTAGCCTCACCCGGACTTGTACAGTTTTCGAGAGATTTGCGTCTAGCCCGGAATTTCTTGGCATTAGGGGTTTCGAAACGGCATTCCTGGGCCTTATGCTATGCGACCAAAACGTTGCTTTCCCAGTCTATTAGGCTTGCCGAACTTATCATGTCCAAGAATTCTAAGATCACGGTCGTTGACGCTGAGTCAGAAAAATTCCCTTTCGTCTATCGCTCGCCGCTTAAATTTGGTGGTCGGGTTGTCAAAGACGTCACCGTTTTCCGTACCACGATAGCAATCGAGGACAAGGCCAAGAAGAAACTTGCCTTTGGAATGGGGGAGATGACGATGGGTACCGCTTGGGCGTGGCCGAGCAAGACCCTGACTCCCGAACAAGTTTTGAGAATCGTCATTGGACTTGCGGAAAAGATTGTTCAATCCGCGACCAAATTGGATCCTGCTGCACATCCGATTGCGTTGGCCGTGCAGCTCAAGACGATTGCGAAACAACACGCCCTTGAGTTGGCGGAAGCCATGAAACTGACAGAACCAATCCCTGACTTGGCGGTCGCGTTGGCCATGTCGAGCACGGACATCGCGTTGCACGATGCCTTTGGACGCCTGCACAATTCCAATAGTTTTGACTTGCTGACACCCGAAATCCTCGGAACCGATCTTTCGCCATGGCTGGGCGAAGATTTCATCGGCAAGCACTTCACGGACGTCGTCTTGCCAAAGCCAACGCCCACGCTGAACCTTTACCACCTGGTGGGTTCGTTGGACCCGCTCTCGGCAGACGATTTGAATCGCAAGGTCGGCGACGGTTTGCCAGAAACGCTAGAGGAATGGATCAGCAAGCAACAGTTGTCGCATCTCAAGGTCAAGATCACGGGCCAAGATTTGGATGCCGACGTTGGCCGAGTTTTCGAAATCGATCGCATTGCAATGCGGGTTGCGCCGACACGCGACTGGTCCTATTCGATTGACTTCAACGAAGCCTGCGAGAATGAAGACTACGTCATCGATTTCTTAGAGAGGCTGGATCGGCTGTCGAAGGATTCGACGATGAAGCTCCATTATATTGAGCAGCCGATGCAGCGCGATTTGCGGGCACGAAAAGAAGTGACCATGCATCGTGTCAGTCGACTCAAGCCAGTCGTGATCGATGAATCGTTGACAGACCTCGATTCGCTCAAGTTTGCAAAGCAACAAGGCTATTCGGGGATCGCAATCAAAGCATGCAAGGGGATTACCGATTCGTTGTTGTTCTCAGCCGCAGCAAAACACTATGGCATGAAGATATACGTTCAAGATTTGACTTGCGTAGGTTCGTCGTTCCTGACCTCGGCATCGCTGGCATCGCGTATTTCAGGCGTAACTGCGGTGGAAGGGAATGGGCGTCAATATTGCCCGGCGGGAAACAAAGATTGGGAATCATTGTATCGACCGATGTTCCATATCTTGGGAGGAGTAGTGCCGACCGAGCTTCTTTCCGGAGTCGGGATCGGCTTTGCATGGCCAAGAAACATGCTTTCCAAGAAATACGCCAGCATGGCCTCGTAGCAGGCAACATCACGCGGAGCGTGATGGGTACTATAGACACAGCCGACAAAGGTCAAAGTAGTAGACACATTCCATGTGCCGTCCACCTGGTGTCTTGGCAAATGCTTCACTGCGAACGGCACGGCGGAGCTTGCCTGCAACCTTTGTCGGCACGTGGGTGGCACGTGGGTGGCACTTATTGCCGCCCAAAAGTAGATTGGGACCAATGTCCCGATCCGTTGTATGGACGGGACAATGGTCCCATCCTACCCCCCGCTTCATCCGATAGCTTTTGCTCGAACGGAAGGTATCTCGAACAAGATCCACTACCGCTGCGTTCGACCAGTTGCGGTAGGCACATTCCATATGCCGTCCACCTGGAATCTTGCCAAATGCTTCACTGCGAACGGCACGGCGGAGCGTGCTTGCAACCTTTGTCGGCTGGTGGGTGGCATTGCGGTCAACTTTGATTATTCGAAATGTGCTCAATACCTGATTGAGCGCCGCTTCTAATGCGGCATCGCCATGGGATGGTATGTGAAAGAATCGGAGTGCCATGGCTGGCATTCCGTTGAAGGTCAAACCATTAAGCCTACCATACCAGCTCACGCCCATGTGCATCGATTTGTTTAATTCGCGTCGATGTATCGAGCAAGCCCTCGACGTCCATCAAACGAGTTCGTTCTGCCTTGAGCGTGTTGAACTGCAAGTCGACTTTTTCATAGACTTCGTTCTGCGATTGGTCGTATGCGTTCAATGCTGTTTCAACAATCTTTCGTTGTTCAGCAATACGAGTGTCGATCGCTTTGATGGTTGGCGAAGTTTCTTTGTATTGAGTAAGTAGAACTGTACGTTCTTGGGTTGTAGCATCGAAAGACTTTAAGGCTTTGCACAAGGCTGCGAAGGCTGCCTCTCCATCCTCTTTATCCAGCGCATCGATTTCTTGTTGCAGTTTGTTGATGTCATAACCTCGCAATTCGGCTGGACTACGAGCTGCCAAAATGTACAGTCCAATGGCTCCAACGATGACGGATCCAACAACTCCACCAACAGTAACGCGATTCATGGTCTCACCTGATTTCTGGAATGAAGTAACTTTCACAGTGCGCGACCGGGCAACTCGCTCGTAATTTTAAAACGATAACGATTAACTGGCAGGTTTTTCCCAGAGTCAGGAAATATTTTTTTACGGGAGCCTTCTTAGCCTTCCAACAAAAGATTAATCGACCTTAATTTCAAAATGTGTCATGGAAAATGCCAATGTGGTGTATCCCCATTCGGTTCCATTCGGTTCTGCGGAGCGTGATGGGTACTACAGGCGTGACGTGATTTTCACCCCCGGCGATGGTATGATGGCGTGCAAAGGAGGGTTTTAAATGCCGATTCACGATTGGACACGAGTTAACGCTGGAACTTGGCACGCATTTCATTTGGGTTGGATTGCTGAACTTCAAAACGCGCTTAATGACGGACGATTGCCAGATGATTACTATGCGCAGGCAGAACAGATCATCGGTCCGTTTGGACCTGATGTTTTGACTTTACAAGAAACCGATGCCGTCGATTTGATACCGAATTCGGAGGATGGTCCCGACTCATTAAACGATGGGGGCGTTGCAGTTGCAATGCGACCGCCGCCAACGCGTTGGACGGCACAGGCGGAAATGGACGACTATGTATCCAAGCGAAGGACGATGGTAATTCGTCACAGCAGCAATGACCGGATCGTCGCCCTCATCGAAATTGTTTCGCCAGGGAACAAATCCACCCGACATGCGTTAACAAGTTTTGTTGAGAAAGCCGTGGAAGCGATCTATCGCGGCTATCATATGCTGATCGTCGACCTGTTCCCGCCAGGGCCTCGCGATCCACATGGAATCCATGAAGCCATCTGGAGTGAAATCGTCAATGATCGTGTGGAGTTGCCTCCGAACGAACCGTTGACGTTGGTGAGTTATGCGTCGGGCCCAATCAAGCATGCGTACATCGAACCGACAGCAATCAACCATGCTTTGATCGACATGCCACTGTTTCTGACACCTGAACGCTATATTCCTGTTCCGCTGGAGGAGACTTACTTGGCTGCCTATCATGGCGTTCCGCGACGTTGGCGCGTCGTGTTGCAGGATGAATAACTCTGGAAAAGATCGTAACTCGTTAGATTTGGCAGCGACCAAATTGAACGGTTGAGGCTTGCGCAGTTCGACCTACTGTCAAAGTGAGTCTGCTTTGAGTTAAGGGATTGGCAATCGTTGGCGTTCACGTTGATGCAGCGATCGCAACATACCCTCGATTCGGTCCGTGAAGAATTCCACCCATGTTGAAGCATCACCAGGAGTAAATGGAGATTTGGGGTACGCTCCGCCATTTTAAAGGCTCTGAATTCCATTTCTTTGGGCCGCTTGTTGTGAAGTTAACCTTACAAAACACAATGCCTTTTGGAATTCGTTGCCTTACTAAGTCCTGATATTGCATCCTGGACTTTCGATGGAATTGCCAATTTGCCATACTCGCCGAACGCCCGAAACAGTTTGGAACGACCGCAATCAATGGAGGTGAGCTTTTGGAGTTTGCTACGAATAAATTTGGAATGGACCAACTAGGACCAAAAGCAATCGCAAAGATTAGCGGAAAGGCTTGGGATGAACTCCGGTTGAACTTCCTGGTCGTATGCGGGATGCTGCTTGACGTGTCACCTGATGCTTTTGGAGAGCTAACAACAACCTACATCAAGTTCACCATAGGCAACAAGCACATGAGTCGAGTCTATGCTGCCATGTGGGTTAAGAACTCCAAGTCATTCACCATCGGTATCGCTCTACCTGAAGATTGCAAGCATCCCTTGTTCACTGACGCACTCAAAGGGATGTCCTACAAGGGGCTTACGAAGTATGTCACCATGACCTCGGAAGATACGATCCCGGATCAATTCAGCGATTTTGCTGAGATCGCTTACAAGCTGCGATTGAGTGAATTGGAATGAATTTGGGAGTTTGCGCTGGCGATTTGAACTTATTCGTAGTCTTGCTCTGGTTCAGCCCGGACTTGGGCATTACCTTCGTCATCCACTTGAACGTGGATAGTATTGGCTCGGCAGCAGACAGGACAATCTTCAACATACGTCTGACTCGAACCTTCGGTCAGGTCGATAGGGATAATGATGACTTCTCCACAAGCATCGCAAACGTAGTTGCCTTCTTCCTGAGAAGAGGCATCTACAAAGGAAGACTTCTCACCATCCATCCCCGGTAATTCCTGTCCGGACGCAAACAATTTGCAGACCCACAGCATTACAGACAAAGAAGATTCATCCGCCAAGCGGTGATCGTGTCCGATTTCAATCAACGTATCTGGTGGTAGGCCGCTGCTGGCAACCAATTCTTCCGAGTCCGAAAACGGTACAACATCATCGGATCGGCTGTGCAGTAGTACGGTATCGTTGCGGATAGTCTTGGCCACTCCCCATTTCTTCCATGCTGGGCAGAGCAGTACCAGCTTGGTGTTGCAGGTGTTGATGTTCATTGCAACCGCACCACCACGAGAGCTTCCAACGACAACATGAGGCTTGTGCTTATCGAACTCTGCCTGAGCGGTCGCAACAGCAACATCAAAGTCATGGTCATCTAGGTTCGGGTTGATGACTTCGTAACCATGGTCTTTTAGATATGTCGGTTTGACACCGCCTGGGACGCTGTGCCAACCGTGTAGGAAGAGGATTTTCGTGGTAGGTAAACCCTTTTTCTGCGTCGTTTTATTCTTTGCCATTACGTTATCATGTTGGAGTGTTCGATTTTGTCAAACCAAATTTTTGTTTAGGGAATATGCAATGTTGATGCAACGAAGCTTACTTGCAGTGCTGGCATTCTGTGCTTCTGACGCAACCGTTCGCGCGCAAACACCGATTGCAAATTCTACTTCGGCGGATACGAAGCTCGCGGCCCAAGATCGTTTGGCTGCTTCAACCAGCCTTTACAAAAGCCTAACGACCTACCGAGATGACGGTCTATTGATACAAGAAATGAATGTCCAAGGCCAGCAGATCAAGAGCGAGCAGCCCTTTAATACAGCATTTGAACGTGGCGGTCGATTTCGTTGGCAGTTTCGTCATAGCGTTAGTCCAGGTGCCAAGCCAAATCAACTGTTCGCGATTTGGTCTGCGGATGGCAACTCATTTGAGTCCATTTGGACGCTCAATGGTCAGCACCAAAAAGGTCAAAAGCTCGATATGCCGTTGGCAAGTGCGACCGGTATCTCAGGTGGAGCAGCAACTGCCATCATCCCGCTCCTCCACATCGACAAAAACGGACCAACATGGGGCATCATAACCACCGACTTACTCAAACCAGAAGACGATGGGCAGGAGGAAGTCGATAAAGTTAAGTGCTGGAAAATCAGCGGCAAGGCCAAGTTCGGCGATACAAAGGTCACACTTTGGATTGATGGCCAAGGACTAATTCGCAAGATCTACAATGAGACGGTCGTCGATCCGGCAAAACTGCCAGCTACGGCCATTCCTATCCCCAAAATTCCAGCATTCACTTCTTATACCACCATGATCCTCAAGCCTGTGATCAACGAATCGAAAATCGACGACTCAAAGTTCGCTCAAGAAGACAAATAAATCTGCAAGCGATGCAAGCACCGCTCGTCCGTCATTCCCGCGCAGGCGGGAACCCAGCATAGCTGCAAGCGATGCGAGCACCGCTCGTCCGTCATTCCCGCGCAGGCAGGAACCCAGCATAGCTGCAAGCGATGCGAACACCGCTCGTCCGTCATTCCCGCGCAGGCGGGAACCCAGCATAGCTGCAAGCGATGCGAGTACCGCTCGTCCGTCATTCCCGCGCAGGCGGGAACCCAGCATAGCTGCAAGCGACGCGACCACCGCTCGTCCGTCATTCCCGCGCAGGCGGGAACCCAGCATAGCTGCAAG
>Ga0247836_1000165_pt1 | contig 120953 bp, 112 predicted proteins | sample LaCruzMarch2015__4_FD_187116 | JGI IMG/M metagenome (GOLD analysis project Ga0247836, IMG submission 187116) | Freshwater microbial communities from meromictic Lake La Cruz, Castile-La Mancha, Spain - LaCruzMarch2015_14m | ecosystem: Environmental > Aquatic > Freshwater > Lake | place: Spain...
CTGCGCCGTCCCAAGGACGGTCTGCGCGTTCTCGGTCACGGCGAACTCAAGACGAAGCTGTCCATCACGGCCAACCATGCGTCTGCTTCGGCCACAGAGGCCATTGAAAAGGCTGGCGGCTCGATCAAGCTCATTGTCAAGAAAATTCTCGAAGCCGACGTTGCCAAGGCCAAAAAGACAGCTGCTAAGAAAGCTGCAAAGCTCGGCGGCACGGCAAAGAAGCCTGCTGCAGCTCCTGCGGAATAGTTGCAAAGCAGAGCCCCGCGCCCCTAGCGCCGAGACATCAGTCTCCCCAATTGGAGGTTGGTCCACCGGTCGAAGCAGGTGCTGGGATGCTCAGGCTGAAGCACATGCCGTGCGGCCGTTGTAGGATTAATCGAAGCGTGCCGCCTTGTTTGAGGCATGCCCGGAGACACTGAAAATGGTATCCGCTGCAGAGCAGCTTGCTTCTAACGTAAACTTTGGCGCGTTTGCCAAAGCTGATGAGCTCAAGAAGCGCATCTGGTTCACGCTGGGCGCGCTGCTGGTTTATCGTTTCGGCACCTTCATTCCGCTGCCGGGCATTGACGCAGCCGTTTTTGCGACCGCGTTCAAGTCTCAGGCCGGTGGCTTGCTGGGCATGTTCAATACATTTGCTGGCGGCGCTGTCGAACGAATGGCGATCTTCGCCCTCAATATCATGCCGTACATTTCGGCATCGATCATTTTACAGTTGATGACGTCAGTCGTGCCTTCGCTTGAGGCCCTCAAGAAGGAGGGCGAAGCCGGCCGCAAGCAGATCAACCAGTACACGCGCTATCTCACTGTCGTTCTGGCAACATTCCAGGCATATGGGATCGCTATCGGCCTTGAAGGAACTCAATCGGGCGGCAGCTCGGCCGTAATGGATCCCGGTTGGTTCTTCCGTGTCTCGACTGTCGTAACGCTGGTCGGCGGTACCATGTTCCTGATGTGGCTCGGCGAGCAAATCACGCAGCGCGGCGTTGGCAACGGTATCTCATTAATCATCTTTGCTGGCATCGTCGCTGGACTGCCTTCGGCACTTGTCGGCCTCTTCGAGATGTCGCGCACCGGGGCCATTTCACCGTTCCTTCTGATTGCGCTTCTCGCATTGATGCTGTTCGTCGTCGCCGCTATTGTCTATATCGAGCGTGCACAGCGGCGGATTTTGATCCAATATCCCAAGAGGCAGATGGGCAGCCGCATGTCGCAGGGTGAGTCTTCTCACTTACCTCTGAAGCTGAACTCTTCGGGCGTCATCCCACCGATTTTCGCGTCCTCGCTGCTGCTCCTGCCAGTTACAGCCGCACAATTCTTCGCCGCAGGTGGTTCGGGTCCGGCTTGGTTGAACTCGCTTGTCGCTTCGCTCGGTCAAGGTCAGCCACTGCACATGCTGGCATTCGTGCTGCTGATCGTGTTCTTCGCCTTCTTCTACACGGCGGTGGTTTTCAATCCAAAGGATACGGCCGACAACCTGCGCAAGCATGGCGGCTTCATTCCCGGCATACGTCCGGGCGACAAGACGGCCGAATATCTCGACTACGTTTTAACGCGCATCACCGTTGTCGGCGCCATCTATCTGGCCGCCGTCTGCGTGCTGCCGGAATTCCTGATCTCGTATGCCGCCGTGCCATTCTACTTTGGCGGCACGTCGCTGCTCATTGCTGTCAGCGTGACCATGGATACGGTCGCCCAGATACAGAGCCACCTGTTGGCACATCAATATGAAGGCCTGATCAAAAAGGCCAAGCTGCGCGGCGCGTCGAACGACAAGGGGCGCCGATGAACCTTATCCTTTTGGGCCCGCCCGGAGCTGGCAAGGGAACACAAGCCCTCAAGCTGGTAGCAGCGCACGGCCTCGTGCAGCTCTCGACCGGTGATATGCTGCGTGCGGCCGTTAAGGCTGGTACAGAAGTTGGTCTCCAGGCCGATGCGGTCATGAAGGCTGGTGGATTGGTCTCCGATGAAATTGTTATCGGCATCATTTCCGATCGCATCGAGCAGCCGGACTGCAGCAAGGGCTTCATCCTCGACGGCTTCCCGCGCACGTTGCAGCAGGCCGACGCCTTAGGCAGCTTGATGGCCGTCAAAGGAAAAGACCTCGACGCCGTGATTGAACTAAGGGTCGATGACAAGATTCTCGTGTCGCGGATTGAAACGCGGGCCAAGGAAACGCTGGCTGCGGGCGGCACCGTTCGCGCCGATGACAACGCCGACGCCCTTAAGACGCGCTTGATGGCCTACTACCGCGAGACATCGCCGCTTATTGGTTACTACCACGCTTACCGCAAGTTGCGCCCGGTGGATGGCATGGCCGCCATCGATCAGGTAACGGCAGAAATTGAAGCCGTACTCGCCAGTGTCAAGGCTGGCAGCGGCAAAGGTGGCAGTAACGGTTGACGATACGGGGTGGGCAAGCTAGAACGGCGTGTTTTTTACGCGCGACCTGTTCAAGATTGGCCTACCGGACTGAAAAGCCGGGGCCAGTCTCGCTTTGCGTTATGGCAACGCTTGGGGCGCCGGTTCTGGAAACGACGAACGAATAACCACTGCTGGCTAGCAGATCAGGCCGGTTTAAAGATTTGATGACTTCAGGAGAATGACGTGGCTCGTATCGCTGGTGTGAACATCCCGACCCAAAAGCGCGTGCAAATCGCGCTGCAGTATATCCACGGCATCGGCCCGAGGTTCGCCGAGCAGATTTGTGGCAAGGTTGGCATTCCAGCCGATCGCCGGGTCAATCAGCTGACGGACGCGGAAGTGCTGCAGATCCGCGAGACCATCGACCGTGACTTCGTCGTCGAGGGCGACCTTCGCCGCGAAGTGGCGATGAATATCAAGCGTCTTATGGACCTTGGCTGTTACCGCGGCCTGCGTCACCGTAAGGGGCTGCCTGTTCGCGGCCAGCGCACGCACACCAACGCGCGCACCCGCAAGGGTAAGGCCAAGCCGATCGCGGGCAAGAAGAAGGCATCCTAATTCGGACCTTGGATGCCGGGCGCGGTTTTGCCGCTCTGGCTTTTTGGGCTCTCACGGAAAAGACCAGCACGTTATGGCCCCCCTGCGGTGGGGTCACCAGGAGTTTGAAATACTATGGCTAAAGAAGCAGAAAAGGGCCGCGCCAAGGTCCGCAAGCGCGAGAAAAAGAACATCACGTCGGGCGTTGCCCACGTGAACTCGACGTTTAACAACACCATGATCACCATCACAGACGCCCAGGGCAACACGCTCTCATGGTCGTCGTCGGGCACGATGGGCTTCAAGGGTTCGCGCAAATCGACCCCGTTCGCCGCTCAGATGGCAGCCGAAGATGCCGGCAAGAAAGCCATGGAGCATGGCGTTAAAATTCTTGAAGTTGAAGTGACGGGCCCGGGCTCTGGCCGTGAATCGGCCCTGCGCGCGCTCCAGTCGGTCGGCTTGCAGATCACCTCGATCCGCGACGTAACGCCGATCCCGCACAACGGCTGCCGCCCGCGAAAGCGCCGCCGCGTTTAAAAGATTTATCGCGCTTAGGGCACTGCCCCGGGCGCGATTTTCTGGTTTTTGACCAGCCCGCGGCCCCCGCGGGTTTTGCTGTGTGATGTTGTGGTACCGGGACGCGGCGTTCGGGCTAGGCCGCTTCCCCAAACCCTTGAGAGGCCAAACGTGGGCAATATTCTTCAAAAAAACTGGCAGGATTTGATCAAGCCGGGCAAACTCCAGATCACGGCAGGCCGTGACCGGGTGCGTTCGGTGACGGTGGTCGCAGAGCCGCTGGAGCGTGGCTTCGGCATGACGCTCGGCAACGCCTTGCGCCGTGTGCTGTTGTCGTCGCTTCAAGGATCGGCGATCACGTCGGTTCAGATCGACGGCGTGCTGCATGAATTCTCGTCGATTCCCGGTGTGCGCGAAGACGTCACCAACATCATTCTGAACATCAAGGAAGTTGCGCTGCGCCTCCACTCGGAAGGCCCCAAGCGTATGGTGTTGAAAAAGGAAGGCGCCGGTCCGGTCAAGGCTGGCGACATCGAGGCCGGCTCCGACGTCGACATTCTAAACCCCGAGCATGTCATCTGCCATCTTGACCAGGGCGCATCGGTGCGCATGGAGTTCACGGCCGACCTCGGCAAGGGCTACGTCGCTGCCGAGCGCAACCGTCCGGACGACGCTCCGATCGGTCTTGTCGCCGTTGATAGCCTGTACAGCCCGGTGAAGAAGGTCTCCTACAAGGTCGAGAACACCCGCGAAGGCCAGATCCTCGACTATGATAAGCTGACCATGACGGTCGAGACCGATGGCTCGGTAAAGGCAGAAGACGCGGTCGCCTTGGCTGCCCGCATTCTTCAAGATCAGCTTGCGGTCTTCATCAACTTTGAAGAGCCCAAGAAGCCGACCGAAGAAAAGGTTCATCCCGAGCTGTCGTTCAATGCGGCACTTCTCAAGAAGGTCGACGAGCTCGAACTTTCTGTGCGCTCGGCCAACTGCCTGAAGAACGACAACATCGTCTACATCGGCGACTTGATCCAGAAGACCGAGGCCGAAATGCTTCGCACGCCGAACTTCGGGCGTAAGTCTCTGAACGAAATCAAGGAAGTTCTGGCTGCCATGGGTCTTCATCTCGGCATGGAAGTGACCAACTGGCCGCCCGACAATATCGAAGAGCTCGCAAAGCGCTTCGAGGACCAGTACTAAAATTCCGGGGCGATTGCCCCGGTCAATTGCCCCGCCTGAGGCTTGAAAGAGTTTTGAATGCGAGGGCAGACCAACAAGCGAGACCACAGAAGCTCGCGCTTTCGACAACCTCAAGAGTAAAGAGAAAAGACAATGAGACACGGAAAGTTAGGGCGGCGCTTTGGCCGTCAGGCAGGACATCGCCAGGCGATGTTCTCCAACATGGCTGCCGCGCTGATCAAGCACGAGCAGATCGTCACCACGCTGCCCAAGGCCAAAGACTTGAAGCGCGTCATCGACAAGTACATCACGCTTGCCAAGCGTGGCGACTTGAACTCGCGCCGTCTTGCCGCCTCGCGCCTTCGCGATGAGGACATGGCCAAGAAGCTGTTTGATGTGCTTGGACCGCGCTACAAGGACCGCAATGGTGGTTATTCGCGCGTTCTGAAAGCTGGCTTCCGTTATGGCGACAGCGCGCCGCGTGCCGTCATTGAGCTCGTCGAGCGCGACACCACCGCTAAGGGCCGCGAAGACAAAGCCCGCCACGAAGAAATGAAAAAGAACGAAGAAGCCGGCGCGTAAAGCCCACGGGTACACGTGCCATTCGCAATATAACGACGCCCCGGATGGTAGCCATCCGGGGCGTTTTGTTTTGCGGAGCAAGAAGCTACGATCAATCCGCTGAGTTACTTCTTGCTGTCCATCTTTTCGCCGCCGCCAGTCATCTTCTTGATGTTGTCCAAGCCAGCGTCGAAAATGCCGTCGATGACGCCGCGCGCTTCCTTGGCGGTCTTTCCGTCGGCGGGATCGAACGTGGCTGACCAAGCGAAGTTGATCTCATCTTCATCGTCGTCATCGGGCGTCAAGGCGAATTGTGCCTCGTAGTTCTTGACCGGCAGCGGGCTTTCGATGATCGCGTACTTGTAGCGGCCGTCAACGCTCTCAAGCAGCTTCTCTTTGATTTTGCCGCCGCCGTCCTTGAGCGTCAGAGTGCGGAATTTTGCATCGCCTTCCATGCTTTCTTCGCAAGAGGCAATCGCCGGGTGCCAATCCTTGATGGCGCACCAGCCGCCGAACTTCGCCCATAGGGCGGCCTTTTCTTCATTCATTTTTTTCGGATCGACATTGACTTCAAGCTTCTTACCAACAGCGACGCTGGCGGCGATGGCAGGCACACTTACCAAGGCCAGCATGGCGCCAGCTACAAGGCAGTTTATAAGCTTCTTCATTAGGTTATCACTCCATGCTGACGTTTCCGAGGCCCTATGCGCGCAGATATAGCGCGCCTAACTGTTACACTGTATCATGAGTTTGTCGCAGTAGAGAACGGCTGGCCGGTCATATTTTCGTGGCATACGTGCCAACTCTCTGGCCGAAGTGTGCGGGACCTTCGCACGGCGTAAGGGCTTCCTATATGATGCGCATCAATAAGGCTCGGCGTCTGTTCGGGCGCGCAGCAGCTTGCAAGATCGCCAAAGGAGATGTGTTTGCCGCCATGACGATACAACGTTTCTTACTTGGTTTTGCCACCCTTCTCGCCGGTGGTATCGCGGTCGCGGGGCTATCAAGGCCTGATGAGGCTAGCGCAGAGCGCCGCGAGGTGCCGGCCTCGCGCGAACTGGTGCAGTATTCATTCGCGCCCATCGTGCGCAAGGCAACGCCGGCCGTCGTCAACGTCTATGTTCAGCGCCGTGTACAGGCTTTCAATTCGCCATTTGCTAACGATCCATTTTTCCGCAAGTTTTTCGCCGAGGAATTCGGGCGGCCTTCAGAGCGGGTGCCGAGTTCACTCGGCTCGGGCGTCATTGTTGCGCCGGAAGGCATCGTCGTCACCAATACGCACGTGATCAAGGGGCGCGGCGAAGCCGAGATCCGCATCGCGCTTTCCGATAAGCGTGAGTTCGATGCCAAGGTCATCACCCAGGACGACAAAACCGATATTGCCATTCTCAAAATCGAAGGCGGCGATGGCAATTTCCCGACCATCGATCTTGAAGACAGCGACACACTTGAAGTGGGCGACTTGGTGCTCGCCATCGGAAACCCGTTCGGCGTCGGTCAAACCGTAACCAGCGGGATCGTCTCGGCGCTGGCGCGTTCCGAGATCGGCCGCTCCGACAGCCAAGTGTTCATTCAAACCGATGCCGCCATCAATCCCGGTAACTCGGGCGGCGCGCTTGTCGATATGTCGGGCAAGCTGGTTGGCATCAATACGCTTATTTTCACACAATCGGGCGGCTCGCAGGGCATCGGCTTTGCCATCCCGACCAATCTCGTACGCCTTTATGTCGACAGCGCTGTAAGTGGCAAAACGGTCGAGCGGCCGTGGATCGGCGCGCGCCTCGAAGCAGTCACCCGCGAGACGGCGGAAGGCTTGGGGCTTGATCGCATCGCCGGTGCGCTCGTAGCGCGCGTCTCGACAAAGGGGCCCGCGGCAGACGCCGGCATGGAACCTGGCGATGTCATCACCAAGGTCGATGGGTTTGAAGTAACTGACGCCCGAACAGCCCTCTACCGGTTGACCACACGTGGCGTTGGCAACACTGCGCGGATCGACGTGCTGCGTCGTGGACAGCCTGTGGCGTTGGATCTTGCACTGTTGTCGCCGCCGCAGCCGGGCAAAGATGACGTGCGCAACCTTTCGGGAGAGCATCCCTTCGATGGGGCGCGGGTGTCGAATATTTTGCCAAGTATCGCAGATGAAATGGGGCTCGATCAGAGCGACGGCGTCGTGATTTTGTCGGTGCGGGGCAATTCGGTTGCCGCAAGGCTGGGCTTCCAGCCGGGTGACGTCATCGTCACCGTACAGCAAGAAAAGATCAGCGATGTTGGCACGTTGGGCGGCGCCCTTCAGGGCCGTCAGCGCGTCTGGGTCGTCGATGTCATGCGCGGCGGGAAAACACTTCAACTGCGTGTGCCAGGATAGGTTCCCATTGTCTCAACCAGATTGGGCTTCGGCTGGCCTTAGCGCGCGCGCCGGAGCCATCTACTTTGGGCTGGTTTTTGCAGTCGGATTTGCACTGGGTACGGTGCGGCAGCTTTTTGTGGTTCCGCTCACTGGTGAGTTGACTGGGGTCTTGATCGAGAGCCCCATCATGGTGCTTGCCTCTTATGTTATCGCCGTCCGCGTGACGGCCCAAATGCGGGTTGCGGCGCGGCTCCTGCCAAGGCTGTTGATGGGGGCGACGGCGTTTGGGTTGCTTTTGGCGGTTGAACTGGCCTTATCCATGCTGATGAGCGGCTGGACGCTGGATCAATGGTTGCTAAACTTTGCCAGCGCCCAAGGGGCAGTGTCGCTGGCCATCTTTGCGCTTTTTGGCGTGATGCCTATCCTCCTGCTGCGCAAGCCGCTATGAAATGTGGCTATGACATCCCTTTTCGCCGCCGCTGGTCTTGAGAACTCTGCGCCTCGTCCGCTGGCCGACCGGTTGCGCCCCAAGACACTTGCCGAGGTCGCAGGCCAGGATCATATCGTCGGGCCCGAAGGCACGCTGTCGCGGATGCTCAAATCGGGGCGCGTGCCAAGCATCATACTTTGGGGCCCACCGGGCTGTGGCAAGACCACGATCGCGCGCCTTTTGGCCGACGAAACCAACCTTGAATTCGAGCAGCTCTCGGCGATTTTCTCTGGCGTGGCCGAACTGCGCAAATCGTTTGATCGTGCCAAGTCCAAGCGCGAACAGGGTCGCGGCACGCTGCTTTTCATCGACGAGATCCATCGCTTCAACCGGGCACAGCAGGATAGCTTCCTGCCGCACATGGAAGATGGAACGATCACGCTTGTCGGCGCCACCACGGAAAATCCCTCGTTCGAGCTCAACGCCGCTGTGCTGTCGCGCGCCAGTGTTCTGACGCTCAATCGTTTGAGCGATGAAGCCCTGGACGACCTGGTCAAGCGTGCGGAAGCCAGCACCGGCCGGCCTCTTCCCCTCGACGCGGATGCACGCCTCGCCCTTCTCGGCATGTCGGACGGTGATGGCCGCGCCATCCTCAATTTGGCGGAGGAAGTGTTTTTGTCGGTGCCAGCGGGCGGCAAAGTGCTCAATCGCGATGCGCTGATCAAGCTCGTGCAGCGCCGCGCGCCGCTCTACGACAAGGGGCGCGACGGGCATTACAACCTCATCTCGGCATTGCACAAAGCCGTGCGCGGGTCTGACCCCGATGCCGCGCTCTATTATTTTTGCCGGATGCTCGATGGCGGCGAGGACCGCTTGTTTATTGCGCGCCGCCTCGTGCGGATGGCGGTTGAAGACATTGGTCTTGCAGACCCGCAGGCGCTTGTGATTGCAAATGCCGCCAAGGAAGCGTTCGATTTCCTCGGCTCACCCGAAGGCGAATTGGCATTGTCGGAGGCGGTGATCTATCTTGCCACCGCGCCAAAATCGAATGCCAACTACGTCGCCTTCAAAGCCGCGATGCGGGCTGCCAAAGAGCATGGCTCTTTGTCGCCGCCCAAGGTGATCCTCAATGCGCCGACAAAACTCATGGAAGACGAAGGCTACGGCGACGGCTATGCCTACGATCACGACGCGCCGGATGCGTTCTCGGGCCAGAATTACTTTCCCGATACCTTCAAGTCTCGCCCGCAATATTACGACCCGCCCGAGCGTGGTTTCGAGCGTGATCTGAAAAAGCGCCTCGAGTATTGGGCGGCCCTGCGCCGCAAGCGCGGCGGGTGAATGCGGCTGTGATGTGCCGATTGCCGGAGCAATTCAGTCTGCAGGAACGGCTGCGATAGCGGCGAGGCGGCGGAGATTTTCGCATTTGGTCGTCGAAACGATAACTGTGCCGTTCGGCCGGCGTGCCAGCGCGACGCTCAAGCGCGTGAGAGCCGCATCAGCCTCGACTTTTCCGGCAAAGGCCGTCTGCCGCGTCATTGAAATTGCCCCGTAGGTGATGTCGGGCGGGGATTCTTGCGGCCATTCGGCTTCATCTGTCTGAACGATTTGCCCGATCTGACGGCCCATATCGCCCAAACCGGAAATGCCGCTCCAGGCTCCGGCAAGTCCGAAATGCCGGATCAGGCCGCGTGCGCGCAGGTTGGTCAGTTCCTGCAAAATAGAGGCGGGATCGGGGACACGCTCGCGGCTTGCTTCATGCAGCAACAGCACATCGATCCAATCTGTCACCAATCGCTGCAGCGAATGCTCGACACTTTGGCGCAGGCCGGCGGCTGTCAGCGGTGGCCGCTTCGTATCCCAAAAGCCAGCGCAGCGGGCAACGGCCCTCACCCCTCTGAGTGTGCCAGAGAGTTGGGGCACTGCTGCAATGACGGGATCGGGGGGGATGCCGTACTTTGTGGCGATCACAAACCGGTCGCGCCGTCCGCGCAGGAATTGGCCAACCTCGCGTTCGGCCAGGCCGTCGCCATAGGACGGTGCAGTATCGAAATGCGAGATGCCGAGAGCAGCCGCCTCGGCCAGTAGCCTTTGGCGGCCCGGCGTATCGATGTAATGCAATCGCGATGTACCAAAGCCCAACCGCGACGTCTTCAAGCCGCTTCTTGCAAATTGAACGTGGGGCACCATCATCGCACCTGTGAAAGCCGGGCGCATCCTATCGTGAAAAGGTTACCAACTCGCGTTGCAAAAAGGCGGGCAAAGGCGGTCTGTAACAGTTGTCGCGGTCCTTGTAGCGGCCTCCCCGGATCTTTATTTAGGGAGCGAGGCACATTGAATGGGAGCAAGAGCTGCCATTCGCATCGAGAGATAGCTCCATGTCACTTATTTTGAGGAGATCGCTAGACCGCGGCCGCGCCAACTTTGGCTGGCTCGATAGCTGGCACACCTTCTCGTTTGGTGAGTACCATGATCCCAAGCACATGGGCTTTGGCCCGCTGCGCGTGATCAATGACGACCGGGTTTCTGGCGGTGGCGGTTTTCCCATGCACCGCCACGCGGACATGGAGATCATTTCTTACGTGCTCGATGGTGCGCTGGAACACAAGGATAGCCTGGGCACCGGTTCTGTCATCCGCCCGGGTGACGTTCAACGCATGTCGGCGGGTACCGGCATCCGGCACAGCGAGTACAATGCGTCGAAGACCGAGCCGGTTCACTTTCTGCAGGTGTGGATTGTGCCGGAAGCAAATGGTCTTGCGCCAGGCTACGAGCAACAGACGTTTACGGAGGATGATAAGCGCGGACGGCTGCGGCTGGTGGGCTCAAGGGATGGCCGCGAGGGTTCAGTGACGATCCAGCGTGACGTCGATATGTTTGCAGCTCTGCTCGCACCGGGAGACAGCGTGCGCCATTCGTTGCGGCCAGCACGGGCGGCATGGGTTCAAGTGGCGGCGGGTTCTGTTTCGCTCAACGGCGTACAACTCGAAGCTGGCGATGGCGCCGCCATGGAGACGGCTGGCAAGCTCACGCTTGAAGGCACAGGGGAAGTACTGGTCTTTGATATGGCGATGTAATTGCCAATGTGGCGTCTCCCTTGGAATGGGAGGTGCTACCGGCGAAATGAGACGTCAATCGCGCATAAGTCTGATGTCAATCTCGCGTTCGATGTAGGTCCATTCGCGCGTCGCTCGCAGCCTCTCGACAAGCTCGTCGAACTGCGCGGCGTTCGCTTCGTTGAATTCAAACCAAGTGATGAAATCGAATGGCTCGCCGATATCACGGCAATGGTAGAGTTTGCGGGCAACGGCTGGAAGATACTGAAGGCCAATAGCCGTGTGGTGAGAGGTTTCCTCGAAGATGGCCCGTCGCTCATCTTGTGAAAGTTGCCACCAAGCATCTGACTTTTTGATCGGTATGATTGCGGCACAATGCGCCGACGGGCGCCCCAGTTGCGATTCCCGGGCTCTGAGTTCTGTCAGCTCCGAGCGTTCGGCGTAACGCACGTTGCTCGTAAAGCCATTCAGCACGAACGCCGCCCCGGAGACGTCCAAGCTTTTAGCCGCTGGATTAATGCCAATCCGGGGCGCGCGCGCGATATCAGGTCCTGTCATGACGGTCCACGACACCACCTGCCAGGGCCCTGTCTCGCCGCCGGTAAACACGAAGCGATTGTCCATGCCTATTGCCCTCTGCGCCGGAACGACTGCATCGTTTCAGGCGTTGATCTGACACCATACTACCGCAGCGAGCCGTCTCGCCCCAGATGGCTCCAGGTATCAGTTCGATAACTTGTTCGATCAGTAAGGCCTCGTCGCCGGAAAAGAAATCAGCCGCGATTTGCATGTTGGGGCGCAGCTTGCGTTCCCTTGACGGGCCTGCAGTGTTGTCACGCAATCCGGGATAGGGTGGTTTTTGATCGGCATTTCTGGTTGATCTCGATCAACGACCGGGCACTCGTTTCAGCCGACGAGAGCGCTTCTTCCACGCGTGTAAGTCTTTAAGGGACTGGCCGATGACAATCCGCAATCTCGGTCCCATGCTGGCGCCCAAGTCGGTTGCCTTCGTTGGAGCAAGCCCCCGGCCTGGATCGGTGGGTTTTGTGGTGGCCCGCAACCTGTTGGATGGCGGCTTTAAGGGCGAACTCTACTTTATAAATTCGAAGCATTCCGAAGTTCTTGGGCGCCAGTGTTATCCTGATGTTGCTGCGCTTCCGCAAGCGCCCGACCTCGCTGTGATCGCAACGCCCCCCGCGAGCGTGCCGGGCTTGATCCGCGAGTTCGGCGAGAAAGGGACGCGAGCGGCGACGGTGATAACCGCGGGAATGAGTGTGCTGAGGCAAGAGATGCTCGATGCCGCGCGGCCCTACTGTTTGCGTATTCAAGGGCCCAATTGCCTCGGCCTGATGTTGCCGAACAGCAGCGTCAACGCCAGCTTTTGCCACCGCCCGGCACCAGTAGGCGACCTCGCTTTCATTTCTCAGTCCGGCGCACTTGTGACATCGGTGGTCGATTGGGCTGCGTCGCGAAACATCGGCTTCTCGCACGTCATCTCACTTGGCGACATGGCAGACATCGATTTCGGCGATCTCCTCGATTATCTCGCGGGCGATACAAAGAGCCGAGCCATTCTGCTGTACATGGAAGCACTGACAAACGCCCCGAAGTTCATTTCGGCGGCGCGGCGTGCGGCGCGTGTGAAGCCGGTCATCTTAGTCAAAAGCGGGCGCCACGAAGCGGGTGCACGGGCGGCCATGTCGCACACGGGTGCGCTGGCAGGATCCGATGCCGCCTATGACGCCGCCTTCCGCCGCACGGGGCTGCTGCGCGTCAAGACCCTGCCTGATTTGTTCGCTGCTGCTGAAATTCTGTCGCGACGGCCGCATCTCACAGGCGAACGGCTGACGATCTTGACGAACGGCGGCGGCGTCGGCGTGCTGGCAGCTGATGAACTGCAGGACCAGGGTGGCACGTTGGCTGCGTTGTCCCCTGAAACGCTGGCCCGCCTCGATGCCGTGCTGCCCAAAGCGTGGTCACGGGGCAACCCTGTCGATATCATTGGGGATGGGGGCCCGGAGCGCTATCGTGCGGCACTCGAGGCGCTGATGGAAGACAAGGAATCGAGCGCAATTCTCGTCATGCAATGCCCGACAGCACTGGCGTCGTCTATCGACAACGCCAAGGCGGTCACCGGCGTCGCACAAGACAAGGCCGGACATGGCGGCACGTCCAAAATTTTACTGACCTGCTGGCTCGGCGATGACGCCGCGCGCGAGTCGCGCGCGCTCTTTGCCAGCAATGGCATTCCCGCATTCGAAACACCGAGCGATTCAGTGACGGGCTTCATGCAAATCGTGCGCCATGCGCGGGCTCAAATTGAGCTGATGCAAGCGCCATCCACCGCTGCTGTTTCCGGTGATGTTTCACCGGACGCAGCGGCCGCGCTGATTGCTGAGGCGCTCAAGGCAGGGCGCACAGTGCTCACATCAGTCGAGGCGAAGCAGATTCTGAAGGCGGCAGGGATCAACGTCGCCCTATCTCTCGTCGCCACGGACGCCAGCAAAGTGCACGATACGGCTGCCGCTATTTTGCGCGAGCACGCGGCGTGCGTCGTTAAAATACTATCTCAGGATATCAGCCACAAGTCAGATGTTGGTGGCGTGCGGCTCGGCATTGAAAGTGCGCCTGCCGCTGAATTGGCCGCGCAAGAAATGATGGTGCGCGTTGCCAAGTTGAAGCCCGGGGCTCGCATCGAAGGCTTCATCATCGAGCCCATGGTGCGCCGCCCGAACGCCCAGGAAGTTATTATCGGAATGAGTGAAGACGCGACCTTCGGCCCGGTGGTGCTGTTTGGGGCAGGCGGAATAGCTGTCGAAGTGATGGCCGACCGGGCCTTGGCGCTGCCGCCGCTCGATTCTATTCTCGCAAAACAGATGATCAAGGAGACGCGGATCTACCGCTTGCTGGCAGGTTATCGCGACAGGCCGGCTGCCAACCTCGAAGCTCTGAGCGATGCCCTCGTAAAGGTGAGCCGGCTGGTGGTGCACCATCCCGAAATCCGCGAACTCGATATCAATCCCCTGTTGGCCGATGAAAATGGTGTGATTGCGCTCGATGCTCGCATTCGAATTGCGGATGCGAAAGCCGTGCCGCGGCGGCCATTGGCAATCAAGCCTTATCCGGAAGAGTGGGAAACGGTGATTGACGTTACCGGCGCCGGAGCGGCCGATATGCGACCCATCCGGCCTGACGACGAGTTCCGCTATGAGGCCTTCTTTGCCAAGATTTCGCCCGGCGACGTGCGCTTGCGGTTCTTCACGCCGAGAGTGGATTTGTCGCAACGATTTGTTGCGCGGCTAACGCAGATCGATTATGCGCGGGAAATGGCTTTCGTCGCGATTTCCAAGACGACGGACGACCTGCTCGGCGTCGTCCGCTTGGTACTCGATCCAGACCTGGAGCGCGGTGAGTTCGGCCTCCTCGTTCGCTCCGATATGCAAGGGCTTGGGCTCGGGTGGGCTCTGATGCAGCATCTTATTCGTTATGGGCAACACGAAGGTATTGCCCAGATCACCGGTTCAGTGCTGGCCGAAAACACGACCATGATCTCTATGGCCCGGCAACTCGGTTTCGAGGTCAAACCGGATGCCGAAGATCAGTCAGTGTTCCAAGTGACGTTGACGCTCTGACAGCAAATCCGCCGCTTCAAAGCCCCGGCCGCGTTGACGGTTTGCCGCCAGTCTGCTTGCCGCCGGTGGGTTGGAACGCAGACGCTGCCTGCTGAGTGGCGTCACTGTTGATTTCAGACAGCCGGACAAACTCGGCCCGGTAGTCTTCGGCTGCCGTCGTCACAAAAGACAACCACGTTTGCATGAAGTCTTGCGGATTGCTGCATTTCGCAAGGCTGGCCGAGAGCGACAGGTCGAGCTGAATCCGGCGATTGATGAACCCGAGCCATTCCGTACCCATTGCCGTGAAGGCACCGCTCATCGCAGCGCATTGCTTTGCCATGGTGTCGAGCGCCGGTTGATAGCCCGGCAAAACTTCTGCTTTCATCATCGGCCAACCGGAGTTGGGCGTATACGTATTTTGATCGATCATCGACATGGGTAAAACTCCTCCAGGTTAGATCAGGCAACGACGGGTGAATTTACTCCGGCGGCGGCTGCCGCTGGTACGGCATGAGCTGGCGGAATAGCGAGAATGTCGGCCTCGGTTCTGAGCATGATCTCCTCGGCGACACTGCCGATAAGAAAGCGGGACAAGCCGTCACGGGCGTGAGTGCCAACAACAATCAAATCGATCAGGCGCTCGTGGGCCAACTCGGGCACAACAACAGAGGGAAGACCCGGTGCCACTAATTCAAAAACGCGGGGCGGTCTGTCATCCGTGCTCGGGCGGGCCATCTGCACAACTTCGTGAACCAGGGATTTAAGTGCTAAGCGGTGCGCTTCGCCAAGTTCGCTCTGCTGACCGGAAGCCCCGTCGTTCGGTTTGCGCCGCCAGCCCCACGTATTCACAGCCAGGAATTCCGCTTCGGGAAATAGGGTGAGTGCCGTGTCGATCGCACGCCGCGAGATGGCCGAAAAATCAACCGCGACCAGAATGCGCTGATAGGGCTGTTGGTAGGGCTTTCGTGCCAATAGGACTGGCTTGGAACTGAGCCTCAGAACGCGGTCGATGGTGGTACCAAGGATATCCGCCATTCCGCCACGTTGGCGATGCGTGCCGAGAACAATGACATCCGCGCGCGCGATGTCCGCCTGTTCGACAAGCGCTTCGTAGTCACGCCCGTGTGCAATGACCGGCGTGATCTTTTTAAGCCCAGCCGTGTTGGCTCTGCTGACATGATCTTGAACGAGGGTTTCGGCATATTCGGCATGCGCCTTGGCGACGCGTTCTGGAAGATCTGCGGGGATAACATGGACAACGGTCAGAGCGGCATCGCGTTCAATGGCCAACTGAACGGCGGTGTTGAACGCCGCTTCGCTGCGGCGCGTCAGATCGATTCCGGCAACCAGTTGCAAACTCGGCTCTGGGGCAAATGCAGTCATCGCTTAATACTCCCGGGGGCCTTAGCACTGGCCCCCTTCCTGCAATTCACGTGGACCAAGGTACCGTGGCCGGAAGCCGTTGCGCCCGAAATCCATCAGTCGAGATCAGCTACAGCTGTGACGCGAAACGTGCGCGTGACGCCGTCGTGCTCTTTGAACGAGACGTATTCGCCGGGCGCAAATTTATGGGAACTGAGCTTGTAGCCGGTTTCATCGTCACTGCTCTTTGCGGGATCGTAGTCGAAGGCCCATGAGCCGCCGGGTTTGCGGATGAGATGGCCGAGCTCGTTTTTCTCGCCATGCCAGAAGCGCTTCACGCGGCAGCGCTCGCGCGTCAGTTTCCATTCGTCTGGAGACAAGTGCCCCTCGTCATCGAGGGGGGCTGCAAACTCATATCCGCGCTCGCGGCTTCCCTCGGGAAAGTCGTGATCGCGAGCCAGTTCGAGGCGGATGCGTTTGAGAGTCATACGGGTGCTCCAGATGCTTAATGTGAGAGGAGAATGGGAACGGTCATGTTCTTCAGAACGTCGCGCGTCGCGCCGCCGAGTATAAATTCGCGCAGGCGTGAATGGCCGTAGGCGCCCATAACCAAGAGGTCCGCACCCTCTTTGGCAACGCATGATAAAAGTGTGTTACCCGCATGCCGGCCATCTGAGGGGATGGTCTTGACGTCGATGTTGAGGCCGTGCCGCGCCAACGTAGCGGCTATTTCGGCCGCTGGTATTTCCGGCCTGTCGGTGCCGTCGATCGTTTCCGCGATCGAGATGATCTGCACTTGCTTTGCCGCCCTTAACAGAGGTAGCGCGTCGAACGCGGCGCGCGCCGCTTCACGGCTGTCGTTCCAGGCGATAGCAACTTTGGTACCGAAGGCGCGCGGCGACCATGCCACCGGCACAACAAGAACTGGCCTCCCGCTTTCCAGCGCAACCCGTTCGGCAACCTCGACCAGCACGAGCGGATCTTTGTCGCCGGTGGCTTGACTGACGATGACGAGTTCAGCCGCGCGCGCCTCGGCAATAACCCCAACGGCAATATCGTCGTATGCGCTGCGCGCGTCACCATGTACCCGCCACTCGGCGACAAAGGGCTCGCCCGTGGTTAGCCGTTCGAACACGGTCTTGGTGCGGGCTGCCTGAGTCTCATGCGCCGCGACTTGTTGCTCAAATATTTCTGGACCCATCGGCACGATGAGATCGCTCGGGGTGAACAAGGGAGGCATGACATAGAGACCGATCACATGTGCCTCGGCCTGCCGCGCGATTGCGGTCGCAACTGCGATCAGCTCTGATAAGCGCTCTTCATGGTTCAGGTGGACGAGAATGGTTTTCAACGTCATGTGCGTATCTTTCGGACTGACCAAACAGCACTCGTGTTGGCTGACTTTACGTGAGAAGGACGCCGTCAAGGTGTGAAGTGATCTCGTTGTTGGGTGCCTTAGTGAGGTCCATCGCGAGTTCCGCACATACGGCAGCTTTGACCTTCCCGGTTAGGGCTTTGCGCAAATCTCCGAGTGTCACAGGCGGTGCGATGACCACGAGGCGATCAAACCGCTTCTGGCCGAAGGCTTCATCCAACGCCTCTGCAAGGACGTCAGCGAAATCACGCTTTAACTCTCGATGCGGATCGGTCTTGCGTTCAACAGCATGGCGTGTGTGCCCGTGCGATTCATGAACACGAGACGGCCGGTCACGCAGCAAGTCCCGGCTCGCGTCGTGGTCACCTGCGAATTCTTGTATCTCGGTGATTTTGAGATCTTTACCGCGGCCTGAGATGTCAACGAGGCGGGCCCGTGCCCCATCCGCAATAAGACCCCATGTCGTTAGGTGTTTCATTATTGTGGACTCTCAGCTCAGACGACTGCCGGGACATTCGCTGGCCCACTGTGCATTGCTGACGCCAGCCGTCATTGACGAAGGTCAACATTGGCCGGGACCTGTGTTTGATCAGTGAGTGGGACTGGACGCATTAAAGAGTGAACGTGGCCAGGAATGGCCGGAAAGCCAGCGGCTCAAGATTTCCCGGTCGGCAGGAGCAAGGCGAGCTGGCAGTAATTCCAAGACGAGACGATGTTCGGCCGCGAGGTGCTGGCGCCTAGTCTCGAAAGCCAGACGCAGCATGTACCCGAGCATGTCCGCGTTGATCACGGCACCTGTCAGGGACTGTTCCAGTTGTTCGATAATCTCATCGGCCATTCCAGATATTGCGGCATGTTCGGCTCTCAATTGCTCGATCTGGAAAAGTAGATCGCGCGAGCCTGCATGAAATCGCTGCAGAACCGGAAAGATCGCATCCTCTTGCAGGCTCACGTGCTCAGCCCAGCTTGAGGCGAGGATCGCAGGCAAGCGGCTGGCGAGCTCTGTTGTTAGAGAACCTGGAAGGGTATCGGCCAGACCTTCCAGCGCGTCGCAGATTTCGCTCTGCAGCGTGCTATCTGCATGAATGCGGGCAAGCGCATCCGCAATTTCAACGACTCGTTTCATCCACCAGCCCCTCGCCTCCGGAGCGGAATCGCAAATTAAACCAGTGCCTAAAACAACCTTAACCCACATGCGGATAGCGTCTCAGAGCCTGCATGGCATTGACCAAGATCATGCGGCTGGGCTACGAGGCACGCTTTATTGAGAGGGGCCTCCGTAGCGGAACCGCGCACGCACCATTGCGCACCTGGCGGAGTGGCCGCATTTCGGCAGGACTAAAGCATGTCGGGCAAGTCGCAGAAGCACACCCAGAGTATGCTGGAGGCAATTCTCCAGTCGGCCGTAGGCGCCATAATCACCATAGATTCAAAGGGTATGATCCAGTCCGTAAACCCGGCAACCGAGAGTTTGTTCGGCTACGGGGCAGCGGACATGCTCGGGCGTAATGTGAACATGCTGATGCCGGAGTCGCATCGGGTTCGCCACGATGGCTATATGGCCCACCACATGGCCACCGGCGAGCGTAAGATTATCGGCATAGGGCGCGATGTCGAAGGTCGCCGCAAAGACGGATCGATTTTCCCAATTCATCTTTCGGTCAGCGCCTTCGACGTTGATGGCGAGCACTATTTCGCCGGGATCGTGCATGATCTCAGTACACGCAGCCGCCTTGAAACCGAGGTTGGCCGGCAATCAGCGCTGTTCCAAGCGGTCTTCGATCACGTGCCTGAACCTTTGGTTATTTCTGATGCCGAGGGCCGGATTTTTCTGGTCAATCCTGCGGCAACCCGCGTGTTTGGCTATCCGGAAAGCGAGTTGAAGGGGCATAGCACGGCTGTCCTCTACAACGACGCCTCAGACTTTGAGCGAATTTCTGAGGCGTTTGCAAAAGCCAGCTCTAGCGAATCCGAGACGATGCGGCCGCATACTGTCAGGTTCCGCCGGCGCAACGGCGAAACCTTTCCTGGGCAATTTGCAGGGGCCATCGTACGGGGGCCGGGCGGCCTCAATGCCGGCGTTCTCGGCCTCATTCGCGATATGACTTTCGATCAGAAGCAAGAAGATGCACGCCTGAAAACGCAACGGCTAGAGGCCATCGGCCAATTGACGGGCGGCGTGGCGCACGATTTCAACAATTTGCTCACAATCATCACCGGAAATCTGGAGCTTCTGGAAGACTATATCGAGGGCTCGCGCGGCGCCGACCATGTAAAGCGTGCGCAGGTTGCAGCCGAAGCCGGTGCACGGCTGACAAACCGTTTGTTGACATTCGCGCGCCGCCGCAGGCTCGAACCGCAGGTCGTCGATCTGAACGATCAGGTGCGCGTGATGTCGGAATTGCTCACCCGCACGTTAGGCGGCAACATCATGCTGTCGACGCGCCTCGCCACCAATCTTTGGAAAACCAAGGTTGACCAGAGCGAAATTGAGAACGCGATCTTAAATCTTGCGATCAACGCGCGCGATGCCATGCCAGAAGGCGGCATGCTGGTCATTGAAACCAGCAACGTCTTTCTCGATGGCGAAGCGAGCCTCTCGGATGGTGCGACCGTCCCCGGCAACTACGTGCGGTTGTCTGTGTCGGATACGGGCACGGGCATGAGCCGCGATGTGTTGCGCCGGGTGTTCGAGCCGTTTTTCACGACGAAGTCTCCGGGGCGGGGGACTGGGCTGGGGCTCAGCACCATTTATGGCTTCGTGAAGCAGTCGAACGGTAACGTAATGATCTACAGCGAGCCGGGCAAAGGCACGACCGTCAACGTTTACTTGCCGCAGCACGAAACCGGCAATCCACATGGCATGGCCGGCAATGCCACCGGCCCTGCAGCGTCCTCGCGTGGAGAAGTGATCTTTGTCGTTGAAGACAATCCGGATGTTCGCCGCGTCGCCGTCGTCCGGCTCGAGCGCCTCGGATATCGTGTGATAGAGGCTGAAACGGCGGTCGACGCTATCGAACGTCTGTCCCAGGGTTTGAAAGTGGATGCCGTATTCAGCGATGTGGTGATGCCGGGGGGGCAATCGGGTTTTGATCTGTCGCGTTGGGTCATGCGTCACCGGCCGGGGCTGCCTGTGGTCTTGACATCAGGCTTTGCGGAAGATGTCAATCCGGAAGCGGCGAGAGAAACGGTTCCGATCCTAAGAAAGCCCTACTCTCAGGCCGACATGGCGGAAGCGCTGCAGCTGGCGCTACGCCACAACGAAAAAAAGCCGGCGTAGCGGATGTTAAAGGCCGATCAAACCCGGCGCACATATGTTGAAAACGCATAGCCCACACCCCGCACCGTTTTGATGTGCTGAGGCGCGCTCGGATCGGCTTCGATCTTTTTGCGCAAGCGCACCACGAGCGCATCGATGGAACGGTCCACGGGAGACCAATCATGCCCTTTGAGCAAATCCATGATCTCGTCGCGTGACAGAACTCTCTGCGGGCGCCGCACGAATACTTCGAGAAGATTGAATTCGCCCGTCGTCAACTCGCGCCGCCCGTCGGGGTCGTGCACCAGTTCGCGGCACTTGATGTCAAGCGTCCAGCCGTTAAACCGGTAGCGCTCTTGCCCATGCGCACTGGTTGCCGGGCGCTGTTCAGGCTCATGGCGGCGCAGCACTGCGCGCACCCTCGCTACAACTTCTCGCAAGTTGAACGGCTTGGAGACGTAATCGTCGGCTCCGAGTTCGAGGCCCACAACCCGGTCGATGGCGTCTCCCTTGCCGGTCACCATGATGATGGGAACGTCGGACTGCGCCCGGATTTCGCGGGCAAGTTTCAGGCCGTCATCGGCGCCGAGCGTCAGATCGAGGGTGATGAGGTCGATGCCGCCCCGTTCAAGCCGGGCCCGTGCGGAAGCCGCGTCTCCGGCCTCGGTCACGGAATATCCTTCCCGGCCCAGTGCAACATGCAGCAGGTTGCGGATTTCAGGATCGTCATCGACGACGAGGATCTCAGTTGGCACGCTCAAGGTCCCGGCAAAGTCTGCTTGTTACAAACTATTACACAACATCACACAGCAATCATACCCAGAGTACATGGGCAGGGTTTCTTGCTGCCAACGCAAAGCCAGCCTGTTGTGGCCGGCTCGTGTCAGAGCAGGGGAGACTGCAATGCTTAACTCTCTCGCAGCAGATGATGGCTCCGCGATTATCCTGCCGGTCAGGAAACGGCCCCCGGTGTCGAACCATTGCGAAAGCCAGTCAACCCAAGTCTCATTGGACCGCTCCAGTACCCGCCGGTTCATGAGCAAAGAGCACGTCTTCTGTGAAGGCGATCCCAGGACACACGTTTTTCAAATCGAGAGCGGCGTAATTACCATCTACCGCATGTTGACGGATGGGCGGCGCCAAATCATCGACTTTGCTCATCCGGGCGATTTTGTCGGTCTCGGTACCACGTCCGAGCACTTTTTCAGTGCAGAAGCAACGAGTGCGACGCGGGTTCGCTGCTTTGGTGCCTCGGCCCTCGAAGAGGCCGCAGCACACGATCCAACCCTAGCACTGCAATTGTATAAAGCTGTATCGCTTGAATTGTCGTCGGCGCGCGCCTTGCTAGTAGCCATCGGCCAGCGCAGCGCTCTTGAGCGGGTGGCGACGTTTTTGCTTATGCTCAGCCGTCGCTCAAGTTCATCGTACGCTCAGGACCAGACTATCCATCTTGCGATGCGCCGGGCCGATATCGGCGATTTTCTCGGGCTGACAATCGAAACCGTCAGCCGAACTATCACAAAATTGCGTGTCATGGGCGTGATCGGGGTGGAGCATGGCACCGAGGTGCAGGTGCTGGACGAGGATCGGCTTGTAGAATTGTCCGAAGGTGAATGCGCCGAGTAACGGACATGTCCAATGGGCGGTGCAGCATTCCCCGGCTGCATCGTTTGAGAGCCGGTCGCGTTAGGTGCTCACCCGTCAACCCCTGGCGGCGCGACCGGTTCGTCTTTTCACTGAGGCCTCGAGCCATGAATACCATCGCTAAAACCACCGCTGTTCTGTCGATCGCTGCAATCGCCTTACTTGTGCTATATGCCACGGCCGAGCGCTCGGAGATTCTGCAATCTCAATCTCGGCAGACCGTCGAAGTGGCAACCACGGTTCCAATTTCGGGAGCTACTGAGTTCGAGCGTCATTGTGCGCTCTGTCACGGCGTCGATGGGCGTGGCGCTGGCTCAATGACGGAACAAAACACCTTCAAAATTCCGCCCGCCGACCTGACGCAGATTGCAAAGCGCAATAACGGTGTGTTTCCAGCAGGCAAAGTGGCCGAGGCAATTGGCGCTGGCAGCAACTTGGCTGGTCACACCGGCTCGATGATGCTGCCGTGGAGCAAGCTGTTCACTGCTGAGGGGGGCGCGGCTCGTGCCGAGGTCACCATCACGGAAATTACCAAGCACGTCGAAGGGTTGCAGAATAAATAACGCCCGTCCTCCACGAGGCGGTCTAATCGATACACCCCTAGGGCAACAGAAAACGGGTCTCGAGGGCATTGATCCAGCTCAAAAGGACCACTTTAAGAAGTGCTGGAAATCGCCTTCTTCCCGTGTGCTGATCATAGGCACAGGCATGTATGCACCGGCCTGAGGAGAACTGGCCATGAGCTTCTACCTAGCGAAATCGCTGACATTGCCGTTCGACGATGCCGTCGCAAAGGCAAAGGAAGCCTTGGCAGCTGAGGGCTTTGGAATACTAACCGATATTGATGTCCGTGAAACCTTCAAAAACAAGCTCGGCATTGATTGGAAGCCATATCGTATATTGGGGGCTTGCAACCCGCCGTTGGCACTCAAGGCCTTGGAGGCCGACGATAAGGTCGGCACGATGCTACCCTGCAACATTGTAGTCCATGACATGGGCGATGGTCAGACCGAAGTGGCGGCTATCGATCCACTCGATACGATGATCCACATTGGCAATGCGGAGTTGACACAGATCGCCCGCACTGTGAGGTCCAAGCTGCGGGCCGCACTCAACCGGCTGTAGAGCCCTCCGGTTTCATTTCTCTGACCCAATCACACCACGATTCGCCGCTGAACAACCGGCCACAGAAGCCGCTGGCCCGCGCATGATGGCAATACGCTCTGCTACTTTAGTCGGAAGGCCGTGCTGAGGGGCCTGCGAGACTCGGGTCCGGCAAGAAAGTTGCCGCGACATGCCGCCTCTAGGGGCCGCACCTTTGATCTTGATCAATACATTGAGGGCGGCTTTCGGAGACACAAGACGAGCCATTCAGAGGGAATAAAATTGTCTTCTGGGGGCTTCAAAATTGGACCTGCAGGGGGAGCGCAGATGGCAGATACGCGAGCGGAGCGGTCGGGTTTTTCGGATTCGATGGCCGTCTTGGGTGCCGTGGTGTGCACCGCAATCGGGTTGATGTATGGCCTTGGGTCGCCGGACGCCGCTATGGCGTTCCACGGCTGGGTGTTTGCAGCCGCTGCGATCGTCGCTGCCGGCTTTGTGCTTTCGAAAATGTTCGGGGAGCAAACTGCAGCGGCCACAGCCGAAGAATACACTGACGGGCCCATCCGGTTTGCGGTCGTGGCAGCGGTGTTCTGGGGTATCGCTGGCTTTCTGATCGGCGACATTATCGCCTGGCAGCTCGCCTTCCCTGTTCTCAATTTAGACATGCCTTGGACGAGTTTCGGCCGGCTCAGACCTCTGCACACCTCAGCAGTCGTTTTTGCGTTCGGCGGCAACGTGCTGTTGGCGACGTCACTTTATGTCGTTCAGCGCACGTGCCATGCCAGGCTCGCAGGAAAATGGTCGCCATGGTTTGTGGTGTGGGGATACAATATCTTTATCGTCATAGCCGGCACGGGCTATCTGCTGGGAATCACCCAGAGCAAGGAATACGCCGAACCGGAATGGTACGCGGATCTGTGGCTGACGATTGTTTGGGTCGTCTATTTGCTCGTCTTCCTCGGCACGTTGATGCGCCGGAAAGAGCCCCACATTTACGTCGCCAACTGGTTTTTCCTCGCCTTCATTGTCACCGTGGCGATGTTGCATGTGGTCAACAATCTGGCGCTGCCGGTGTCGATCTGGGAGCCTAAGAGCTATGTGATCTATGCCGGCGTGCAAGATGCCATGACGCAGTGGTGGTACGGGCACAATGCCGTCGGCTTCTTCCTGACGGCTGGCTTCCTCGGGATCATGTATTACTTCATTCCCAAGCGCGTTGAACGGCCGGTTTATTCGTACCGTTTGTCGATCGTGCACTTCTGGACCCTTATCTTCCTCTACATTTGGGCAGGGCCGCATCATCTTCACTACACCGCGCTGCCTGATTGGGCGCAGACGCTCGGCATGGCTTTCTCGATCATGCTGTGGATGCCCTCGTGGGGTGGAATGATCAACGGCCTCATGACCCTATCCGGGGCCTGGGACAAGCTGCGCACAGATCCGGTTGTGCGGCTGCTGGTGGTGTCGGTCGCCTTCTATGGCATGAGCACCTTCGAAGGGCCGCTCATGAGCATCAAATCGGTCAACTCGCTTTCACACTACACCGACTGGACGATCGGCCACGTGCACTCAGGTGCCTTGGGTTGGGTGGCCATGGTGTCGTTCGGCGCCATCTATTGCCTCGTTCCGTGGCTCTGGAACCGCCGCGCCCTTTACTCGATCAAGCTGGTCGAATGGCACTTCTGGGTCTCCACGATTGGTATCGTGCTCTACATCACTTCGATGTGGGTCTCGGGCATCATGCAGGGCTTGATGTGGCGTGCCTACGATAGCCTTGGCTTCCTCAGCTACTCGTTCGTCGAAACCGTCGAGGCCATGCATCCATACTACATCATCAGAGCGTTTGGCGGGACGTTGTTCCTGCTCGGTGGGTTCATCATGGCCTACAATATTTGGCGCACAATTCGCGGGGACGAGCCCTTGGATGCTCACGACCAACCGCGCGTGGCAGCGGCGCCCGCTCTTCGTCTTCAGCCGGCAGAATAGGGGCACGCCATGAACCACGGTGTTATTGAACGCAATTCGATCCTCTTGCTCGTGCTGTCTCTCATTGTCGTCTCGATTGGCGGCATCGTTCAGATTGCCCCCTTGTTCTGGGTCGAGAGCACGATCGAAAAGGTAAAGGGCATGCGCCCTTACACCCCGCTTGAGCTGGCCGGCCGCGACATCTATGTGCGGGAAGGTTGCTATACCTGCCATAGCCAGATGATCCGCACTTTGAAGGATGAAGTTGAGCGCTACGGCCACTACAGCTTGGCAGCTGAGAGCATGTACGACCATCCATTCCAGTGGGGTTCAAAGCGCACGGGGCCAGACTTGGCGCGGGTCGGTGGAAAATACTCCGACCAATGGCAAGCCGAGCATCTGAATAACCCTCGTTCCGTAGTGCCCGAGAGCATTATGCCCGGCTATCCTTGGCTTAAGGCGACGAAGCTCGATCCTGAGAAACTGGCCGAGAACTTGAAGACACAACGTGCAATTGGCGTTCCCTACAGCGAAGATATGATTGCCAACGCCAAGGCCGACGCAGAAGCGCAAGTGACGCCTGATACCAAGGCAGCCAAAGCGCTTCTGGCCCGATATCCCAAGTCCAAGATCGGAGACTTCGATGGCGATGAGCAAGCACTGACAGAACTCGATGCGTTGATTGCCTATCTGCAGATGCTGGGCACACTCGTTGACTTTGCCACGTTCGATGCCTCCGGCCCTAACCTTCGCTAGCAGGAGTTCGACATGGATACGCTCACATATGATGCGGTTGCCAGCTTCTGCATGGTGGCATCGCTCCTCCTCTTCGTAACCCTCTTTCTGGGAATTCTTGTCTACGTTTTTCGCATTGTCAGCAGGGATAGCTTGGAACAGGCGCAACGCAATGCGCTGGATCTGGGGCCCGATAGCAAAACGCTCAAAGGACAGCCATGAGCACGCACAAGGAAATTGATAAGGCGACTGGAACCGAGACAACTGGGCATGTTTGGGACGATGATCTCAAGGAGTTGAATGAACCGCTGCCAAAATGGTGGCTGTATACATTCTACGTCTGCATTGTTTGGGCCATTGGCTACATGGTTCTGTATCCAGCATGGCCCATGGTCGATGGGTATACGCGTGGCGTGCTGGGCTACAGTCAGCGTGAAACGGTTGCACTCGAAATCACAACAGCAAAGCAGGCCCAGTCGGCCTATCGCGCGCAGTTGAGCGAAACGCCGCTGGCCGAGGTCAAGACCAAGCCCGATCTGCTGCGCTTTGCAACCGCCAGCGGTGGTGCTGCATTTGCCACCAATTGCGCGCCGTGCCACGGCCGCGGTGCACAGGGTTTTTCCGGATACCCGAACCTAAACGACGACGATTGGATTTGGGGTGGCCAGCCCGAGCAGATCTTGAAGACCATTCAATACGGCATCCGCTCCGATCATAAAGATACGCACGCAACACTGATGCCGCGTTTCGGAACAGATAAGCTGCTTGAGGCTGCACAAATCGAAGATGCGGCCGAGTATGTGATGTCGCTTTCGGCGTTGACGCACAATGCGGAAGCTGCTGGCCGCGGCGCCACCATCTTCGCGGAGCAATGCGCCGCCTGCCATGGTGAAAAAGGCCAAGGCAACCAGGAACTGGGAGCTCCGACACTTTCGGATGCGATCTGGCTTTATGGCAATCAGCGCCAAGATGTCATACAGTCCATTATGACCGGACGCGGCGGCAAGATGCCCGCCTGGGTTGGCCGCTTGGATGACGTGACCATCAAAGCAGTCACGGTGTACGTTCAAAGTTTGGGTGGGGCCAAGTAACTCTTATGGGCGCTCCTGCCACAGAAACGAAGCTCAATCCTTGCATTATCGAGCCAGTCGATGTGGAGGCCGTCAACCAGCGCGAAAAGCGTGAGCTCTACGCTTCGCGGCAAAAGATCTATCCAAAACTTGCCAGCGGCAGCTTCCGTAATCTGAAAACGGTGCTGATGATCGTGACGCTGGGCATCTACTATGCCGTGCCGTGGATCCGCTGGGACCGCGGCGCGGATCTGCCTAGTCAAGCAGTGCTACTGGATCTTGAGCACCAGAGATTCTTCCTCTTCGATCTCGAGATCTGGCCGCAAGAGTTCTACTACGTCACCGGGCTTCTTATTCTGGCGTCTTTGACGTTGTTCCTTGTGACTTCGCTTGCAGGCCGGGTCTGGTGCGGTTACTTCTGCCCGCAGACCGTGTGGACCGACCTGATGATTTCGGTGGAGCGGCTGTGGCAAGGCGATCGCAACGCCCGAATCCGGCTCGATAAAGCTCCCTGGACACCGGCCAAGATTTTCAAGAAATCGATGACGCACGTGTCGTGGTTGTTGATCGCCTTGGCAACGGGTGGTGCCTATGTGTTTTATTTCGCTGACGCGCCGACGCTGTTTGGCCAGCTCTTTTCAGGCACCGCACCTGCCGCAGCGTACATGTTTATCGGCATTCTCACATTCACGACCTACCTTCTCGGCGGCATCGCGCGTGAACAAGTCTGCACCTATATGTGCCCCTGGCCGCGCATTCAGGGCGCGATGATCGATCAGCATTCCTATCTTGTTTCTTATCGCGGCTATCGCGGTGAGCCGCGTGGTGCCCACCACAAGGGAGAAACCTGGGATCAGCGTGGTGATTGCGTTGACTGCAAGGCGTGCGTTGCCGTTTGCCCCATGGGCATTGATATCCGCGATGGCTCTCAGCTCGAGTGTATCCAATGTGCGCTCTGCATCGACGCCTGCAACGACATCATGACCAAAGTCGGCCGCCCGCAGAACCTCATCGCATACGATACAATTTCCGGCGTCACGTCCGCTTCAAAGTGTGAGAAGGGTGCCCCCGTAAGCCTCGTGCGGACGCGGACGCTGCTCTATGCAGGAATGATTGCACTGGTTGGGCTCATCATGGGCATTGCGCTCGCCAATCGCAGCCTGCTCGATGTGAATGTACTCGCCGATCGCAATCCGTTTTTTGTTCGCCTGTCCAACGGTGACGTGCGCAACGGCTACACGCTCAAGATCCTGAACAAGTTACATGAACCCCGGCGGTTTGATTTAGATATCCTGGGGTTGCCGGGCGCGAAGCTTTCTGTTGTTGGGCAAGACAATACAGGTGATCCTGAAATTCTCGTGCCGACGGATGTTCTGAGAGAAATCCGTGTGTTTGTCTCAGTGCCGGCAGCCGAGCTGCAGAAAATCAATGCCCGCGGGGAACATTTCACCTTCCTGGTGACCGACAAAGAGTCGGGCCGTGTTTCGCGCCGGATGACGACGTTCAGAGGGCCATGACCATGCCGAATGCAGCCGCTCAAAGCAAACCGTTGACGGGCCGTCACGTCCTCGTTCTTTTCTGCGGATTCTTTGCGATCGTCTTTGCCGTCAACGGGTACTTCATTTATGCCGCGCTTTCGACGCATACCGGCGTCGTCGCCGTCGAACCCTACCGGAAGGGGCTCAAGTACAACGACCGCATCGAAGCGTCCGAACGTCAGGCCGGCCTTGGCTGGTCGGAAAACGTAGCATTCTCGCCGGATCGCAAGCGCCTGGTTGCGTCATTTCGCGATTCCACAGGTGAGCCCGTGCGCGGGCTCGTCCTCTCGGCAGTTCTGGGCCGTCCGGCCACAACGCGAGAAGATAAAACACTCAATTTCGAAGAGACCGCACCTGGTCAATATGAAGCCAGCGTCGTGCTGTCGGACCAAGGCGCCTTCATCGCAACTCTCGAGGCGTCAGATCCACAGCGGGGCGATGAAGGTGTCGTCTTTCGCGGGAGGCAGCGGCTATGGCTGAAGCACTGAAGTTTGGCTCAGTTCTGGCGGTTTCGCCGAAGCCTGCCTCGGCAACATCCGGGATGTCGACAGCCATCCTGGCCGTCGAAAACATGCACTGCGGCGGGTGCATTGGTCCGGTCGAGCAGGCTTTGCTTGGCACATCTGGCGTGCAATCGGCGCGGGCTAATTTATCAGCGCGCCGGGTTTCCGTTCGCTATGACGTCACGCGCGCGACACCCGACCAATTGATTGGCGCTCTGGAAAGTGCTGGCTATCGCGCGGCCGAACTGAGCGGTCACAACGCCGGAGATAGCGCACTGCGCGATGCCGGGCTGACCCGGCGGTTGGGCGTTGCTGGCTTTGCAGCCATGAACATCATGCTGCTTTCGGTCTCTGTCTGGTCGGGCGCCGGCGGTGATATGGAACGCTCAATCCAGACGCTCTTTCATTGGTTATCGGCGCTCATTGCTGTGCCCGCTGTCGCTTACGCTGGCCAGCCGTTTTTCAGCTCGGCCGCGACCGCCCTTCGGGCCGGGCGGGTGAACATGGATGTTCCCATTTCACTCGGCGTCATTCTAGCGACGGGCATGAGCTTGTTTCAGACGATGCGGGGAAGCGATCAAGTCTATTTCGATGCTGCTGTCACGCTGCTGGCCTTCCTGCTCGCGGGCCGGCTTCTCGATCAGCAGATGCGGACGAAGGCTTCGGGCGCTGCTGCAAATCTTCTTGGATTGCGCTTGACCTCCGCCTGCGTTTTGCAATCCGATGGCCGCGCTGAGCGGATTTCTGTGCGCGATCTCGTACCCGGCATGCGCATTAGTTCGGCTGCCGGAGAGCGCATCGCGGCAGATGGCGTCGTCGTCGAAGGCGAAAGCGAGATCGATGAAAGCCTGATTACGGGCGAAAGTGCCCCGCGCCGCGTCAGGGCAGGCGATACCCTGTTTGCCGGAACCATAAATGTGCAGCAGCCGCTCGTCATCAACGTAACGGCAAGCGACGATGGTTCGTTGCTTTCTGAAATTGTGCGTTTGATGGCGACTGCCGAACAAAACAAGGGCCTTTACGTCCGTCTGGCCGATCGTGCCGCCCGTCTTTACGCGCCAGCCGTGCACATCTTAGGCCTTGGGACGTTTGCCGGCTGGATGTTTGCGGGCTTCGGCTGGGAGCCGGCACTGACGGCCGCCATCGCCGTCCTCATTATCACCTGCCCTTGCGCGTTGGCGCTCGCCGTGCCTGTCGTTCAAGTGGCGGCTGCGGGTCGTCTGTTCTCCAAAGGCGTTATTCTCAAGGCGCCAGATGGCCTCGAGCGCATGGCCGAGACCGACACGATTGTTTTTGATAAAACTGGTACGCTTACATCCGGCACTCCGCAACTTGTCAACGGGCAGGAGATTTCCGACGTGGTTCTGGCAGCGGCTGCTGGGCTCGCGGTCAACAGCCGTCATCCCTATGCGCGCGCTGTCGTCAGCGCTGCTCGCATGCGCGGCCTCGAACCAGTCGCCGCTTCTGGTGTGAAAGAGAAGGCTGGTGCCGGATTGTCTCGCGAGCGAACAGGGGGAGCCGATGATCGGCTGGGATCGGCCATCTGGGTTGGGGCCGATGCGCAGAAAAGTTCCGGCGCAGAACTTTGGTTCAAACAGGGTACCGGAGATCCCGTTGTGCTTCACTTCGCAGATCGCTTGCGCCCCGATGCCGCCGACGTTTTGCGGCGGTTGCAATCTGCAGGCTACGCCATCGAAATTCTTTCCGGTGATACTGCCGCCGCGGTCGAGATGATCGCGCGCGAGGCGGGAGTGGCGGCTTGGTCGGCCAGCAAAAAGCCTGCCGAGAAGATTGCTCGCCTTGAAGAGTTGAAGCGCGCCGGCCGCAAGGTTCTGATGGTTGGCGATGGCCTCAACGATGCCCCGGCGCTAGCTGCAGCCCATTCCTCCCTGTCGCCGTCGAGCGCAGCCGATATCAGTCAAACCGCTGCCGACGCCATCTTTCAAGGGGCCTCGCTCGCACCCGTTGCCGAAATCCTGGCAGTGGCCAAAGCCTCGCAGAAGCTGGCGCTGCAGAATTTCGCGCTCGCTATCGGCTACAATATATTGTTCGTGCCGCTGGCTATGGTTGGTATGGTGACGCCACTGATTGCTGCTGTGGCCATGTCGGCATCATCGATCACCGTCACGGCCAATGCCGTCCGGCTGCGAACCAAGCCGTTGGAGTTGGCACCATGACATCCCTCGCTTGGCTTATTCCGATCGCGCTTTTCCTTGGCGGCTTGGGGCTCGCGGCCTTCCTGTGGTCGCTCAAGAGCGGGCAGTACGATGATCTCGACGGCGCTTCGTGGCGAGCCTTGAACGACGAAAAAGCCCGCCCGGCGCCCCCTCGCGCGCCGGCTTTGCCGGGAGCAGAATAGTGGATGGCACACTTCAGATCATTGCTGGAGGCTTTCTGTTGGGCCTCGCGGGGTCGCTGCATTGTGCGTGCATGTGCGGGGGGATTGCGTCGGGCGCCCTCTTTTTGTTGAAGCCCGAGACGCAGTCGCAGCGGCTTATCTCGCTGCTGACGTTGCAGGCTGGGCGGATTTCTTCCTATGCGCTGGCAGGGGGTGTGGCCGCTGGCCTGACGTCGGGCGTTATAGATCCAAATTCTACAGCCGTGACCTTCCGGGTGCTGCAATGGGTTGCGGCAGTGGGGCTGATGTGGATCGGTCTTTCGACAGCCGGTATGTTGCCGCGACTCGCCATGCCCGTTTTTGCTCCGGCGAACTTTGCAGGTCTCGTTGATCCGTTTTTGGCTCCGCTGAGGAAATCACCACGGCTGGCCCCTTTCGCAATGGGCGTGTCGTGGGGGCTGACGCCGTGTCCGATGGTTTATGCGGCGTTGTTTACGGCCGCTCTTTCGGGATCATTCGCGACGGGGGCATTGTGGATGCTCGCCTTTGGTGCCGGCACGCTGCCCGGCGTCGTGGGTGGTGCTCTGGGTATATCGGTTTTGGCGCGCACCGGCCGTGGCCCCGCCGCTGAAATGGCGGCGGGCGCGCTGATTGCGGCCTTCGGCTTTACGTCGCTCTATTACGGTTGGCCGGGCTCAAGCGTCTTGTGCCTGACGCAGTGACTTGCGGACTTTTGGCTTCACGACCCGTACAAGTGAGGTCTAAGGCTTGAGCGATAGGATGTAGCCTGCAAGGTCGCGGATTTCGACGCGGGTCAGATTTGGATCCGGCATCGGCATATGCGGCGCCTTCAGCCAGTTTGCGATTTTCTCAGTTGATTGCTCGGGCCGGTTCGCAATGCTGGCAAAGCTGGGAACATCAGCCGGGGTTACGGTTGCCGAGGGCTCGCCGATGAGGTGACAACTCGAGCACAGCGTGCGGGCGATTTTCAAACCGTTCTCTAAATCGGGCACTTTCGTTTCGATGGTGTTCTTTTTCTCAAGTGGTTCGGGCTCCTGCCCGACCGCAGCGCTGCCCGTGAGTGCCAGCAAAATGAACGCACTTGCAAGCATCGCGCGGCCACTGCGGTGGTGTGCGGCGTAGAGCACGCCCAAGTAAGAGTTATCCGGATGGCCAGCGGTCACTGTCATGCGATTTCCTTCCGCAGTTTGGATTGAGTTGAGAAGCTGCATTCTCCGGCACGGCGTTGCAATCACCGGCAGACAAGCACGGGTAGTTCGGAGTGGGTCAGAACCTTGTGGGTGACGCTGCCAAGAAGCACGGCTGTGACGCCTCGCCGGCCATGCGAGGCCATGACGATGAGATCGGCAGCTTTCGCTTTTGCTGCTTCGATGATGGCTTGATGCGGATGATCACTCTCGGCCAAGAGCGCCTCGGCCTTCACTCCGGCCGCTGCTGCTGCCGCGCAGGCCCGGGCCTGTGCCGTCCGGGCTTGCGCTTCGAGATAGTCCCGCGCCTGATGGCGCACCGGCTCGGGCGCGCCCGCGAAGGCATGGCCCACATCGCCAAGGCTGGAGAACTGCTCTGTCGCCGTGAAGATCGTCACGCGGGCTCCGAGCGCCTTTGCAAGTTTCAAACCCTCGGTCACCGCATGTTCCGAGAGGGAAGAGCCGTCGACGGCAATGAGAATGTGCTGGTAGATAGCAACCTCCACTGAACACGTGCCAGAGCCGCAGCACAATAATAGCGCAACGAACCCCTCCTGGCATTGAGGCCGGTGCCGTGTGTAACCGCCTTGATTTGGCGCAAGACGGTGAGCCTCTAGCGGGCGTTAATTTCGATTGTCGCCTGCGACAGCCGACGGTAGAGATCGCGCCGCCGTTTCACTGGCCACCAATCGTAAAGGAATGTCTCGATCGGCTTCCAATTGGCGACCCAGCCGACGATGATCAGGCTCTCCTCGACCGCACGGGCGAGTGGCACGCTGGGAATGGCAGTGCGCGCCATTTGGCTGGCAAAGAGACACAAAGCGAGCACCGGCAGCCCGATCGAAAGATAGCGCCAGCCAGCACGGAACAGCTCTTTGAGGTCGCGGTCGAGCATGGCGGCGCGTTCGGCGAAGTAGTTATTCAAAGCCTGGGAAAGCCCGCGCTGCCTGGCTTTGAGAGCCTCAGTTTCAGGCAAGTGAAAAATAATATGGAGTGGGAGATCCCACGGCAGTTCTCTCGCCCAGCCGGTAATGTATGCTTCAGCGTCGTCGTCAAGGTCGCGTTCGTGGAATGGTGATGGATCGAGCGTGTTAAAGAGCTGGGCGAGTTCGCGCAGGCGAATTTCGATGACGCCAGCGGTTCCCTCAGCTGCAGGAATGGCAGAAACCTTGGTGCTCACATCGTTGCTTTCAATAACTTTCAACAGAGTAGAATGAAATAGCAGTCGCTGCGCTTTCCATGCACGGGAGAGAAGCGTGCCGGATGGCACCACCCTCACACTACGCAATCGGCCGGCGCTGGCAAAGAGCTGTGTGGCCAACACCACTTAGAGTGCTCATACTGCGCTGCATTGATCGAACGCAGTGAGAGCCAAATGGTTTCAGCTAGTCTTTCCGGTCCTCTGCTCACAACACGGACGTGCTTTTCATGACTTTGCCGAGCGGAATTGTTCCAGGCTTGATGGCCGCCGTTGGCATTGGTCTGCTGATCGGGCTGGAGCGCGAGCGCCGCCGTGCAGCCGGTGGTGGCCGCTCGCCTGGCGGCATGCGCACGTTTGCGCTAAGCGCCACGCTGGGGGCTGTGGCGTTCGTCATCGGCGGCGAGACGATGCTTGCAATCGCCGTGGTCTCAGCAGGGGTGCTGGTCGCCGCGTCTTACATGCGGTCGAATGACGAAGATCCCGGGATAACTACCGAAATGGCATTGGTGCTGACGGTTCTGCTCGGTGGGCTCGCTATAAAAGAACCGGCGTTAGCTGCCGGTGTTGCCGTTGTTGTCACGGTGCTTCTCGCCGCCCGCGACCTGCTTCATTCGTTTGCTCGCAACATGCTGACTGAGCGCGAAGTCCACGACGGGCTCATTTTGGCGACGGCCGCTCTGGTGATCTGGCCACTGCTGCCCGACCGCCCCATCGGTCCCCTGGGTGCAATCAATTTGCGCAGCATCTGGACGCTGGTCGTCTTGGTTATGAGCGTCGGTGCTGCGGGCTATGTGGCGACGCGTCTCGTCGGAGTTAAGTACGGATTGCCGATGCTTGGCTTTGCCGCAGGTTTTGTTTCTAGCACGGCAACGATCGCATCGATGGGAGAGCGGTCCAAGGTGGTGCCAGCCTTGCTTGCGCCCGCCGTTGCTGGCGCGACGTTGTCGACGCTCGCAACTTTTATGCAGATGGGGTTGCTCTTGTTTGCATTGAGCCCGCCAACACTTTTCATCTTGACCCCGGCATTGATCTGCGCAGGTCTCGCCGCATTGCTCTACGGCGCCATCTTTACCACGTCGTCGCTCGCGGAAGGCCCTGCCGAAGCGCCACCACTTGGAAGAGCATTCCAGCCGTCGTCTGCGCTCCTACTTGCGCTGGTTGTCGCCGTGATCTTAGTTTTGACGGCGGTCCTCAACCGTTGGCTTGGGGCAACGGGCGTCTTGATCGGTGCCAGTGTTGCCGGTTTTGCCGATGCACACGCCGCCGCAACATCGGTTGCGAGCCTTGCGGCAGGTGGCAGCATCACGCCGGAGCAAGCTGCTTACCCGATCCTTGCCGGATTAACGACCAACGCCGCCTCAAAGGCCGTGATGGCTGTAACGGCTGGAACGCCGGCATTTGCTGCGCGCGTTGTTCCCGGCTTGGTGCTGGTGATTGCCGCCGCCTGGGCTGGCGCATTGTTTTGGGTAGGGCTCTGATTGACCGCGATCAAGGCGGCAACCGGCAATCACCTGTCAGGTGGGGCAGGGTCAGTTCTGAACCCAGTCCATCGCCAGACAGGTAATCCTCAAATGTATAAGAACATACTCGTTGCAACGGACGGTTCTGAACTCGCGGGTAAGGCCGTGGTGCATGCGCTTGATCTGGCGAAGGCCGTTGGGGCTCATGTTACGGCTGTCGTTGTGACGGAGCCGATGTGGAATACGATGCCCGGAGAGATGGCCATCGCCTTTCCTTACGACGAATACGAAAGGGCATCGGGCGAGCGCGCTCAAGCCGTACTGGCAGGGGTGGCGGATGCCGCCAAGCAGCACGGCGTTGGATGCCAAGGCCGCCACGTCAAGGATCAGTTCCCAGCCGAAGGCATCATTTCCGCAGCTCACGAGGCCGGTTGCGATTTGATCGTGATGGCCTCTCACGGACGCCGAGGTCTTGCGAAACTCATGCTCGGCAGTCAGGCCATGAAAGTCGTCACCTCCAGCCATGTGCCGGTGCTGATTTATCGTTGAGGCGGCGACTTCTGCCCGTGAGCCGTCGTACATTTGTGCTTATCGGGTGCGGGCGCGGAACGTCTGCGCGCGCGTAGGCCATAGGCCCTTCAAATCGTCCGGCATTTGAGCGATGACATCGGCGATTTCGCCGGGGTCGCAGTGATGCGTTAGAACTGCAAAGACATCACGCACCGCCTGCTCGGCCTGCACTGATCGCGGCAGGGGGTGAGTGTTTACCTGGTCAACGAACTCCTTCTTGGTCTTGAACTTGACCGGTACGGCGTGCGGCTTCCAGCCTTCGTAGTAGATGCCGCGAACCACTATCGGCAATTGCGCCGCGAGATCGACAGCTTCCTCAAGTGTCAGCCGGTCGCGCAGCTGATGCAAGACAGCGCGCAGTATGGCGAGGGCTTCATGCGTTTCTGCCAGATCGCCATAGTCACACAGTTCTTTCAGCCATTCCTGGGTTTGCTGCACGGAATGGGCAATTGCGGTGGGGATCGTCATAGGCAAGGTCTCCTGAAGCAGCCCTTTGCCACAGGCTAGTGGCAGGCAGCCGCGGAGCATTGACGGTCATCAATCCCACGTGTCTGTCACGCATCAGGCTCTACGTCTTTCTTTGTGAATTGTGCGAGGTGCTCACGATAGGCCTTCGCATCGCCGTAGTCGACGAAACCTGTGTAGTGAGGATGCGCGGAGATGGCCCGGCGCGCGTGCTTGATCGGGCACCAGTGCTGTTCCGTGCGGCCGGCAACCTCACGCACGTAGGCGATGACGCCGTTTGCGTAGGAACAGTACGCGCAGTTCAATTTTTCCATGGCGTTGAGATAGGCGAGATAGCGGCGGTCGAAGATCATATAGTCCGAGCGCCGCACCTTTTCGATGCCGTAAGCCGGGAAACACACGGCCTGATAGATTGACACCGACAGGTCGAGAAGAGCGAAAGGGATGATCAGCGCGTAAATGAACGGCGCTGTGAGAACCACCAATGGCCGCGCGTTTAAGATGTAGCGCGCTAGACTTGTCTTTAATTCTTTGTGCCGCCGGAGAACCTCGGCTTCGAAGGCCACCCGGCCTTGATCGAACGTGAATTGAAGTTCTGCTCTGCTTTTGGCGATTTCGGCTTCGAGACTGGCCTCAAGAGATTTGATGTTCTCGATCATAAGTGCGATATTTTCGTTCATGGGCGGCCTCCCCTGGACGGCGGCCCTAACGCGCCATCAGCACCGGCACTGTTGCATGTTTCAATAGGTGCTGCGAGGCGCCTCCGAGAATGAACTCGCGCAAGCGCGAACGGCCAAAGCAGCCCATAATCAAAAGCCCGCACTGGCGAGTAGCAGCTTCGCTGAGGAGCAGATCGCCTGCGCATGCCCGCAGGGGATTAGGCAGATGGACGGCATGGCATTTGACGCCATAGCGCGCGAGCGTAGTGCAAATGGCGGCTGCAGGACTTTCGATGAGCGTCAGCGGCTTGTCTGGCTCTTCAATGCATACGACGCGCACTTCTTTGGCGCGCACGAGCACAGGGAGTGCATCAAAGACGGCGCGCGCCGACTCGCGGCTGTTGTTCCAGGCGACAAGCACGCGCTCTGTCAGCGGCAGTTGAAGCCCGCTCCGCGGTACGATCAGAACCGGCCGCCCGCTTTCGACGGCGAGCCAATCGGGAATGTCGAAGACATCGCTATATTCCCAATCGCTTTCTTTCTGTGCTGTCACGACGAGGTCGGCGGCGCGCGCATGCGCGATGACGGCGCCGGCATAGCTGCGGTCTGCCGCCCGGTGGGTGCGCCACTCGGCAGCGATGGGTAGATTGGCCGTTGCGGCGATAAAAGCGCGATGAATGTCCTCGCCCATGAGTTGGTAGGCTGCCGTCAACTGCTTCAGGCTGGCTTGCGTCAGGGCCGGGAACAGTGACGGCCGGTGTGCGACGTGAGGCACGACGAACAAACCAGTGAGGTGGGCGCTGTCGGGCAACGCGATTTGCAAAGCCGCGCTCAGCAGCTGCGCCACGCGCTGATCGTTGTTGAGGTGCACAACGACGGTCTTATACGGCATGGTTCGGTCCCTCTGCAGTCGTCGCGCACAGCATTCGTGTTCCGGCCGGAGCACGCTGCTACTTGCTGGCTGGCACGATGAGGCTATTGAGGTAGGTGACGATGGCTTCGATGTCGGCGGGCTCGAACGTGAAAACGGGCATGTCGGGGTGGCCGGAAACGATGCCCTCGGCAAGGGATTCAGCGAGATTTTCCGGCGCGTAGCGCGTGACCACCTGCCGGAAAGGAGGCGCTTGCGCGTGCGTGCTAGCTCCCGCAGCGCCGACGGAATGACAGCGGCCGCATTTGTCTTCCAGAAGCGCTTGCCCGCGCGCTTCGGGATCGGTGTTGGCCGCAGCGGCGCCGGCCGCAAAGACCAAGGCACCCGCCGCAAAGACGAAGGCACCGGCGGCGCATGAAACGGCTGCGGCAGCGGCGAGCCGCGCGATCAAAACTCCTGCAGTTAGCTTCATGACTTATTCTCCGGGCCTCTTGAACGTCACGTCTTCGGCGCGGGTCGCAAACTGAGAATATAAGCAACGATGTTGGCCTGATCCTCGGGAGAAATAACGAAGTTGGGCATCGTCGCATGCGGTGTCTGCAGAAACACCGAGAGTGCAAGGCCGGTCATGCCGGGTGTGGCGGCAACACTATCGAAAGTTGGCGCGTCGAAGTAGGGCGATGTTTGATCTCCGGCTTCCACCGCGTGGCAGGTTATGCAGTTGGCGCGCACATATGCCAAGCCCGCGCTCGCACTGCCAGCTTCTTGCGCTTCCGCCGGCACGAGGCAGAACAACAGTGTGGCTGCCGTAATTCCAAATAATGTTCGCACTTTCGTTACTCCACGCCTCGGCAGCAAAGCCTAGCGCGTCAAGGGTCCTGCGAATTGATCTGGCGCAACGGCCGGGCATCACGCGGGTTCTTGTGCAGAAGCGGGGGACGTGTGAGCCCATCTTTGTCAAGGCTACTTACTGGCCAGATGGCGATCCCGGCAGGGTTCGAACCTGCGACCCTCCGCTTAGAAGGCGGATGCTCTATCCACTGAGCTACGGGACCGTTGCTTAAGCCGCTGTACGCCAGTCATCGGGCAAGAATGTCACCGGACGGTGAACACGCAGGACATTTACGCTGAAATGCGTGTTTCTCATTACGCTTGGCACGCCCAATTATACCATATTCGCCAAGACTTCCAGACTGCTGCGACCAGAGAGTGCCGCGGAAGCCGCCTTCACTTTAGAAAATCATCGAATTACCAAGCGGCACGCGGGTTTGCAGGGGGCGTGTGCGCACCGTATAACGCCCTCTCAGCGGGCTGCCCCGCACGTCCCGATCCACCCGGAGCCCGCCCCGTGACCTTGCCGCACTTCGACGCCATCCCGGTCGAATTCATTTTGTTCGCCCTGACGCTGGCTGGCGTCGCCTTCTTCCATCACCGCACCCTGCAGGTGGCTTTGGCGGGGCTGGCCGTGATCGCCTCCTATAAACTTGCCGTGACCGGCTTTAAGACCGGAGAGGGGCTCGAAGGCCTCATAGGACATCTGGGGCACGAGAGCGTCGGGCTGCTCAACCTGCTCGCCTTGCTGACCGGTTTTGCCCTGCTGTCGCGGCATTTCGAAGAGAGCCATGTTCCAGGCGTGATGCCGGCCGTGTTGCCCGATGACTGGCGTGGGGGCTTGGTGCTCCTCGGGCTGGTGTTTGTGCTCTCCGCGTTTCTCGACAACATCGCCGCTGCCATCATCGGTGGCACTGTGGCGCGCGCGGTCTATCAGGGCCGGGTCCACATCGGCTATCTTGCTGGCATCGTCGCCGCGTCGAATGGGGGCGGATCCGGCAGTGTCGTCGGCGATACCACAACCACCATGATGTGGATTTCCGGCATCAGCCCGTTGACGGTTTTGCCTGCGTACATCGCAGCGGCCGCTTCTTTTGCGGTGTTTGCCATTCCGGTCTCGCGCTGGCAGCATGAGCTGCAGCCCATCACGAAGGATGCCGATCCTCAGGTCAGTATCGATGGCGTGCGGCTTGCCATCGTGGCGGTGATTTTGCTCGCGGCCATCGGCGCCAACGTGGCGGCAAACCTTGCCTATCCGGAAATCCTCGCCCATGTGCCGGTGATCGGCGTCGCCGTATGGGGCGCAATTCTCGTTACGGCGCTGCTGCGCGCTCCCGACTGGAGCGTGTTGCCGGAAACCTTGAAGAGCACGGTGTTCCTATTGTCGCTTGTCCTGTCGGCATCGCTGATGCCGGTCGATGCGTTGCCGCCCGCGTCGTGGGGCTCAACGCTTGGCTTGGGGTTCGTCTCAGCCGTATTCGACAACATCCCGCTGACGGCACTCGCTTTGAAGCAGGGCGGCTATGATTGGGGATTGCTGGCCTATGCTGTGGGGTTCGGCGGCTCGATGCTGTGGTTTGGCTCATCTGCGGGTGTGGCGCTGGCCACGATGTTCCCGGAAGCAAGATCGGTATCCGCGTGGGTGCGCAGCGGATGGCCCGTGGCGTTCGGCTACGTCATCGGGTTTTTCGTCATGTTGGCGCTATGGGGCTGGCAACCATAGGCGCATTTTGCTTTGCGCGCGGCGACTCTCCTTGCGGAGAGCCGGCCGCCGCGCGCTTGTTGCTTCGCAAATCTGCTTAGTGCGTCCAGCGGCCATTCTTAGTGCGTCCAGCGGACGACGCGCCCGTATTTGAAATTGTCGGCGTAAGACGAGCGCAGCGGCTTGCGCGGTGTCGGCTCGCTTACGGTATAGGCAAGTCCGTTGCGCTCGCAGTAGCCGATGGCCTCTTCGCGCGTTGCGAATTCGAGGCGCACCTGGGAGCCCGTATCCGACGAACTTGTCCACCCCATCAGCGGATCGATGACGCGCGCCGAAGCGGGCTCCATTTCCAGCACCCACTCTGCCATGCGCGCCTCGCCAGACTGCATGGCGGTTTTCGTCGGCTTATAAATGCGGGCTGACATGGTGAGAGGTGTCCTTGCCGGGGTGCTCTGAATACCTTGAAGACACTCTTTGCCCGGGGAAAGTCAAGGGGGAGGCGAGGCAGGATCGTGAAAGCATTCTCGCTCCCCAATCCGAAAATCCTGCTGACTGAGGCGCGTGGAAGAGGTAATTGTGCGTCAAGCGAGCACGCTAAGAGGTCCTGGGAAACCGGGACTCTCTGGGGCTACCCCAGGGGACATAGCAAACTGAGACACCACGCGGCATGGGCCGCGGGTAGGCAGGCCTACCTTATGCCCACGCACAACACGGGAAGTTGGCGTGCTCGCTTCAATGTTGCACTTATGAAGCATCACTTATGCGGACGGCCAGGGAGAAAATCATTGCTCGCAATCTCGCGGTTGCGCTGCTGGCGGGTGTTTGGTCACGTGATGCTATGTTGCGGCGGGTCGAGACGGCGCTCGGGAAAACCACTCGCAAGTCGCAAAAGCGCCTCGTCGAAGAAATTTGTAGCCGCATAAATGGGGCGACCCCTCCGTCGCTCGCCACGCTCAGGGGAATTGTAGCCACGGCGCCGTCGTTTGAACGTGCAGCAGGCCCCTTGCTTAAGAATTCTGCACCTCTTCGGATGAATGTGAGGCCACCGCGCTTCGCACCCATTCAGCCGATTGCTGGGCTAACGCTGCCTCAACTCGCGACGCCCGGCGACATTGCGTATTGGCTGGAACTTCCGATTGAACAGCTTGACTGGTTTACCGACGAACGCCGGTTGCAAGGCTCGACCGGCATCCAAGATCTACAACATTACACCTACGCATTTCGCGCCAAGGCGCACGGTCCACCCCGCTTGATCGAAGCACCTAAACCGCGGCTCAAGACGATGCAGCGGCGCATTCTTGGGAGTATTCTCGACCAAGTTCCACCGCATGATGCCGCGCATGGCTTTATTCAAGGGCGGTCATGCCGAAGCGGGGCAGAACTCCACGTAGGTGCGGACGTGGTGGTGTGTCTGGATATCGCTGATTTTTTTCTGACAACGCCCCTTGGCAGAGTTCACGCGCTTTTCCGCAACCTTGGCTTCCCTTACGCTGCGGCGCGTGTCATGACGAGGCTCTGCAGTACCGTTGCACCTGAGAGCGTCTTTGACAGGCTGCCGGCGGAGCACCGGCATCCGCGTGGTGCGCTCAGGGCCTACTGCGAACCGCATCTTCCGCAAGGAGCACCTACGTCGCCGGCACTCGCCAATCTTGTGGCGTGGCGGCTTGATGTTCGCCTGACCGGCCTCGCGCGCACTTACGGTGCTCGCTACACACGCTACGCTGACGATCTAACGTTTTCAGGGGATGCCGCGCTAGGTGCGAAGGCCAATTCACTCATCGAAGCGGCCGGCGTCGTGGTGGAGGACGAAGGCTATACAGTCAATGACCGGAAGACGAAAATTATGACGCCATCGTGCCGCCAGCAGGTGACGGGCATTGTCGTCAACACGCACCTCAATGTGGCTCGCGACAGCTTCGACGTCCTCAAGGCCATTCTGCACAACTGTATTCGAAATGGACTTGACGCAGAAAACCGATCCGGCCGTCCAGATTTTCGTGCTCATCTCGAAGGCAGGGTCGGTTGGGTCGAGAGCATAAACCCATCGCGTGGCGGGAAACTGAGAGCGATGCTCAACAAGATCGGCTGAGCCAGCAGCCAAAGCCGAGAAAATTCGGCCTGCTCTAGAACCTGTTTTACGAGGACGGGAGATCCGGTTGGCCGGATCTCCCCCACGTTTTTCAATTCACCCGGCTTACCTCGACGAGGTTGTCGGAGAACGATGGTGAGCGCCCCAGGCCGCCCCACTCTTGTGACGAGATCGAATTGACCGAGCCGTCCGAACGGTTGAGCGAGCGCCAGTAGCCGAGTGTCGCCACCACGATGCCGGGGTTCACATCATCGGTGACTCGCGCCAAGCCTTCAAAATCGCCGCGGCCGTTGTAGACGCGCACCGGATCGCCGTCGCGGATGTTGCGCTTTGTGGCGTCAGTTGGCGAGATCATCACGAACTGTTCGCCCTGGCCTTTAATTTTGTGCGGTTCGTTGGCGTAGCACGAGTTCAAGAAGCCGTGGCTCTTGGGCGAGATGATGTTGAGCGAGTAGAGCTTCGCCTGATCCGGGTTCGTCTCTGGCGTCTCGCGCGGCGGCACGTAGCCCGGCAGCGGATCGACGGGCGTTCCATCCTGATTGGCCTCGCTCATCATCCGGAACGGACCGGCGACGAAGTTTTTGGCATCGTGCACCAGGAACTCGGCCTTGCCCGAGGGTGTTGGGAACTTGCCATCCTTGTGGGGCGTGCGTGTTGCGGCATCGCCCACGTCGATCTTCAGATAGCCGTGCTTTTTGAAATACTCCATGTCCGCGCCGCGCATCTTGGGGTCATCCCAATTGATGTAGAAGGCGGCCAGTTCGCTGTCCGTCATTTTGAACAGCGGATCGTCGAAGCCCATTTCAGCGGCGAGCAGGCGCCACATTTCCGACGTCGGCAGGCATTCGCCGGGCGGGTCGATCGCCTTCTGATTATAGGTGAAGTAGAAGTGCCCCCACGACCACATCATATCTTCCGCTTCGCCAGCCATGGCGGCGGGCAGAACTATGTCCGCATATTTCGCGGTGTCGGTCATGAAGTGCTCAGACACCACCGTGAACAGGTCTTCGCGCTGCAGTCCCTTGACGATCTTGTTGGTTTCGGGCGCCTGGCTGACCGGGTTGGTGCAATAGACGAATAGCGACTTAATCGGCGGATCGAGCGGCAGTTCGCCGGTGAGCGCCGCGCCGAGCTTGAGATTGTTGACGACGCGCTGGTTGGGTTTGTTCCAGTCCGGCCGTGAGACTTTGACCCAATCGACGGGGAAGTCCCACAGCGGCATTTGCAGAAGGCCGCCGCCGGGATGTTTCCACGAGCCAACAAGGGACGGCAGCGCGCACGCGGCGCGAATGGCTTGGCCGCCACCTGCGCTGCGTTCGAGCGCCACACCAAGGCGAATGACGCTTGGTTGCGCTGTTGCGAATTCTTTGGCGAATTTTGCGATATCAGCGGCTTTGACACCGGTGATTTTCTCGACATAGGCGGGCGTGAATTCGGCTGCGCGGGCTTTGAGTTCGGCATAACCATAGGTGTGCTGATCGACATAGTCTTGATCAACCAAGCCCTGTTCGATGATCGAGTTGATGAAGCCCATGGCGAGTGCGCCATCCGTGCCAGGCTTGGGGCAGATGTGCCAATCGCCAGCTTTGGCCGTGCGCGACTTGTACGAGTCGATGACGACGACCGTTGCTCCCTTCTTTTGGGCTTCGAGCACGAAGGGCCAATGATGCAAGTTGGTCGAGATCGAGTTGCACGCCCAAATGACGATGAACTTTGAATGCGCAAAGCTTTCCGGATCAACGCCGCCCGTTGGGCCGACGCTCATGAGCCATGCGGTGGAGGAGCCTGACGCGCAGAACGTCTTCTCATTCACAGTGGTGCCGAGTTTGTTGAAGAATGGATCGCCCGAATTGATGCCCTGCACCAGGCCCATGTTGCCGAGGTAGCTTTGCGGCATGATGGCTTGGGAACCGTACTTGGCGATGATTTCGCGCCAGTTCTTGCCGATCTCTTTGATGGCGGCATCCCAGGTGATGCGCTCCCATTGACCGGACCCCTTCGGGCCCTTGCGGCGCAGAGGATACATCAGGCGGTCGGGGTTGGCGTGGTGGTCGTGGAAGTCTTTCAGTTTCACGCACAGCCCGCCGCGCGTCATCGGGTGGTCTTTGTTGCCGCGTACCTCAACCAGCTTGCCGCCGCGCACTTCGTAGACCATCGAACAGGTATCAGGGCAGTCGTGCGGGCAGGCACCGTGAAACAACTCGGGCTTGATGTGCTCGTTCATGGCGGGCGTCCTCCAGGTTTTTTTGAACTTTTGGCCGCCAACGCGCGGCGCTCCGCTGTTTCGCGGATTTGATCTCTGATGTGCGTCAGTTTGGCATTGGGCAAAGGTCATGGCAAGCGGGTTCAGCCGCGTGCTGGCGCTTGACCTGTTCACAGATCAGCCACCCCCCATCATGCGAACGGAACGCTGTTGTCTTTCACGTTGCGCAAAGCAGCGCGCGCAATTGCGGGCTTAAGACGGTACCGTGCACTTGCCGCCCTTCGCAGGGTTGGGGAATTTGCCGGGCGGGCAGGCGCCGGGAGGTTTGTCCTTTTTCTCGTTCTTCTCCTGCTTCTGCTTATTGTCCTTTTTTTCGTTGGCTTTGTCTTTGCCAGCCTGATCGTTGCCGCTCTTGTTGTCTTTCTGAGCGGCGTCTTTCAGCTTCTGGTTCTGCTGCTGTTGCTTCTGAAGTTGCTTTTCAAGCTGCTGCTTTTGCTTGTTCAGTTGTTGTTGCTGTTTCTCATTCTGCTTCTGTTGCTGCTTTTCAAGCTGCTTCTTCTGCTCAAGCGCTTTGTCCTGCTGCTGCTTCAGCTTCTTCTGTTCTTTTTCGTTCTGCTTCAGCTTGTCAGCCTGCTTCTTTTCTTCCAACTGCTTTTGCAGCTTCTGCTGCTGCTCGATCTGCTTTTGCAGCTTCTCGTTCTGCTTTTGCTGCTTGTCGTTTGGCTTCTGATCCGGAACGGGCAGCTTTGTCGTCGTGTCATTGATCACAGGCGGCTTTTTAGTGTCGAAGACGCACTTGCCCTCTTCAAAGCTACCGCCCCGATCCACGCACGCCTTCATGGGGGTGGGCTTGATTGCGGGCGTGTCGTCCAGCGGCTTCTTGTCAGGGTCCCCATCGCGGATCTGCTTGCAATCGGGATAGGTCCCCTTCGTCCCCGCTGGACATTTTTTGGCATCATTGGGCTTGGTATCGGGTTTCGTATTCGGGCGGCAATCGTTGCTATCTTGATAACTGAAGCCCGGATCGCATTGGCATTCGTTTCCGCGCCGTGATGCATGTGGCCCACAGCTCGGGGCTGGCTTGGGAATTGTGGTCTGGCGTTCGCACTTGCCCGAGTTCCAGCGTCCACCGCTTTGGAGGCACTCTTCCCTCGGTGTTGTGGCGCGCGGGTATTGGCACTCTCCACGCACCCACTTGCCGCCGTCGCGCACGCATATCGCTTCAGGCCGTGGCCGATCGTTGTCCACCTTGCGGCAGTTCGGATAGCGGCCTTCTGTTCCGCGCGGGCATTGCTCGATGATGAAGACGCAATCGCCATCGATCATGCGGCCGCCGCGCATCTGACAACGCTCTTTCGGTGTCGGGCCGTAGTCGCAACGGTTGCCGGTCCAGCGACCGCCTCGGTCGTCGCAGATCTCAGCCGGTGACGGCGGATCGATGCAGCGCCGTCCTGTCCAGATGCGGCCCGAGCGGGTGCAATCGGCAACAGGATTAAACTCTTCGATGCAATACCCGCGTCCATCGCGCTCATAGCCTTCGCGGCACAAGCAGTAGCCGCGCGAGGTTCTGAACTCGTTGGGGCCAGGCCGGCACGTGGCCTCTTCGCGCTCGGGCACACAGGTGCGGCCCCGGCGCTCAAAGCCTTCGCGGCAGACGCAGCGGTTGTTCGCCGTGCGGTATTCATTTGGGCCAGGGTCGCACAGTTCTTCGACGCGGACCTTGACGCATCGGCCATCGTCTCGTCCGTAGCCAGGGCGGCAGACACATCGGCCAGAGGCGTACGTTTCATTATAGCCACATGCGTCGCGCTCGGGCACTTCGGGCACGAGGCGGACGGGCGGCGTTGGCGCGCCGCCGCGATCGTCGACACACGCGTCACCCCGGCGCTCGAAGCCGGTCTTGCACAGGCAGATGCCTGCCGAGGTGCGGTATTCGTTGTCGCCGGGCGTGCAGGCGGCCTCGCAAGAGCCGGTCTCGCTGTTCCAGTTTTCGCCCGATGGGCACGGACACGAGCCGCTGCGCGGGATCGGGTTGCCATCCGGGCAAGTGGTTGGATCGGGTGAGCTTTGCGGCTCAGGAGAGGACTGCAGCTGAGGCTCGCCCTGGCAACGGCCGTCGCGGTCGCGGGAGTAACCCTGATCGCAAACGCAGGCACCTGAAGCCGACGCGATCTCGCCGCGATCGGGCTTGTCACAGGTGGGCTTCGTGGAGCATTCGGGCGAGGGGATCGGCGTTGACACGGAACTCTGGTCGTCATCGCCGCGCTGATTGAAGCGCGTGCCCGAAAGTGGGAACGTCATCACCGCCGTATTGCGCAGCGAGCAACTCTTGCCCTTGGGAATCGTCGATGAGACTTCGAGCGTGATCGCATTGGGGCCCGGCTTTCCTGGGGGCGACAGCTGCACGCCGGCTTTGTTACACAGAAAGCCACTACCAGCCTTGTTGCAATTCCAGCCCGCTGGGAACGAGACGTCAGACGGCGCGGCGCTGTATTGGTCGGTGATGTTGATAGGGCCCTGGTACGGGTCTGGACCAGTGTTCGTCACGGTGATCGAATGCGTACACTTCATGTTCGCGCCGGCATCTGAACATGAAACCACGGCCTTCGTCGTTTTCAGGTTGGTCGGATCGCAGGCCACACTTACCGTGCCGTCTGGATTGAGGACAGCGATCAGGGCCGTGCTCTGCGTTGCGGACGAGGCATCATCGCCCGCGCCAATGTTTTGTGGCGCGCCTAACGGAGCTGCGATCGAGACGTTATTGGTCACGAGGCAGGTGGGCTCGGTCAACAGCGGCGGAATTTGGATTGTCGCGTTGACGATAAATGCCCCGCCGGGCGGTATGGAGATGGCTGCCGGACTGGTGCAGTTGAATCCGGGAGCGGCCGCAACGCACGGCCAATTCGGATTGAGCAGCAGGTTGGAGCCCACCGGTGTGACTTCATTGAGGGTGACGAAGTTATTGAACGGCGTCGGGCCATCGTTCGAGATGCGGATCTGGTAGTGGCATCCTGCCAAGCCGTTGATGAGGCTCGTATCGCACGCGCCGTTGACGGGTGTTTTGGTGATACGCAAGTTTGACTGTGGCGGCGGATTGCCCGCGGCAACCCACGCACAAGCCGGGTTCGTGGGAGAGCCAAAGCCCGCTCCACCCGGGCCGCCCGGCGATGGAAGTAATCCACCCGGCGGAACAAAGGCCGGATCGAACGCGGCAAAGCAGTTTTGCGCCCAGTAATTGGGCGGCGCTGCTGGCATGGTCACAGACATCGAGTAAATTTGTGAAGCCCCTGGCGCGAGACCCAGCGGCACCGTGCACGAGAACGGCAGGCCAACCGGATTGCCGCCAATGCAGTTGAGGGTCGAGGCGGTAATCGGAGCGGGCACCGAGGCTCCCGCAACGAACATGGCATCTGAGATTTGTGCATTGCCAGCAAACGGCAGCGAGCCGGTATTCTTCACCGACAAGGAGAATGTGCATTGCGTGCCGGGGTTGCACTTGGCAGGCCCGGTTTTGGAAATGACCAGTCCAGTGCTGCCATCGCCAAATTCAGTGCAGGCCATGTCGTCATAGGGGACATCGAGCATGGCGCAGTTGCGGAAGCCGGAGTTTCCGGCCGCTGTCAGCGGACCCGTGTCCACCACCACATCAACGAAGCGGCTTTGCCCGGGCGTGACGGTTCTCGCAGGCAAGAAGCACTGGAACGCCGTGGTTGGCGTGGGTGTGCAAATCCAATCCGGCGCGTCCGGTTGGAATGTCGTGATGACGACATCGGTCCCGGTGCCGGGGCCTGCGAGGATGGTGGTCGTATCGCTGATGCTGATCGGGGCATCAGGCGCAATGCCGGTGTTCGTGACAGTGATCCGGCACGAGACGACGCCGCCAGCCAAGCCAGGGAAGCACTGCTTCGAGACAAAGATGCCGGGGATAGGCTTCTTGGGAACCGCGGGAATTAACGGCCGCTCAAGTGCCGGAAGTGAGGATGCGCGCTTGTTGCATTTTTGGAAGATGGCAACTTGGCCAATCGGGCCATGGCTGCTGTCTTGTTCGACATAACCATCCCAGTCTGTGAACCAAGTCTCGGCTGGGGCCTCGAGCGTGCTTTCGGAAACGGGGGCGGCTCCGCCCGCGTTCAATGCACTTGAGCCCGAACGCGCACTTGGCAGCGATACAGGTTTGGCGAGCGTTTTAGAGTTGCCTTGCAGGCCATGTACGGTGCGCGGATCGCTGGCTGAAGCGCCATTGCGCAGATGTTCGCCTGTCGTCCACAGGGTCTCGTTGCAAGCGGCGGTGTCGATGTTGCCGTCGCGGTCGTAGCCATAGTTGAGGGCAATGCCGCCGTTTGTTGAGCGGTGAGGCTCTTCAAGGCCGATTGCGAACTCTTCTGCTGCTTCTTTCCAAGTCTTCGAACCAGCATCGAGCACAAAGCGATAGACAACCGACTCTTGCGGGCGCGCGAACGTGCCGTAGTCGTAGGCGCCTGCTGTTTCGCCGCGCTGGGTTAGATACAACTTCTCCGGCCCATCGAAGGCGATTGCCGTAATCATGTTGCCATTGGGAGTGCCGGTCACATCGATTTCAAGGCGCGGATCGCCGCCGAAATCGCCGGTCGACGTCAGCCCGACCGACCAGACAACGGGGCCTTCGGCGACGGAGTAATAGAGCCGCCCGCTTTCAACGGCGAGCGCCACCACGCGGCGGCGCGCATTGGCATAGCCCCAGGTGCTGGCATCTTCGATCGAGAACGCGGGGCTCAAAATGTCCATGCGCTTGGAAGCGTCATCGGCAACCGGATCGAGCCCCACCTGGGAGCGGGCATCGAGACCATGGTCGAACGTGCCTAGTTCGCGGCCGGACATATCGACACGATGGATGAGGCCCGTTTCAAGGTTTGCAGCAAAAATCTGCTGTGAGACAGGATCGTAGGCGAGCCCCGCGAGGCCGGGTCCGGCGTTTTCAAACGAGCCGCTGGTTATGGTCGAAAACAACGAAACGTCGCCGGTCTTGCCATCGATTTTCCAGATTGAACCCGGCCCGCCGCCCTTGCCGAGCCCGAACTGGCCGGGCATCCAAGTGGCGTTGGGAGCACCTTTGACGAGGCGCAAGGGCGCGCCCTTGCCGCCGCTCTCGACGATCTGCAGGCCGAATAGAGATGAAGCACCTGCATAGATGTTGGGCGGCGCGTTTTCGGTACCGCCATCGAGCGTGATGCCGAATACTTGGCCAATGTCACCGGATTTGACTTGGAACTTGGAAGGCGCGGTGGCGAGTTGCGATGCAGGCGGTCCGCCGAGCTTGGAGAGATCGAAGATTTGCAGTGAAGGTTTTCCGGTATCGATCACCGTGACGTCGAGCGGGTGCGAACCTTGGGGCACCTCGCCATCGCGCCGGGTTCCAGAGAACGCGGTGACGGCGGCATCGCCCTTGTTGATAATGCCGGTGTCGTTGGCCACGGCGCCTGGAGCGCAAAGGCCGGTCAATGCCGCTGCCAGGGCTGCTAACGCGGATCGCCGTAAGGCCGATAGGTGTAACGGGATCAACGATTTAACGCGCTTCGACTGCAGAAAATCAAACTCAAACATCGCTACCCCGCCCACGCCATCAACGACCGGGATTTGATCGTTGACTGATGAAACTCTAACATCGCCGTCCGAGATAATCTACGGGCCACGACCATCTAATCGGCAAAAGCCTTACGGCTCCGGTCACCGCCAAACCCAGCATGTTACCCGGCTGCTGTCTGTTCCCAAGGGGCTAGCGCGCAATCGGAAATTCGGAGTGCGAGTTGCAAGTCTGCGCTCTGGAAAGTGCGCTGGTACTCATAACCAAAGCGAAATGAAACGATAGCCGCTGCCTACGTTTACATCGCAAGGCAGCGCGCCATACCGTTGTAATAGAAGTCGCAGATCTGATTGTCGGGGGTTCAGAGCGGACGGCTTGAACGGGAAAGGGGACAGACAATGAAAAGACGAGTTAGACGCACCTGCGCTGCCGCTGGTTTGCTTGGCGCTGGTCTTGCTGCCAGCGCGCTGGCACCAATTCAAGCATTTGCAGCTGATCTCGGGGGAAATTGCTGCGCTGACCTTGAAGAGCGTATTGCCGAACTTGAGGCCACCACGGCGCGCAAGGGCAATCGCAAGGTCTCGCTGACGATCACAGGGTTTGTTGCCAAGCAGCTCGCCTACTTTGACGATGGTGATGAGCAGAACTTCCACATTACCGATACCGGCTCGATCAGCATCGGTACGCATGTGCGATTGCTGGGCGAAGCCAAGATCGCGCCAGGCTGGACTGCCGGTTATTCGATCAACATTGAAACCGTCAGCGCCGACTCGCTGCTCGTCAACCAAAATTCCAATAGCAACGTTGGCAGTGCGCTTGCGGGTGGCAGGGGCAGTATCGCCGTCGAAAACTCTTATGCCTTCATCAAGAATGATCAGATCGGCCGTTTGAGCTGGGGTCTGCAGTCGAGTGCCGCCGACAACCAATCCATCCTGCCGGATGCGTCGGGTTCGCTGGTCGTTGCCAACTTCGTTTTGTATGACAGCAACAATTTCTCTTTGCGCCGCTCCGACGGCACACTGTCGACTGTCAACTACGGCAGCCTCGCCACCTGCCAAACACTGAATGGCGCGGGCGGCGCTTCGGGAGACTGCGACGGCATCCCCAACAACACCATCCGCTTCGACACGCCTGTGGTTGCCGGCTTCTCGGGGTCGGTGTCGTGGGGTGAAGACGATATCTGGGCGGTGTCGGGCCGTTACGCTGGGGAACTTGGCGGCTTCAAGGTGTCGGGCGCGATCGCCTACGTCGAGAGCAGCGATGAGAATGTCGCTGCCAACGGCGGCGCAACGGCCAACGGCGGTCTTGATGTCTCGGCACTTCAGCTCGGCGGCTATGTCCAGCATATCGGCACCGGCCTGTTTGCCTACGGTGCTTACGGGCAGGACTACAATGATGTCACGGCCGCACAGCGTGGAGATGGCCTCATCTCCCCGGAAGGCGACAACTGGTATGGAAAAATCGGTTTGCGCCAGCGCTGGACGCCGCTGGGGCACTCGGTGCTTTACGGCGAGTACGGCGAGAACAATGACAAACTTTCTGCCGGACTGTTCGATGCCGGCGTGAGCTCTACCAACCTCGAGCAATACGGCGTTGGTATCGTGCAGGAAGTCGATGCTGCAGCGATGTCGCTGTGGCTGGCCTGGCGCCACTACCAGGTTGATGACATCACCTGCGCGGATCAGGCAGCGGGATCGTGCGCCGCTGCAGGCCTGACGAACGGCGTCAGCCGTTTTGAAGACCTTGATATCGTCAAGGCCGGCGCGCTGATCAACTTCTAAGCGCCTGCCTCATTTACTCTCCCAATCACCTTCAAGCCGCCTGGAAACAGGCGGCTTTTTTTGTCTGCTTTAGCGCCATGTCTTAAGACCTTGTTATCAGGCCGGGCTCCGGAGAGCGCTTGCCACGTTCCAATTGCCTCGCTCGTTAACCAAAGTCTCTGTAATCTCACCCATTATAGCGGATTGAGTGGACGGGTCTGATCCCGCCCCCGCGTATAGGAGGCTTAGAGTCATGGCGACCTTGCTGTTGGCGGTCCTTGTTGTGGCAACGGTCATGGCGCTTGCCATGTATAAAGCTCCTGCTGCGCTGTGGGCGGCTGGGCTTACGGCGCTTGGACTTATGTGGACGGCTGGTGTTTTTCCAGGTGCCGCACCCGCGCTCGGGGTTTTGTGGTGGACGTATTGGCTGGTGACAGCCGCTGTCGCGCTCCTGGCCATTCCCGCCTTGCGGCGCGCTGTTATCGTGCGCCCCGCGTTCAAGCTCGTCAAAGGCGTGCTGCCGAAGGTATCGGACACCGAACAACAAGCGCTCGATGCCGGCACCGTCGGTTTTGACGCCGAATTGTTTTCCGGCACGCCGGACTGGACCAAGCTGCGCGCGGTGCCGCCCGTTGTTCTCACCGCCGAGGAACGCGCCTTTCTTGACGGCCCGACGGATGAACTCTGCGCCTTGATCAACGATTGGGACGTGCGCCACGCCAAGCGCGAGATCTCGCCGGAGATCTGGGCGTTCGTGAAGAAGCACGGCTTCCTAGGTATGCTCATTTCGAAGGCCCACGGCGGGCTCGGCTTTTCCGCGCAGGCGCAATCGCTGATCATCGGCAAGATTGCCTCGCGCTCGCCAGATGTCGTCACCATCGTCATGGTGCCGAACTCGCTCGGACCAGGCGAATTGATCGAAAAATACGGCACCGTCGAACAGAAGCACTATTACTTACCACGCCTCGCGCGCGGCGAAGAAGTGCCGTGCTTCTCGCTCACCGGGCCGACGTCGGGCTCGGATGCGGCCACGATGCGCGACATCGGCACCGTTGAACGCGGTATGCACGAGGGCCGCGAAACACTTGGCATCCGGCTTTCGTGGGACAAGCGCTACATCACGCTCGGGCCTGTCGCCACGCTGGTTGGGCTTGCGTTCCGGCTGTTCGACCCCAAGAACCTTCTCGGCAAGGGCGAAGATGTCGGCATCACCGTCGCGATGATTCCTGCCAACCATCCCGGCGTCAACATTGGCCGGCGGCACTTGCCATCGGGCGCGGCGTTTCCCAACGGTCCCAACTGGGGTAAAGACGTGTTCATCCCCATCGATTGGGTCATCGGCGGCGAGAAGATGGCTGGCCAAGGCTGGCGCATGTTGATGGAGTGCCTCGCTGCAGGCCGTGCCATTTCGCTGCCCTCGTCGGCCACTGCGGGCACCAAGTCGCTGTTGCGCGTGACGACGGCCTATGGGCGCATCCGCCGGCAGTTCGGTTTGCCGGTATCGCGCATGGAGGGTATCGAAGAACTGCTCGGCCGTATGGCCGAAAATGCTTATGTCAACGAGGCGGCACGCGGCGTCACGGCGGCAATGGTGGCGCGCGGCGAACGCCCGGCTGTCATTTCGGCTCTGATGAAATACCAGACGACCGAGCGCATGCGGCGCTCTCTTAACGACGCGATGGATATTCACGGCGGCAGAGCCATTTGCGATGGCCCTTCGAACTATCTGCAGACCGGCTACCAGATGGCGCCCGTCGGCATCACGGTTGAAGGCGCCAACATTCTAACGCGCACGCTGATCACTTTTGCGCAGGGCGCGCTGCGCTCGCATCCGTTCCTCTACAAAGAAGTTCAAGCGGTGCAAGACACCGACACCGCGCGCGGCTTTGACGCATTCGAGACGGCCTTTCTTGGCCACATCGGTTTTGCGCTGTCGAACATTGCCGGCGCCTTGTTCCACAATCTGACCCTCGGCTTGTTTGCCGCCAGCCCAGCCGAAAACAAGATCACGCGGCCGGTCTACAAACAGCTATCGCGGTCGAGCCGGAATTTCGCACTCGTCGCTGATATGACTGTGGCTCTGCTGGGCGGTGGGCTCAAGACCAAGCAAAAGCTCACCGGCCGCATGGCCGACGCTCTGTCGGAGCTTTATCTCTTGGCTTGCGTACTTAAGCGCTTCGAAGACGATGGCCAGCAAGCCGCAGACCACCCCCTGGTGGCAGCCGCCGCGGCCAACGGGCTCTATCGCTTCGAAGAAGCCATTCGCGGAACCATCGACAACTTCCCCAATACTTTTGCGCGCGTGGTGATGCGCATTTTGGTATTCCCGCTTGGCCGTCACTATTTCGCCGCCAGCGACCGCCTGATGGGCAAGATCGCACGCCTTGCGGCCGAGCCCGGCTCCGTGCGCGACCGCTTGACCAGCGACATCTATATTTCCAAGGACCCGGACGATCCCACGGGCCTGCTCGAAGTGACGTTCACGAAAGTGGTTGCCGCTGAAGCCGCCGAAAAGAAACTCGAACGCGCCATCCGGGCCGGAACCATCCGCCGCTATCACGGCCTCGACTGGATTGGAGATGCCACAGCAAAGGGCATCCTCACGGAAAGCGAAGCGATTCAGTTGAAGGATGTCGAAAGGTTCGTGGCGCGCGTCATTGCGGTCGATGATTTCGATCCTGGCGCGTTGCGGCCGAACTATAAGCCAGCGCCGCCGCTTGGTCACAATTCGCGCGGCTTTGAAACAGCCGCTGAATAATACAAGTATTGCAGGAGTACGCTTCCAATGCCGTCAGAAGACTTGAGCCTGAAGGATTGGCGCTTCGAGATCGATCGGGAAAAGATCGCCTGGGCGACGTTCGACCGGGAGGGGCAAAGCGCCAACGCGCTCGGCCGGCGGCCCATCGAAGAACTAGCCCGCATCATTGAACGGGCGGAAGCGGCGGCCCGGTCCGGCGAGATCGCCGGGCTTGTCTTGCAATCGGGCAAAGAGCGCTCGACCATTGTCGGCGCCGACATCAACGAGTTTGAATTTCTCGAGACTGAAGCGCAGGTCATCGAGCAGTTGCGCCCGATGAACGCGCTGCTCAATCGCATCGAAGCGTTGAGCGTTCCGGTCGTGGCAACGGTGCATGGGGTCTGCGTCGGCGGCGGGCTTGAGTTGATCCTCGCATGCCACTACCGCATTGCAACGCGCGATCCTTCGACAAAGGTTGGCTTCCCCGAGGTGAAGCTGGGCATTTTTCCGGGGTTTAACGGTACGGCGCGCTCGATCCGCCAGGCTGGGCCCATCGCGGCCATGCAGGCGATGCTCACGGGCTCGATGATCAGCGCTTCGGCCGCCAAGGGCATGGGGTTGATCGATGAGCTGGTTGCTGCCCGCGGCACGCTGCACTGGGCAGCACGCAAGGCCGTCCTGCAGAAACGCAAATCAAAGCCAGCGCCGTTGAACAAGAGTGCGCTCGGTAAGTGGCCTGTGCGTCTGGCGTTCGCCAAGAAGATGCGCACTGAGACCGCCAAGAAGGCGCGCGAGGATCACTATCCCGCACCCTTCCGGCTCATCGATCTGTTCGAAAAGCACGGTGGCGATCTCGACGCCATGAAGATTGCCGAAACGCCCGCCTTCGCCCCACTCATCGTGTCGGAGCAATCGCGCAATCTGCGCCGCGTGTTCAAGTTGTCAGAAGCACTGAAGGCGCAAGCGCCCAAAGGGCTTACATGGAAGCCGAGCCGGGTGCATGTGATTGGCGCGGGCACCATGGGCGCTGACATCGCTGGCGTGTGCGTTGCGGCCGGCATGGAAGTGACGCTGCAGGATATCTCAGCCGAGCAGCTTGCCAACGGCATCAAAGCGCAAGGCAAACTGTTTGCACGCAAGTTCAAGACCAAGGCCCTGCGCGATGCGGCCAAGGAACGGCTGATCGCCGATCCGGAAGGGCATGGCATCGCGCGCGCCGATGTGGTGATCGAAGCCATCGTCGAACGGCTCGATATCAAACAGAAGCTGTTTGCAGATCTCGAAGCCAAGATGAAGCCGGGCGCTGTGATGGCGACCAACACCTCGTCGTTGAAGCTCGCCGATATCAGCCAGTCTTTGAAAGATCCCGGCCGGTTGATTGGCTTGCACTTCTTCTCGCCTGTCGCTCAAATGCCGCTTGTCGAAGTGGTGCGCGGGGTGGGCACGCGCGAGGAGGAAGTTGGCAAGGGTGCGTCGTTCGTAACAGCGATCGACAAGTTTCCGCTCGTCACTAAGGATGTGCCGGGCTTCCTCGTCAACGCAGTGCTGACGCCCTACATGTTTGCAGCCATGAAGCGCCTTGAAGAAGGCGAGAGCAAAGACAAGATCGATGCCGCCGCGCGACAGTTCGGTATGCCGATGGGGCCGATTGAATTGGCCGACAACGTGGGCCTCGATATTTGCGCGCACGTTGCTAAAACGCTTGGCGCTGCAACGACCGGCGAAAGCCGGCTTGATCGCCTCGTGGCATCGGGCCGCCTCGGCAAAAAGTCGGGCGAGGGCTTTTACGTCTGGAAGGACGGCAAGCCGCAAAAAGCGAAGGCAGAATATTCCAGCGCTGAATTGGATAAACTCGGCCGCGAATTGATTGCCCCAATGCTCACCGAGGCGCAGCGCAGTGTCGACGAAGGCGTTGTCGCCAGTGCTGATCTGGCCGACGCGGGCATGATCTTCGGCACCGGCTTTGCTCCGTTTCGCGGAGGCCCGCTGCATTGGAAGTCAAAGAACGACGGGAAGGTAGCGTCATAGGCCGCCACAGGCCTTGAGCGCCGCAACCCACACTATCTGCGCGGCTAGACGAGCATGTTAGGGCAAGAGCCCTTTACCGGCCTTTGTTGAGACGGATTTCAGGAGCGAAACGACGATGACCCGGACCCTACAGCGCATCGCAGTCATTGGCGGCTCGCGCATCCCGTTCTGCCGCTCGAACACGCTGTATGCCGATCTGTCGAACCTCGACATGATGACGGCTGCTCTCAATGGGCTGGTGGATAAGTACAACCTCAAAGGCCAGCATATCGGCGAAGTGGTTGGCGGCGCAGTCGTCTCGCATTCGAAAGATTTCAATCTTACACGTGAGGCGCTTCTTGGGACGCGGCTCGCCACATCGACGCCGGGCGTGACGATGCAGCAAGCGTGCGGCACCAGCCTGCAAGCTGCTCTCGGCATTGGTGCCAAGATCGCCACAGGAGAAATCGAGAGCGGCATTGCGTGCGGGTCTGATACCACCTCTGACGCGCCGATCGTGTTCTCAAAGAAGTTTTCGAGCCGGCTTATTCAGTTGGGTTTGCAGAAGACGACCATGGATAAGCTGCGCGTGTTCAAAGGGTTTAGTCCGGCAGAGCTCACCCCCCAGCCGCCGCTCGTGAAGGAGCCGCGCACCGGGCTCGGCATGGGCGAGCACTGCGAATTGATGGCGCAAGAGTGGGGCATCACGCGCGCGGATCAGGATCAGCTGGCGCTTGAAAGCCACCACAAGGCCGCTAAGGCTTATGAATATGGCTGGATGGATGACCTCATCGTGCCGTGTGCCGGCGTCTTCCGTGACAACAATTTGCGCGCTGATATCACGCTTGAAAAACTTGCCGCACTGAAGACCGCCTTCGACAAGACGGCGCGCGGAACTTTGACCGCGGGCAACTCGACGCCGCTCACCGATGGCGCTTCGGCGGTGCTGCTCGCCAGCGAGGATTGGGCGAAGTCGCGCGGGCTTGCGGCGCAGGCTTATCTGACGTTCGGCCAGCACTGGGGGAATGATTTCGTTGCCGGCGATGGTCTGCTGATGGCGCCAGCCATAGCCGTCTCGAAGATGCTCGACCGTGCTGGACTGTCGTTGCAGGACTTTGACTACTACGAGATCCACGAGGCCTTCGCAGCGCAAGTGCTGTGCACGCTGAAAGCCTGGGAAAGTGCGGACTACTGCAAAAAAGTTCTCGGCAAGGATGCACCGCTGGGAGCGATTGACCGTGCAAAATTGAACGTCAAAGGATCTTCTCTCGCCGTTGGGCATCCGTTTGCGGCAACAGGAGCCCGCATCGTCGGCAATCTGGCAAAGCTTCTCGAAGCGAAGGGCTCGGGCCGCGGTCTCATCTCGGTCTGTACTGCAGGCGGCATGGGCGTGACGGCGATTTTGGAACGATAGCGCTGCCTCATGCCTCGGCACGTTTTTTGGCTTCTTCTTCCTTCAATTCTTTCTTGGACAATTTGCCAATCATGGTCTTGGGCAAGCTGTCGCGGAATTCGATTTGCGAGGGCCATTCCATCTTGGCCAGTTTCGGTTCCAGGTGCCGTTGAATGTCGGCGGCCGAGGCTTCCATGCCTGCCTTGACTTTGATGAAGGCCTTGGGCGCTTCGCCGCGATAGGCATCCGGAATGCCGATGACGCTCACTTCTTCGACAGCGGGATGTTCAGAAATCGCCTCTTCGATGCGTCGCGGGTAAACATTATAGCCCGAGCAGATGATGAGATCTTTGATGCGGTCGACGATGAAGAAATAGCCGTCTTGATCCATCACGCCGACGTCTCCGGTGCGCAAATGCGGGCCCGTGAACTGCTGTGCGGTTTCAGTCGGCCGGTTCCAATAGCCCTTCATCACCTGCGGGCCTTGCACGCAAATTTCGCCGCGCTCTCCCGGGGGCACTTCGCGCATCGGATCGGCTGGATCGCGCAGCGTGATGATGGTGGCCGGTAGCGGCAGGCCGATCGATCCTGGCTTGGGCGGTCCGCCAATCGGATTGCAGGTGACCACAGGCGAGGCTTCCGATAGGCCATAGCCTTCGATGAGAGTGCAGCCAGTGGCGCGCTCGAAATTCTGCTTCACGTCAAGCATCAACGGTGCACCACCTGAGAGGCAAAATCTGAGCGACGTCAGTTTGAAGCTTTTGACCTTCGGGTGGTTGGCGATGGCGTTGAACAATGTCGGCACGCCCGGCATGATAGAAGGCTGGCGCTTGTGAATAAGTTTCAATGCGCCGTCCAACTGAAAACGCGGCATAATGATGATCTCTGCGGCTTTGGCGATGCCGAAGTTCATCACCACGGTCATGGCAAAGACGTGGAAGAACGGCAAGACGCCGAGCACGCGCTCATGCCCCTGCACCAGATCCGGTGCCCAGGCGGTGACTTGTAGCGTGTTGATATAGACGTTGGCGTGCGTCAGCATCGCGCCTTTCGGCGTGCCAGTGGTGCCGCCGGTGTATTGCAAGACGGCGAGATCTTGGTGAGGATCAATCGCCGCTGGCCGGAAGACCGGGTGGCCTTCGTGGAGTGATTTTTCCAGAACGATTTTTGCTATGTTCCGGGAAGCGCCCGGCCAGGCGCGCTGCTTGGCTTTGAACGCCTTGAACAGCGGCGCCTTGTAAGCCGGAAGAAGAGACGCGAACGGCGCCACAATGGCTTGGGTCAACACGCCCGAGGCCAACAGCGCGTCGACCTTGTCAAACAGGAGTTTCAAGTCGAGCGTCACCATGATGCGGGTGTCGCTGTCTTTGACCTGAAACGCCAATTCCTCGACCGTATAGAGTGGGTTGTAGTTCACCACCGTGCCGCCCGCTTTGAGCACGGCATAGTAGTAGACAATGAAGGCTGGGCAATTGGGCAGGAACAGCCCCACTTTGGTGCCCTTTGTGACGCCAAGCCGCTGCAATCCTGCTGCGGCTTTGTTAACCAAGTTGGCAATTTCCGAATAGGTGAGCGTGCGTCCTTCGAAGCTGGTGCAGGGCCGTGCACCAAATTGGGCTGCGGCATCGTCGAGCAGGGTATGCAAAGGCTTGGCCGGGAAAGCCGTGTCCCAAACTACAGCCGCCGGATAGCTTTTCAGCCAGGGGTGCGGCACACTCGCGTCCTGTGGGGTCGGTTCATCCGAAACCAGCATTGTCGTCTCTCCCGAGAGATTTGCCCCAATCCACCAAATCAAGCTTCGACAGCTTACACCGAATTCTCGCTGCAAGTTTCGCGCAAAACTGTGAAATAAACGCAATTAAATCAGAGTTCTACTCAGTGACTGCTAAATTGGCAGATCTTGCCGCCGGCACGCGACCTGACTTTGCTGTCGCGGCGAGCCCCAGGCGGAATACACGCCCGACACAACTGCCACATGGCGCTTTGGGCACAGTTTTGAATAGTGTGTGACAGCTTGGTTTCCGCCACTGCCCCGTTCCAATCGGAACAGTTTGCATGGCGGCGGCTTGGTATGGGTCCCAGAATGAAGGGTTGCTCGGGGGTTGCAGAGACTGCCTGATCTGGACTTCGGGGAACTTTAAGGATATGGGACACGGCAACTTGTTATGATCGCCGCCCTCACTTAGTAGGGCGTCTGTAACCATATGCCGTCCATAGTGAAAGCGACGCGCGTTATCGGCAGATGCCGGGAACGCAGCGCTCCCGAAAACCTCGGGCCCGGGTTCAATTCTTGAACTACGGTCTGGCGGCAGCGCGGTTACGACCATGTTTGGAGATTGAGATGGATGAAGTCGCCACGAAGATCGTCGATATTCTGAAGAAGCACATGAAAGAGCCGAGAGACGATATCTCGCTTTCGACCGCTTTGACGGATCTCAAGATCGAATCGCTCGATCTAGCCATGATCGTGTTCGATATTGAAGACACCTTCGGCGTCGAGATTCCCTACAACGCCAATGAAGACGTGCAGGATTTCAAGACGGTCGGCTCGGTTGTAGAGAAGGTAAAGGGCCTGATGGCCGCTGGCCCCTCGGCCGCCAGTGCCTGATTGAGGCCAGCGCCTTCGTCATTTTTGCTGACTGGCGCAAGCGCGAGCCCCACGGTTTCGCGCTTCGTCTTTTCAGGCCCGCTGTTCGGGTAAGTTTTAAGTCATCGTCAGGATACATACAGAATGTCACAAGCGAGCGGCACACGCCGGGTCGTCGTAACCGGAACCGGCGTTGTCACGCCAATTGGCACCACGGTCGACGAATTCTGGGCTTCGGTCAAAGTGGGCAAAAGCGGAGTTTCCGAACTCGGTGGGTTCCCGCTCGAGGACCTGAAGATCCTGATCGCCGCGCAAATCAAGAATTTCGATCACAAGGCGCGCTTGAAACATTTCGTGCGCGACAAGATCGTGATGCATGCCGATCGCTACTCGTGGTTTGCGGCCGCCGCCGCCGACGAGGCCGTCAAGCAGTCGGGACTGCCGATCCCCTTTGACAACAGCTATCGCACGGCTTGCATTATCGGCTCTGGCGCCGGCGGTCTGACGACCTTTGAAAAGGCCTACCGCGATCTGTTTATTGAAAACAAGCGCGCCACTCACCCGCTCACATTACTGCGCATCATTGGCTCGTCGGCCGCCTCCCACGTCGGCATTGAGTTTGGCGTCAAGGGCCCGACGTTCGCCACCTGTTCGGCCTGTTCGACGGCAACGCATGCCATCGGTCTCGCGCGCGATTATATCCAGCACGGCTTGGTGGATGTGGCCATTGCAGGGGCTTCTGAATCCGTCATCAACTACGGTACCATGAAGGCTTGGCAGGCATTGCACGTGCTCTCGCCGGAAGGCTGCTTCCCGTTCTCGAAGAACCGCAACGGTACCGTGCTCGGCGAAGGTGCCGGCATTCTGGTGCTCGAAGAGTACGAGCACGCCAAGCGCCGCGGCGCCAAGATCCTCGCCGAGTTGTGCGGTTACGGCATGACATCGGACGCCAAGGAAATGGTCAATCCTGATATGGAAGGCCCGCGGGAAGCCATGCGGCTTGCGCTGCAGGACGCCAAGTTGCCGCCGATGAAAATCGACTATCTCAACGCGCACGGCACTGCGACCACCATCAACGATAAAAACGAAACCAACGCCATCAAGGACCTGTTCGGCAAGCACGCCTACAAGCTGGCGATCTCGTCGACGAAGTCGATGCACGGTCACCCGTTGGGCGCAGGTGGGGGCATTGAAGCGGTCGCCTGCATCAAGGCCATGGAAGAGCAATGGGTGCCCCCGACCATCGGCCTCACCGAGCCCGACCCAGATTGCGATCTCGACTACGTGCCCAATGTCGGCCGGGCTATGAAAGTTGGCTACACCATGTCGAACTCGTTCGCCTTCGGTGGCCTCAATGCCGTGGTGGTCTTCGGTCCGCCGCCGGGCTGATAGCGCCAGCCGTATCAAAAAACCCATATGTGGGGAGCGCACTGTGGTCCCGTGCAGAACCGGGCTTGATTGCGCCTGAAACTTCGGCGTAAGTCGCGGTCATGCCAACTCACATACTCCGCCGTCTCGGCAACGTCCTCACTGGAAGCAAAACCAAAGCCCCGTGGCGGCCCGCTGGCGCGCGCCATGTGACGATAACGGCTGGCCGGGTCGTTATTCGCGCCGAACTGCTGGAAACCGAAACCGCAGACCGCATCTGGATGCAGTTGCCAATCTATTCGACCGTCGAAACTTGGGGGAGCTCAATCCACTTTGAAACGCCGGTGGAAACCGGCCGTGAACCCGCAGCCAGCGACATTTCACGGCCCGGAGATATCTGCTTTTGGTGCGAAGATGACCGGGTCATTATCACTTTTGGCCCCACCCCGATTGCCACCCACGGCGAAATGCGCCTGCCAAAGCCCTGCAACGTCTGGGCAAAAACGCGGGACGATGTGACCCTCTTGAAGAATGTCACGCCAGGTGAGAAGGTATCTGTGACGGTCGCATGACTGGGCGGTTACCGGCACGTCAAATCCAGCGTATGCGCTGGCAGGCACCAGTGTTGCGGCTGGATGCCGTTTGCGGGAGTTGTTGCCAGTGTCGCGTGAGATCATGATCCGTGCCGGGAGCGTGGCCATTCGTGCCCGCCTCCTCGATACCCCCACCGCCGAGCGCATCTGGCAAGCGTTGCCAATTTACGCGTCGGCTCAAACCTGGGGCCGCGAGGTTTACTTCGATACAGCTGTTTCCAGCGGACGCGAGCCGGGTGCGCGTGACGTGGTCTCCCATGGCGAGATTGCATTTTGGCCCGATGGCGATGCGATTGCCATCGGCTTTGGCCCCACGCCTTTGTCGCGCCGCGGCGAAATCCGCATGACTGGCAAGTGTAACGTCTGGGCCATGGCGCTCGATGACGTGGCGCAGTTAAAATCCGTCTATGCGGGCGAAGACGTCGCCGTGCTCGAAGCCGATAGTTGAAAGCTGCCTTCGCGCTTCACGTGAAGAGGTGCGGCAGCCGGCGGTTGAGATCGTCTGCCAAAAGATCCAGCGGGTTGCCAGCTAACGGCGTCTGCCGTGCCAGGGCTTCATGCCAGCCTTGAGGTGACAGGTCTTGCAGCGCGATGGTTCCGGTCCATCCCTTGGCGATCAAAAAATTGCGATAGTCTTGTTCGTCGGCGGGCAGCCCGGATGGATCAGGCGAAAGCGCGATCACCGGACGGCGCGCCCAAATGGCCTCGGACAGCATCGAACTGGAATCGGCCGTCACTGCGATGGCCTGAGACGCCGCGAAGAGCGCGCGCAGCGTTCCACTGCCGCCCTGGCGCACGTCTATAAAGCGTTCGACCGGGCTGCTGGCTCCGCCAGGGCCGTGCGAACCGGTCGCCAATGCTGCGAACAGATCGCTGGCTGCGGCGGGCGTGCGGCGCGAATTCGAAATTATCCAGCGCGTGCCATGCCCGGCACACGTGGCCGAGACAAAATCGGCAATACGCTGCCAGGCCGCCGCGTCGAAATTCATGGTGGGTGTGTCGCCACCCAGCAGCAGCCCTGCCGTCTGCAGCGGTTTTGAAAGGTCAAAAGGAACAACACCTACATCATCGGGATCGAGCTTGTTGGGCTTCAGGGTCACCAGATATTTTGGGTGGTCCGCATAGCGCGCGTAAGAGTTGAGGACGAGCGTGAAATCTTCCGGCTTGAACCGGCGCAGCGACCCGTAAAAGAGGTTCGGGGCGCCGCCGAGCAGGCGTGCACAGGCGATGTTTGCGGCCAGCGTATCGCCGCCCGCCGAGACGATAAGCCCGGCCTTGGGGAGGCTTGCGGGGGCTACGCCATAGACACGCCGCAGAATGGTGGCGGGATCTGTGTGGCGATTGGTGAGCGCTGATAACAGCCGCGCGGGCACGTAGCGCGGCCGCTGAACGTCGAGCCGGACGATGTTGAGGTCGCGCCGCCGCGCGATGGCAGCAAGAATGCCTTCCGCAAGCGCCACATGTCCCGGCCGGTTGTCTGCGATGAGCAGGGCTTTTAAGGGCGGCATCTGGGCCTCCAGGACCTGCCATCGTGCGTCCCGGCCGGCTCCCCGAAGGGGAGTCGGGACGTGCAAAGTATAGCGTTTCTTCGCGCGTCCCGGCCGGCTCCCCGGAGGGGAGTCGGGACGCGCAAAGTATAGCGTTTCTTCGCGCGTCCCAGCCGGTTCCGCGAAGGGGAGTCGGAGCGTGCAAAGTATAGCGTTTCTTCGCGCGTCCCGGCCGGCTCCCCGAAGGGGCGTCGGGACGTGCAAAGTATAGCGTTTCTTCGCGCGTCCCGGCCGGCTCCCCGAAGGGGAGTCGGGACGCGCCAAGCAAGAAGTGGTGGGCCCGCCAGGACTCGAACCTGGAACCAGGCGGTTATGAGCCGCCAGCTCTAACCATTGAGCTACAGGCCCGCTTTCCCTGCGGGAGGCCGTCTATAGCAGAACCGTGCGGCGGCCCAAACGCAAAACATTGCACACCGCACAGTAACGGCACCTGGGCACTGACTGCCCTTATTCCGGCGGAAATCCATGCGAAATGGCCGTGATCGGAACAAGGAAAAAGCTTATGCAAATTAACGTCAGTCGCGTGCAACTCCCTCTTCTGTCTCGTGCCGCGCGCACCGCGATGGCGGCTTTCGTTTTTATCGCATCAGGAGTGGCTGCCATGGCGGACGACGCGAAATCTCTGCCGCGCACGATCACCGTTTCTGCCTCGGGTCAGGTGGCCGCCACCCCAGACGTGGCGCGCGTGTCCAGTGGTGTCACTTCGGAAGCGGAAACCGCTCGCAAGGCCCTGTCGGCCAATTCGGAGGCCATGAAGGGCCTGATTGCCGGACTGAAGTCTGCGGGCATTGACGCGAAAGACATCAAGACATCCTCGTTCCACATCGAGCCGCGTTACACCAACCCGCGCGAAGGCGAAGTGGCGGTGATCAACGGCTATCGCGTTGTCAATCAGGTTGAGATCGTCTCACGCAAGATCGAAAATCTCGGCGATGTGCTCGATCAGATGGTGACGCTCGGCGCCAATCAAATGAACGGGCTCAATTTTGAAGTGAGCCAAGCTGAAACGCTGAAAGACGACGCGCGCAAGGCCGCCATGGCCAATGCGTTGCGCCGCGCCCAGTTGCTCGCCACCGCAGGCGACGCCGAAGTGGGCGAAGTTATCTCCATTTCAGAAGAGGTGTCGGGCATGCCGATGCCGCATCAATACAAGATGGCGCGGGCGTCGATGGCCGAATCTGTTCCGGTCGAGCAGGGCACCGAAATGCTCGAAGCGCGGGTGACGGTGACGTGGGCTCTGAAGTAGGCGCTTACTTCAGTGTAACGCGCTCGACACCGGCAGCCAGCGCGAGAGGCGTGCCCGCGCCCGGCTGCACGCTCCAGTCGGCGTAGTTGTGCATTTCGCCGGTTTCGCGCACGCGCTGCAGCCGAGATAAATCGACTGTGCCCATCACCCATTGCGCGGCGTTGTGTTCGCCTTCGGCGATGATGCCGGTATCGGAAACGCCGTGCTCGGATGGCACATAGATGCCGGCTGTGCCTTCGTTGCGATCGACGGCGGGTGACCACAGGGCATCGCCCACCGTTGGGCTTTGAACCGTGACATAGGTGTTTTCCAAGGCCCGTGCCATCGAGCCGGTGCGCACGCGATGGAAGCCCGAAATGCGCTCGGTGCACGACGGCACCAGCACAACCTCGGCGCCCGCTTCTGCAAGCGCGCGGCCGAGCAGTGGAAATTCGCTGTCGTAGCAGATCAGCACAGCGAGCTTACCTAGGACCGTATCGAACACGCGCAACGGCGCGCCACCGGAAACACCCCAGGTGCGCTCGAATGGCGTCATGATGATTTTTTCCTGCTCGCCGATGGCGCCCGTGGGCGTGACGAGTTGAGCGGAATTGACGAAGCGGCCATCGGACTTTTTTACGGGGCCCGAGCCCACAAGGATGTGCACGCCATACTTGGCAGCGAGCTGCGCATGCAGTTCAACGCGTGCGCCTGCCAATTCTGCGACTTTCTCGAGCGTGGTGGCAAGGTCGCTATAGACATCGGGGCCCAAGCAGGCTGCCTGCTCGATCGCGGCATATTCGGGAAACACCAGAAGCTGCGCGCCTGTTTCCGCACCCGCCTCGACCCAATCGCAGATTTTGTCTTCCCACTCCAGAAGCGAGCGCGGCTCGCCGATAGGGTATTGGGCGGCAGCGATGTGAATGATGCGGTTGGCGGGCATTCAGAGCGCCTTCATCCAGAATTGCATGTCGTGCGACGTTTCTTCGCTCTGGTCGAGGTCACGCCATTTGTACGTTGCGATCAATCCGGGCACGGGCGCATAGCCGTGCTTTGACCAGAAGCCATCGAGCGGGCGATAGTCTTTCGGCTTCAAGGGGTGATTGTCTGGGCGCACGACGCGGCAGAACGTCGAATGGGTGAAGCCGCCAAGGCGCTGGGCTTGCGCCTCGCGGTGATCGAAGAAGGCATGCCCAAGGCCATGGCCGCGATGGCTTGTCAGGAGCACACTTTCTCCGCAGTAGAAAATTTTCGACAAGTCATAGCCTGCCGCCTTGAACGGCTCGCCGAATTCATCGGCATGCTCGACCATCGGCGCGCCTGTTGAAGCGCCGACGATCTGGTCGCCATCCCGTGCGATGACGCAGACAGCGCCCTTCGCCTTGGCAAACTTGGCAAGGTACTCTTCCTCGTATTCCAGCGTGCCGTCATAGAGGTAGGGCCAGTCGCGGAAAACGATGATGCGCAGCCGCGCCAAATCCGGAAGTACGGATTTGATGTCATCGCCAGTGAGCGAGCGAACGTCGAGGGTCATGACACCTGCATCATCCAGTCGGTCAGATTGTAGTAGGTGGTGACGCGGGCGATCTTGCCGTCGCGGATGGCGAAGAACGTGCCAGCTGGCAAGACGTATGTCTGGCCTTTGGCGGGCGGCAGACCTTCTTCGGAGTTTTTGTAGATGCCGTGCACGTTGAATTCAGCCGAGGCGCGTGTGCCGTCCTTTGATACCATGACGACGATGTCTTTTAGCTGTTCAGAATAGTTGTGCGTCATGCGGGCATTGAAGGCGCGGAACTTTTCTTTGCCCTCGCGGCGCTCGCCTTGGTTGACGTCGTGCACGACGTCGTCTGTGAGGTGGGCGATCATGCCGTCGGTGTTGCCGCTGTTGAAGGCTTCGTAGTAGCTGCGGATCAATTGGGCAGTTTCAACGCGCTTGGCGCTTTCGGCGTCGGACATGGGTAAGCTCCTGTGGTGTGGGGCAAATAAGCGATTCTGTGGCTGTCATTAGCAGGCGTTCGGCCGCGCTTCCAAGGCCTTCCCGAGGCGGAAAGCGCGACAAAGGTTCAAGCCAGCCGCTTTTAATGCTTAAGGAAGCCACTGCGCCCATCGATTAGGCTGCGCGCGACGCGCACAGCTTAAGACCTCAGAACAAACTTGCCGCGGCTTCAGCCACGCTTTCGCGCTTAATGAGCGCCAAGATTTCCGCATCGCTGAGCACACTGACCGGCTGTCCGTCAGACGGTCCGCGACCCTCCGTGTCCATCAAACCGGAATGGCCAACGGCTTTGCAAACGCGCTTCCAGACTTCGGGGTCGGCATTGCGCTCGCCCCAGATCGCCGACAGCACGAAGCGGAACTTGGCGCTGGCAGACGCGACGGATTCGATTTTTCCAATCAGCACTGGGCCGTGCTTGACGACTGAGTTCTCAAGAAGGCCAGCGGCAACGAAGGCCAAATCTTTCTGATGCTCGCACGCGTCGATGGCGGCAACGGTTAGCGGCAGTAAGAGGTGCGGATAATCTTCGGTGATCTCAAATTCGCAGTCGATGGCCCATTCAAGATCCGCGCGTGTGGCTTCTGCATCGCCGGTGAAGTCATCGGCGAACGTGCGCCCGTGGGCGACGATGGTGGCGCCCAGCGTTGCGAAATCCAGCGTGCCGCTAGAGAGACGGCACGGATGCCCGTCGCCGCCGTATTTGCAATGGAAGCACTCTGGCAGGGACATCAAGGCAGCTCCTCGTGGCGATCCTCTAAAAAAATTCTAGCAGGATCAGGCTCCGTTCGTCACCTGCGTTGCTGAGAGCGGCCGAGTTTCACATAGGCCTCAAGGCGGGCAGCATCCAGTTCGCCACGCTTGACGGCGGCTCGCACCGCGCAGGCAGGTTCGGTTTCGTGCTGGCAATCGCGGAATTTGCATGTGGCGGCCAGGGCTTCGATGTCGGAAAAATCGGGTTCGGCCTGTTCTGTTGGGTTCCAAAGCTCAAGCCCGCGCATGCCCGGTGTATCAATGATGGCACCGCCCTGCGGCCGTACATAGAGTTGGCGATGTGTCGTCGTGTGGCGGCCGCGGCTGTCATGCGAGCGCACCTCCTGTGTGGCTTGCGCATCGCGGCCTAGAAGCTCATTGGTCATCGTCGATTTGCCAACGCCTGACGAGCCGATCAGCGCAATCGTGCGATTGCCGTCAAAGTAGGGCTGGAGTTCGGCAAGGCCTCCAGCGCCGCGCGCTGAGAGTGTGTGAATGGGCACGCCGGGGGCCAAGCGGGCGATGATATCAGTCGTCGTGGCAGCGTCGTGGGGCAAGTCGGCCTTGTTGGCGACAATAACCGGCATCGCACCGCTTTCGCGCACCAAGGCGAGGTAACGCTCAAGCCGCTCCACATTGAAGTCGTTATCGAGTGCGGTCACGATCAACACGATATCGACATTGGCAGCAAGAAGTTGCGGGCGGCGCTCGCCAGCGGCCTTGCGCACGATGGCGCTCGTGCGCGGCAGCACAGCTTCGATCATCGCCGGGCCATCGTCGGGCGGCAAACGCAGCGCCACGAAATCTCCAACGCCCGGAAGGTCGGAGTGCTCGGCCACAGCGTTGCGGTTGCGGCCGGTGATGTTAGAGGAGACTTCGCCGAATCCGGTGGCGACGCGGTAATGCGTGCGGTGCTCACCCACGACGCGGCCGGGCACCAGGCCCTCGGCCGCATGGGTTGCGAACGCTGTCTCGCGCGCGTCAGTCCATCCGAGTGCGGTAAGGAGCATGACGCTAATTTCCTTGGGGAGGTTTTTCGATCAGTGAAGTTCCCCTCACGCCTCCACGCCCAGCTTTTTCTTCAAAAGCTCATTCACCGACGCGGGGTTCGCCTTGCCGCCGGAGGACTTCATCACCTGACCCACAAACCAGCCCAGCATGTTGGGTTTGAGCTTGGCCTGTTCGGCCTTGTCCGGGTTGGCGGCGATGATGTCGTCGACGGCTTTTTCGATGGCCCCCATGTCGGTGACCTGCTTCATGCCGCGCGCTTCGACAATCTCGAACGGGTCGCCGCCCTTTTCGGTCCACAGGATCTCGAACAGGTCTTTGCCGATCTTGCCCGAGATCACGCCGGTTGCGATCAGCTCCACGAGGCCGGCAAGCTGCTGTGCCGAAATCGGGCTCTCGCCGATGCCGAGGTTTTCTTTGTTCAAGCGGCCGAACAGTTCGTTGTTGACCCAGTTGGCGGCGGCCTTGCCGGTTGCGACAAGGTCCTTGGCTTTGCCGTCGCGGCCCTTGGCGACTTCTTCGAAATAATCGGCGTTGGCCTTCTCGGCGACAAGCACGTTGGCGTCGTAGGGAGACAGGCCATACACCTTGATGAAGCGTGCGCGCTTTTCGTCGGGCAATTCCGGCAAGTGCTGCTTCAGGCTCTCGACATAGTCGGCAGTGAATTCGAGCGGCAGCAAATCGGGATCGGGGAAGTAGCGGTAGTCGTGGGCTTCTTCCTTCGAGCGCATCGAGCGGGTTTCGCCCCGGCCGGGATCGAACAGCCGCGTTTCCTGATCGATCTTGCCGCCGTCTTCCAGAATGTCGATCTGGCGGCGCGCTTCCACTTCAATTGCCTGACCGATGAAGCGGATCGAGTTGACGTTCTTGATCTCGCAGCGCGTGCCGAGCTTGTCGCCGGGCTTCCTCACCGAGACGTTGACGTCGGCGCGCAGGTTGCCTTTGTCCATATCGCCGTCGCAGGTGCCGAGGTAGCGCAGAATGGTGCGCAGCTTGGTGACATAGGCCTGCGCCTGCTTGGCCGAGCGCATGTCGGGCTTCGACACGATTTCCATCAGCGCCACGCCCGAGCGATTGAGATCGACATAGCTGTAATCGGGGTGTTGGTCGTGGATCGACTTGCCGGCGTCCTGTTCAAGATGCAGCCGCTCGATGCCGACGTGCATGGTCTCGCCGTCCGCGTCGATCTCGACATCACCTTCGCCCACGATCGGCTGCTTGTACTGGCTGATCTGGTAGCCCTGCGGCAGATCGGGATAGAAATAGTTTTTGCGGTCGAACACGCTACGCAAGTTGATCTGGGCTTTGAGGCCAAGCCCGGTGCGGATGGCCTGGGCCACGCACTCATCGTTGATGACGGGCAGCATGCCGGGCATCGCCGCATCGACCAGCGACACATGCGAATTCGGCTCGGCGCCAAACCCGGTCGAGGAGCCGGAAAACAGTTTGGACTGCGAGGCGACCTGCGCATGCACCTCAAGCCCGATCACCATCTCCCAGTCGCCCGTGGCGCCGGGAATGAGGAGGGCGGGCTTTTTGGCGGCGGCGGTCTGAGTGGTGGTCATTGCGGGTCCCTTAAGGTGGTGACCCTGGTTATCGCACACGGGCCGGGCCTGCAACCGCAGCGGCGCGACATGCGCGTCTACACCCGCAAAAAGCGTTCAAAGCATTGGGATTTTAGCGGGCCAGGCCGTCTTATTGCACCGGCGGGTGCAGCTTAGGTGCGGCTAGCGCGCAACGGGAGAGGGCGCACGGTAAGGCGGGTGGACGCCATCTGGCTGAGACCGAAGGCGAAAAGGGCGAAGGCCGGGCCGAACACCATGAGATAAGACAGGATGAGGATCGTTGCTTGTGTCATGTGCCTTTAACGGAACAGAGCGCTAACCGGATCACATCGAGATCACAAACCACAAAGCAGGTCGAATTGTGATTATGCCGCCAGCTTTTCCGTCGCCGTCACGTTCAAAGCGGTGTGCAGGGCGCGCGCCAGCTTTGCTGGATTTAGGCCATAAGTCACGTTTAAGCGGCTCGTGGCGGCCGCGTTGACCGCTTCAGCAACGCCCCTGCCGCCGTGTTCCGCCAACAGTGCCTGCATGCGCCGGCTGGCGCAGACCACGATCAGATGCTGCAACCGCACGAGCGTTGCTGTCTTGCGGGCGGCATCGCGGGCAACCAGCGACCAGTAGGCGGCAAAGACATTGCGCAGGGCGTCATCTGTCATCGTGTGAGCCGCCGCCAGCGAGCCGCCGTGCAGCGCCAAAAGTTTTACCGCTACCGACAGTTCGCGGGCGCTGACACGCGGCACGTCGCTGAGATCAAGGGGTGAGGTCATGACAGGAACCTTGGTCAAATCAAGGGTGAAGAGTGCACGCTGCGGTCAGCGCTTTTTCGGGCGTGCAAACGCGGTCCACGGCGTGCCCTGCATCAGCACGATTTCCTTGGGCTGGCGCGTATCGACCAGGAAGTCGGCGCCGTAGCCGACGAGCTTGCCGTTGGGGTTCTGGATCGCGCTCTTGGCAAAACGGAAGCGGTCGCCATCGTCGGTCTGGATCACACCAAAGCCGAGCCGCGTGTTGTACTTGATGATCTGGCCGTACATGAAACTATCTCCTCGGGTGGCGGCTGTGCCGCTGCTTCAACTGGTCCGAGGATGCCTGAAGTGGCGCTTTGCCGCTGTTCCGGGCGGGACAGGGTGGGGGGGAAATTAGTCGTTTGAAGAACTCCCAGATCTCAAATGTCCCCCGTTTTTCACAAATGTTGACGACATGTATCAAAGTAAGTCCCTACTCCAGCGTTGAATAATATGGGGATTGCTCGTCCAGCAACTTGCCAGGGCCAGAAATAACAGTGAGCCTTTCGTCTCGATTCGTTCTCGCGCGCGATGGCGGAAAAAGGTTCACGCATGACGCTCAATCTAAGCGGAAAAAGATATTTAGAAGACAGACTTCGGTTTTGGGCGCAGTCGCCGAGTCAAACGGAGACCGAGCGCTGCGAGAACGCCGTCCGAGCTGTAAAGGATGCCATTGCAGCGAGTTCCAAGCTCGCATCGCGGGACATTCGAATTATCGCTCAAGGTTCTTATCGAAACCGCACCAACGTACGTGGTGAAAGTGACGTCGATGTTGGCGTCATTTGCTACGATACGTTTTTCGAGCAGTATCCATCAGGCACCAGCCGAGAGACGTTCAATAACGCTCCAGCCTCGTATACCTACTCGCAATACAAGGCAGAGCTTGACGACGCACTGGTGGCGCGTTTTGGCAGGCGAGCCGTCCATCGCGGCAACAAGGCTTTTGATATTCACGAGAACTCGTATCGCGTTGACGCCGATGTCGCGCCTTTCTTTGAGCATCGTCGTTACTCTCTGGATGGGTCGTATCTCAGCGGCGTCGAACTTCGGCCAGACAACGACACGACTCAACGAGTGATCAATTGGCCCGAACAGCACTACAGGAACGGCAACGCCAAAAACGATGCCACCAATCGGAGTTACCGAGGTCTCGTGCGTATTGTGAAGAACATCCGTAACGAGCTTGTGGATGCTAAAGCGATCTCGGAACCTGATGTCACCGGCTTTCTTTGCGAGTGCCTGACATGGAATGCACCCAACTGGCTGATGATCCACGACACCTACACTGAGGACGTCCGCATGATTCTCATGCACTTATTTGATCACACGCGAAGCGACGCTACATGCTCGGAATGGAGGGAGGTGTCCGATTTGAAGTATCTCTTCCGAACCTCGCAGAGGTGGACCCGGGCGCAAGCGAATGACTTCATCGTGAAGGCGTGGAACCACTTAGGGTTGGGTTGAGATGCCAACACGCCTACATATAACCATCATTGTTGCTCTAGCGGTCTTGGTTTGGGCGACGACTCTCGTGCTGCTCGGGATCCCATTTACTTGGCATCACATCGCGCCATTCACAGCTACCGTCACGTGCTTGACTGCCTCCTGCTTTGTCTTTGATCGGTGGTTGTGGAACTGGCCGGTATTCAGCGGCTGGCTAGTCAAACAACCAAAACTGCATGGGTCCTGGAAAGTCCGCATAGTGTCGAGCTGGGTAGACCCGAAATCGGGACTGCCTCTTCCACCAATCGAATGCCTTATGGTAATTAGACAGCGCTACTCGTCCCTCAATGCGCGGCTGTTCACTCGTGAGTCTTCATCCACGCTTTTAACCCACGAATTTTGCTGTGGCGATGATGGCATCTACGAGTTGGTCGGCACATATCGAAACACGCCACGCGTTGAACTGCGCGGCAAACGAAGTGAGATTCATCACGGCAGCTTATTGCTTCAAGTTAAGGGCGACCATGCGGCCCGTCTGGACGGGCACTACTGGACCGATCGTGGCACAACGGGCTTGACCTGAGACCCGCAATCTCCTCCATTTTTAGGTAGAGTCCGTAACCTCATAGAGGAGACGGACGATGCGTCAGAGCAAGTTTTCAGAAGAACAGATCATCGGCATCCTGCGCGAGCAGGAGGCGGGACGGCCAACGGCGGAGGTGTGCCGCAAACACGGCATCAGCCCGGCCACTTTCTACAAGTGGAAGGCGAAGTTCGGCGGCATGGACGTGTCGGACGCCAAGCGGCTGAAGGCGCTGGAAGACGAGAATGCCAAGCTCAAGAAGCTGCTGGCCGAGACCATGCTGGACAACGCGATCCTGAAGGACGTCAACAGCCGAAAGTGGTGACGCCCGCCGCCAAACGGCAAGCCGTGGCTCATGCGTGCGCGGCGCACGAGGTGAGCGAGCGGCGGGCATGTCAGGCACTTTCGATCGACCGGTCTGTGGTTCGATACCGGAGCCTTCGCGCAGGCGACACCGCGCACCGGCTCCGCATTCGGGAGCTCGCCGCTGCGCGGCGTCGCTTTGGCTACCGTCGTCTTCATGTGCTCTTAGAGCGGGAAGGGATCGAGATGAACCTCAAGCGGTTCCGGCGTCTGTATCGTGAAGAAGGCCTTCAAGTTCGCAAGCGCAACGGGCGCAAACGGGCGTTGGGCCTGCGAGCGCCGATGACGCTGCCAACACATCCGAACGAGCGCTGGAGCCTGGACTTCGTGTCCGACAGCTTCACGGACGGGCGGCGGTTCCGCATCCTGGCGGTCGTTGATGATTGCACGCGTGAATGCCTGGCGCTGGTGGCCGATACGTCGCTATCGGGTGCTCGCGTGGCGCGTGAGCTGGATGCTGTGATCGCGCGGCGTAAGGCCAAGCCACAGGTCTGCCTGTCGGACAACGGCACGGAACTCACCAGTATGGCGATCCTGAAATGGTCGAGCGGCAGCGGCGTTGGCTGGCATTACATTCAGCCCGGCAAGCCGCAGCAGAATGCGTTCGTCGAGAGCTTTAACGGCCGGCTGCGGGATGAACTTTTGAACGAAACGCTGTTCTCGTCACTCGCCGAGGCTCGTGAGTTGCTGGCCGCATGGCGCGATGACTACAACCGTGTGCGGCCGCATTCAGCGCTCGCCAACAGGACACCCGAAGAGTTCCGCGACCACAAAATGACCCTTGCCGCAACGACCGGACACGGTCAAAACTTTACCCCAGGACTCTCCCCATAACTGGAAGAGACTTGGGGCTCAGGTCAGGCTCCATGGAGCTTTCCGATCGTAGTGATACGCTCTTTGGCGGATACGAGGATGCAATCATCAAGTACAATCTGCCTGAACTAAGTGCTTGATTTGTCCGAGGGACACGATCCTTTTCTGCCAACAGATGATGGACCTAGATCCCGAAAGCGGAATTTCGTCCGCCGACACGATTCACAACCGTTGGGTTGCCCCTCACCCTAACCCTCTCCCCGCAAGCGGGGAGAGGGGATAGGATCGGCCTTTCTCTCTCTCTCTCTCTCTCTCTCTCTCTCTCGTTTTCCGCCGTCGCCCTTCGTCGCCCTCACTCGCTCTCCCTAGGTCATCCCCCCACCCCCACAAAAAAACGCGGCAGAACACTCCGCCGCGTTACTCGATCATCAGTTGAGCAATCTGCCGGTTGCTGGCCGGGCGTGAGGGCCGGGGGTGCCAGCCGCCCGGCCTTTGGGTCTCACTCTTTGCGAAAGAACGCATCCACACGCATGCCGGGCAGCAGTGGCACCGAGCCATCGAGATCAATGGTCACTTCCAGAACATCAACGTCGTTGGTGCGGCGCGGTCCGCGCGGGCCAATCTTGGCCTGGCCGAGCGAGGGGGCCATGCGGGTGACTTTGCCTTCGAATTCCTTGCCGGGATAGCTGACGCTCTTGACGAAGGCCTTCTGCCCGATCTTGATCTTACCGACTTCGCCTTCGTCGATCTCGGCCTTGACGCGCACCTGAGACATGTCGCCGGTGACGGCCAGCGGCAACTCCGGCGAGGGCGCAACAATCTCGCCGACCTTGGCGTTGAACTGCAGCACGGTGCCGGCTTCCGAAGCGCGGATGCGCGTCTTTTCCAGCATGGCTTCGGCCATGCGCACTTCGGTGCGCGCCGCAGCCACCAGCGATTCCGCGCTGCTCGGCGCGGGAAGGTTTGATTTCGACTGCGCTTTGACAAACGCTTGCCGTTCGCGGTCGAGGCGGTCGCGGGCTTCTTTAAGGCGGCGGCGGGCCTCGGTGACGTTCTGGTCGGTGCCCGATCCCGCGCGCTTTGTTGAAATGGCATAGTCGAGTTCGATGCGCGCGCCGGTTACGGCCCGCTCGGCGGAGTAGATCGCGTCTTCGGCTTTGCGCACATCTTCGCGGCCGGATGCGAATTGCTTCTCGCGTTCATCGCGCAGGGCTTCGGCATTGGCTTCAGCGGATGTAAGCCGGGCGCGGGCTTCGGCATCTTCGAGCCGGATCAGCAATTCGCCGTCTTCGACTTTGTCTTCGATTTTCACAAAGGTTTCTTCGATGCGCCCAAGCACCGTGGTGCCCAGGCGAATTTCTCCGCCCTTGGGTTCGACACGGCCGGGAGCCGCAGCCACCCAATTGATTTCGGGGGCCTCGGTGTTGGCATCCGCTGCGTAGCTGCCGGACGGGGCCGATTGCGTGACAGCATAGTAGCTGGCGCCAAGGGCGGCAGCGCCGAGGACGATAATGGAGAGAGGTTTGAGCATGGCACGTGTCTCGTTTCTAAGGGGATCGGGTGAAATCTGGGATGACTGTTAGTGAGCGGCTGCAACGTGTGTGGCGTGTCCGTCGCGGGCCGGTCTCTCGTCGGCAACGATGATGCCGTCTTCGATGCGGATGATGCGGTCGGCGTAGGGAAGGGTGCGGTGGTCGTGGGTGACGGCGAGCACGGCGCGCGTTGGATCGTGGGCGACCGACTGCAACAGCTCCATCACGGCCTTGCCGTTTTCACTGTCGAGAGCTGCGGTCGGCTCGTCCGCCAAAATGACGGACGGGCGGCCGGCGAGCGAGCGAGCGATAGCGACGCGCTGTTTTTCACCGCCCGACAATTTCGAAGGGTACGTGTTGAGGCGATGGCCGAGCCCAACCGACTTCAAGGCATCAATCGAGGTCTGCGTCGGATCGCGTGTCAGCGCGCCGCGCACATCAAGGGCGACCATGACGTTTTCAACGGCGGTCAGCGTGGGGAAGAGATTGTAACCCTGGAAGACAAAGCCGACATGGCGGCGGCGGATGTCGGCGAGACCTTCCGCCGGTTTGCCGACGGCTTCCTCGCCCGCAATTTTCAACTCGCCAGCCGTCGCGGTGAGAATGCAGCCGAGAATCGAGAGCAGCGTCGTCTTGCCAGAGCCTGAAGGGCCCATGAGAAGGGTGAGCTCGCCGGGGCGCAGGTCCATGCTGACGCCCTTCAAGATGTGCAGGTCGCCGGCCGCCGTTGTGATCGTCTTGATGATGTTGCGGGCAGCCAACAGCGGCGGCGCTCCCGGTTTGGCGAGGCTCAGTCCAGACGAATTGGGGCTGGCGTTCATGAATCGGGTCTCCCGGGCCTCGATGTGAAGTCGATGGGCGAAGATTACGCGAACTTAGGCCGATTTAGCTGTTCCCCGTGAGACAGTCTTCACGGTTGAATGGCAGTTGCCTGCAAACGAGGTTAAATTTGAAGCGCGGTAAAGACGGTGGCAAGTCCTCAGATGCGCTTTAGCCGCCACGGGCAGGACAAAGCCTGGACTAGTCAGAATCGCGGTTCATGCAGTATGTCAGCGGGCATCGAGCGGAGAGGCCAGGGGCTGCCCTGTGAGCCAGATCCGCATCCCTCCGGTCAGGATGTTCCCCATGCCTTCGAGCCCACCTCCCACCTTGAAGTATAAGCGGCTTCTGTTGAAGCTCTCGGGCGAGGCCCTGATGGGCAAGGGCGGCTACGGCCTCGATATGGATGTCGTCAACCGGCTGGCGCGCGATGTCTCGGAAGGGGTTGCCGCGGGCTGTGAGATCGCGGTTGTGGTCGGTGGCGGGAATATCTTCCGCGGTCTGCAAGGCGCCGCCAAGGGCATGGACCGGGCCACCGCCGACTATATGGGCATGCTGGCGACGGTGATGAACGCGCTCGCCTTTCAAAATGCGCTGGAACATCAAGGCACACCCGCCCGGGTGCTGTCGGCGATCCCGATGCCGACGGTGTGCGAGAGTTTCACCCGGCCGCGGGCGATGCATCATCTGGCAAGCCGCCGTGTGGTGATTTTCGCGGCGGGAACGGGCAATCCGTTCTTCACAACCGACACGGCGGCCACCCTGCGCGCCGTCGAAATGGGTTGCGATGCGGTTGCCAAGGCCACCCAGGTCGACGGCGTTTACTCGGCCGATCCGAAAAAAGACCCAAGTGCCGTGCGCTATGACCGCTTGACCCACGCCGAGGTTCTGGCCCGCGACTTGAAGGTCATGGATGGTGCCGCGATTGCGATGGCGCGTGACAACAACCTGCCAATCATCGTATTTTCGATCGACGAACCGGGCAATCTGATGCGCGTGTTGAACGGTCAGGCCCGGGCGACGGTCATCGAGGGCTGAGGCCCCTGCAGGCCCATTTGACGCAGTTGGATTGGGCGGAACAGCGCTAGGACGCCGCTCTCATAAGTCTTAAGTGGCTTTCCAGGTTCGAATCTCTCCAGGCAGGCGGTCATAACGGTGCTGCCGCCTCCACTTTCTGAGGAATGGGTCATGTCGCTGACAAACTACGATATTGCTGAAATCGAGCGGCGGATGCGCGCGTCGGTCGAGGCCTTGAAGCGCGAATTGTCAGGTCTCAGAACCGGCCGCGCCAGCGCCCATTTGCTCGATACGGTTTTCGTCATGGTCTATGGCTCGCGGATGCCTCTCAACCAGGTGGCAACGGTCACGGTGCCCGAGGCGCGTATGGTGTCGGTGCAAGTCTGGGATCGCAGCAATGTGCAGGCCGTCGATAAGGCCATTCGTGAGGCGAACCTGGGCGTCAACCCGATAACCGACGGACAGATCTTGCGGTTGCCGATTCCCGCCCCAACAGCAGACCGCCGCATCGAACTCGTTAAGCAGGCGCATAAATACGCCGAGGCCCATCGCATTGCGGTCCGAGGTATTCGCCGTGATGCTATGGATTTGCTTAAAAAGCTCGAAAAGGACGGCAAGTTAAGCCAGGACGATCAGCATAAAAATTCTGCCAAGGTGCAGGAACTGACTGATAAGATCGTAAAAGATATTGATTCGACACTGGCTACTAAAGAAGCCGAAATACAAAAGGTGTAATGTCCCTGCATGGCCGTCAGATGCCGCACGTGCCGTCACTTTAACGGCGGTTTTTGATGGGGTTGTGCCGATGCGTGGCAAGTAAAGCACTCGCCTTGTTGTAACGGCGCAAGGTACTAGTAGCCTCGTGCTGGGGCGCGCTAATCGCGCGGCCTCTATCCCAGAACAGCGGATCATTGGGTATGAGCTTGGCCGACACCCTTTCACAGCGCTCTCTCGACACTCGCAATGGCCGGGGGGCGCCGTCAGTTGTTCCCCGGCACGTGGCCATCATCATGGATGGAAACGGGCGCTGGGCCAATGAGCGTGGTTTGCCGCGGGCGATGGGGCACAGGGCTGGTGTCGAAGCCGTACGCCGCACGGTCAAAGCCGCCTCTGAAATTGGCATCTCTTTCATCACGCTGTTCAGCTTTTCGTCGGAAAACTGGTCGCGGCCGGCTGAAGAAATCCACGATCTGATGGGGCTGATCAAGCGGTTCATCCGCCGCGATCTGGCTGAATTGCATAAGGGCAATGTTCGCATCTGCATCATCGGTGAGCGCACACATGTTGAAAACGACATGTTGGCGCTGCTCGACGAAGCCCAGCAACTGACGGCTGCGAACTCCGGCTTGACGCTTGTGATCGCCTTCAACTATGGCGCGCGCTCCGAGATTGCAGAAGCCGCACGGCGGCTCGCACGCAAAGTCGCTTCCGGCGAACTCGACGCTGACGCGATAACGCCCGACCTCGTGAGCGCGAACCTATCGACGAGCGGCATTCCCGATCCCGATCTTCTGATCCGAACGAGCGGCGAAGTTCGGTTGTCCAACTTCCTGCTCTGGCAGGCCGCTTACACGGAATTCGTTTTCACCGGAACGAACTGGCCCGATTTCAACCGCGATACGCTGCTCGCGGCGATTGCCGAATACCAAGGCCGGGATCGCCGCTTCGGCGGGCTCACAAAACGGTCGAGCGCGTGAGCGAGCGGGGAGACCTCGGTAGGCCGCATCCGGGTGCAGCACCTGCGCCCCCGGCCTCAACTGGCACCTCTCCTGCTGGCCGCCCGGGTTTGGTTTCAGATTTCAAATCGCGCGCGCTCGCGGGCTTCGTTCTTGCGCTGATTGTGGTTGGGCTCGTTTGGGCGGGCCTGCAGCCGTTTGCACTTCTGGTTCTCGGTGTCGGTCTTGTTATGAGTTGGGAATGGTCGCACGTCGTGCGCCATGCCGGCGCCGATCTGGCGTTTGGGGTCCATGCGCTGTCGACCGCGACAGCCGCCGTTCTCGCCGCCATGGGCTTTGCCGCGCTCGGCCTTGCGGCCGTGCTCGCCGGGGCGATCATAATTTTCTCACTTCAGTTCGGCGACAGGCCTCTCATGTCTGCTGCAGGCGCGGTGTATACGGGCGTGCCTGCCATTTCACTTTTGTGGTTGCGCAGCGATATGGCGTGGGGCTTCTGGGCCGTACTGTTTGTGTTCGCAATCGTGGTGGCCAGCGACATCGCCGCCTTTCTGTGCGGCCGCACTTTCGGCGGCATGAAGCTCGCCCCGTCGATCTCCCCCAACAAGACTTGGTCGGGCACAATCGGGGGCATTGCGGCGGCGGCCATAATGGCGGCCGCATTTGCACCTTTGACCGGCTCGAACTGGATGATGCTGGCGGTCACCGGCATCGTCCTCGGTGCGATTGCGCAAGCCGGGGACCTTGCTGAGAGTGCCTTAAAACGCTCGTCCGGCGTTAAAGATGCAAGCAATCTCATTCCCGGTCACGGCGGCTTCATGGATCGCGCCGATGGCATCGTCGCGGCCGCCGCAGCCGCCGCGCTTTACGCCCTTTTCGTCAATCCGGCTGCGCCGGGCCAAGCCATCATGCTACATCTCTAGCGCGGTTGCTGCCGGCCGCTTCTTCCACCAGCCGAGTAATTTCATTTTCATGCCCGACACGACACCAGCCGCACACTCGGGTCTTGCGTCCAAAGCCCCCGCGTCCTCACGCCAGACGCTGACTATTCTGGGTGCCACGGGGTCCATCGGCCGTAGCACACTCGATCTTGTCGGGCGCAATCGCGAAGCCTTCGAGATCGTCGCCTTGACGGCGCAATGTCAGGTCGCTGAATTGGCGCTGCTGGCTATCGAACACAACGCCAAAATTGCTGTCATCGGAGATGCCAGTCTTTATCAGGAATTGGCCAGCCGCCTCGCGGGCACCGGCATCGAAGCCGCGGCGGGTGAAGATGCGCTTGTGGAGGCCGCGAGCCGCCCGGCGCAATGCATCATGGCAGCGATCGTCGGCGCGGCCGGAATGCGCCCCGCTTTTGCGGCGGCCCGTCAAGGAACGCGCGTTGCGCTCGCAAACAAAGAGTGTCTCGTTTCGGCAGGCGATGTGTTCTTGCGCGAAATAGCATCTGCGGGTGCCGAATTGCTACCGGTCGACAGCGAACATTCCGCCGCCTTCCAGGCCCTCTACGGGGCCGATCCGTCGTCGATCGAGCGCATTACGCTGACGGCGTCGGGCGGGCCGTTCCGCACCTGGGATCTCGGCCAGCTGGCTAAGGCCACACCTGAGCAAGCCTTGAAGCACCCCAACTGGTCGATGGGTGCCAAGATCACCATCGATTCCGCCACCTTGATGAACAAGGGGCTGGAGTTGATCGAGGCCTTCCACTTGTTCCCGGTGGAAGCCCATCAATTGGATGCGGTGATCCACCCGCAATCGCTCGTCCACTGTCTGGTGACCTACAAAGACGGCTCCGTCCTGGCGCAACTCGGCCCCCCCGATATGCGCACGCCCATTTCGCTTGCACTGGCCTGGCCCCAGCGAATGGCAACGCCCGTCGGTACGCTCGATCTTGTGAAGGCTGGGTCGTTGACGTTCGAGGCTCCCGATCCGGTGCGATTTCCAGCCCTCAGGGTGGCGCGGGAAGCTCTGGAACGCGGGCAGACCGCGCCCGCCGTTTTGAACGCAGCCAACGAAATTGGTGTGGCGGCCTTTCTCGACAAGCGCATCGGGTTTCTAGAGATCGCAGCTCTGGTGGAGGACGTTTTGCAGGCGTCCGAGGCGCGCGGGCTCATTGCGCGGGCCGAGACCTTGCAGGATATCGTGGCGGTCGATACCGCCGCCCGGGGCTTGGCATTAGATTTGATCATACGGCGGTCACCGCCTTAACCAGTCACGCGCGCACCGCCCGTTTGACAGGAAGCCCTTCCGCAGATGCTAAAATGGCGGGCCAACCCCATATGTGCGACAGGCAGGGCCGGTGGCTGGTGTTAACGGCACGAGCCTTTGAGGGCTTTGGCCGTGGCGCGCAGGGCAAATTTGGCTTAATGAGTCGACTTCAATTTCCGGCTGGCTATTCGTCCGCTGGACAAAAAAGGTAAGCAGAATGAGCGGCATGCTGGCGACGCTTGCGAGTGGTTTGACAATCGTTGCAGGGTTCCTGCTGATCTTGACCGTGATCGTGTTTGTTCACGAGATGGGTCACTTTCTTGTCGCCCGCTGGTGTGGCGTGACTGTAAAAACATTTTCGATTGGGTTTGGGCGCGAGCTTTGGGGCTTTGACGACCGGTACGGCACGCATTGGCGGCTGGCGGCGATACCTTTGGGCGGTTACGTCAAATTCATCGACGATGCCAACGCGGCCAGTGAGGCTTCGGAAGAAGCCCTGAAAGAATTGACACCAGCGGAGAAAGCTGGCGCGTTCCAGTTGAAGCCGCTCTGGCAACGTGCCGCCGTAGTTGCAGCCGGACCGCTCGCCAACTTCGTTTTAGCTGTGATTGTTTATGCAGCGCTCAACCTTGTATATGGCGTGCGCACGCATCCACCTGTGGTTGACGTCGTCGTAGCCGGCAAGCCGGCAGATCTCGCCGGGCTCAAACCGGGAGACCGGATCTTGTCGATCGGCGGCGAGGACATTTCGACATTCGACGAGATCATCATGAAGGTCTCGATGCTCGGCGGCCGCGAGGTCGATGTGATTGTCGATCGCAAAGGCGCCAAGCTGCTCATCCCAATCACACCGGAGGTTGAAGAGGCCAAGAACTCGCTCGATCTGCCGATGAAGATCGGCAACATCGGCGTTTACCGTTCGCTTCCGCCCCGCATCGGTGAGTTGAAGGGCGGAATGCCGGCCGCCAGCGCGGGGCTTGCCGTTGGGGATTTGATCAAATCCATCGATGGCATTGCTGTAGAAAGTTTTGAAAATGTTGGAAAAATGGTCGCCGCCAGTGAAGGGCGCGAAATCCGCTTGAGTATCGAGCGGGCCGGGCGAATGCTGGATGTCGCCGTCACTCCCGTTGCCATTCCCGCCGACCCCGCCGCAGGGCAAGCGAAGGCCACCTACCGCATCGGCATCGGCCCTCAGTTGGTACAACCTGAGGCCGTAGGGCCGGTGACGGCGGTGTCTCTAGGGGTCAAGGAGACTTGGACCGTCATCACCCAAACGCTTTCGGGGCTGCGCGAGATATTTGTTGGCCGTCAGTCTGCCGAGCAAATTGGGGGGCCGATCCTAATGGCAGAAGTGACGGGCAAGGCGATGGAAAATGGCGCAGAATCAGTCATGCGCCTGCTGGCGTTCTTCTCGGTCAGTATTGGTTTGCTCAATCTGTTCCCGATTCCGGTGCTCGATGGCGGCCATTTGCTCTTCTACGCCATTGAGGCGGTGCGCCGCAGGCCGCTACCTCCCGCAGTGCAGGATTTTGCCTTCCGGGTCGGCTTCGCAGTGTTGCTTACGTTGATAGTTTTCGCCAACTACAACGATATAGCGCGTAAGGCCAAAGGGCTATTTCCTGGCGTGGGTTAGTAGGTCCCGGCGAATCAGGTTAAGTGACGTATTCTTGCCACTTCCAATGGACTTGCTGAATCGTTAAAACCACTTGGAAATTGGAGGTTCGCTGGCGATTTTTTCGTCCAGGGCAGATAAGGCTCGGGCGCTAAGTAAAGGCAGCGAATCTTGCTCAAACTCCGGTTGCCGGAGGAGTTGGGGCAACGTTTAGGGGGCGGCACACTAAATGAGGGCAGGTCCGCGCATGGCGCAATTCAGGATCAAGTCGCTGGCGAGCTGGAGCTTTAATGCTTGGCTTGCAGTGGCGATCACCGGTGTTATGCCGGTCATGCTGACGCCCACAGTCGCTCAGGCACAAAGTGTCGTGCGCGATATTCAGGTTCAGGGTAACCGGCGCGTCGAGCCGGAAACCGTCCGGTCCTATTTGCAGTTCTCGGCTGGTGACAGCTACGATGCTGGTAAGGTCGATGCGTCGTTGAAGGCGCTGTTCGGCACTGGCCTGTTCCAAGACGTCAGCATTGATCGCAGCGGCGACACGGTTGTGGTCTCGGTCGTTGAAAATCCCGTCGTCAATCAGGTTGCCTTCGAAGGTAACAGCGAAGTCGATACCGACACGCTGACCAGCGAAGTCCAATTGAAGCCGCGCGCCGTCTTCACGCGCGCCAAAGCTCAAGGCGACGTGCAGCGTATTCTTGATGTCTACAAGCGTCAGGGCCGCTTTGCTGCCAGCGTCGAGCCGAAGATCATCGAGCTTGAACAGAACCGCGTGAACTTGGTCTTCGAAATCACTGAAGGCGGCGCCACGAAGGTCAAGGGCATCAACTTCACGGGCAATGCGGCGTTTTCCGACAGCCAGTTGCGCGACATCATTTCGACGACACAGTCCGGCTGGCTCGACTTCCTGAAGGGTACGAGCATCTACGACCCCGACCGCATGTCGCTCGATCGCGAACTGATCAAGCAGTACTATCTGAAGAACGGCTACGCAGACGTGCGGGTTGTGGCAGCAAACGCCGAACTTGATCGCGACGGCTCGGGCTTCTTCGTCAACTTCGCTATCGAAGAAGGTGAACTTTACACCTTCGGAACGGTTGCGATCGAAAGCCAGCTGCCGGGTATCAACCCGAGCGCTCTCAATGGCTTTATCCTAACAGACCAGGGTGACACGTATAACGGCGCCGACATCGACAAGACCACGGAAAAGCTGACGCTTGAAACTGCGGAGCAGGGCTTTGCGTTCGCTCGCGTCCGTCCCCGCGCGACGCCTGATGCTGCGACACGCACAATCTCTCTTGCTTACGTGATCGACGAAGGCCCGCGCGTTTACATCGAACGCATCAACGTCGCCGGCAACGAGCGCACAAAGGACCATGTCATCCGCCGCGAATTCCGCTTGGCGGAAGGCGATGCCTTCAATCCTCTGCTGGTTGACCGCGCCAAGAAGCGTTTGCAGGGCCTGGGTTTCTTCAAGAACGTAGATGTGAAGCGCCGCCCCGGCAGCGCGCCTGACCGTGTCATCCTCGATGTTGAATTGCTTGAACAGTCGACCGGGGAACTTTCGTTCGGTGCCGGCTACTCATCGGCTGAAGGCGTGATCGGCGACGTGAGCATTACGGAACGCAACCTTCTCGGAAACGGTCAGTTCCTGCGTCTCAAGCTGGCTGGATCGGTCGAGCGTCTGCAGGTCGACTTGTCGTTCACGGAGCCGCGCTTCCTTGATCGCAACATCGCTGCCGGGTTCGACGTATTCCACAAGGACGTCGACCAGACCCAAGAAGCAGGGTTCTCCAGCCGCCGCACGGGTGCAGGCTTGAGAATGGGCTTCCCGCTGTCGGAAAACCTCTGGCTGCAGACAGGTTACAACTTCGATTACAGCGACATCTACGAAACAGACCGCCGTGTGTCGATACTCGTGACGGAAGAAATCGAACGCCGCGGTGCCACATCTTATACCTCGGCTTTCAATGCGGCTCTGACCTACGACAAGCGCAATCATCCGCGTAACCCGACGAGCGGCTATTACTTCCAGCTTGCGAGTGACTTTGCGGGTGCGGGCGGCGACGTGCAGTACGTTCGCGTCAACGGCGAAGGCCGCGGCTACTATCCGATCACGGAAAAGATCACGTTCGTCAGCCGCGTGGTTGGTGGTCATATCGAAGCCTGGGGCGGTGACGATGTTCGCTTGACAGACCTCTACTTCCGCGGCGGAGAAACGATCCGTGGCTTTGATCGCGGCGGCTTCGGCCCACGCGACTTGAAGACCAACGACGCGCTGGGTGGTACGACGTTCTGGGCCGCCACCGCCGAAGTCCGCTTCCCGTTCCCCTTCATTCCGGATGACCTCGGAATTACCGGTGCCGTGTTCGCAGACGCTGGTTCGCTCTTTAATGCCAACGACTTGGCCAAGGACTTGAGCGACGAAGGAACACTGCGTCTCGCCGACGACAGTACCCTGCGCTCGTCGGTCGGTGCCAGCCTTTTGTGGGCTTCGCCGGTCGGTCCGCTGCGTGTCGATTTCGCTCAAACTTTGAGCAAAGAGAAGTACGACGAAGAGCAGTTCTTCCGCTTCGGTGCGTCAACCAAGTTCTAATGGTGCGCAGGTTCACTGCTGATCTTCAACCAAGCCGGCTTGCCGGCTTGGTTTCGTTTTGGGGCTCGCTCGGCTCAGCCGCGTAACGGCACTTTTACTTGGTGCCGTCTGCTGCTCTCGCAGGCTCTCATCGTGAAACGGGTGCTAACTGCGCCGGCACCTGATGTTGCGCGCGTGGCTTTCGATCCGGCATCACCTTCGCGGCGCACCCTGTGGCGGTAAGTTTAGGACTGTCTGCATCGAGGCTTTCGGTTGCGGCGGTGGGGTCTCCCCGGATAAGAGACTAAAATGCATTGCAGAAGGGTCCGGTGAGACCTCAGCGGGAGCCGTTGCGGACCATGGAGCATCCAGGATTTTTTCATCGGGCGGGCCCGTTCACCATTGCCGAGATCGCCAAGGCCGTTGGCGGAGACGTCGCTGAGGAAGGCGATGGCGGCCGGAAGCTATCGACCTTGATGCCCTTGTCCGACGCAGGGCCGGACGACCTGACGTTTTTCGAGAACCGCAAGTATATGGACCAACTAAAGGCGACACGCGCCGGCGGGTGCCTGGTGGCACCGCAATTTGCCGATCGCGTCCCAGCTGGCACATCGGTCATTTTGACCAAGGCGACCTACCGCGGTTTTGCGCTCGCCTTGCAACTGTTTTATCCCGAAGCGATGTGGTCGAAGGCGGCGGGAGCCTCCGCTACGCAGGCAATACACCCTTCCGCACACCTTGAAGACGGAGTGATTATCGAGCCAGGAGCCATCATCGGGCCAGAAGCCCGGATCGGGAGAGGCAGCCGGATCGCAGCCGGCGCCGTGGTCGGGTACCGGGTCACGATTGGTCGCGACTGCTACGTCGGGGCCTGCGCCAGCGTCGTTCACGCCCTGATCGGCGATCGCGTCATCATCCATGCCGGGGTGCGCATCGGCCAGGATGGGTTTGGCTTCGCGATGGGCCGCGACGGACATGTGAAGGTGCCGCAAGTCGGCCGCGTGATCGTGCAGAATGCCGTAGAAATCGGAGCAAACTCGACCATCGACCGGGGTGCTCTTAAGGATACGGTAATTGGGGAAGGCACAAAAATTGATAATCTTGTTCAGATCGGGCACAACACTGTAATAGGACGGCATTGCGTCATCGTCGGTCAGACCGGCATAGCCGGATCGGCGGTGCTGGGCGATTTTGTGGTGATGGGTGGGCAGTCGGGCGTCGCCGGTCATGTGACGGTGGGCAACGGTTGCCAGATTGCTGGCTGTTCTCATGTGATCGAGAACATCCCGGCAGGAGCTGTGGTGTGTGGGACACCGTCGCGACCCTTCAAGCAGTTCGCCCGTGAGAATGCACTTCTGGCCCGGATGGCAGCCCGCCGCCGTGGGCCGGAGACCGAGGACGGCGAGACGCCCTAGGCGCCGGCACTCTGATTGCGAAGGTTTAGTTCCCCAGGGCACAGACGATAGGGCGGGATGGATTGAACATTCCGGCAGGATAGTGGATGAGCTTGGAAGATATGGACGACGCGATGCTTACAAAGACCCCTGACGCCAAAGAGCCCGCGACGCGTGTTTTAGGCACAGCCGACATTGCCAGCATCATGAAAATGCTGCCGCACCGCTATCCGTTCTTGTTGCTCGATCGCATGTACGACATGGACCGCGATCAGAGCTGCGTTGGCGTCAAGAACGTCACAATCAACGAGCCGTTCTTCCAGGGGCACTTCCCGCAGTTTCCGGTGATGCCCGGCGTGCTCATCATTGAAGGTCTGGCGCAGACGGCGGGGGCCTTGTGCGTCAATAGCCTCGGTGAAGACTACAAGACCGAACTCGTCTACTTCATGGGGATAGACAAGGCCAAATTCCGCAGGCCTGTCGTGCCCGGCGATCAGCTGCACTATCATGTCCGTAAGATTCGCAACCGCGGACGCGTCTGGCGCTTTTACGGCGAAGCACGCGTCAACGGTCAGGTCGTTGCGGAAGCCGAAATCAGCGCCATGCTGGCCGACACGGCTGACGCGAAAGCCTTCGCAACTAAAATCAGCTGACAACAGCAGGTCAACATGAGCGTGCATCCGACTGCCATCGTCGAAGATGGGGCGAAGCTGGGCGACGGCTGCAAAATTGGCCCCTTTTGTTGGATCGGCGCCAATGTCGAGCTGGGTGAGGGCGTTGAACTTGTCAGCCATGTGGCGGTTGCCGGGCGCACCACGATTGGGGCGCGCACGCGCATTTTTCCATTCGCCTCCATCGGCCATCAGCCTCAAGATCTGAAGTACAAGGGCGAGCCTTCGACGTTGTCGCTCGGCACCGATTGCCAGATCCGCGAAGGCGTGACCATGAACCCCGGCACCGAAGGTGGCGGTATGTCGACGACGGTCGGCAACAACTGCGCCTTTCTTGCCAATAGCCACATCGGCCACGACTGCCATGTCGGCAACAACGTCATCTTCTCCAATAATGTCATGCTCGCCGGGCATTGCACGGTCGGCGACTATGTGATCCTCGGCGGCGGGGCTGCCGTTATTCAGTTCGCGCGGCTGGGGCCGCATTCGTTTCTTGGCGGCATGTCAGGGCTCGAACACGATCTCATCCCGTATGGGATGGCGCTTGGCAACCGCGCGTACCTCTCTGGCCTCAACATCGTCGGGCTGCAGCGGCGGGGCTTTTCACGGGCCGACATTCACGATCTGCGCCGCGCCTATCGTGCAATGTTCGCGGCCGAGGGCACGCTTCTCGAACGCCTGGAAGACGTGTCGCAGGAGTTCCAAGGTCACGCTATTGTCGCGGAAATCGTGGAGTTTATCCGCGCTGGTGGCAAGCGGTCGATCTGCACGCCGCGCGATGCTTCAAGCGTGTGAGGCCTAAGGCCGTCCTGTCTCTGCCGCCAGGTTGAATGAGGTTTCGAGTTCGCCCATGTCCGCCCCACGCCGCATTGGAATTCTTGCTGGCGGTGGCGGGCTGCCTCTCGAGATCGCACACTGCGTTCACGCGCGCGGCCAGCCGGTGCACATTGTGGCATTGGACGGCGAGGCCGATCGCTCGTTTGCTCCGTTTGATGTCACCACCGTCAAATGGGGGCAAGTTGGCGCCATTCTATCGGCGTTCAAACAGGCCGGCTGCCAAGATCTGGTGATCGTCGGCAAGGTCAAACGCCCCGATCCGCTCAAAGTGCGGCCAGATGCCGGGTTCTTTCTGGCGCTCGCCCAAATCGCGAAAATTCTAGCCTCCGGCGGCGATGACGGCGTATTGCGCGCAGTCTTGCAATTCTTCGAAAACAAAGGAATTCGGGTCATAGGCGCGGGAACGGCCGCACCCGAACTTGTCATCGGTGCAGGGCCCCTCGGCGCCAAAACACCAGATGACCAAGCGCTCGAATTGATTGCGCTCGGCTTTGATACGGTCCGTGAAATGGGCCCGCACGACATCGGCCAAGCGGTGGTCATTACCAACGGCCGCATCGAAGCGCTGGAAGCGGCGGAAGGCACCGATGCGATGCTCGATCGTGTGGCTCAACGCCGCCGCGAAACGGGCGGATTGCGCGGCGGGGTTCTGGTCAAACGCCCCAAGCCCGGGCAAGAGCTGCGCATTGATATGCCGGTAATAGGCCCCGAAACCGTGCGGCGCGCGGCCGCTGCAGGGCTATCGGGCATTGCTGTTCTAGAAGGCAAAGTCATGGCCGCTGACCGCCAGCGCACGCTGGCGCTCGCCGATGAACTCGGCGTCTTCGTGTTCGGCGCTGATGATCGCCATGCTGGCAAACCCAACCGGCGCTTGCGGCCCGTGCATCTCACCCTACAACAGCTGGGCCGGACGCGGCTGTACCGCAGCGCGCTCGTCGATGCCGAAAAGGCCGCCGGTGTGCTCGATAGTCTCGATGCCGTCGGCGTCGGAAGAGCGGTCGTCGTTGCGCGCCGCTATGTTCTGACGGTTGAGGCGGGTGAAGGCATTGTGTCCATGCTCACGCGCGCGGCGGGCCTGCGTCAATGGGGAGACGCGCGCGCACGCCGCCGCACAGGGTTAGTGGTGCTCAGTTCCGCGCGCGATCTTGACGATGGCGTGATCGATGCTGCGGTTGCGGCGGGCTTGCGCGGCGTCGTTATTCTGGAGACGTCGGCAGCGCCGTCTGTCTCGGCTCCGGTGCTGGCGCGCGCCAGCGAACGCGATGTCTTTCTGGCGCGCGGGATTTCGGGCCGCGGGGGAGACAGATGAGCGATTCCGGCACCAACGCGGCTACATCCGGCCGCGACCTGCGAGTCGTGCTGATTGCAGGCGAGCACTCTGGCGATGCGCTCGGCGAAAAGCTTATGCAGGCGTTGAGCGAAATAACGCACGGTCGTGTCACGTTTTCTGGGGTCGGCGGCGAGGGCATGGAGCGGCTCGGCTTCGTGTCGCATTTCCCGCTGCATGAAGTGGCAGTTATGGGGCCATTGTCGATCTTGAAGCATCTGCCGCGCCTTGTCCGCCGCGTGCACGATGCGGTGGCGGCCGCACTTGCTGCCAACCCTGACGTGGTGGTGATTATCGATGCGCCCGAGTTCACGCATCCGATTGCCAAGCGCATCCGCCGCAAGCGGCCGGATATTCCCATCATCGATTACGTATCTCCAAGCGTTTGGGCGTGGCGGCCGGGGCGCGCGCGCAAAATGAAGGCCTATGTCGATCACGTACTGGCGCTGTTGCCATTCGAGCCAGAAGCGCATCAGCGCCTCGGCGGTCCTGAGTGCACGTATGTTGGCCATCCGTTGATCGAGCGCGTTGCGGCCATGCGCGGCATCGCGACGGAGCCGTTGTCTCAACGTCTCGGGCTTGATCCGGCGCGGCCTGTTCTTGTCGTGCTGCCAGGAAGCCGCTCCTCTGAGGTGGGCCGGTTGATGGGGCCGTTTGGCGAGGCCGTGCGCCGTCTTATTGCAAGTGGGGTCAATCCGCAGGTGATCGTTCCCGTGGTGGTTTCGGCGCGTGCGCGCATTGAGAAGGGGCTCGCTTCCTGGCCGCTGCGTCCGCATCTCGTTGAAGGCGACGATGCCAAGTTTGCATGTTTCAAGCTGGCATCGGCGGCTCTCGCCGCTTCGGGTACTGTGACGCTCGAGTTGGCTTTGTGCAGAGTGCCATCGGTCGTCGGCTACCGGGTCGATCCGATCGCAGCGCCGGTGTTGCGGCGGGCGCTCAAACTGCCGTCAGTGGTGCTGCCCAATCTGGTGGCCGGCCATAACATCTATCCCGAGTTCCATCAGGAAGCCTGTTCGCCGGTCAACCTTGCAGCGGCCTTGAAGCCCTTGTTGTCGGATACGCCCGAACGCGCGGCGCAACTTGCCGGTCTCGATGCCATTCCGGCGCGCATGGTATCGCCCGGTCACACGCCCAGCTTGGCCGCCGCCGCTATTGTCGTGCGCATGGCGCAGCGCGGCAGAATTGAGCGATTGCGGTAAGCCGTAATTCTGCAATGGTTTAGGCTTTGTAAAGACTGAACCATGGCCGCTCTGTACAGCGCCGCGGCGAGGCCTATAATTGCCCAAGCAACCCGCTACCGTTGCCAAATCGTCTGGCGGGCACCATGTGACCTGTAAGAGATCACATTGGGGCGTCGCCGAGGCCGACCTCGTAATAGTCCAATTACCCTACTCTGATACGCCACCGCTTGCAGCCGAGACAGGTAGAAATACAAAAAGAGTACTGGGAGTAAACGACATGCAGGAATCACAGAAGACACCGGAAGCCTTGAAGCTGGCAGAAACCCCAAAGTCTCCGGAACTGGTGAAAGCGCCGGAGCTCTCGAGCGTCCAAGACACCCACAAATCGCCGGAACCGGCAAAGGTGAACGAGCCCGTGAAACTGGCTACCGCTAACAAGGTGCCGGAGATCACGAAGGTTCACGACACCGCCAAGAGCGACGCCGTGACGAAATTGCCTGAAGCAGCGAAGGGTCAGGCTTCAATGAAGGTGGCAGATCCCGTGAAGGTTCAGGAAGTGCCGAAGACAGAGACCGCAAAAAAGGTGGAAGACACCGGACGTGCCCAAGACCCACCGTCGATGATGGACTCGCTCAAGACGCCCATGCTGGTGGTCGCGGCCGCTGTTGGCCTTCTGGCGGCGGCGTGGAACCACTCGGCGCGCAATACGGCTCTCACCACGCTGGAGGACGTTCGTGCGAAGCTGACCGCTTCGTTCGATGAAATCAAAATGGCTAACGAGGGTAAGGCGGCGGTTGAGCGCTTGCTTGCGGAAGCGCAGTCGAAGCTGACTGCAGAGCAAACGGCGAGAGCCGTTGCAGAGAAGGCCTTGGCAGAAGTTAAGTCCGTGCTTGCGACGTTGCCGGCAGTCGCGTTGCCAGCTGTGCCCGTTGCGGCAACGCCGCCAGCCTCGGAACCGGCGAAGGCCGCCGAGCCGTCATCGTCAGTGGAGCCAGCGAAGGCCGCCGAGCCGTCATCGTCAACAGAGCCGGTGAAGGCCGCTGATCCGTCTTCGTCGACGGAACCGGTGAAGGCCGCTGATCCGTCCTCGTCAACGGAACCGGCTAAGGCTGCTGATCCGTCCTCGTCAATGGAACCGGCTAAGGCCGCAGATCCATCGTCGTCGACGGAACCGGTGAAGGCTGCCGAGCCGTCGTCATCAGCGGAACCGGTGAAGGCCGCTGATCCGTCCTCTTCAACTGAGCCAGTCAAGGCCGCAGAACCGTCCTCGTCAGCGGAACCGGTCAAGGCCGCTGATCCAACCTCGTCAACGGAGCCGGTCAAGGCTGCAGATCCGTCAACATCGACGGAACCGGCTAAGGTGCCGGAGCCAGCGAGCGAAACACGGCCCCAATAATAAGGCGGCTGTTCCGCCGGGGCGGCGCTTGTTGGAAGGCGCCGCCTGCCGGGACCGGCCCGTGGAGTGAATGAATTCGAATTTTCCGGCTGACCAAGAGCCCACCGCCAAGGTGCGGCCGGCGATGATTCCCGAACCGCCATCGGCTGTGATGTCCGCGCCGAGGGCAGTGCTGGCTGACGACGGCTCGATCGTGCCCTCGGGGAAAAATGCCCGCGCGTCGCTCCACGTCTGCGCCTGTTTGATGCGTGCTGCAGTGGCCGGATTGTAAAGAAAGAAGCCCAAATCGTCGTCACGCACCGAAGCCCCAGCAAATGCGGTGCCTATCGCCGATGCCGAATGGTAGGGGCTGTGAAATCCACCGGCCTGCGCCGTTGCCGGGGCGGCGAGCCACAGCAACAGGGAGACAAGCAAAAAAAGCCCGCCCGTCGAGAGCAATAGCAATTCAAACGCATGTCGCCCCCCAAAGCTCCGATCAATTCAGATGAATGCTGAGGGTTCGCCAAGCGTTGCGGCGGTCTGCCCGCGAACTTAGCTCCGCCACGGCTGCCCGAATGTCACGGGCGGGCCGCCCAGCGACTTGAGAGCCGTTGCCGAGCGTTGGGCGATGCCCCTCGCGGGTCTCCCGATGATAGGGGCAACGAGCGCCTCGACCCGGGTCTACGACTTCGCCTTCACATAACTTCCCGGTGCGTCTTCGATGACGCCGATGCGCTCGCCTGGATCGCGCGGTAAGGTCCACTGGCCGGAGCGGTCAGAAAGCCATTTCGCCCAATGGTCCCACCACGAGCCGGGGTGTTTTGTGGCAGATGCGATCCAGTCGTCGAGCGAGCCGTCGCGTTTGCTGCCATCGGTCCAGTATTGATATTTCACCTTGTCCGGCGGGTTGACGACGCCTGCGATATGCCCGCTGCCCGCTACCACGAATTCGAGGTTGCCGTTGAAGTTGCTGCCGAGAAGATTGGCACCGATAAACACCGACTTCGCCGGTGCGATGTGATCTTCCTTCGTCGCCAGGTGGAACACCGGCAGCTTCACCTTCGACAAATCCAGCCGCACGCCGCCCAGCGTCATCTCGCCCTTGGCAAAGCGGTTCTCGTTGTAGAATTCGCGCAGATAGAACGCGTGGTTGGCCGCGCACATGCGCGTTGAATCCTGGTTCCAATACAGAAGGTCGAATGGGAACGGCTTCTTGCCAAGCATGTAGTTCGAGACGATGTACGGCCAGATCAGATCACGCGAGCGCATCATATTAAAGACGTTGGCCATGCGCGAGCCATCGAGATAACCGCGTTCGGCCATCACGAGGTCAAGGTTCTTGAGCTGCTCATCGCCGGTAAACAGCAGCAAGTCGCCCGCTTGCGAGAAATCAACCTGGGTCGTGAGGAACGTGACAGACTTGAACGGCTCTTCGCCGCGTGCAGCGAGATAGGCCAGGGTGCAGGCGAGCAGCGTGCCGCCGACGCAATAACCTGTGACGTTGATTTGCTCGAGCCCTGTTTCCCGGCGCACGGCATCGACTGCCGATAGCAGACCTTCGATCATGTAGTCTTCGAAGGTCTTGTCAGCGAGGCTCGAATCGGGGTTGACCCACGAAACAACGAACACCGTGAAGCCTTGGTCGACCGCAAATTTGATGAGGCTTTTAGCGGGAGTGAGGTCGAGAACGTAATACTTGTTGATCCATGGCGGCACGATCAACAGAGGTATTTCGCGCACTTTTTCGGTGCTGGGCGAATATTGGATGAGCTGTAGCAGTTCGTTCTGGAAGACGACCTTGCCGGGTGTGGTGGCGAGATTGCGTCCCACTTCGAAGGCCTGCGTATCGGTCTGGCTGACTTTCAGCAGATCGCCGGATTTTTCCATATCCTGAACGAGCATGTGCATGCCATCGACCAAATTGTGGGCGTTGGTCTCTAGCGTCGCACGCACCACTTCAGGGTTGAGCATGGGAAAGTTAGACGGCGAAAGCGCGCTCGACACTTGCCGGAAATAAAATTCCGCACGCTTGCGGGTTTCACTATCCAGACCGTCGGTTTCCGCCAGCATCCGCTCCGACCACTGGCTGGTGATGAGGTAGGCTTGCTTCCAAAAATCGAAGTATGGGTTATCTGACCAGTCGGGGTCTTTGAAGCGGTTGTCGCTCGGTTCGGGTTCGATCACGGCGTGGACGGGTTCGCCCATCATACGGCGTACCGAAGCGTTCCAGAGATCGGCGTAAGAAGCCATCAGATCTGCTTGCGCTCTGGCCATGTGTTCCGGATTTGACATCCACATGGCGGCCACTTCGCCGATGGTGCTCGTGGCCTGCGTCATTTCGCTGGCGGCCGAATAGGGACTGACCTTGGCGTCGGGCCGGTCCATCAGGCTGTTCATGGCTTTGCTGCTCTCCTCGAAGACGCGCAACATATTGCGTGCGAATTCTTCGGGGTTGGAGATCATGAAATGTGCGGGCAGGATGGGATGATGGGTCATTTGCTCACTTTTACCGAGGCACGGCTGGGATGTCATGTACTGCAAAGGGCGAACATAAGTCTGTTTTTAAGTTTACTGCGCGAATGAACCCGCTTCATGACGGGCGTGCTGCACTGCACATCAAAGCTTCGGGAAGTGGGTGCGGCAGGGCGCCCCGCGTCAGGTTGAACCGGCGCTCTTGCCCCCTGGACGCTGCTGGCCACCTGCGGCTAAACACGATCTGAGAAAAGCCGAAGATTCGAAACGCGGCACGGGCCCAGCCCGCCGCGAATTGACGTGTATGTGACAACCGCCCAAGGCCTCCGCCCCAGGGCATCGCCCTTGAGAGATCCGCGTGGCTGAAGATTTTCACCGCATCAAGCGCCTGCCACCCTATGTCTTTGCCGAGGTGAACCGGCTGAAGGCGCAAGCGCGCGCCCGCGGGGCTGATATCATCGATCTGGGTATGGGCAACCCGGACATGCCAGCGCCCGCGCACATCGTCGACAAGCTGGTCGAGACTCTGCACAAGCCGCGCACGCATCGGTATTCGGCATCCAAGGGCATCCCCGGGTTGCGTAAGGCGCAGGCCGCCTACTATGCACGCCGCTTTGGGGTGAAGCTCGATCCGGAAACGCAAGTGGTGGCGACGCTCGGCTCCAAGGAAGGGTTCGCCAACATGGCCCAGGCGATCACTTCGCCGGGCGATGTAATCATCGTGCCGAACCCGACTTATCCCATCCACGAATTCGGCTTCATCATTGCGGGCGCCAACATGCGCCATGTGCCCGCTGGTACGGGCGAGGAATTCCTGCGTGCCGTCGAGCACGCCGTGAAGCACTCGATCCCCAAACCCTTGGCGATGATCCTGTCGTATCCGTCGAACCCGACAGCCATGGTCGCCGATCTCGACTTCTACAAAGAAGCCGTGGCTCTGGCGAAGAAGCTTAATCTCTTTATTCTGTCGGATATCGCTTATGCTGAGCTGTATTTCGACGGAACGCCGCCCCCGTCGGTGCTTGAAGTGCCAGGCGCGATGGACATCACGGTCGAGTTCACCTCGCTTTCCAAGACTTATAACATGCCCGGCTGGCGCATGGGCTTTGCGGTTGGCAACGAACGGCTGATCGGGGCATTGGCGCGGGTCAAGTCGTATCTCGACTATGGCGCGTTCACGCCGATCCAAGTCGCCGCTGCCGCAGCACTCAACGGACCGCAGGACTGCGTCGATGAAATCCGGCAAGTCTATAAGGCGCGCCGCGATTGCCTCGTCGACAGCTTCGAGCGCGCCGGTTGGACCATTCCGCCTCCGCCCGCCACCATGTTTGCGTGGTGCCCGATTCCAGAGCCGTTCCGGGCCGGCGGATCGGTCGAGTTTGCCAAGCTGCTGATCGAGAAGGCAGATCTTGCCGTCTCGCCCGGATTGGGGTTTGGCGAATTGGGCGAAGGCTTCGTGCGCATCGCTCTTGTCGAGAACGAGCATCGCATCCGCCAAGCGGCTCGTTCGGTCAAGAAGTTCCTCGCGGAAGCGCCTCAAACGATGCATAAGGAGGCGCCTCAGCGTCCTGCTTCTGGCGTCAAAAAAGCCGCTGCCAAAACAAAATGAAAAGCACGCCCCTTCCCCATGAATGAGCCGTTGAAACTTGGTATTGCCGGTCTTGGAACGGTCGGTGCCGGCCTGCTGAAGCTGTTGGCTTCGCACGGGCCGCGCCTAAGCGACACGCTGCAGCGCGAAATCAAGGTCGTGGGTGTTTGTGCCAAGTCGCGAGATAAGGCCCGTGGCGTCGACCTCAATGGCGTCCGCTGGTTCGACAACGCGGCCGATCTTGCAGCTGACCCCTCGATTGATTGCTTCGTTGAATTGATCGGCGGCGAAGAAGGCATCGCGCGTCAGGCCGTAGAAGCGGCATTGAATGCCAAGAAGCATGTTGTTACCGCCAACAAGGCGCTGCTTGCAAAGCACGGCATCGAGCTTGCCAAGATTGCCGAGAAGAACGGCGTCGCCCTGAATTTCGAAGCCGCCGTTGCTGGGGGAATCCCGGTGATCAAGACGCTGCGAGAGGCGCTTGCCGCCAATGAAGTCCGCCGTGTCTATGGAATTCTCAACGGCACCTGCAACTACATGCTGACGCGCATGCAGGACGAGAAGCTGCCGTTTGCAGACGTGCTCAAGGATGCGCAAGCCAAGGGCTATGCCGAAGCCGATCCGACATTCGACATTGGCGGCTTCGATGCCGCGCATAAACTTTCGCTGCTGACCAGCCTCGCATTCGGTATGCGCGTGCCTTTCGATCAGATCGACGTCGAAGGCATTCAGACAATTACCGCGGCCGATATCGAGGCGGCCTCCGATCTTGGCTATCGCATCAAACTTCTAGGCATTGCCGAGCGCACGCCGTCGGGCATCGAAGTGCGCGTGCATCCGACTATGGTGCCGGAAGATTCGACAATCGCGCGCGTTTCGGGCGTGACGAACTGTGTGGCCATCGAAGGCGATTTTTCGGGCTCTCTGCTGTTGGTTGGCCCGGGTGCCGGCGCACTGCCGACCGCCTCGGCGGTTGCCAGCGACATCATCGATGTGGCGCGCGGCTTGGTTCTGCCGCCGTTCCTGCGCCCTGTTGCTCAGTTGGCGCCGTTTGTCCGCGCTAAAATCGCCAGCAACCATATTGGCTATTACGTTCGCCTCGCCGTGCTCGACCGGCCCGGAGCCATGGCCGCCATCACCCGCCGCATGGCCGACCGTGACGTTTCGCTGGAAAGCATTGTCCAGCGCCGCCACCCCGCTGGCGTTGCTGGTGAAGTGCGGCCGGTCGCCGATACCGCAGCGCCTGTCATATTGATTACGCATGAGACGACAGAAGAAAACATTCGCAAGGCGCTCGATGCCATCGAAGCAGACGGCAAAGTGGCCGAGCGCCCGCAAATGATCCGGATAGAGAGTTTCTAAACGTTTTGCGGCGCTCTTGAGCGGTCGTGACGACAGAGGGAATGCCATGAGCAAAGAGCAGATAACTGGCCTTGATCGCGTGCTGGTGGTGGAAGTCGCCCGCGTGACGGAAGCAGCGGCGATCGCGGCCGCGCGCTTGCGCGGACGAGGCAACGAAAAGGCGGCAGATAAAGCCGCTGTCGATGCCATGCGACGCGAACTCGCCAGCCTTGCGATCGATGGCACCGTTGTGATCGGCGAGGGCGAGATGGACGAAGCCCCGATGCTTTACATCGGCGAGAAGGTCGGCTCGGGTAAAGGCCCTGCAGTCGACATCGCCGTCGATCCGCTCGAAGGCACCACCATCTGCGCCAAGTCGATGCCCAATGCGCTTGCCGTTCTGGCCATTTCGGAGCGCGGAGGCCTGTTGCACGCGCCCGACATGTACATGGACAAGATTGCGATTGGCCCCGGGTATCCCGATGGTGTCGTGCATCTCGATCAAAGCCACGGCGACAACATCCGTGCGCTCGCCAAGGCCAAGGGTGTACCCGTGGCTGAAATCACCGCCTGCATTCTCGACCGCCCGCGCCACGAAGCGATCATCCGGGCCGTGCGTGAAGCCGGTGCCGCTGTGCGCCTCATTCCTGATGGCGATATTGCCGGCGTGATCTGGACGACAGATCCGCGTGAAACCGGCATCGACATTTATCTGGGCTCTGGCGGCGCACCCGAAGGCGTTTTGGCTGCCGCCGCTTTGCGCTGCATCGGCGGGCAGATTCAGGGCCGCTTGATGCCTTCGAACAAGGAAGAAGCCGAGCGCGCCGCGGCCATGGGTATTACAGACATCAACAAGATCTTCCGTCTTGAAGACATGGCCTGTGCTGATGTGATCTTCTCGGCCACCGGCGTTACCGATGGTTCGTTGCTCGACGGTGTGCGTTTCCGTGGCGATTTCGCCGAAACGGAAACGGTCGTCATGCGCTCACGCACAGGCACCGTGCGCCGCATCAAGACCTCGTTCCGCGATATTGGCGCGAGATTTCCAGCCTAGAACGCGAGAAGGCGTTACCGGTCCGTTGAAAGCGAGACGTTCCGCTCTATCGCCGGGGTGGCGGATGCCATACGCACGCGTAACTCCGTGAGCTTCCACTCCATGCCCCACGATGGGGCATCGACGAGTTCAAGCAGTCCAACGTGCGAGCGCGCGTCGTCATACTGATCTTGCAATTCGATTTCGAAAGCCGTCATCGATTTGAATTCTGCGCGTTTGAGGCGTGCCCAGAACGTGGCGAAGCGTTCGCGGAACGACGGCGGCGCTGCATTGGCTGGAGCGGTGCTTGTCACGTCGCGATAGGTTTTGCGCCACTGAAACATCCGCGGCAGCCCTTCGGGCGTCACGTAGCTCTCGACGAACCGGTCGATGGCACCTTGCCCCCAATAGGCCTTGATGCGTTTCCACAGGCTCGGGTTTGGCGCGGCGGCGCCCAAGGCAGGGTCGGGCATATCGAAGGCAACTTGGGCCAGAGACGGCCGCAGGGTTTCGCGCACACCGGCAAAGTCGATCTTGCGGGCGAGATAGGCGCTGTCGCCAACCTTGATGGCTTCGCGGATCGACCATGCGGTCCAGAAAGGCACGGCGACATAGGCCGCTGGTGCTGCCAGCAGAGCGAAAAGAACTAAGACTATCAGGCTCTTGCGCATGTGATCCGGGTTGCGTGTCGCGGTAGTTTCGACGGCGCTTCAAGTCTGAACCGCCATTCATCGTCTATAGTTCAGGGTAATTGGGCCTTCATCGGGCTGGAAAAAGGCCCAAGGTGCCGCACATATCGCCGCAACTGCATAAATCCTTCGCTGTGGACACGGGGAATCGAGATCAGATGTCCCGCCCGGTCTTCGGCCGGTCGCCCTTCTGGGGCGTGGCCGGCGGCTTCGTGGGGCTCTTTGCTGCGGGCGCATCGTCCTGCCCATCGCCGTCGTCGTCGCGTCCGGGCAGTGGCGCTCCGCAAATGCCTTTCAGCGATGTCCATTCGGCAGGCGAGAGCGCCGGCTTAGCTGGATAGTTGCCCTGCGCCTCGATCTTGGCGATGCGTTCGCTGGTGTTGGGATGTGAGCTGATGGCGTCGAAGGCCTTGCCCGTGCTGCTATCGCCGAAGCCACCTTCCTGCTGCTGGAGGCGGCGGAAGAATCCGGCAAAGCCCTTTGCTGGAATGCTTGCGTTCTTCAGGATGCGTAAGGCATGGGTATCGGCATCGCGTTCGGCTTCGCGCGAATAGGAAAGCGCCGCCAGTGCAACGCCGAGATTGGCGAGCGTGCCGCCCGATCCTCCAAGCATAAGCTCTACGCCCGCCGACAATCCGATAGCACGCACGAGCCCGGTTTCTGGGTGCAGGTCCAGCCCGTGCCCCATTTCATGGGCGAGGACGCCGGCCACTTCCTCGGCACTTGCGGCTTTGGCGATCAGTTTGCGGGTGGTGATGATGTGTTCGCCGGGAACGGCAAAGGCGTTGAGCAAATCCCAATCGACGACACTGACCTTGAACTGCGTCTTGCTGCCCGATGCCTTCGATAGCTTGCCAACCAGGGTGTTGAGCGCGGCCAAGCCTTTGGCGTCATCGCAAACGCGCCGCTCGCCGGTCATCGACGCGATCACATGGCTGCCGAGTTTTTCGCGTGCGCCATCCGGCAGCAGCGTTGCGATGGCGTGCGAGGGCGATAGATCAAGAAGCGAAATCGCGATGCTGACGGCACCGATCAGCGCGGCCACTCCAATCCAGGGGCGCGCGTGGCGCCATCGCTGGGAATGGGCCGAGAGGTGAGGCGCCTTCACCGCGAGGCGGCGGGCGAATGTGCCCTCGGTTGCAAACAGAGATGCCCCCGGCGAGGCCGTGCTCGTGAGCAGTGCGTCGATCGCATATTCGGTAAGTGGCTCGGCGGCACTCAGCGTGTCGTAAGGCCACAGCAGCGGCAGAGCGCTCGTTGGCAATTTGATTTCAACGCCCTTTGCACCAAGCCGCACTTCAGCGTCCGTCGCGGCCGCGGTTTTGCCGTCGCTGAAACGGCCATAAAACGATGCCGTGGAACCCGGATCAGAAACCATCGATATCAAACGCCTGTGCCAAGCCTTCGCCGCGCGACACTTTATGTGCCTCGCCCTGGGCGATATCGCCTAAAGGCACTGTTCCGTCGATGGACAGATTTTGGATGAGATAGCGCGCGTTCCGCGCTTGTGTGATGGGTGCGAACAGGCCCGAGGCGGCGACCAGCACAAGCGCGCCGAGCACGCCGGCTGCGAATTTGACGCCCTCGCCGGCAGTGGCGGAGGGTAGAACCGCCGTTCCCTGGGTCAGAAAGAAGACCGGCGCGAGTACTGCGAGGAACACCATCAGTGTGACCGTCCAGCCGGCAAGGTTGATCAGGAAGTTGCCAATCGCCACGCGCACGAGGCCAAGGCCGGTTACAGTTGCGCGGAAGGTGGCGCCTTCGAAATGCGTGTGGGTGGCGAAGTGATTGATGGCCTTGGAGCGATACCAAGCCGATAGCAAATAGTAACAGAAGAACGCAACCGTCAGCACCGCGTAGACGATGGCGATCATTTTGATCGCCTCTGTTGGGTCGGTCGCGTCTTGTTCAATGGCGTCAGGCTGGAACATCTCAAAGTTGATATTCACTCCGATCACGCTGAAGGCCGCGATGATGATGAACAGCGACGCAAACCAAAGCACAGCAAAGCTGCTGTAGAGCGGGCCGGGTTTTGCTGTGAACGTGAACGGGCGGTCGCCAAAGCGCATGTCGCGGGTTATGATTTTCTGCAGTTCCGTGGTGCGCCAGGGTGTGATCCACCCAAGGGTCATGGGCACCAGCAAGGCCGACCAGAAGTAGGTCCAGGCATAGTTGAGATCGCTGCCTACCAAGCCGCCGCGGATGCCGCGCCAGTTGGTTCGTGTCAGGCGATAGCGCTGGGCGCGGTACGTTCCGATGCCAATCAGGATAAAAATGAGCGGATAGAGAAAGAGAGCGAAGACCGAATTGGCGGCAGATTCCGGGCCGAAATAAATGGCGATCGCAAAGGACGCCAGGGAGATCGGCAGCAGCACCAAGCCGAATATGACGAGAAAGCCCAGGAACAGCTCTTTGCCGGTTCCGGTGTATTGCAGCGGCTCTCCGTCGATGCGCACAGCCGACCAAATGCGGCGGCGGACTTCGGTCTTTCCCCAGAACGAATAAATGCCAAGCGTGACGAAGCGGAGCGCGAAATTCACGAACGACAGGGCAAGCAGGCCGGGAGGCTGAAGCCACGAGAGTTGCAAGGCCGAGCGGCTGCTGGTGGCTTCAGGTGCGGGCCGGTGTTCGTCGAGCATGGGGTTTCCTGCGTCTTGGCTCAGTGTCATTCAGTTTACGGACACCTTCCTAAATTAAAACAAAGACGGTTTTGCGAGATGTTCCGCCAGGAACCGCGCGTTAAAGTTAATTGTGCAGAGCAAATCCTTCGCGGAGCGGCGACTGGATTGCGCGTGGGCGTCGATTGTGCCGCCGCATAAACGCCCCAAGAGGTCACCGGGCCGCCCGCATTGTGCCGTGGCGGGGCCGAAGTCGCCCATTAAGCATCATCTCGTACAGGGACGAAGACGCTGCCAGTCCAGCACTGGTCTTGGGCTTTGCAGCGCTGGGATGCGATGTGGCCGGTTCGTCACAGACGGGAAGGGAGCGACTGCCAGATACCAAGCAGGTGTTCATTGTTGCTTAACCGCAACAAGACGCTGATGAATATGCCTCTTTTGGGCCACAAACGCCGATCAAATCTAGGCTCATCGAGGCGCGCTGAGTCCGTCTACGCTTCTTGGAGCGCGGACGAGAGTAGTGTGGCGTGGGCGGACGTTGTCCGCACCTCGGTTGTCATTTGATCGTCACAGACACTGACATAAAGCGACGGCCCACAGCGACCCACAATAAGAAACGACAAAGAGAAATTTGCGACAATGGACGCCAAGAAGTTCGACAAATCGAAAATGCCCAGCCGCCACGTGACGCAGGGTGCCGCCCGCGCGCCGCATCGCTCATACTATTATGCGATGGGTCTTTCGGAAGAGCAGATCAACCGTCCGTTTGTCGGCGTCGCCAGTTGCTGGAATGAAGCGGCTCCGTGCAACATTTCGCTCATGCGTCAGGCCCAGTCCGCCAAAAAGGGTGTTGACGAAGCAGGTGGCACACCGCGCGAATTCTGCACTGTCACCGTGACGGATGGCATCGCCATGGGTCACCAGGGCATGAAGTCGTCGCTCGTTTCGCGCGAAGTCATAGCCGACAGCATCGAACTCACCATGCGCGGCCACTGCTACGATGCGCTCGTGGGCATTGCGGGCTGCGACAAGTCTTTGCCCGGCATCATGATGTCGATGCTGCGTCTCAACGTGCCGTCGGTGTTTATGTATGGCGGCTCCATCTTGCCGGGGCGTTACAAGGGCCACGACGTCACCGTCGTCGATGTGTTCGAAGGCGTCGGCATGCATTCGGCCGGACGCATGACCAGCGACGAGCTGCGCGATTTAGAACAGCACGCCTGCCCATCGGCGGGTTCATGTGGTGGCCAGTTCACCGCCAACACCATGGCCTGCGTCTCCGAAGCGATCGGGTTGGCTTTGCCGGGTTCGGCTGGAGCGCCCGCGCCCGATCTGTCGCGCGATCATTACGCGGTCGAAAGCGGCCGCGCCGTCATGCGGCTTCTTGCCGATGGCATCCGTCCGCGCGAAATCTGCAGCCGCAAGGCTTTCGAGAATGCTGCGACCATTGTTGCGGCCACTGGCGGCTCGACGAATGCGGCTTTGCATCTGCCGGCCATGGCGCATGAAATGGGTCTGGACCTCGATCTGTTCGATGTCGCCGAGATTTTCAAGCGCACGCCCTACATCGCCGACCTGAAGCCCGGCGGAAAATACATCGCCAAGGACGTGTTCGATATTGGCGGCGTTCCGCAAATCATGAAGGCGTTGCTCGAAGGCGGCTATCTACACGGCGATTGCCTGACGGTGACGGGCAAGACGATTGCGCAAAATCTCGAAAACGTGAAGTTCAATACAAATCAGAAGGTTGTCTTCCCGGTTTCCAATCCCATATCTCCTACAGGCGGCGTTGTCGGGCTGAAGGGCTCGCTGGCACCAGAGGGGGCGATCGTCAAGGTCGCCGGTATGAAGAAGTTAGATTTCCGCGGACCTGCCCGCGTGTTCGATTGCGAAGAAGACGCCTTCGCGGCTGTCTCGGTGCGCAACTACAAAGAAGGCGAAGTCCTGGTCATTCGCTACGAAGGACCCAAGGGTGGACCCGGCATGCGCGAGATGCTGTCCACCACAGCGGCGCTCTATGGCCAGGGTGCGGGCGATAAGGTTGCGCTCATCACGGATGGCCGCTTTTCCGGCGCCACGCGCGGGTTTTGCATTGGGCACGTCGGGCCGGAAGCCGCCACAGGGGGCCCAATCGGCCTCATTCTAGACGGCGACATCATCTCTATCGACGCCAGCAAGGGCACACTCGACCTTGAAGTCGACGAAGCCGAACTGGAGCGTCGCCGAAAGACTTGGAAAGCGCCCGCCAATCCTTGCACCACGGGTGCCATCCGGAAGTTTGCCGACCAAGTGGGCCCCGCGCGATACGGCGCCGTGACCCATGCTGGCGGAAAAGCGGAAGTTCAATGTTATGCAGATATCTAAACTGATCGCAGTTTCACTGTGGGCTGTGCTGCTGCCATTGTTGGCAGTGGCGGGGCCTGCCCGAGCTGGCACAATGCCGTTCTCATCGCCGCAAGAGGCGTTGAAGCAGGGCATGAGCGCCTATCAGGGCGGCTATTACGAAATCGCTATTCCGGCTCTCGAACACGCCGCGAGCGAAAACGAGTTTATGGCCAGCTACTATCTGGCGCGGATTTATGCCGACAGCACGAGCGCCTACACAGATCATGTGAAGGCGTACATGCTGCTGCAAAAGCTGGTCGATGAATTTGCCGAGGTCGATCCAGACAACGATCCGCGCGCCTTCTACGTGGGCCGTTCGCTGACAGCACTTGCCAGCTATGTGCGCAGCGGGCTTTCGCCGATCAAATTGGCACCCGACCTTGATCGTGCGGTCGAATACCTGCACCATGCTTCGGTCATGTTCGACGACGAAGACGCGCAATTTGAACTCGCCAAGATGCAGCTGAAGGGCGAGGGCGTCGCCGCCAACAAGACGAGGGCGCGGCACTGGTTGTCTGTTCTCACGCAGAAAGGTCACGCAGGCGCTCAGGCATTCCTTGCCGATCTGTTGTGGCGCGGCAAGTACATGGATCCCGATCCTGCCCGCGCCCTAGCGCTCATATCGGTTGCCAAAGAAAACGCACCAGCCCCAGAGCGTTTGTGGATCGAAGACATCTATCAGAACATCTTCTGCGGTTCGGCACCAGGCGTGCGCAAGCAGGCCAGTGGCATCGTTGCAGGCTGGGGCAATCGTTATGGCCGCAAGGCGAGCGAGGCCGAACCGATAGATCTCGGTCAGCTGGCTCCAGGCCCGGTGCGCAGCTGCAAGAACGGAGAGCCTGTCGGTCCTGTTGATCAGATCGAGGCAACAGTGTTGCCGCCGCCCGAGGTCAGCCCAGACGTGCCGGGCTCTAGTGACGCGGCGTCCAGCACGGTGCGGCCAGCTTTTTCGTTGGGGTCTACGTCGTCATCGGGCGGTTTGCGCGATATCGGTGCGGGCTTTGCTCCCGCCCAGCCAGAGCCCCCGCGCGGAGATAGATAATGTTTGCTGCTTGGCAAGCAAGCGGCATGTCCGCTTGGCGGAGCCGGGGATGCCAAGTCTTCTAAGCCCCCATCTCAATTTCGGCCCAGGTAGGAGCGTGGTCCGACGGCTTGTCCCATCCGCGCGTGTGGCGATCGACGCCAGCCGATCGCAGGCGGTCGGCGGCTTGCGGGGACAACAACAGGTGGTCGATGCGGATGCCGTCGTCCTTGTTCCAAGCGCCCGCCTGATAATCCCAGAACGTATAGACGCCCGGGCCCGGCTCGCAAGTGCGCACGGCATCGGTATAGCCAAGGTTCAATAGCCCGCGATAGGCAGCCCGGCTTTCCGGCTGAAACAGTGCATCGCCCGTCCAGGCCGAAGGACGTTTGGCGTCGGTAAGCTCGGGGATTACGTTATAGTCGCCAGCCAGAACGGTGGGCATTTCTTCGTCCAGAAGCCGCGCTGCGTGCCGCCGCAACCGTGCCATCCACGCGAGCTTATATGAGAACTTCTCGGTGCCGAGCGGATTGCCGTTCGGCAGGTAGAGCGAAGCAATGCGCACCGCGCCGCCGGGCTGAGAGATGGTCGCCTCGATGTAGCGCGATTGCTCATCATCGTCGTTGCCGGGCAAACCGCGCGAGACATCTTCGATGGCGAACTTCGAGGCAATGGCAACGCCGTTGAACCCCTTTTGCCCGTGGGTCTCGATCTGATAGCCCGCATCCTCAAAAAGGCCCGTAGGAAAGCCCTCATCGACGCTTTTGATTTCCTGCATGCAGATGACGTCGGGAGACGCCTCGCGCAGATAGGCCGCGACGGCTTCGTGGCGGGCTTTCACGCCGTTGATGTTCCACGTCACGATTTTCATTCGAGTTTCCTGTCTCATCCCCTCTCCCCATCGCACCCGTGGTGCGAATGGGGAGAGGGTTAGGGTGAGGGGCAGCCGCTTGTTCAGAATGTGTTGCTGCCCCTCACCCCAACCCTCTCCCCGTTCATCGCACGGCGATGACGGGGAGAGGGGGAGTTAAGTCACATCGAAAAGCTGGTGCCGCATCCACACGATGAGGTGGCGTTCGGGTTTTGAATTTTGAACGAGGCCCCAATCAAGTCATCGACGAAATCGATCTCAGAGCCCGCGAGATATTCAAGCGACACCGGATCGATGAAAACCTTGGCACCAGCCTTTTCAATCACAAAGTCATCGGCGGCCGCATCCCGCACGAGGTCGAATTTGTAGCTGAAGCCCGAGCAGCCGCCGCCCTCGACGGAAATGCGCAATGCAGGCAGCGACGGGTCGCCTGCAACGATCTCGGTGATGCGGGTGGCCGCACGATCTGTCAGGGAGACGGTGGGGATGCGGGTGGCCGCACGATCTGTCAGGGAGACGGTGGGGATGTCCATGAAATCCTCGGAAACTGTCGCAACGGAGCGGCTAAGATAACGTACAGTACATAAGAGAATCGCCCAACCTTTCAACTGCCCTGTTTCAACCGTCCGGCCCAGATCTTCGGGCTGGTGGCATGTGTTGCTCCCTCGATCAGCGTTTCCAAGCCGGTTCAATGACCCAAAATACGCCCAAAGCTGACGGTTTGCATGGGTCTTACCCATTTCTGGCGTTTGGCGCTGATTTGGCACCGGGCGAGCGTGCGCCCGCCGCTTACGCCGCGAGTGCTGTGGCAAGCCGCGGGCGGTTCCATCCGGAAGCCGAGTGCATCACCCGCAGCCCGTTCCAGCGCGACCGTGACCGGATTTTGCATTCGACCGCATTCCGCCGCCTGACGCATAAAACGCAGGTGTTTTTGTACCATGAGGGCGATCATTACCGCACACGGCTGACCCATAGCTTGGAGGTGGCGCAGATCGCGCGCACCGTCGCGCGGCAGTTGCAACTCGACGAAGACTTGGCCGAGGCCTTGGCGCTGGCTCACGACCTGGGTCATTCGCCATTCGGCCACGCGGGAGAGCGTGCGCTCGATACGGCCATGGCAGGCTTTGGCGGCTTTGATCACAATGCGCAGAGCCTGCGTGTCGTGATGTCGCTCGAGCGAAAATACATAGGTTTTGATGGGCTCAATCTTACGTGGGAAAGCCTCGAAGGGCTGGCCAAACACAACGGGCCCGTGGATGCCACGCCCGATGATCCGGTGTTGAAAGTCACGCGCCGTATCGAAGCGTGGCGCAGTCTCGAGCCCAACAACTGGGCGTCGGGAGAAGCGCAGGTCGCCAGCCTGTCGGACGATATCGCCTATCTCAACCACGACATCGACGATGGCTTGCGCGCCGGGCTCATCGGACTCGATGATCTCAAAGCCGTAGCGCTCACCGGGCCATGCGTCGAGACGGCGTTGGCAAGCGGCAAAGGGGCCAGCGATGCGCGGATCAGTTATGAAGTGACGCGCCAGCTGATCACCCGCATGATCCGCGATGTGGTGGTGGAAAGCCGTTTGCGCCTGGCGGCACTCAAGCCCGCCAGCCCCGATGATATTCGCGCGGCCGGCAAAGCCATGGTCGCGTTTTCGGCGGGCATGGCCTCGGATATCGAAGCGCTGCGGGCATTCCTATTCGGGCGCGTTTATCGTCATGAGAAAGTCGTGCGCGTGATGGCAGGGGCCGAGCAAATCGTCACCGATTTGTTCGAGCGCTACCGCGATCCCAATGATCCCGGGGCACTGCCGCTGGCCTGGGTCGAAATCAGCCGCGAACTCGATGCGCACGGCCAGGCGCGCCTCGCAGCCGACTATCTTGCTGGCCAAACCGACCGTTACGCCCTTGACGAGCACCGCCGATTGTTTAAGGCCAGTCCGATGTTGAGGTAGGTGGTCCTTCCCCCTCTCCCCATTCGCACCACGGGTGCGATGGGGAGAGGGGACTATTTTTGTATTCACTCAACACTCTCTACTCACTGCTGACTTCCGCAAAGGCCCCAATCTCCATGAACGTCTTCACTGATGTCGAAGCCCGTATCAAGTCTGCGCTCGAAGCGCTGAAGGCAGAGGGCGTGCTGCCGGCGGACGTCGAACTGCCGAAAATCTCGGCTGATGTGCCCAGCGATGCCTCGCATGGCGATTTTGCCTGTTCGGTGGCTCTTGCTCTGGCCAAGCCCGCCAAAATGAAGCCGCGCGATATCGCGGTCGCGTTGCAAGGCAAGCTCGCAGCTGATCAGGACTTTGCCAAGATCGACGTCGCGGGCCCCGGCTTCGTCAACATGACGATGCAGCCTGCGTTCTGGCACCGGCTAATTTCGTTCATTCTTAAAGACGGCGCCATTTACGGCCGCAATGGCGTGAGCAATGGCGTCAAGGTCAACGTCGAGTATGTCTCTGCCAACCCGACCGGCCCCATGCATGTGGGACATTGCCGTGGCGCTGTGCTCGGCGATGCCATCGCAAACCTCCTGGCCTTTGCTGGTTTCGATGTTGCACGCGAATACTACATCAACGATGCCGGCGGTCAGGTCGACGTGCTCGCGCGCTCGGCGTTCCTGCGGTATCGCGAGGCACTCGGCGAAGAGATCGGGCCCATCCCGGAAGGGCTCTATCCGGGCGATTATCTCGTGCCGGTGGGCGAAGCGCTGGCCAAGCAACATGGCAAAAAGTTGCTCGATATGCCGGAAGATGAGTGGCTGCCGCTGGTGCGCGCGTTTGCCATCGATGCCATGCTGGCGATGATCCGCGACGATCTCGCGGCCCTCAACATCAAGCACGAGGTGTTTGTGTCAGAAGCGTCTTTGACGCGGGGGCATACCGATCAGGTCAAAGCCGCGATCGAGGCCTTGCGTGAAAAGGGGCTGATCTTTGAAGGCCGCCTCGAACGGCCCAAAGGCCATGACGACGACGAGTGGGAAGATCGCGAGCAAACGCTTTTCAAGTCGACCGAGTTCGGCGACGAGGCCGACCGCGCGCTGCGCAAGTCTGACGGCACCTACACCTATTTCGCCGGCGATATCGCCTATCACTTCGATAAGCTGCAGCGCGGCTATAAGCATCTGATCAACGTCTTTGGCGCCGATCACATCGGCTACATTCCGCGTATGCTGTTTGCTGTTGCGGCGATGGCGGGCGGCAAGGCCGATGTCAAAAACTGGCGCACGCAGGGCGGCGATACCGACCTCGAATTCAAGGTCGTTCAACTCGTCAAGCTGTACAAGAACGGTGAGCCATTCAAAATGTCGAAGCGGGCCGGCACGTTTGTGACGTTGCGCGACGTGGTGGACGAAGTGGGCCGCGATCCGGTGCGCTTCATGATGCTGTATCGCAAAGAGCTGGAGCCCCTTGATTTCGATTTCGCCAAAGTGACCGAGCAGTCGAAAGACAACCCGGTGTTCTACGTGCAATACGCCCATGCACGCACGGCGAGCATATTCCGCAATGCTCTGGAGGCCTTCCCGGATCTTTCGGAGAAATCGCCGGACGTGGTCAATGCACCTCTAGGGTCACTATCGGACCCCGCGGAGATTGCTTTGGTGCGCCAGCTTGCACAATTTCCGCGCATGGTGAACGCTGCTGCAGCGGCCCGCGAACCACATAAGGTCGCGTTTTATCTCTATGAATTGGCTTCTGTTTTTCATGGGCTGTGGACGCGAGGCAATGATTTGCCACAATTGCGATTTATCCACGCCAATGACCGGAGTCTGACCGCGGCCCGGTTGGCGCTCGTAGCTGCCACAAAGGCCGTGTTATCCTCAGGTCTCGATATTCTCGGGGTCGATGCGCCCGATGCCATGCGCTAGGGTTGCGACTCGCAGATAGTGTTATTATCTGACAAGTGCTGCAAAAGAGGATTTCATAGATGTCCCGGTCCAATGGATCACAGCCGCCGTCCGCTGCTCAGGCACAGCAGGGTGGCGGTTATGAATTCAACCCCGATGCCCGGGCTTGGGCCGCGCCGCAAGGGCAGGCGACCCAGCAGCGCCCGCTGACACCCGCCTCGCCAACGGCTCAGGCACCCGACTATGGGTACGCGCAGCAGCCAGCCGGATATGCTCATCAGCCAGCGGGATATGGACAGGCGCAAGGCCACGCTGATCCCTATGCTCAGCATGGCGGTTACTACCAGACAACGGCTCAGGCGCCGGTTTATTCAGCCCCGGCTCAACATCATGTGGCGCGGCCAGCTGGACAGCCAAATAATGGCCAGTTGACGGGTGCTTCCGGTTACGCACCGCAATTCGATCCCTACGTTCCAGCACAGAACCCGACGCATCATCCGGTGCAGCCGTCTGCTGCCGCCTATCCCGATCTGCGCGGTTCGACCTATGATCAGTGGGCGGTGCCGGCCCAGCAACCCGATCCGCGCGGCTATGATCTCAGCGGCTATACCGCTCACGATCCGCAGGCCAGCTATGGTGCTGCCTATCAGGGGTTAGCGGGCAATACCGCGCACAGCCAGTCTTATAACCCGGCTTCAAGTCCGGTCGCGCAACCGGCTGCACGTCAGAATTGGGAATGGGCTCAACCTCAGCCTCAATACGCGCCGCAGGGCTTCGATACTTACCAGCCGTCGCCGGCTTCTCAACTGCAGCCGGCCGCTCAAGATTACGGACATCAGGCAGGCACTTTTGATCAGGGCCAGCCCGCGCAGGGCCAGTTCGGTCAGGGTCAATTTGCTGAGGGTCAGAGCGACGCCTATCCCGAAGATATGGCCGATGGTTTGGATGAAGCAGTCCCGCGCGGCCGCCGTGGATTTATGATCGCAGCAACGCTGGCCGGTGCCATTTTGGTCGGCGGCGGTTTGACCTACGCTTACAATTCTCTGCTCGGCCCGGGTGCCAGTGGCGCGCCGCCGCTCGTAAAAAGTACAAGTGGCCCGGCCAAAGTGAAGCCCGCTGAGCCCGGTGGCAAACAGTTTGCCCATGCCGATAGCAAAGTTCTCGGCCGGCTCAACGAGGCGGATACGGCAGGCGGTCTCGATGCGTCGGGCGCCAAGAAAGTCGCAACGCTGGTTGTGAAGCCCGATGGCACCATTGAACCACCGGCGATGGCTGCTGAGCCAGCACCTGCTGCAGCTCCGCCGCCGGCCTCTGCTGTGCCCCCCGTTCCAGGGCTTTCGGTGATCAGCGTCGGCGCGACACCGGCTGCGATAGCGGCACCGGCGGCACCTGCAGCACCCGCCGCGCTGGCACCTGTCGCAGCAGCTCAAAAGCCCGTCGTCGTGTCACCACCTCCGGCTGCCGCACCGGCGCCAAAGGCACCCGTCGTGATTTCATCGGCTTCGGCATCGACCCTCGTCGAAACAGCGGCGGTTCCGGCTGCTGAGGCAGCGACTGTCGTCAAGAAACCCGCGCCGGTGAAGAAGGTTGCGGCTCTCGCACCAGCTGCCGCGAGCGCACCCGCCGCGGCACCCTCTGGCGCCGGTTATATGGCCGTCATTGCCTCCGTTCCGGCGTCAGCCAAGAGCCGCATGGACGCGCTGACGCGCTGGGCCGATATGCAGCAGAAGTACGGGTCGATCTTGCAGAACAAAACCATGGACGTTCAAGAAGCCAAGGTGGCCGATAAGGGCACCTATCATCGCCTTTTGGTCGGTCCGCCCAGTTCCAAAGACACGGCAAGTTCCATCTGCAGTGATCTGAAGGCGGCCGGGCATACCGATTGCTGGGTGATGGCATACTGACGGGACAGCCGGCGCGTGCCAAATGCAGTTTTGAGGCCGTGGGTGTGACCGCGGCCTCGTTGCTTTTGGCAGTGTGCTGCTGCCTAAGCTGCCTAAGCTTTCAAATCTGGTTTTGATCTCATGATGCTGCCTTCAGCTCTGATCACCGGCGTTGCCGGCTTGAAACTCACCACGAACGAACGCGCGTTTTTCAAGGATACGCACCCGTGCGGGCTTATTCTATTTTCGCGCAATTGCGAAAATCACTTGCAGATCCGCCGTTTGGTCGACGATGCAAAAGCCGCGGCCGGAAGCGATGATCTCTTGGTTCTGATCGATCAAGAAGGCGGGCGCGTGCAGCGCTTACGCCCGCCGCTTGGACGCACATTGCCTCCGGCCATGGCCTATGCCGAGCTGTGGACGATCAACCCGAATGCGGCGCTTGCGGCGGCCCGCATCACTGCGCGCCTTGTGGCTCATGATTTGCGCGGCCTTGGCATCAACACCAATTGCGCGCCGGTTCTCGATGTGCCGGTGCCGGGTGCCCACGACATTATCGGCAACCGCGCCTATGGGGCCACTGTCGAGCAGATCGCCGCTCTCGGCCGCGCCGTTGCCGAGGGCTATATGGCGGGCGGCGTGGTGCCCGTGATCAAGCACATCCCCGGACATGGACGTGCCTTGTCCGACAGTCATCTGGATCTGCCGTCGGTCGAGGCATCGCACGAAGACCTGTCGGTGTCGGACTTTGCGACGTTCAAGCTCCTGGCAGATATGCCGGCCGCAATGACAGCGCACGTGGTGTTCACCGCGCTGGACCAGAACGCCCCGGCCAGCACCTCGCGCACCGTGACCGAGCGCATCATTCGCGGTGAGATCGGGTTTAACGGCCTGCTGATGAGCGATGATCTTTCGATGAAAGCGCTGTCGGGCGAAATGCGCTCGCGCGCCGAAGCGGTCATTGCGGCGGGGTCGGACGTGGCTTTGCACTGCAACGGCGATATGGACGAAATGCGTCAAGCCGCCGAAGGCGTTCCCGAATTGAAGGGGCCTGCCATGCGCCGTTTCCTCGCAGCGCTCACGATTCCTGAAAAGCAGCAACCCTTTGATCTCGAACGCGCGGAAGCGGTTCTTGCCGATGTTATTGCAGGGCGCATCCCGGCGGCTGAATCAGTGTAGTGTCAGGAACCATTTGAACGCCGCCGTTGCGGATCAGTCCATCGAAGCGAGGCCATGGACGCCATAGGCACAGATATGACCGGCCCTCCCGGCGAGGGGGACGCACCCCCAGGTGAGGGCGGCGGCGGAGCGCTTGCTGCGTCCGAGTCCTGGCAAGGCCCGTCGTGGGGGGATGCCGGATCAGAATTCGCGCCCACCGAAGGCGAGGCCTTGATCGTTGATGTGGCTGGTTTTGAAGGCCCTCTCGATCTGCTGCTGGCGCTTGCACGAACACATAAAGTCGATATCGCCAAGATCTCGATCTTGTCTCTCGTCGATCAGTATCTCGGCTATATTGCCGAAGCGCAGAAACTGAAAATTGAAATCGCCGCCGACTATCTGGTGATGGCGGCTTGGCTCGCGTATCTGAAGTCGCGCCTTTTGCTGCCGAAGGAAAAAGATCTCAGCGGCGACATTCCTGCCGAGGAAATGGCCCAGCGGCTGGCCTTCCGGCTGATGCGGCTGGAAGCCATGCGCACGGCCATGGCGCAGTTGATGACTCGCAAACGCCTTGGCCAAGACGTGTTCGCGCGCGGCTGCCCTGAGACCGCCAAAACCGTGCGCGAGACGCAATGGACGGCGGAAATTTACGATCTCTTGAAGGCGTATGCCGATCAACGCCGCCGCACGGCTAAAGTGGTGCACGTCGTTAAACTGAGGAAAGTCTGGTCGATCAAGGAAGCGCGTGGGCGGCTGGAAAAACTCGTGGGCGCCAGCGCGGGCAACTGGGCTCAACTCGATATGTTTCTGGAACAGTATCTGCCAGCCGGCGAAGAGACGCGCACGGCGGTTGCAAGTTCGTTCGGCGCAACGCTTGAGATGGCCCGCGAAGGCATCGTCGAATTGCGCCAGGAAAGCCCGTTTTCGCCGATATATATGCGGCGGCGCGGCGATGATGCGCCGTGGCAGCAGGTTTGAGTGACAGTAGATAAAGGGTTGCGTTTGTGAGTGACAGCAAGGGCAAGAAAAACATGTCTCCACCACGCTTGAAGCTCGTGTCCAACGATGAGCCGTATGTGCCGGATATCGCGCCGGGTGATCCGGGCGCTGCAGCGCATCTGACGGCAGAGGCCTTCGGTGTTGCGAGGGAAGCCGAGGCGATGGAGATTGCGGCAGCACTTGCTGATGCGCAGATGGGCTTTGCCCCCGAAGTCAGTGAACTGGCGAGCCGGGACCGGCGCGAGAAGTTGCGCATTCTCGAGGCGCTTTTGTTTGCCGCCAAGGAGCCGCTCGATACGGCATCGCTCGCTGCCAGCCTGACGCCGGGCGATGATGTGGCGGTCTTACTCGAAGAGTTGCGCCAATCCTACCTGCCGCGCGGCGTGCATCTGATACGCGTGTCAGGCAAGTGGGCGTTCCGCACGGCCGACGACCTCTCATATCTGCTCGAGCGCCACGCGGTCGAAGAGCGGCGGCTGTCGAAGGCCGCCCTCGAAACGCTCGCCATCATTGCCTATCACCAGCCGGTGACGCGTGCGGAGATCGAAGCCATTCGCGGCGTCACGACGTCGGGTGGCACGCTGGATATTTTGCTGGAAAGCGGCTGGGCGCGTCCGCGTGGCCGGCGCCGGGCACCGGGCAAGCCGATCACCTATGGAACGACGGAAAGTTTCCTCAATCACTTTGGCCTCGATAGCATCAAGGATTTGCCGGGCCTGCAAGACTTGAAAGCGTCTGGCCTGCTCGATGGCGCGCTGCCAGCAGGCTTTATGGTGCCTGAGCCGACCGATGTGGCGTCTCTCATGCCCGACGAATTGCCGCTGGAAGACGATGCGGGTGCCGATCCGGAAGACGTTCAAGCGGAATTGCTGCTGGATGCGCCTGACGAGGGCACTCTCGACGAAGACAACTTGCCGCTCGAAGACAAGCCGGATAACCGGTAGCCTCTTTGCGGCGTGGTTGGCACGCTCGCTTTTCAACGGTTACGCGTTTGCAGCCCAAGTCCCCGAAACGTCCGCCATCGCCATCGCCATCGCCTTCGGCATTGGAAGAATGGCATTCAACCGTCACGCCGCGCGGACGTGCGGCTGCGGCTTTTGCGGCTCGGCTGACGTTCGAAAATGTGGAGCGGCGCTACGGCGGTACCTATGCGCTGCGCGGGGTGTCGCTCGACATCGCGCCGGGCGAGGTGGTGTGCCTGCTCGGGCCATCGGGCTGTGGCAAGACCACATTGCTGCGGGTTGCGGCCGGCATCGAAAAGCCCTCGAAGGGCCGCGTGCTCATCAACGATCGCGAAGTGGCGGGCCCTGAACGGTTTGTTCCGCCCGAGCAGCGCGGCGTCGGCCTGATGTTCCAAGACTTCGCGCTGTTCCCGCATCTCACCATTCTCGACAACGTCGCGTTCGGCTTGAAGCTATTGCCCGCCGCCGAAGCCAAGCGCGAGGCGTTGCTGGTGCTGTCGCGCTTTGGCCTCGAACGCTATGCTGGCGACTATCCGCATATTCTTTCTGGCGGCCAACAGCAGCGCGTGGCTCTGGCGCGCGCCATTGTTCCGCGCCCTGCCGTGATGTTGATGGATGAGCCGTTTTCCGGCCTCGATGTGCAGCTGCGCGACAGTGTGCAAGAGGAAACGCTGGCCTTGTTGCGTGAGACGCGCGCCACCTCGATGATCGTCACGCACCACCCGGAAGAAGCCATGCGCCTTGGCGACCGCATCGCCGTCATGCATGGCGGACGGATTGTGCAGCAGGGCTGCGCCGAAGACCTGTACCACCGGCCGAGCGCGCTGTTCGTCGCCCGGTTGTTTTCCGAGATCAACGAGGTGCGCGGCAGGGTGCGAAGCGGTGCCGTTGCAACACCAGCTGGCGCCGTGCCGGCCCCCGGTTTTGATGAATCCGCCGAGGTGATTTTGTGTATCCGCGAGCGCGGGATCAAAATCTCAACCAACGGAGCAGGATTGTTCGGGCGTGTGTTGGATGTAAAATTCCTTGGCGATGCAGCCCTGATCGAATTGGGTGTCGCGGGCTTTGAACAGCCATTGCGCGTGCGTGTTTCGGAAGGGCACGGTTTGGTGAAGGGCGCGGAAGTGCGCGCCACGATCGATATCGCCAGCGTGCTTATCTTCCCCGCTAAACCCAAAGAAGCCGCCTGACTTCAAGAGATTAACGATCGTTATGGTGCGCTGCCACGTGCTTGCTGCGAGGGTAGCTTTCTGCGATAAGTGGCACTGGATGTGCAGCGCGGTCCGCCGCTGCGAAAGGAGATCGACGATCATGGGCTTGAGCACCACCCACTTGCTGTTGTTGCTGGTTGTGGTCGTCTTGTTGTTCGGCCGCGGCAAGATCTCAGAACTGATGGGCGATGTCGCCAAGGGCATCAAGAGTTTCAAGAAGGGCATGGCCGACGACGAGGCCCCGCCAACTGGCACGGCACCTAAGACCATCGATCAGAACGGCCAGCCGGTTAGCTCGGCAGCGCGCGATCAGACAAAATCGAATTGATGAGCACCGCGGCGCGGCGACCCTGGCCAGCCCACGCGGCATGCCAAGCCGCCTGCGTCAGACGTGCTGAGCGGAACAACCCATGTTCGACGTGAGCTGGAGCGAGCTTCTCATATTGGCGGTGGTGACGCTCATTTTCGTCGGCCCCAAGGAGTTGCCGGTGTTCCTTGGAACACTCGGGCGTTATGCGGGCATGGTGCGCCGCCAGGCCGCGGAGTTCCGCCGTCATTTCGATGATGCCATGCGCGAAGCTGAAGTCGATCAAATGCGCAAGGACGTCGAGAATTTGGCGCGTGACGTCAACAACAGCGTGATGTCGGCAACGCAATCTGCCGAGGCTCATGTCAACGAAGCCAAAGCCGCCATCGGCGAAGCGCTTCCCCCGGCTGCGAGCCCCGAGCCGCCCGCTGCGATCCCGGCTCACGCTGGCGACGTTGCGCCCGCGCTGGTCCCAAAACAGGCGGCCCCCGTGAATGGCTGATCCGTCCGAACCCTCTGCGATCGCCGCCAGCACGCACGCTGCCCGGCTGGAAGCTGCCAAACTGGAAGAGGCCAAGGCCGAGGCCGAGCGCGCGGGGCAGGACCGCATCGACGCGTCCAAGGCGCCGCTGATGGATCATTTGATCGAGTTGCGCCAACGCCTGATTTGGTCGCTGGTCGCGTTCTTCGCGACATTCATTCTGTGCTTTGCGATCGCCCCGAAGATCTATGATGTTTTGGTGTGGCCCTATGTCTGGGCCTCGGGCAGCGATCATGTCCGGCTTATTGCCACGCATTTTCTCGAACAGATTTTCACGCAGTTGAAGCTCGCGTTATTCGGCGCGGCTTTTCTGTCATTCCCGGTTGTGGCCACGCAGGTTTATAAGTTCGTGGCGCCGGGGCTCTACAAGAATGAAGAACAAGCCTTCCTGCCGTATTTGATCGCAACGCCGGTGCTGTTCGTTCTGGGCGCGGCGGTTGTTTACTTCCTCGCCATGCCGATCTTGATAAAATTTTCGATTGGGCTGGCGGCGGCGGCAAGTGCGGGCGGGCCGGCCAACATCGAATTGATGCCGAAGGTTTCGGAATACCTCGATCTGATCATGACCTTGATTTTTGGTTTTGGGATTTGTTTCCAATTGCCGGTGGTCCTGACGCTGCTCGCACAGGCGGGTTTTATCACGGGCGCCAATTTGCGCACCGGCCGCCGCTTTGCCATCGTCGGCATTTTTGCGGTCGCCGCCATACTCACCCCGCCCGACGCGCTCAGTATGGTGATTATGGCTCTACCGACAGTGCTACTGTACGAGGCCTCGATTCTGGCCGTAGAGTGGGTCGAGAGGCGCAACGCCAGGGCAAAGGCAGCTGAGGCCGCGGACTAAGCCGGGCGCCATGCGGGGGATGACAATGGCGGATTGGACGGACGGCTACAGGGCCGACATCGACTACACGTACGGCTACTACACGGAACTCAATCCACTCAAAGTGCAAATGTCGCTTCTGACGGCCGGCATCGCGCCGCCACCAATCGCGGCGGCTTGCGAATTGGGGTTTGGCCAGGGCCTCAGTCTCAATGTGCATGCCGCAGCCTCGAGCGTCGAATGGCACGGCACCGATTTCAATCCGGGCCAAGCGGTTTTCGCCAGGCAACTGGCAGCGGCCTCCGGCGCCAAGGCGCGGCCACTCGATCAATCCTTCGAGGAGTTCTGCGCCCGCGCCGATCTTCCCGATTTCGATTACATCGGCCTTCACGGCATCTGGAGCTGGATTTCGGACGGCAACCGCCGGGTCATCACCGATTTCATCCACCGTAAGCTGACGGCCGGTGGTGTGCTCTATGTGAGCTACAACACGATGCCGGGCTGGGCGCCGATGGTGCCGATGCGCCACGTGTTGACAGAGCACGTTCGCGTGCTGAGCAGCCCAGGGCGTGGCATCGGTGCGGGCATCGAAGCCTCGCTCGGCTTCATGGAAAAACTGATGACTGTCAGCCCGGGCTTCGCGCGGGCCAACCCCACCGTTGCCGAGCGCCTGACAAAGATGAAAGGCCAGAACAAGAACTACATCGCGCACGAGTACTTCAACCAAGACTGGCAGCCGATGCCGTTCTCCGGCATGGCGAAGTGGCTGGAGGCGGCGCGGATGAGCTACGCTGGCCCCGCCCATGCGCTCGATAGCGTCGATGCCGTGCATCTGACGAAGGAGGCGCAGGCTCTCCTGAAAGACATTCCCGACGCCGTCTTCCGCGAAACGGTGCGCGATGTCATGGTCAACCAGCAGTTCCGCCGCGATTATTGGGTGAAGGGCGCACGGCGGCTGCCGGGGCAAGACCAGGTGGAGGCGCTGCGGCTGTTGCGCTTCATTTTGATGACGCCGCGCGCCGCCGTTACGCTCAAGGTGCAGGGCGCCATGGGAGAAGCGGCGATGTCCGAGCAGGTTTATGCGCCAGTGTTGGATGCGCTGGCCGATCGCAAGCCCCGTAGCCTCGGCGATCTTGAGCGGGCTTTGCTGCCCAAGGGCGTGAAGCTGCAGCAGCTTGTCGAGGCCTTGAAGGTGCTGATCGGCAAGGGCGATGTGATGCCGGTGCAGAGTGATGCTGCGGCAAAAGCCGCAAGCCCCACCTCGAAAGCGCTGAACCGCCATCTGATTGGGCTGGCGCGCAGTTCCGCCGAAATCAATTATCTGGCAAGCCCGCTGACGGGCGGAGGCGTGCCTGTCGACCGGCTCGGCCAGTTGTTCCTGCAGTCGCTGGCCGAGGGTGGCAAGACGCCCGCCGATTGGGCGAAGGCTGCCTGGGCGCAGCTTGCCGCGCAGGGTCAGCGTATGATGAAAGACGGCGCGGCGATTGAAGGCGAAGCGGCCAATCTTGCCGAAATAGACCAGCGCGCCCGGGATTTCTCCGAACAGCGGCTGCCGGTTTTGCGCACGCTTATGGTGGTTTGAGGCCGGAAGGCGGGCAGCGCGGGCACGGTTGTCCGGTTAGGCAGGACTAGCCGATGGTGCCGTCGAACGCGAACATGGATTGGAATGTCTTACCTTCCCCCTCCCCAGCGGGGAGGGGCGGGGGTGGGGAGAGGAAAAAATACCGTAAGTCCACCGCAGGTCTCGATCCGCAGATGCTTGTTCGAACTTCAAAATTCGCGTTCCGGCTCGTCGTTCTCCCCACCCCTAACCCCTCCCCGCTGGGGAGGGGGATCAGAGCGGTGCAGATCTAGCACGTTCGTTGACACATTGAACCGGACAGCGGGCAGCGCGGGCTAGGAGACGGCGTCGCAGCACGCCTGTCGGAAGTGGACCCGCACGCGGCGCTCGCCTATATGACGTCCAAACAGAATTAAGCCCTGAAGGACGACCGAACCGTGCACGATATCAAATGGATCCGAGACAACCCCGCCGCCTTTGATGCCGGCTTGAAGAAGCGCGGGCTGGAGCCGTTGTCGGCCGCCATCTTGAAGCAGGACGAGGCG